>Ga0326728_10011539_pt1 | contig 20094 bp, 13 predicted proteins | sample MB3enrmetagenome_FD_207602 | JGI IMG/M metagenome (GOLD analysis project Ga0326728, IMG submission 207602) | Lab enriched peat soil microbial communities from McLean, Ithaca, NY, United States - MB31MN | ecosystem: Environmental > Terrestrial > Soil > Wetlands > Peat | place: USA: New York... | reverse complement strand
TCACGGTTTGGCTGTTGCCGTTATTCACGGTTGCCGAGAACTGTTCCTGTGTTGCCGAAGCGGGCCACGAGTTTCCGGTTTCGTTGGCATATAAAGTTGCAACTGTCGGAGCCACGGTGACCGTGACGGAAGGGCCGCTGAGCGTGATCGTTGCCGAACCCGAAGCGGTGGGATTCGACTGCGATGTTGCAGTGACGGTGACCGTGGATGAGGCGGGCATAATCCCCGGCGCGGAATATTGTGCGGTTGAGGTTCCGGTTGTGATGATCGATCCGCTAACAGGATTGATCGACCAGGTTACGGACGAACTGCTGGCATTGACGACCGTCGCCGAAAAGTTTTGCTGTTCGCCAAGCGCAATCTGGGAACTGGCGGGGATTATGGTAACAACGGTACCGTTGCCGCCGCTTCCGAGAGCGCCGCAGGCCACGAGCGCTGCCAGCCAACAAAGTGCGAACAGGCAAACGACGATCCGGCTGGCGCGTGAAAGTTTGACCCGAGCCGTGCCCGCGAGAATGATCCCGGCAATCGGAATCGCAGAAAGCCAGATAAGCCCGAATGGAATCGACTTGCCGTCTTTGGAATTGGAGTTTGCCGCTTGCGGCTTTCCTCCAGCCGCTGAATGCGAGGCGCGGGGCAGAGAATCCCCCCGCTGGACCTGCGCTGTCTGATTCGGGCCGGTCGTTGTGATCGTGAGGGCAATAAGTGTTTTTCCAGCGCCTGCGGCGAGCGAGGCGGGGTTGAAACTGCAGCTGGTCAGGGCGGGCAGATTTGCGCAAGCAAAGTTCACGGCGCCAGTGAAGGTCGCACTGCCCAAAGGCGTCGCCAAAAACTGATAGATCGCGGGTTGCCCGGCCAAAACTGTCACGGAGGAATTACCCGTGTCAGTCCAGGTGACATCGGTGCCGACGTTCAGGCTGACGTTTTGCTGAAGCGTCAAAGACCCGTCGCTAGCCTGGATACTGAAATTAAACGTGCCTACAGAAGCGCTACCCACGGTGACCGTGAAGGGTGTGCCCGCCACCGAAGGCGACAACGATGAAGGACTGAACGAACACGCCGGCGCCGCGCCCACGCAACTCAAGTTCACGGTTCCGCTGTAGCTGGAGCCCGCTGTTAGCGTTCCATTCCAGGTCACGTTCTGGCCTACAACTGTTGTGCCTGGTGTTGCCGTCACAGCCGGCGGCGAAAAGCCTGGCGTCACCGTCAGGGTGAAGGTTGGCGGATTGGGCAAGGCGGGAGCGCCGGCTACGGTTCCGTCCAAAGTGACCGTTGATCCGCCCGTAGGGGTGTTGGGGCTTGCCGCCACCGTCATAGTGACGGTCGGCGAGTTACCGGGGCTTATGGTTACGGCGTTCGACGGCGCCAGGTTTTCGCCGTTCACCGAGAACTGGGGGGTCGCCCCAGCGGGCAATCCTGAGCAACCCAGGTTGACTGTGCCCGAGAAGGAACCTTCCGCTGCGACCTGGAAGTTGGAGGAGTTCGAAGTGCCGCCCTGCGCCACCGTGAGCGCATTTGGATTCGGCGTGGAAAGGCTGAAGCCGACGATGTGCAAGGTTACCGGCTCGTCGCGCGTGGTGGAGTTGGAATCTGTTCCCACGGCGTGCGCGGCAAAAGTGTAATCGCCCACGACGCCGCTTGCGGTCAGCATGTAGGGTGCGCCCGAGGGAGTGGGAGTGAGTTGTATGGTGCTTTGCGGTGTGGGATTCTGCGGCGAGCTTAGAAGGCAGGTCGCGGGAAACACGCCCGCGCAACTCAGATTTACCGGGCTCGAATAGCCGTTATAGGCCGTCAGCGTTCCGTTGAAGGTTGCGGTTTGTGCCGGATAAATCGTTTGCGGCGAATTCGAAATGATGTTGGTGTAGTCGGGGCCGGTGGGGAGCGCGTATTCCCAGACGCCGCGGCCATAGGTGGAAACGCGAAGTTTCTTCACGCCGCCCGAATCGAACAGGCCAACGGCAGTCGCCGGTACGTTCGGCAAATATCCGGCTGAGCCGTCGGGCACCGACGGTGTGCCGACCTCGATCCAGCCGGGACTGGCGGTGGAACTCACAAACACGCCCACGTCGGTCGCCGCGTAGATTTGCGTCGGAGTGACCTTGGTATCGACCAGCAGGGCATTGACGGGCGCATCGGGCAGGGCGGCACTGCCGCTTCCGGACCAGTCGGACCAACTCGCGCCCGCATTCGTGGTTTGAAAAACATGGGACACTCCAAATCCCATAATGCCCACATAAGCGGTCAAGCCGGTGGGATCACTTGAGTCGAGGGCGACAGATGAAATTGTGTAATTGGAGGGATTGATTGCGCCCGTAATGTTCGTCATCGGCGCGGTGCCGGCGTTGGTTGTCACCCAGACCTCGCCGCCGGTAGGCGCTGCGGCGTTTGGCCCGGTGCCGTCGGTGGTCGCATAAACAACCGTCGAAAGCGAACTGACCGCGGGACCGCCGGCAACCAGCGCCCGCACCAGATTGGTCTCGTCGCCCGTGCATGTTCCCTCGCCGAGCGTGTCGAAATCCACGCTGATCTCGGAGAGAGCGCTTGGAGGCACGGTCGGCGCGCCGCGCCACACACGGCAAGTACCGACCAGCATTTCCGACGGATTCTGCGGGTCGAGGATATACGGCACGTAGTATGCGCCCTCGTCTCCGCCGACTTCCTCGCTGCCCACAGTGAGCGAGAACGCGTCGGTGGTGCAGGCAATGCCACTTGAGCACGTATAGATATTCACGTACGGGTTGGCTGTGTACCATTGCGCGAGCGCCGCGGGATCGATGGCGTTGTAACCGCCGTCGCCGCCGTTGACCGTGATCCATTGCGTGCTGGTTGTGGCTGTGCTTGTCCCGGCGGAGCCATTATCCTGTGTGCCGCCGAGGATTGTGTTTTCGTCGGTGGTATCGAGCGAAAACGAGACAAACTGCGTCAGCGAGCCAATCGTCCCATTGGCCGCGCTCGATGAGTTCAGATTGTCGAACGTGTTCGGAGTGCCGCAGGTGCCGCTGACCAGATCGGTATAACCATCGAGCGTGCGATAAATGCCGCCATCGTTGGCGAAGTACATAATCACCTGGCTTGGCGGGTTGCCAATGAGGATGGAGTCCAATCCGTGCTCATCCGGGTGCACGCCGGCGATCGAACTGCACCCATAGACGTGAGTAAGGTTGATCCACTGCTTGGGAAAATTTGTGTCGAGCGTGGTGCAGGTCTGCGAACCGCCCAGCAGCTCACACTTGAATAAGTTGACCGCACCTGCGTATAGGTCGGTCGCTTGGCCATCTGGCAACGCGGCAATTTCAAGGTTGTAGTAACCCCGGTCAACGCCGCATCCGAGGTCGCCCGCGTCGCCACAGTTCGTAATACCGGTCTCGTCGATCTGCGCCCACGGGCCTCCCTTTAGAGATTTCCAGATTCCCTCATCGATTACATCTCCTGAGCTGTCGAGGCTTATGAACCAGAAGTAGACTTCGTCGCGCCCCGCGACCACTGCCAGCTGACCGCGATAGATAGGACAAGCAGTGGAAACCGCTGTCGGACAGTTTGCCGCAGTCAGAGGAGCAGGCTGATTCGCCATGCGTGTCCAGGTGGTTCCGTTGGTGGAGGTGTAAAGCCCGTGGTAGCGAATGGCGGCGATGAACTGGCCTGCAGTGGCGTCGTAAATCACATCGGTCGCGGAGGCCGATGCCGGGCTGATGGGTTTCCCTGCATCTTGCGGGGTTTGAAAAGTCCAAGTCTGCCCGCTGTCGCTTGAAGAATAAAGGCCCCGGCTGGTTGAGGAAGTAATCGCGCCCTCGTCAAAACCGAGCGTTGTGGTCGCAGTAGCGCCGACTACGGTTGTAGCTGGCGAAGTGCTCCAGGCAAATTTCGCGAATCCCAAACCGGAGAACGAGAGCGCGGGATTGCTGCCGGTGGCAGCCGGGATCAAAGTCCAGCTTGATCCCTGGTTGGTCGAGCGCAGAATCCCCACGCCGTAGTAGCTGTCGAGCGCGCTATCCGGTTCGCCCGTGCCCACCAGCACCACGCTGCCATCCGACTTCACGGAGACCGCGCCGTTCACAAGCGAGGCTTGCTGGTCGGTCAGGGCAGTCCAGGAGACGTTGGCCGCGGTTGCGTTGGCCGCATTGGTCGATTGCCAGACTCCACCCGACGCCGAGGCTGCGTAGACCGTGTTTCCAGACGAATCGCTCGGATCGATAGCCACGGCGGTGACTCGCCCGGAGACTGCGCCATAGAGATTACCGTCCGAAATCAGCGGCGCCGGGCCCAACGGGACCCATGCAGTGGACGAGTCTGCCGGTTTCGCCAGCGCGGGCGATAGGGCAAATTGCAATGCTGAAGAGGCTGGATCCCCTGAAGCGCCTCGATCACCATACGTTGCTGCTCTTTTGGCGGCGGCTGCGCGCATCGCCATCTTTTGCCGATGGGCTCGCAGCCGCAGTTCGGCGGCCGATTGCCCGGCCGGTGCCGTTCGGCCGCGCATCATCCAGCGATCGCGCAGATCGGGGCGGTCTTTGTCTTTACGGGTGTTTTTATCCGTATCTTTACTCGCGACAGCCGAGGACGCGGAATTCGATTTTGCGGACTCCGCCGCGGCGCGGGAAGTGAGGCCTAACGGAAGTGCAATTAATAAGGAGAGAACGGCAAGGGCGGCGCGTGCGAAGACCCATGGGAGGCGATAGTCGTGAAAGGAAGCTGAGCGAAGCGAAGTGCGAAGGGCAAAGTGGGTGGTCATCGACGTGAGACCTCACCTTACCTGCACCCTACTAAATCGGGCCATGCGCCAACTGTGACGAACCGCACCGGAGACCGTCTACCAAAGTGCCCCCAACAAAGGTAGGTGTTAAGAATGAAGGTCTCCCGCCGGCAGGACAGGCATTTGCGGTCGAGGACAAAAGCTCCATAGGAGCGCAGACGACTGGCCGACGGACGGCACCGCTCTCCACCATCCCCAGCCTGCCGCCAGGCCAACGCTTCCGCTATACTAATGAGGTTATGTCCGTCATCAAGAACATTGGGGCCATTGCCCAAGGAATGATCATCACCGGCAAGGAGATGTTCCAGCCGTCGATTGTTGAGAACTATCCCGACGGTCCCGGTCCGCTCAAGGGCGCCAAGTTTCAGGAGCGCTTCCGCGGCATGCACGTGCTCCAGCGCGACGAAAACGGCCTGGAAAAGTGTGTGGCATGCTTCCTTTGCGCCGCGGCGTGTCCATCAAATTGCATCTATATCGAGGCCGCCGAGAACACGGCCGAAAAACGCATTTCGGGTGCTGAGCGCTACGCCAAGGTCTACAACATCGACTACAACCGCTGCATCTTCTGCGGCTATTGCGTGGAGGCCTGCCCCACCGATGCCATTACGCACGGGCATGGTTTCGAGCTGGCCACGTTTAATGCCAGTAGTCTGGTCATGCGCAAAGAGCAGATGCTGTCCGCGGCCCCGGCGCACATGGGGGCGAACGCGGTTTTCAGCAAACAGGAGACCGACCTGGGCGCGCCGGCGCAGATGATTTCAGGGAGCTAACAGACTTTCAGGATTTTGTTTGAAGTCCAGCGCCGGCCCCAGCGGCCGGCGTTGTTGTATGGACCAGTTCTCAGTTCCCGGTTCTCAGTTCTCAGTTGGCGTCATCTAATTGCCAATCAGTGGAGACGCTTAGGCAAATGGGAACGGGGCAATCAACAATAGAGAAGGCTAAGAACTGGAGAACGAAGATTCGCAGCCCGACTGCGAACGGAGAACTGGTAACCGAGAACCGAGAACTGGGACCTAAGGACCGATGCCTGACTTTCTCCAAACCGTGCAGGAACGCGTAGTCGTCTACGACGGCGCGATGGGTACCAACATCCAGCTCCGCCAGCCCACGCTCGACGATTTCTGGGGCAAGGAAAATTGCAGCGAAGTGCTGGTGCTCAGCCGCCCCGATATCATCCAGGGCGTACACGCTGCGTTCCTCGAGGTCGGCTGCGACGTTGTCGAGACCAACACTTTCGGCGGCACGCGCACCGTGCTCACCGAATTCGATCTTGCCGACCGTGTTCGCGAAATTAACCTGGCCGCCGTCAAGCTGGCGCGCGATGCGGCGCAGCAATTCTCTACCAAAGATAAGCCGCGCTTCGTAGCGGGATCGATGGGCCCGACGACGAAGCTGCCGTCGCTCGGCCACATCACCTTTGACGACATGGTCGCGGCTTACGAGGAACAGGCCGCCGCACTGATCGAGGGCGGCGTGGATATCATGCTGATCGAAACCTGCCAGGACCTGCTGCAAGCCAAGATCGCCACCGTCGGCGTGATCGAAGCGATGCGCAAAGCCGGCAAGCGGCTCCCCGTGCAGGTGCAAGTGACGTTGCAGGAATCCGGCACCATGTTGCTGGGTACCGAAATCGGCGCCGCGCTCACCGCGCTCGAGCCCTACGACATCGACGCCATCGGCCTCAATTGCGCCACCGGCCCCGCTGAAATGAACGAGGCTGTCCGCTATCTGTGCCTCAACTCGACCAAGCACGTCTCGGTTCTGCCCAATGCCGGGCTGCCGCATAATGAAGGCGGTCACGCCGTCTACAAGCTCACGCCGGAAGAACTGGCGAAATTTCATAAGCACTTCGTCGTCGATTACGGAGTGCGCATTGTCGGCGGATGCTGCGGCACGCGCCCCGAACATCTGAAAGCGGTGGTCGAAGCCGTCTCCGGCGTTGAGCCGGCGAAGAGGGAAGTGAAGCCGGTCGGCGCGGCCTCTAGCGCCTACACGTCCGTTCCGCTCGATCTTGAGCCCAAGCCGCTGATTGTCGCCGAAGAGATGAACACGACGACGCGCGTCGAAAACTTCCGCAACCTGGTGCGCGCGAAAAAATACAGCGATATCCTCTCGCTGGCCAAAAAGCTGGTCAACGAAGGCTCGCACATGCTCGACCTCTGCTGCGCCATCGTCGGCGAGGACGAGAAAGGATACATCTCGGCGATCCTGGAGAAGATCGCGACGCGCGTGCCCGCGCCAATTCTGATCGACTCAACCGAAGCCGACGTCATCGACGAGGCGCTCAAGCGCATCCCCGGCAAGGCGATCATCAACTCGATCAACCTGGAAGACGGCGAGAAGCGCACATCGAAAGTCCTGCCCATGGCCAAGCGCTACGGTGCGGCCGTCATCGCGCTCACCATCGACGAAGAAGGCATGGCGCTGACCGCCGATAGAAAGGTCGCCATCGCGCACCGCATTTTCGAACTGGCGACGAAAAAATACGGCATTCGCCCCGTCGATCTGATCTTCGATGCGCTCACGCTGCCGATTTCAACTGGCCAGGAGGACTATCGCACCGCCGGCATAGAGACGCTGAACGCCGTGAAGCGCATCAAGCAAGAGTTGCCCGAGGTGAAGACCGTCCTCGGCGTCAGCAACATCAGCTTCGGTCTTGATGCCTATCCGCGCCGCGTGCTCAATTCCGTTTTCCTGCACGAGGCGGTCGAAAACGGACTCGACATTGCCATTGTCAACTACAGCAAAATCTACCCGCTATACAAGATTCCTCAAGAAGAAGTTGAACTCGCTCGCAGGCTGATCTATCGCGAGTCATTGAACGGAGGGCGGAGCGGAGATCCAAACGGGGATCCTCTTCAGATCTACATGCGGCACTTCACCGGGCTGAAGGGCAAGCCGCAGGCGAAGACCACCGCCCACGTCGAAACCCTGAGCATTGAAGACAAGCTGAAGTACGCCATCATCAACGGAGAAAAGTCCATTGGCGAAGGCGAGACTAAGCGCAGCCTTGAAGAATTACTTGAAGAATCGCTGGCGCAGTATTCGCCTCTCGACCTGATCAACACCGTGCTGCTGGACGGCATGAAAACTGTCGGTGACCTGTTCGGCGCGCGCAAGATGCAGCTGCCCTCGGTGCTCGATTCGGCAGGAGTGATGAAAGCGGCGGTCGCCTATCTCGAACCGAAGATGGAGAAGAAATCCGCGGGCTCGCACAAGGCCACGATCGTGCTCGCGACCGTCAAAGGCGATGTCCACGACATTGGCAAGAACCTGGTCGACATCATCTTGTCGAACAACGGGTACAAGGTGGTCAATCTCGGCATCAAGCAGCCGGGCGAAGCGATCATTCATGCGGCGGACGATCACAAAGCCAACGCGATCGGCCTTAGCGGACTGCTGGTGAAGTCCACGCTCGAAATGAAGTATGTGATCCAGGAACTGGAGCGGCGGAAACTCGACTATCCCGTCATCTGCGGAGGCGCTGCGCTCACGCGCAAGTATGTTGAGGATGATCTCCGCCGCGAATACTCGAATGCCGTGTTCTATGCCGAAGATGCATTCGCCGGCCTGCACGTGATGGAAGACCTGGCCTCCGAAGATGGCGCGCGCGCCACGCGGCTAACCGAAGGGAAGACCGTCAAGGAATATGCGAAGGCCGCTGCCGTGGACGAGGAAACCGGCCCGGTCTTTGCCGAGCGCAGCGCCGTTGTGACGGACGCGCCCAATATTCCCACCCCGCCATTCTGGGGCGTGCAGGTGCGCAAAGATAAAGATTACGATCTGCGCGAGATTTTCCAGTACATCAATGACACCGCGCTGTTCAAAAATCAGTGGCAGTTGAAGACCGCCTCGCAGGAAGATTACGCGCGCCTGGTCGAAGAAAAGTACCGTCCGATCAAAAAGCAGCTGCAAGAAGAAGTGATCGCCGCCGGGCTGTTCGAGCCCAAGGTGGTGTACGCCTATTTCCCGGCGCAGGCGGAGGGCAACGACGTGATTGTCTACGAGCCTTCCACAGGTCCCGCGAATCAGGCGCGCGAGCTTCTGCGCTTTACCTTCCCGCGCCAGAAAGAGGGCCGCAAGCTCTCCATCGCCGATTTCTTCGCACCTAAATCCTCCGGCAAAATGGACGTCCTCGGTCTCTCGCTCGTCACCATAGGTTCCAAAGCTACGGTCGAGACTCAACGCCTGTTCGAAGCAGGAGAGTACACCCGCTACCTCTACCTCCACGGCCTGAGCGTGGAAACGGCCGAGGCGCTCGCCGAGTATCACCACAAGAAGATGCGCGAAGAACTCGGCATCGCCGGCGAGGACTCGCCCCATATCCGCGACCTCTTCCATCAGAAGTATCAAGGCTCGCGCTATTCGTTCGGCTATCCGGCGTGCCCGAACCTCGAAGACCAAACCAAGCTGTTCAAGCTGCTCGATCCGGAAAAGAACGTCGGCGTGCGCCTGACCTCCGGCTTCCTGCTGGAGCCGGAGCAGAGCACGTCTGCGATCGTGGTGCACCATCCCGCGGCGAAGTATTTTGTGGTGTAGGACTAACGTGTTTTCCTAATTGGAAGTCTCGTAGATGAACCAATCTGGAGCGATTCTCTTGTAGCGGCAGCCGTAGGATGTTGAGGGTGCGAACATTCCTTTTCCGGCATCTTGTATCTGGATGCAAGGAGGTTCAGTTGGATGAGACCCATTCTTTGGCAGCCCGCAATGTAAATAGCCAACTCCGATGCCGGCCGGTACAATGCCCCAACTCCACACGTTGATGATCACATCACTGGAATTCTCGCCACGGGTGCTTCCGTCACGCGCGCCCACTTCTCGGAAAACCCTCCTGTAGTCATCCCAGCGTTCGGCGGAGATTCCCCATTCCGACTCTGGGCGCGGCCAAGCTACAGTATCTTGCCGCCATAGGAAGTCGAAAGCGATGCGCGACATCTGCCGGTCCTCGCCCATCATTGCGACTATCCGCTCCAAGCCTGTCCTGTGGCCTCTGAACTGTTCTTCCAGCTTGGCATCACTCGGCTGATGTGGGCCGCAGCTCCACCACAGAAGTGTAATTCCGACCAGCACGGCAACAAGGGCAAACGCGAAAATGTGCAGAATTCGGCGCAGCATGGCAACGAATGACATTATGCCATCTGCGCAGGATTGTTAGATTCCGCCTCACTTCCACGGATCAAACACGGGCACGCCCGTCGCCGCCACGTCGCCGACATTCCGAGTGACCAGAGTTAGGTTGTGATGCAGCGCAGTTGCGGCCATAAGACCGTCAATCACTGGGAGTCCGGTTCCTTTGGCCGCGAGCGACCCTGCGATCCTCCCCCAGCGGTCCGCGATATCCAGGTCCACCGGAAGAATGCGATCGCGGAAACGAGGCATGAGGCTATGATTTAACCAGGCTTCAAGTCGCGCTTGGCGAGGTCCGTCGGTTAGAGCAGAAATGCCTTTGCGAATTTCGCCCAGGGTCAGCACGCTGAGAAAGAGGGGCTCTTCTCCCGTACTTTCGAACCACGAAGTCACCCGCGCATCCGGCTTGGGGCGCACAAGCTCGGAGAGAATATTCGTATCAAGCAGAAATCCGCTCACAGCTTGACCTTGCGTCCGTAATCAGGCTTTCGTTCAAGATCAATGCCGGAACCGACCAATGGGGACTGCGCAAAGAATTCCACAAGACTGGTTTTATGCCGGCGGCGTTTCAGCTTCTCGAACTCTTCCACGGGCAGAACGACGACCGCCTCTTTTCCTTGACGGGTCACGTACTGCGGCCCTTCTGTGCGGGCGCGGCGGAAAAGCTCGCTAAACCGCGCCTTGGCCGCCTGTAACTGCCATGTTGTCGTAGCTTTTGATTTCATACTAGTCTGACTAGTCAGATTCTAGCAAACCTGCGACGCGTGCGCAATCATTTGCCTGATTTCGTAAGAGGTCGCTCTTTTGTCATCATCTCCAACTCTTCCGGCGTCCGCGGCCAATCCTCGCGCAGTAGTCGAGATAGCGAGCGATCGGCCAGCAGCCTCCCTCCGGTCTGGCAAGTTGGGCAATAGTTCGTTTCATTCGACGCATACCGAATTCGCTGAATCTTGTTGCCGCAGCGTAGACAAGGTTGCTTATATCGTCCGTGAACGGCCATGCCTTCGCGAAAAGCCGTGACCTTTTCTGGAAACCCGTCGCCCGCCTCCTGCCGTAGCCGGTCGGTCCAGTTCGTGAGCGATGTCCGCGCGGCCGCGAACAGCCGTTCGATTTCTTCCGCCTTCAACTTCTGAGTAAGCGTCAGCGGCGATAGCCGGGCCTCAAAAAGAATTTCGTCGGAGTATGCGTTGCCGATTCCGCTGAACAGACGCGGGTCGGTCAACGCTCTTTTCAACGTGTGATTCGCGGAAGTCAGAACCGCGGCGAACGCGCTCGAGTTAGCATCTAGCACTTCCAGCCCACCCGGATCGAGCGCGCCGAGGCCGGCTTCCCCCGCCACCACATGCAGGGACGCACGCTTCTTCGATCCCGCCTCGGTCCAAAGCAAAGTGCCATTGGCAAAGTCGAATGCCGCCAGGCCACGCGGAGGCGAGACCGCCGCGCCTCGTTTTTTCCAATGCAGCCGCCCGGCAATCATCAAATGAAAGACAAGCCAGATGTCATTTTCCAATCCAATCGAGATGCGCTTTCCCATCCGTCTCAGTTCCTGCACGCGCTGTCCCTCAGCGCTGGCCAGCGGCGGAGCCGCAGTCCGCAGCAGAAACGGGCTGGCAATTCGCACGCGTTCCAGTGTTTGTCCAAGGATGCGCTTCTCCAGCGCCTCGATATAAACGACGATGTCAGGAAGTTCGGGCACAGTTGTCTCTTACCTACCAGGCTTTCGAAATCGTCATCGGCATCGGCAGCCTTATCACGGCGGGGTCTCTACGCCCCCGTCTTAAGGTAAGCCGCAATAAACAGCATGCCAAACAGAAGATCGGCGCCGGCAAAAGTCAGGTCCGCGGGATGCACCCGGCTTTGAAAATACAACGCGAGCATCGCGATGGCATAACTGAACTTCTCGATGACTCCGGCCAGCATCATGGCGCGAAACCGCAGCGGATCGCCAGCGATGATCAGGAACGCAACTTGCCAGGCGAGTCCGGCTCCCACAAAGCCATAGTAGAACCCGGGATGCGTAATCGCCGGCGGGTCCTGCCTTCCGATGCGGTCAAAGATGAAGTACAGCGGTGTAAGGACAAGTACACCCCAAATAGCGGCAATCGAGAACACCACCCTCGCGAATCTCATCGCAGTAGAGTACCCGATAACGCGGCCAATCGAGAGTTTCAAAGCGGAATCGAAAACGTCAACACCCTTGCCGAAATGCCCATCTTTCCTTTGACAGGCCTTCGGCGCTTGTGCACAATAACTCACCAGAGCGTCTCGGGAAAAATTATTTCAATTTACTTTGAGAGGACAACGATGAAGAAAACTCTTGTAGCTGCTGCTTTGTCTGTATGCCTGTCGTTTGCCGCCGGCATTGCGCTGGCGGATAAAGTTCGCGACTGGCATGATCTGGAAGAGGTCCACGCCCATGTGACCGAGGCCATCCATGAGATGGAGCGGGCGCGGGCTGCCAACCACTATGATATGGCTGGACACGGCGCCAAGGCCGAAGAACATCTGCGCCAGGCCGAACACGAGCTGCATGAAGCGATCGAAGCTTCCAAGGCCGCGCACTAGACATTAGGCCGACGTACAGGATGAAAAAGCGCGGGACGAATCCCGCGCTTTTCCATTTGCTTCAACTTCCGGCCGTTTCCGCGATCCGGGTCCTTCTCCCGGCGCTGCGTTTTTCGGCGCGGCGCGAGCCAGCGGCAGATCCTTTTCTTACGCCACCAGCGAAACTGGATTCACCGATGAACTGACGCCCGCCGAGCTGGTGGCGCTGCCTAGCGAATACGCCTGCAGCTGTTGCGCCAACGATGCGAACAACTGTGCCGCAGCGCTGGTCGATTGCGTTGAGTCCGTCGACGTGCTCTGGCTGGACTGGCTGTTTTGCGGATTCAACGGATCGAATCCGGCGCCCCCGTGGTGATGCCCGTGGTGCAGACGATTGGCAAATTCACTCTGCATATCCTGCTGAATGGTCGAGTAATCTTTCTGCGCCGCCGTCAGGTTGCCTGATTTCAGGTCGCTCGACAACTGTTGGAACGCCTGCTCCAGCGGGTTAGACGCGGTTGTTGCGGAGGTCGAAGAGGTGGAAGAAGTCGAAGGAGTGGAACCGGCTGCCGCCTGCCCGAAAATCTGCTGTAAGGCGGAAAAGTCCGACTGCGCCGACGACAAGTTGCCCGAGGAGAGATCTTGCCCCAGTTGCTGAAATTCTGAAGTCGACAGCCGGTACTGCGGCTGCATCTGGTTAGTGCTGAGGTTATTGCTGTAAAGGCCCGCGATCGACATGGTTATCCCTCAAGTCTAAAAATGAGCGCGCTTGCCGCAGGGAAGCGGATGCGCTTCTGTCAATGCATTGTTTCGACTGCATCCCCAATTCCATTCCCGGCGCTCGCCCCGACCGAGTGTTCTGCGGAACTTACGAGTTCGCCAACGCACACGGACCCGAACTGCGCCTCGCCGGCGGCAAATGCTGCCCGCTCAGAGGAGGCAAAGCTTGCCGGTCATGCTTCGTTTCCCCTTGCTCACCCCACCACCCCTGAAGCGATTTCACGAGGGGCGAAATCCCGCTCTTCGGCTATCATCTTTTCACTCGACATCCCTGCTGTGGGTCAGCTCCCAAAGAAGGGACAAAGTAAAACACCAAGAGGGACCCGTAACATGGCAAGAAAATTCAAGGACCTTTCCGAGCGCGAAATCCTCGCGCTCGCGGTTGCGCTCGAAGAAGAGGATGGCCGCATCTACGCTGACTTTGCCGATGGCCTGCGTGAAACCTATCCCGCCACCGCCAAGCTGTTCGAAGATATGCGCGAGGAGGAGTCCAACCATCGCGCCGCTCTCATCGAAACTTACCGCGCCCGCTTCGGCGAGCACATTCCTCTCATTCGCCGCCAGGACGTCAAGGGGTTCTTGCAGCGCCGGCCTTTCTGGCTGACTCGTCCGCTTAAGATCTCTGAAGTCCGCAAGCAAGCGGAGTTAATGGAACTCGAGACGCGGCAGTTTTATCAAAAGGCAATGACCCAGGTGACCGACGCAGGCATCCGCAAACTCCTCGGCGACCTCGAAGAAATCGAGCGCAAACATCAGGTCGCCGCCGAAGCGCTGCAGGAAAGCATTACCCCGGATGTCGAGAAAACGGAAGACGAAGCGCAGCGCCGCCTCTTCGTCCTTCAAATCGTGCAGCCCGGGCTCGCCGGCCTGATGGATGGTTCCGTCTCCACGCTGGCGCCGGTCTTCGCCGCCGCCTTTGCCACGCGCAGCAGCAAAGATGCGTTCCTGGTTGGCCTGGCCGCCTCCATTGGCGCGGGCATCTCCATGGCCTTCGCCGAAGCCCTCTCTGACGACGGCTCGCTCACCGGCCGAGGCCGCCCAATCCTCCGCGGAGCCGTCACCGGACTCATGACCGCCGCCGGAGGCATCGGCCACACGCTCCCTTTCCTCCTTTCAAATTTCCATGTAGCCTTCGTCGCCGCAGTTATCGTCGTAGCCGTCGAGTTAGGCATCATCGCCTGGATCCGCAATAAGTACATGGATACTCCCTTACTCAACGCCGCCTTTCAGGTGGTGGTTGGTGGAGTTCTGGTATTTATCGCCGGCATAGCCATCGGCAGCTCGTAAGCGTTCAGCGAGAGTCCGTTGTCCGATTTTCGTAACAAACGGCAGCATCTTATTGATTGTCGCGCAAGCTTACCCGACAATATCGTCAACCTTGCAGGCGGAGATGGGACGCCTGTGTGGGCGCCCGATTCCGTTCCGGTAAGGGGCTAGCAATGCCGCGCTCAGCCGCGTTGTCGTCTCTAATTGTCGCGTCAGTAGTGTCTCTCGCCATAGTAGTGTCTCTCGCCATGTTTGAAAGCCACGAGTTGCAAGGCACTGGTCGTGGTCCTCGGGCCGGTGCCAACGGCTTAAGTTCCGCTGTGCTGGCTGCCAACTTTGTTCCCGCTGGACGGCTCGCCACCGCGCGCATGTTCCACACTGCGACGTTGCTCAATGACGGCAACGTTCTCATTGCGGGTGGTGTGGACGGTTTCAAATACCATGCCCTGTCCACCGCGGAAGTCTATGACCCCGCGAGCGGCAAATTCACAGTGACGGGGGTCCTGAACACCACCCGCATTTTCAACACGGCGACATTGCTGCCAAACGGAAGAGTCCTCATTGCCGGTGGCTGCGATGGCGAGGGGAACGAGATTGCTAGCGCGGAGCTTTACGACCCCGTAGCCGGCACGTTCACGTTCACTGGTACTCTGAACACCGCGCGCAACGCGCAAACGGCAACCTTGCTGAATAATGGCAAGGTGCTCATCACGGGGGGAGACGACTCCGCCGGCGATCAGGCCAGTAGCGTCGCTGACGGCGGCGAGCTTTACGATCCCACGACCGGAGCCTTCACCCGTGCCGACAACTTGCACACCGGGCGCGACTCACACACGGCGACACTACTGAAAAACGGTCGGGTGTTGATCGCCGGTGGCGCCGACAGCGACGGCAACGTTCTCGCTAGCACGGAACTTTATGACCCCGCATCGGACAGGTTCACACCAACCGGCAGCCTGAGCACTGCGCGTGCCCTGCACACCGCGACGCTTTTGAACAACGGCATGGTTCTCATCGCCGGAGGCTATGATCACAACGGCAATGCGGTCGCCAGCGCCGAACTTTACGACCCACGAACGGGGACCTTTGCAGTGAGCGGCAGCATGCTAACACCCCGATACGGGGCGCCCGCCACGCCACTCCCCGATGGTTCAGTTCTGATCGCGGGTGGACAGGATAACGACGGCAATTCCCTCGCCAGCGCCGAACTTTACGACCCCTCGACGGGTGCGTTCACGGCGGCCGGGAGGATGAACAGCACGCGGCAAAACTTCACGACGACCCTCCTGATTAACGGTCAGGTATTGGTCGCGGCTGGGGTAAATTTCGATCGGCGTGCTTTGGCAAGCGTGGAATTGCGACAACCCACACGCTGACCCGGCGCGCCCGTTTCAATTCATCTTGCAGGATGAACCTATCGGCGATGCCGAGATCGAAGGCAAGATCAAGAAGTTGATCGCCCGAGCCCCGAAGTCGAAGCCGCGCAGAAACCGGCCCAATAGCGGGCTGAGGAAACTTTGTCTGCACTTGATCTTGGGTGGCGCAGCGCTTCAGCCTCCACGCGCCCATTGACCTATGGTCAAAAGTGCCGTAAATTGAAAGCCGCAATTTTGGACACATCTCGGCAAATGGCAACGAAACAATTATGTTTCTTCGATGCCACTCTGCCGGGCTAGTTATTGACCCGTGGTCAACTGAAAGGGAGCCTCCTTGTCGGGAATCACCAGCAATCTAGCAACACCGCCCCAAATGAGGCGCGACAGCAAGCCGCGCCCGCGCTCTGAAGCCAAACGCGGACGCATCGTCGAAACCGCCATCCGCCATTTTGCCGAGCGCGGCTACAACGCCGCCCGTGTCGAAGACATTGCCGCGCAGCTTGGCATCGCCAAGGGCTCCGTCTTTCAGCACTTCAAAAGTAAGGACGGGCTGTTCTTCGAAGCCTACAAAAAAGCGGTCCAGTCGTTTCCGCGATACATGCAGGCTCCCGCCGAAGCGCAGGCGGGCGGATTTTTTGAAGTTCTGCGCTACTGGCTCGGCCGCACTGAAAACATGGTCCGTGACAATTGGGCCTCGTATCGCATCTATCTGGTCGGAAACTACGGCACCGATCTCGCGCTGCGCCGCGAAATCAACCGCTTCCTGATGGAAGAGGACCCTTACGGCTGGCGAGAGTTCGTGAACTTCGGCGCCGGCCGCGGCGATCTGCGGGCGGACGTCGATCTCGACATGATCGGCTCCATTCTCGAGTGGACTATGGACCGCTTTCAGGATGCGCTGCTCACGGAGGAACTCGATCCCGGCTTGTTCCGCAAGTCAGGTTCGATGCCCGAGAAAAAAGAAGCGCGGATTGAACAATTCGTCGATCTGCTGCGCCGCGCGATTGGATCGGAAAGTGCGCAGGCGGCAAAGAAAGGGTAAGCGCCGAGCGGCAGAAAAAACGTGAGAGGAAACGAAGAAAACGCTGATTAAGTCCGTCTCAGCTTTCCTCTGTGAATCTCTATGTCCTCCGTGGTTCAAAGGTTTGGCAAGGGACGTAACGGAACGTGCAAAAGTCGAAAGGCCAAAGGCGAATGACGAATGACGAATGACGAGGGACGAGTGCCTAGCTCAAAGATCAGATCAACGACCGGCTCAATGACTGTCGAGGAGATCGTTGCCAGTTACAACGCCAGCGCGCCGCTCGCCGACGCCTCCACCATTCCTGCGCCCTGGTATGTGGATGAGCGCATCGCCGAACTGGAACGGCAAACCGTTTTTTCCCGCACATGGCAAGCGATGGGACGTGTTGATCAGGTCGAAAAACCCGGACAGTTTGTTACCGCAACCGTAGCCGGCGAGCCAATCGTGGCCGTGCGCGGCAACGATGGCGTGTTGCGCGCGTTCTACAACGTGTGCCGCCATCATGCTGCCGCCGTTGCCACCGAGCCTTGCGGCCAGGCTGCGATGCTCCATTGCCCTTATCACGGATGGAATTATGGCCTCGATGGCTCGCTCAAAGGCATGCCGGAATTCGAAGGCGTGAAGAATTTCGAGCGCAAAGACAATGGCTTGGTTCCGGTGAAGGTCGACACGTGGGAGCAATTCGTTTTCGTCAATCTCGACCCGCAAGCCGCTCCGCTCAGCGAATTTCTCGGAGGTCTGGTCAAACGCGCCGCGCCGCTCGGGCTGAGCAAGCTGCATTACTTCACCAGCAAGGTTTATGACATTCACTGTAACTGGAAGGTGTTTGTCGATAACTATCTCGACGGCGGCTATCACGTGCCGCATCTGCACAAGGGACTGAACTCGGTTCTCGATTACAAGCAATACACCATCGAAAACGAAGATCGTTATTCGCTGCAATCGAGCCCGCTTGTTTTTCCAGATGAAGACTCCGCCGCGGCCAGCACGCGCAAGGGCAATCGCGCCTGGTATTTCTGGCAGTATCCGAATTTCATGATCAATTACTACGAAGGGTACTTGGATACGAACCTGGTGATCCCGATCGACGTCGATCATTGCCGCGTGATCTTCGACTTTTCCTTCGGCGACGTGAGCGAATCGAAGCGCGAATTCAACGAGCGCAGCGTGGCCACAGGCGCCGGCGTACAGGATGAAGATCTAGGCATCTGCGAAGCCGTCCAACGCGGCCTCAAATCCCGCGCCTACGGAGCTGGGCGGTTGTCAGTCCGCCGCGAAGCCGGCGAGCATCTGTTTCATCGGTTACTGGCCGCGGATTTGAGAAGCGGGCTGAAGAACAGGGCAGCGGCCGCGGACTAACAGGCGGCAATTGCTCCAGCGCGAGCATGTAAGGTAGGTGTATCATCTAAGTCGAAGAGGGAGTGCGCCGGATGCCTGCTCCAAATGTCCCTACCCGCAGCGCAATCACCGTCGTTAGGGCAATGCTGCCAATTCTTGCAGTTTGCCTCCTGCTCTGGCTGCTTACTACAGACCGGGCTCCCCATCCGATAGCTATTTTCCTAGTATTTGCCGCTTGCGGAATAATCCTCTGGTTCGGTTGGAACTGGGTTCGTCCTTACGCAGCAGCAAAGTGGATAGCACTGTTCCTGGCAATTTATCTTGGATTCGTTCTCGCGCTTTTTTTGTTTGGGATCTTGTTTGGGATCGCAGCCCGTGTCTCCTCGGTTCTACTGCCGCTATTCTTGTTAGCGCTACCCTTCTTGCTTTATGACCTATTGTTTCGCTCCCCTTTCAGGGGACGATTCAGCCGCGCTCGTGCTGAGCGAATGCGCGTTAGATCCTGATTGCAGCGCGGAACAGGTGGCAGCCCGCTCTTACTGATGATCTCTCGGCACCGTTTCTTCCCAAGTTTTGTCTTTCACTAGCTTGCCGTCCTGATAGAGTTCGCGGACGTACTTGTAGTAGAAGTTCTTGGCGTCGCTGGTGAGCGTGAGATGGCCCTTCCAACTTAGCGTGCGCTCTTTCAGAGCCATGCCGATCTCGGCTTCTCCGTGCATTGAGCTGATCTCGGGATGATTATCGTCCGCTTCATAAGTCAGCGCTTCGGTATCGGTTTCCTTTCCCCACGGATAAGTCTCTTCCGACTTGCCATTCCAAAGGACTTTCGTCTTGCCGGCTAACTCGTCGCGTTCGGTCTTCCATTCTCCCGGCCATGGGAAACCAGCTGACTGAATATCCTTGCGCTCTTCCTTCGGTTCCGGCGCCGAGAACACTGGAGTCGCATAGATCGAGTTGGGCACCAGCGGCAGCACCAGCCGCGATCCATCGAGCCCGCCCATCATCAGCGAGGTCGTCATCGCAGTCGGAGTCGGCCAAGCCATCGGCCACAGCGCGTTCGACACTGCTATGCGGATGCGATGGTCTTTGGGGAAAGTCCAAGTCGTAAGGTGCATCTCGACATCGAGCGGATAAGTCTTGTTCGGTTCCAGGTCCTTGGGATCCGAAGCCGATTCACGCTGCGCTCCGTTCATTGCCGCGCCCGTCACTTCCGTGACCGTTCCATCGGGCGCAACGTCGGAAAGGCGCACGAACCAATCGGCCAGCGGAGCCGACGAACTAACCTGTAGCATCGCGTGCGGCCGTCCAAGAACTGTGAGTTCCTGCGGGAGCGGCGCCGAGTCGTAAGTCAGGCTGAACGCATCGGTAGGACGCTGATCTGGCAATAAGTCGCCCCACCAGAACCCGCCCTCAACTCCCACGGAAGGAACATAGCGGAGCTTATGTTCGGCGGTCTTCGAAGGCTCGGTCGAGAGCACGTGCGCGTCAAACAGGTACAGCGTCGTATTCTGCATGTGGTCGAGCGGCCAAGTTCGTTCCGTGCGCCACGTTCCTGGTAAGTCCTTCAGATTAGGGTCAGGCGCGTGCCAGGTCTGCATGTAGATCGCGAGCTTGCCGCCATCCATGATGCCGCTGTTATGGTTCTTGAGCCAGTAATCCCACCAGCGCGTCGCCTGGTCGCGCCATTCGATGCGTGGACCGAAATCGGCGTCGTTGGGAAAATCGTGATTCCACGGTCCAATGATGGCTTTGATCGGCGCCTTCACTTGTTCGAACATACGCGGAATCGAGTCGCGGTAGCCATCCTGCAGTCCGCCGATCAGGAAACACGGAATCTTGATATCGCTGAGCGGACGAACCGGCGCGTGCCAGAATTCGCCGTCGCGCTG
>Ga0326728_10011538_pt1 | contig 20097 bp, 15 predicted proteins | sample MB3enrmetagenome_FD_207602 | JGI IMG/M metagenome (GOLD analysis project Ga0326728, IMG submission 207602) | Lab enriched peat soil microbial communities from McLean, Ithaca, NY, United States - MB31MN | ecosystem: Environmental > Terrestrial > Soil > Wetlands > Peat | place: USA: New York... | reverse complement strand
CAGCTGTCCAAATTGAAGGATTTTGACAAGAGGATTCGCATCATTGCCAATCTGGAGAAGGGCCAAGAAACGACTTTGTTTATGGGAGTGGGGGGACCCTCCCCCTCCGATGTCCGAGAAAAGTTAAAGGCAGAGAACGACGAGATGGGACTGGCTCAGCAGATGAGGACCGACATCGAACGCCTTGAGTCGGAGGCAACGTCTCAGGAACAGAGCCTTTCCGAACTCGAAAAACTGTTACAAGGTAAAAAAGAGATGTTAGCCCACACCCCCTCGATCTGGCCGGCCCATGGGTGGGTGACATCGGGTTTTGGTTTTCGAACCAATCCCTTTACAGGGTTGAACCAGATGCATGAAGGTCTTGATATTGCGAACCGGATCGGGACGCCTGTCATCGCTCCGGCACATGGGATCGTTTCGGACACGGGGAAAAATTTCGCCTACGGGAATTTCATCGTGATCTCCCATGGGTTCGGGATAAACAGCCGCTTCATTCACCTCAGTAAAATTCTCGTAAGGCCTGGCCAGAGGGTGAAGCGGGGGGATAAAATTGCCGAGGTCGGGACGACCGGTATGTCAACGGGTCCTCATCTTCATTATGAAGTCAGGGTCAACGGCATTCCGGTCAACCCACTGAGATATATTATGAATTGATATACCCGATCAGAACAGCGAACCTAAAAAATTTCATACTCATCATCAACTGCTCTCCCCAAGGAATCATATGATGGTCAACCCAGAGTAAGCCCCTCCGTTTTCATTAGTTTGGAAATGAAGAGGTAAACTGACCATGGTCCTTGGATGTTTTTGTTTTTCTTTGTTATTAGATGAGGTCTTCGTATCACTTTTTTCTAATTATTTCATGATGAAGTGACCGGTTTCGTTACATCTTATCTTGTATCACTCGGCATTGTCCGACTTAATTTTTTCAAGATTCCTGGCCTGAAGGATTGCCTTGTCCATTGCTTTTTTAACCTCTAGATTTTCAGGATCAAATGAGAGGATATTTCTCAAAATAGAAATGGCTTGACTTAGATTTTCAGATCGATACTGTTCGAGAGCATCCTCAAACAGCATCTTTCGACAGGTCTCGATCCCTTTATCCAATAACCCGGCATTGTATGAAAGGAAGCGGTTAAGGTGGCTGAGAGAGGAGTAGTTTTTCAAGAGAATTCTATAAGTCCTTCCCGCTTGGACGAAATCTTTACGTTTAAAGTCAAGGTCTGCCTGGCCTTTGATTGACTCCAAGAGGCTTACATAGAAATAACGCACCATTGTGTCCCATGGGTATTGCTGGAAGAGACCTCTGTAGATATCGATCCCCTTCTGGACATCTCCACTTTTCAGATAAGATTGGGCTTCCTTTTCCGCCGGAAGCATTCGGCTCATCTTGAGTCTTGTAACTAAAAAGTTTTTTTTGAACGAAAGCAGATTGGCAAAGTTGCTGAACCGAGAGAAGTTCTTCAACAGCAGATTATAGATGATCTGGGCCTGAACAAAATTTTCTCTGTCAAAGGCCTCGTCCCCCTGGGCCTTCATAGATTCGATGGTTTCCATGTAGCTTTTCAGCATCTCAGAATCTTTCGGATATTTCTTGTACGCCAATTGATATGTATCCAAGGCCTTCTGAAAATCGCCTGATCTAAGTTGCTGGTGAGCATCATCAATCGTACTCTTCACCTGTGTTCTTTTCACATATCCGCATGAGAAAAATGAGAGAAGTAGGAGGACTGTAAGGAAGATCAATACTCTGCGGAAAGAGATCATCAACTCACCTATACTGGATAGGAGTGTAACTGCAAGAAGCAACGATTATACTGAAAGTAAACATGCGATACAGCCATAACACCAAATCCATCTTGTGAATATTAGGGGTGTTTGTCAGAATCTTTATCCAGCACCTCTCTCACTTTTCTTGCTAGCCCCTCCAATGTGAAAGGTTTTTGGATGTAATTTACTCCTTTTTCCAGAACTCCATGGCGGACAACAGCATTATCGGTATAGCCTGACATATATAGAATCTTCATCTCAGGATAGAGAGGTTTCAAAAGTTCGGCTAGCTCAGGGCCGCTCATTCCAGGCATTACGATATCGGCCAACATTAGATGGATTGGACTTTTATGCCTTTCACAAGCGACTAAGGCATCATCCCCATTAAAAGTTTCTAAGATCCTGTATCCCTGCTTCTCAAGAATTTTTCCAGCCAATTTTCGGACCTCCTCCTCATCCTCCACTATTAGAATCGTCTCGTTCCCACGAGGAAGTTCTTCCTTCAAGACCTCTTTCCTTATCTCCTCTAGAGGTTCATTCACTCTGGGAAGATAAATCTTGAATGTGGTGCCTTTCCCCCGTACGCTATAAACCCAGATGTGTCCTTCGCTCTGTTTCACAATCCCATAGGTCGTTGACAAACCCAATCCCGTCCCCTTACCCTTTTCCTTAGTTGTAAAAAAGGGTTCAAAAATCCGTTCTCTGACCTCTGGGGTCATTCCCACCCCTGTATCACTCACCGAGAACATGACGTAGTGACCATGTTTTACGTCAACATGACTACGAGCATAGGATTCGTCCAACTCCACATTGGCCGTCTCGATGGTGAGTTTCCCTCCGGAGGGCATCGCATCCTTGGCGTTGACTGCAAGATTCATGATGACCTGTTCAATCTGTCCTACATCTGCCCTTGTTCTTCCAAGATCTTCTGCGAACACGGTGACCAGTTCGATGTTCTCCCCAATGATACGTCGGAGCATCTTGTCCAAATCTCTTAAAATGGTGTTCAGATCGAGTACCTTCATCTCCATAACCTGCCGACGACTGAAGGCCAGCAGCTGTCGTGTCAGACTGGCTGCACGTTCCGTAGCATTCTGTATCTCATCTATATTTTCCCTCAAAGGGTCGCCTTCCTGGAGTCCGATGCTGGAGAGTTGGCTGTAGCCTTTGATGACGGTGAGGAGATTATTAAAATCATGGGCAACGCCACCCGCTAAGCAACCGATGGCCTCCATTTTCTGCGAGTGGCGAAGCTGCTCTTGAAGAACTGCCTTTTCTTCCCCCGCTCGCTTGAGCTCGGTAATGTCCTCACAGGCCATCAATTTTTCTCCTGTTTCTAATTGGACAGGGATAAAATTAATGATCTTTTCCGTCCCACCTTTGCAGGTCACAGTGAAAGTCCTCGACCTTTTTTCTCCTGCGCTGAAACCTTCTAAGTCAGTGATCCAGGTTGAAATGACATGGTGTCTATAGGTAGGATCGGGATATGCTTTTCTAAACCAGGTTTTTCCGTTAGGAACATCATTTAAACCATAACCGAACAATTCTCCAAATTTGGGATTGATGTACTTAAAAATACCATCTTTATCGATCATCACCATACCGAACGGAGCATTTTCAGACAGCGTTTGCAGTTGTCGAGTATATTTGGAAACTTCTTCTTGCTGTTCCATAATGGTTCTGCTCATTTTGTTAAAACTTTCTGTCAATTTTCCAAGTTCATCCCTAGAATAAACCCGAAGAGGTCTGCCCCATTTCCCTTGTTCAAGTTCCTCCACACCCGAGGCAAGTTCCTGGATAGGCCTAGTGATGAGAATGGAGATTCCAATAACACCAATCACCGCCACAAGGAGAATGGAAGCACACAGCCAGAGGATTCGTTCGCGGGCAAAACTCTGAGCTTTCAGGAGGACCGACTGGTTCACTCCTACGAGGATACTACCCAACGATCTGCCCTTAAAGAGAATAGGAGTATAAATCTCGAAAATCTTATTCCTGGAGAAAGAGATTTCTCTCACGACGGTTCCATCTCCGTCATTTTTGAGTATACGTCCCCCAGCCTCTTGCAGAACTTCCCCTCTTTTTTTGATGTCGCTATGGGCAAGGATTCTCATCTTCTTGTCAACGATGGCCATGTATTCGACATCGCTATTTGAGCTCTTCCCTTTAAAGACGATGTGATCCAAGCCCAATGAGTCGCCCGAGACGAGACTGTATGCTGCTACAGCGGCGGCACTTTTGCTCGACGTCTCAGCCCTTTTAATAATCTCGTTGAGAATAGTTTTGTTCTGGATTTTGACTGTGACAATGGAAAAGGCAAAAGTGGTGAAGATGAGAATCACCATGACGAATACGGCAAGTTTAAACCTGATGCTTTGAAACATAGCAAATCCTCAAAAGATTATAGTACACCAGTATTTGAGCAAGACTAATGCCAAGGAGTACTTTTGTTTTTTCCTAATAAGATTCAATATGTTAGCGGGAGCTCGCTTTTCCCTATTACCAAATTTCGTCGACAACCGGAACTTTTTGCAGCATGTATATTCCTCCCTTATATTCCGTTTCAATGGCGACGGGACATTAATCCCTTCGGAAAACTCTTTCTTAGCTTTGACCTAATCGGTGGGGCAAGACACAGGAAGAGGTTTATGAATGGAATCTAGATTCCATTCTCAAATCACAAAGGCAGGGGAAAATGCTTTTTGCGTCTTGGAAAAAATGAGAGTCACTATTAGTAACCATGACATTTGCAAAAAAAACACTGAGAGATAGAGGAAGTTACCCACACACCTACCTTCTAAATTCCTGACCTCACCACAAAACTCTATCCTTTACTCCATTCTACCCCAGGCATCGAGTCGAGTCGAATCATCTCCGGTCCCTCTAATTCCTTGATTTTCTATCTTTGGGGGAAACGGTCTGCTGCTTCATGGGAATATGGAGTATGGTATTTACATTGAAGGCTGGTTCACCACGGGAAATACCTGTTTAATTTAAAGGGATTAAGGAAGGACAAGTGAAGGTCCCGGACTCTCCTTAATACGGTTTATACGCAGTGATCGGGATCTTTAGCTGGATGAGGAAAGGATGGGTGGAGTGGTTGTTTAGTTCCTCCTGAAGTCATCAAGGCATGAATCGACATCGCTATAGCAGATTTCAAGTGATAATTCTTAAAAGATAATTTTCACAAGACTGTTTTTTGTTTGACAGACGCAAAATTTTGTGATAGTCGAAACTTTGGATAGGGTCATCTCCGTTCGTTCCTGCAAAATAACCTAACAATACAAGCCTAAACCTTATTGGAGTAATTATGAAATGGAATTTTCAAAAGGTACCAATAAGAAGCCTCCAAGGGGTGGTTTTATATCCCTTTGGAGGCTGATTTTTATTCTTTCCTGCCCAGTTAAAACGTCATACAACTCGGCAATTGGATCTGAACTAAGAAATTTAAATGATCTTTCCTTTTTCCAGATAATTAATATCGAATATGCAAGATTATGAGGAGGGACAAATGAAATTTAGAAAACTGAATCCGAGAATTCCCATGGTTTTTCTAGTCCTCATCTTCAGCTTAATCATCTTCACAGGCCCAACGCTCCCGGTGTGGGCGGAAACGCCGGTTATGTCGGATCAATACGTACCTATGCGGGATGGCGTCCTTCTACACACCAAGGTATTTCTGCCAGATCCTGCTGTTTGGGGTCCTGGACCTTATCCAACCATTGTGACAACAACACCTTATGGAGTTGGAAACCCCGGAGTAGTTCCATCAACATGGCCAAGTGAGCCCTTGAATGGGTATGCATACGTATACCAGGATAACAGAGGAAGATACCTCTCCCAGGGTGTGTGGTCCATGATCACGGATGGCGTAGATGGCTATGATACAATTGAATGGACTTTCAAGCAGCCATGGTGCAATGGATGCAAGATTGGTATGACTGGCGAATCGGCAATGGGGATCACTACATACTCAACCGCAGGTCAACGGCCTCCCCATCTCGTCGCTATCGAACCAGTCATCGCGAGCGCAAATCTTATGAATAACCTTCAATTTGAAGGGCAGGCCCTTGAATTCGAAACTTTCCTGGCATGGTTGGCATATGTAGTGCCGGGACTTTCTGCATCCGATATCGCGAGCCTGCGGTTAACCCCCGTACAGCTTAATGCGGCGTATGGCGAATATGCCACGGTTGCCGGCGACATATTCACCCATACAGGCGAGCCTAATCCTTCCCAGCCTGGAAGCAATTATCCTCTTCCAGTGACATCAGGGTGGTGGATGCACCTTCCTCTGTACAATTTCCCCGGCATTAGTCCACTTTTACCTAGTTGGAATCTCATTTTATCGCATCCCAGCCAGGACGAATGGAGAGACTCCTGGGATGTCCAAGATAAAATTGACGTTCCCTGCTTACATTGGGGCGGTTGGTTTGATCTGTTTTCGAGAGGGATTCTGGACGCTTTCGAGCACGCTCAAAAACATGTTCGCAACCAAAAACTTATAATGTACAACGGTGGTCATAATGGACCTGGGTCTCCACTGCCATACGATCCCTTATATCGATGGTTTGACTACTGGCTGAAGGGCATTGACAATGGGATTATGGATGAACCACCTATTCTGTATTATCGCATGATCGATTATGCCACGTTAACTGGGGACTGGCGGTACGCAAATCAATGGCCTCTTCCCGATGTCGAAAAGAAGATTTTATTCCTGCACACTGACGGAACTCTTTCCGCCAATTTCCCAGAAGGTAAAGAAGCCTCCAAGAGCTATAAATACGACCCCAATAATCCTGTGCCCACGATGGGCGGAAGAAACCTATTTATCCCTAACGGCTCCATGGATCAAACAACTGTTGAACCACCTTATCGAAACGATGTATTGGTCTATACAAGCGAGGTGTTGAAAAACGATGTCGATATCTCGGGGAAGGTGAAAGTTATCCTGCATGCTTCTTCAAGCTGCAAGGATACTGATTTCACAGCTAAGCTCATAAATGTCTATCCAGACGGAAGGAAGATGTTAATCCTTGACGGTGTTATCCGGGCCAGGTATAGGGAATCTCCAAGGTATGAAACTTTCATGCAACCTGGGCAGATATATGAATTCACCATCAATTTAGGAGATACCAGCCAACTGTTTCAAGCCGGGCATCGAATCCAGGTAGACATTTCCAGCAGCAACTTCCCCAGAAGAGATCGTAACACCAATACTGGCCATGCGTTGTATATCATCGACACAAACAATGATGCTGTTGTTGCCAGTAACACCATTTACCATGACGGTAAAAATCCGTCTTACGTTGTGCTTCCCATAGTGTCTCCGAAGAGACCAATCTTTAAAGGGGAAGGGAGTGTACCTCCTTCTTACCAACCTTGATAACCGGTGGGTGAAGTGGGGAATTAAGGATGATAGAACACTCGCCTTGATTGCGAAGGCAAACTCGGGAAGTTATCCGTATGGATTAACACCGGTGGGTCTGGGTCTTATTCCGCCTTTGCCCGGGGAGAAGGTGTTTTATTTAAGGGAAGCCCCAAATAGGCTAATTAAAGGCAGTTCTCAACCCTCGAAAGAAATGGTGTTCCAGAAAATGTCCCTCGACGGGATTTAGAGAGGCAGGGTCTGAAATGGCCCTGCCTTTTTTATTGAGCATTTAATAGTAATCATCAACCTTTGATGTACTCCAATCCTCACTCTTTGTAGGTGGAAGAAGCATCCCACTTTTTTAACTATTCCTTTCTGAAAGTTTCGGTTGACCAACTCTCATGAAATATGTATATTCCAATCAGGAATTCACGAAGTGGCGGCGCAGATATTTCTTCGTTTTCAGGAAAAAAAGCCTGGGGGCAGAAGGAAAATTTCGCGAAATATAGACAAACTCAAGGATAAAGATTCGCCCCCGGAGCAAAGGGAACCAGAGACCCTTATCAGTTTCACTTATTGGGTTCCTGGGAGAAAGGATGAAAACATGGTCGAGGAAACAATTACCCAGATTGAAGCGAGGATCAAAAAGGCCAAGTCTTTAAATGACGGAAGGAAGAAGGAATTACTAAATCTGCTTTCCACTTTGAAGATTGAAGTTTCCCAACTCTCCAAGACCGACGCCGAGAACGCCCAGAGTATTACCGGTTTTACCGAAGTTTCAATTCACGAGGCAATCCGTGAGGAGAAGAATCCGCAGCTTCTCAAGCTATCCTTGAAGGGGCTTTCCACCTCTGTGGAAAGGTTCGAGGATTCCCATCCTAAGCTCGTGGGGATTGTCAATTCGATCTGCAATACCTTATCGAACATTGGAATATGAAACAGGCGACAAGGACTGCGGGAATCGAGAATTAGGAATCACTTCATCTAAAGATCCTCAAAAAATAAAAAATGCGATGGTTCTATTTTAGGAATGCCTGCAACGGACGGCTAACATGGTGTAAAAGACGAACGTTAAAACCCTTCGCGCTCCTTTTGCACCAAGAACGTTATACTACATGTCAACCCGTAATCTTTAATTCGTGAATAGGGTTCCTACTATTGACTTGTAGGTGAAGCACCCCCGCCTTTCTCAACTCTTCCTTCCTGAAGTCCTCAAGTCAAGAATCCCTATCGCTATACCAGATTACAATTGATAATCCTCAAAAAGATAGTATTCACAAGCCTATTTTCAGATTGACTGATACAACATTTCGTGGTAAACATAATTCAAATTGCATCATCGAGCAAGAGAAACGAGGGAGGAGAGATGGAAAGAAGGAGGATTATATATCTATTTCCCTTGGTTGTTCTTATTCTCGTTTGTTCTTCATGCCACCCTCGTCATGTTTCAGATATTAAACCTAACATGACGAAAGAAGAGATAGTCTCTTTGTGGGGGGAGACAGACCTCATTAGTTATAAGCCTGTCAATGGGAAGCCTGCTGAAATCTGGGAATATCATTTTACAAACACCGATTCCATTTGTTGGGTCACTTTTATTCAAGATAGAGTAGTTAGTACCCAGTGCCGCCGGCAACCTTATCCTCGACCATATTACTACAGATATCCATACTACCCATACTATTATCCATATCCATACCGATATTACTACCCTTACTATTATCCTTATTATCATCGCCCTCTGCCGCCAACCTCACTGGCGCCACCCGAACCAGCACCACCTTCTAAGGTCATTGACAAGATGACACTGCATGTGCTTTTCGACTTGGACAAGTCCACTCTTACCGAAGCCGACGTGAAGGAACTCCAGAAGGCCGTTACTTTTGTGAAGAAATACCCCGGCGCTAAGATCAGGCTTGACGGGTACACTGATTATATCGGCACAGATGCATATAATATAAACCTCTCTGAAAGGAGGGCAGTGGCCGTCAAGGACTATCTCATCAAGGAAGCCGGCGTTGACAGCTCGAAGCTCACGGCGGTTGGACATGGTAAAGCAGATCCTGTGGCGGACAACAAGACTGCGGAAGGAAGAGCTGAGAACAGAAGGGTCGAGGTCTCAATTCTGTCTGATTAGATGTCAGAGGTAAGTAAGGGGAGGATAGGTACAGTGGCCACTGACCGGGAAATATCTGCTCGGCATGGCCGAATACGGAGGGGGCTTGAATGGCTATTAGAACACCGCAACAATATGTAGAAAGTCTGAAGGATGGTCGAGCAGTCTATTGCCTGGGGGAGAGGGTGAAGGATGTGACACAGCACCCAATCTTGAGGGTCTGTATAGACTGGATGGCGATGGATTATGTGCTGCAGCAGGATCCACGCTACCAGCGCCTTGTCACCGAGAAGACGGAAGAGGGAGAGTTAGGCAGTTTTGTCTTTATGCCGCAAACGAGTGTTGAGGACCTGCTGAGGCTGAGGGAAATCGTTAAGCTCTGGGCAAGGGTTTGCTATGGAAAGCCGTCCGGAGCTAAATTTGTCGGCAAGGACGGATTGAATGCTGTAACGGTGGTCACCCAACGCATCGATAAGGAACATGGGACTAATTATGCCGGGCGAGTGGAGGCCTATCGAAAGTACCTTCTTAAAACCGATGCCTCCATTGCTTTGGGGATGACCGATGTCAAAGGAGATAGAAGTCTGCGTCCCTCAAAGCAGCAACCCCACCAAGACTACTACGTAAGGATTGTGGAGGAGCGTAAGGATGGCATAGTCGTCCGAGGGGCCAAAGCGCATATCAGTGAGGCACCGCTGGCCAACGAGATCATCATCTTGCCATGCCGGGCGATGCGTGAAGATGATAAGGCCTATGCTGTTTCGTTTGCCGTGCAGGCCAATGCAAAAGGTCTTACCCTGATCTCTGCTGAACCCGAGATCAAAGAATCGGGCAATTTCTTCGATAATCCCATTACCGCAAGTATCTATCTGAACGACGCCATGCTTATCTTTGATGACGTCTTTATCCCCAATGAGCGAGTCTTTATGAAAGGCGAGTGGCCATTTGCCGGTGACATCGCCTACATGTTTGGCAATTTTCACCGCCTTAGTGCTGAGACCTATAAAGCCGTGGAACTCGAACTGGTTGTTGGCGCTGCCGCATTGATGGCCGAATATAATGGCGTTGAGAAAGTCTCACATATCCAGGATAAGCTGACTTGGCTCGTTCTCTATGCGGAGGCAACCGAAGTGATGGGTAGGGCAGCTTGCGAACACTGTTTTTCTGAACCTGATTCAAAGTTAGTTTATCCAAATCCTATGTACGCAAATATTGCAAAGCTTTTCTTCGCGGATAACTGGCATCAGGCGACGAAGTATCTTCAGGATATCGCCGGAGGCATTGTCGCCACAGCCCCTTCTTCGAAAGATTACCTCAATCCTGAGATTCACGACCTCATCGATAAGTACCTTGGAGGAAAGGCAGGTATACCGACAGAATATAGACTGCGGTTAATTAAGTTAATCAGAGAACTCACTTCTTCCTATGAAGATGTTCTCACGCTTCATGCGGAAGGATCTCTGGCCGCACAGAGGCTTTCCATCTATGCGCTGGCTGACTTTGAAAAATATAGGGCAGCCGCTAAACGAGCAGCAAGGATTAAAGATGGGACTAAAGACAACATCTATAGTCAACTGCCGGAGTTTCCACCAGAAATCTAAATAAGCTTATCATTCCATGAAGGGGGGATTATCTATGGAAGGCGACATTGAGAGGGAACATAGGATTGAAAATTTATATCTCAGTAGACCCTGGCTTAAATTTTATCCTGAGAGACTTCCTTTCGAAATCGATATTCCTAACATCTCATTGATAGAAGCTTTTGATAAAGCGGTAGAGAAATGGAAAAATAAACCCGCCTTAATCTTTTATGGCAAAAAAATAAGCTACTTAGAATTAAAAGATCAAATCGATCGATTCGCTACTGCCCTTTATGACTTGGGAATTAGAAAGGGAGATACCGTAGCCTTATTTCTGTTGAACTGCCCCCAATTCGCTATCGCCTATTTTGGAGCTTTGAGAATAGGAGCTGTTTTGACACCGATCAGTCCAGTCTATGTTACCCCGGAGGTCAAACACCAGCTTGAAGACAGCCACGCCCAAACGATTATTTGCTTGGATATCCTCTATGGCTTTGTTGAGAAAACCAATGTGGGGCTAAAGAGAATTATCTTAACGAGTATCGATGAGTACCTGCCAAACTTAAAGAAGCTTCTTGGAAAAAGCATTTTGAAAGCGGTATACCAAAAAATGGAGGTCCCGCTCATCAAGATAAAGGAAAGGGAAAATATTTGCTGGTTTCAGGATTTGATTAAGAAAAGTCAACCGAATCCTCCAAAGGTCGAGATTAATGCAAAGGAAGATTTGGCTGCGCTCCCCTACACGGGTGGGACGACAGGCCCCCCAAAGGGCGCCATGCTAACCCATTTTAATATTTTTGCAATGCAGGCCATCAACCAAACCTTCTATTCATACAGTTTTAAAAAGGGGAAGAACCTCGAAGAGGGGAAGGAAACGGTGATCGCCTTTTTGCCCTTTTATCATATCTATGGCCAGGTGGTACTTTTACTTAGCGGTATTATTCGAGGATATACACTCGTCATATTAACCAACCCTGACATCGATGATGTCCTCGGTAGTGTCGGAGGATATGATGCTACATTTTTTATGGGTGTGCCGGGTATATACGAGCTTCTTAAAGATTATGACAAGACGAGTCGGGTGGACTGGAGACGACTGAAGTTCATCGTTTCCGGCGCTGACTCGCTTCTTGAAGATACAGCTAAGACTTGGGAAAGACGGACAGGTACATTCATCCACGAAGGTTATGGACAAACCGAGACCTCTTCAGGAATTTGCGTGAGCCCGGTTGGAAGGCCTAAGGCGGGCTCCTTCGGAGTTCCATTGCCTAACACGGTCATAGCCATTGTCCATCCTGACACGGCACAAATGGTTCCGTTCGGAGAAATAGGTGAGCTGGTGGTAAGGGGTCCCCAAGTGATGAAGGGTTATTGGAACAGACCCGAAGAAACAGAAAAAGTTTTTTTGGAAATTGCAGGAGAAAAGTGGCTGATGACAGGTGATTTAGTCCGAATGGACGAGGAGGGTTATGTTCATTTCTACGATAGAAAAAGAGATTTGATCAAGTACAAGGGGTATTCCGTCTTTGCCCGAGAAATAGAAGAGGTTCTAAAAACCCATCCTAAGATAAAGGAAGCCGCAGTCATAGGGGTTCCTGACCCGAAGGTCGGTTCAAACATTAAAGCGGTGATCGTATTAGAGGCTGATGCAAGAGGAAAAATGTCAGAAGAGGAAATTGTCGGTCACTGCCAAGAAAAATTGGCTCATTACAAGGTTCCGAAGATTATAGAGTTTCGAGGAGAGATCCCGAGGACGGATGTCGGAAAAGTATCGCGAAGGGAGTTAAGGGAGGAGAGGGAAGGCTAAGATGGCATCTTTTCTCGAGATTGAGAACTTAACGAAGTCTTTTGGCGGCCTGATGGCAGTCAAGAAGGTTAATCTTAGCATCGGAAGAAACGAAATGGTAGGGCTGATTGGTCCAAATGGTTCGGGAAAAACGACTTTGGTGCGCCTGATCATAGGCATGCTAAAAGCTGATTTCGGGACAATTCGGTTCAATGGCGAGGAGATGATAGGCCATCCACCCTGGGATATCGTAAAAAAGGGAATAGGAATGACACATCAGGTGGTGAGACCGTTTCGCGAGTTGCCCATTATTGCCAATGCGATGATCGGGTGCCTTGGCTCAGGAAGAAAGAGAGGGGAATGGGTAAAAAGTGTAGAAAGCATGGCAATGGATGCGCTGGAGTTTTGTGGAATTTCGGATCTGGCCAAGGAAAAAGCTTCCATTCTCTCTCACGGAGATCTTACGCGCCTTGAGATTGCACGGGCCCTTGCCACGGAACCCGAGTTGCTCATACTCGATGAGCCATTCGGGGGTTTGAACCCTTATGAAACGGATCTGATGGCGAAGTCCTTAAAAAGGTTGCATAAGGGCGGGAGGTTTGGTCGATTGCACAGCGAAGGCCCGGCGATGCTGATCGTGGAACACAAGTTATCGGAGCTGATGAAAATAGTCGACCGCGTGATTGTGCTAAACTACGGTGAACTGATTGCCGAAGGCACGCCTCAGGAAATTGTACAAAATCCAAAGGTGATTGAAATTTATATAGGACACCTATCAAGAGGAGACAGGGATGCTCCTTGAGGCAAAGAATGTTACCGTTGCCTATGATACTGCGGTCGTATTAGATGGGGTAAGTTTAGGGGTCCATTTAGGGGAACTCCTCAGTATTGTAGGCCCGAACGGCGCTGGGAAAACGACTCTTCTTCGAACCATATGCGGACTCATGAGCTGGGAAAGGGAGATGAAGAGGGGAATGAGGAAAGAGGTCTCTAATATCATTATCGAAGGCGAGATCCTCTTTGAGGGGGAGCCGATCAATTCCGTGCCAGCTCATCGGAGAGCAGAAAAGGGGTTAATACTCTGTCCAGAAGGGGGAAGGCCATTTCGGGAATTGACCGTCTTTGATAATTTAATAATGGGTGCTTTTTTGATTAAAGAAAGAGAAAAAATAGGGCAAAGATTAGAAGCGGTATTCGAACTCTTTCCAAAATTAGAGGAGAGAAAAAGACAAATGTCGGGTACCCTCTCCGGGGGGGAGCGAACCATGCTGGCTATTGGAAGGGCATTGATGTCTGAACCCAAGCTTCTCTTGATCGACGAACCCTCTCTTGGGCTCGCCCCTATGATAAAAGATGAAGTATTTAAGCGTATAGAAGATGTCTACCAGACAGGGGTGACAATCATTTTAGTGGAGCAGGATGTGGGCCTTGCACTTACTTTAGCTCGAAGAAATTACGTGCTTTCCCAAGGGAAGGTCGTCTTCGAAGGGACATCCGAGGTGCTGCAAGGTGATGAGCGGATCAGGAAAACCTATCTGGGTTTATAATGGGGATGCTGTCAAGGAACCATAAAGATCAGTGTGGCCTCGTCCATCTCGATGGTAGTTGAAGACGGAAGTTAATGATCTTTAGAACAGGCAATGTGGTGAGTAAGAAGATTCTAACAGAAAGGAGGGCTTTACGATGAGAAAGGGAATGATCGTAGGTGTGGTGAGTCTGTGTTTGCTTTCTTTTTTGGCAAGTGGGGGGCTGGCACAGCAAGCTGTCAAAGAAGTCCGGATAGGAGTTGCAGGGCCTATGAAAGCTATGTTCGGACGGGATCATTGGCGCGGAGCTTCCATAGCACAGGAAGAGATCAATAAAGCCGGCGGCGTGACTTTGGGAGGGGTCAAGGTGCCGATCAAGCTCATCAAGGTAGATACAAACGAGCTCGCCAGTGTTTCCGATGCGGTCGTCGCGGTGGAAAGAGCGGCGGATGAAGTCCATTTTTTCGTCGGCACACAGAGGTCAGAATCGGCGCTTGCCATGCAGGATGTAGCGATGAAGTACAAGAAGATCTTCATGTTATGCGGTGCCGTTCATCCGGATCTCTTGGCTCGGGTTGCAAAGGATTATGACAAGTACAAATATACTTTTAGAATGACCATCAGCTCTATCTTCATGGGGCAGGTCCTTTTCGCTCATCTGGAGGATGTCGCCAAGATCGTAAAAGAACAGTTGGGGATTGCAAAGCCGAAGGTCGCCATCTTGGCCGATAAACTCATGTGGGCCGATCCGATTGTAAAGGCGGTCGAAGCAAAAGCTCCAGGAATGGGCCTAGAAGTGGTCGGAGCTTGGAGACCCTCTGCAACGGCCAGCGATGTGACGGCTGAACTTTCGGCGATCAAGGCGAGCGGCGCCCAGATTATCTTTCAATCCGTCTCCGGCACGATGGGAACTGTTCTTGGGAAGCAATGGGGTGAGCTTAAAATTCCGGCTGCTTTAGTTGGGGGAGCTGCCATTGCCACTGTGAAAACCTTCTGGGACGCGACAGGTGGGTATGGTATTTACAGTACGACGCAGACCGGTATCGGTCCTGCAAAGTTGAGCGAAAAGACGATGCCTTTTTGGAATACCTATCTAAAGGAATTTGATGATTTTCCTAATTATGTAAGTGTAACCTACGATGCGGTCTATGTATTGAAAGAAGCGATTGAACGGGCAGGTGCCATCGACTCCGATAAAGTGGTCACTGAGCTTGAAAAGACAGATCATAAAGGAGCTTACGGCAGGATTGTCTTTTACCCTCGAGATCACCAATTTCCTCATGATCTGAGATTCGGTCCCGGATATAACACCTGGGTGATCAATCAATGGCGCGGCCCGGGGAAGGTTGTGGTAGTCTGGCCATACGAGTGGCAGGGCGTGAAGTTTGAAGGGTCTGAAAAGTATTTATTACCACCATGGGTAGTAGACTATTGGAAGAAAAAGAAATGAGAATCCTTACATCCCTCCCTCTGCCCGTAAGGGAGAGAGGGAGGGGGTGAAAGGAAAATAGACGATGCAGGTTCTGATCATTTCAATTGTTCTTGGAACGGTTTATGCCGTCCTGGCTCTCGGCTTCTCTCTTATCTGGGGGGCGGCGAGGATCATCAATTTGGCCTACACCTCTTTTTATATGTTAGCTGCCTACTTTTTCTATGTATTTTGCTCCCTCATTCACCTTGACATCTTTGTTTCAGCAGCTCTCGCCATTGTGGTCGCCTCCTTCATAGGGGTGGCGACCTACAAATTTGTTCTTGAACCCATTCGTTCCCACGAGACAGTGGTGATTCTCATCAGCATCGCTTCAGCTTTTTTCTTTGAAGAATGCATTCTTTCTATCTTTGGGTCGGATTTTCGTCGGGTCCCCCCTTTCATTTCAGGATACCAAGAAATCTTAGGGGTCAGAGTTCTAAATCAGCACTTTCTCGCACTCGGTGTGAGCATCGCTCTCATTCTTGGTTTGTGGCTCTTCTTGTCTAGATCCAGGATAGGGATAGCCATTCGGGCGACCTCTCAAGACAGGGAAATAGTCAATGTCATGGGAATCAATGAAAAAAAGGTGTCTCTGATCGCCATGTGTATAGGGATTGGGTTTGTAACGATATCGAGCATTGTGGTCTCCCCGATCTATGTGGTTGAGCCCATGATGTGGGTACATCCACTCATCATGGTATTGGCGATCGTCGTCCTTGGAGGGTTGGGCAGCCTGAAAGGAAGTTTTATTGCAGCTTACCTCCTGGCGTTTGCGGAGGTGGCCGTGGTCAACTGGCTCCCCATGGGGGCCTTCATCAAGAGTGCAATTGCCTTGTTGGTGATGGTGATTGTGTTATCGAAAAAACCCGAAGGAATGTTTGGAGCCTTCTTCGAAGAGGAAAGGTTGTGAAGATACGATATTATCTCTGGCGTCTTTATAAACTATTTGAACAAGAAATATTGGTCATCCCGGGGAGAACGATTGGGTCCATCGGAATTATTTTTCTTCTATCATTAGCCTTTATAAACATCAGTCCGTATCTAAAAAACCTACTTATATTTTGTTCCATCTTTGCGATTTTAGCTGCCAGTTGGGACCTATTGTTCTTTGTGGGACAACTCAACTTAGGCCATGGTGCTTTTTTCGGAGCCAGTGCTTATACATCTGCGATCCTGAGTTCAAAAGTGGGGTTACCGGTTTCGTTAACCATACCGATGGGTGCTATTGCCGGAGTCATCATCGGGGTCATTGTAGCCATTCCTGCACTTCGGCTGAGGGGGCCCTATCTGGCGATTGTGACCTTAGCTGTGCCTGTCATTCTGGAAGGAATTGTTTTTCTCTTTCCTCAATTTACGGGCGGGGAATTGGGGCTCTTTGGCTTGACCGGTATTTCAGATTCCCCAATATTTCTCTATCTTTTTTGCTTCGTTATTATGTTGATTTCTATTGCCATTATGTGGAAACTGACGGATACAAAAAGTCGTATACTTAGAACTGGGATTATCTTCTGCGCGATCAGGGAAGATGAAATTTCAGCCCGAACAACAGGGATTAACACCGTCAAATATAAAATACTCGCCTTTGCCTTAAGTGGTTTCTTTGCCGGAATTTCCGGTGGGCTGTATGCTCACACCATGAAGGTCGTAGGGCCCACGACCCTGGAGTTCATTTTTTCAATCTATCCCTTAATCTGGACGGTCTTCGGGGGACCGGGCACCATTTACGGCCCTGTCATAGGCGCCTATCTGCTTTACTTTCTTTCAACGGAGCTATTGGTCATCGTTCCTGAAATAAGAATGGCTCTCTTTACCGCCATCATCATCGTTATGATTCTCTTTATGCCAGAAGGGATTAGTCGATGGGTGAGGGATAAAATTGAAATCATATGTCCAAGATGCAAGTTCATCAATGTTGCGACAAGAAAAACCTGTAGAGTTTGTGACGCGAACCTCCATCGGGAGAGGACTAAAAAATAGGCTGCTGGAGATAACGTTTTATAATCTTCATGAGGTTCATAGGAGGGGAAAATGGACTTTCGTTTAACGCCGGCCCAACTCGATATAAGAAAGGCGGCGAGGGAGTTTGCAGAAGGAGAGTTCCCAAATATCGCCAAGGAATGTGATCTTGAGGAGACCTTCAATCTTGAACTATTTAAAAAGGCTTCTAAGTTGGGATTTGTGGGAATTTCCCGATACTTCAAAAAACCCGCGATCTGATTTTCATATATTCACCTGGGATGCCTGATTTCTACCAGTAATCCTCAACTCGAGATGACTGCGTAGGCTGAGGACTTGGAGGTGAACTCCCCAATTTAAACTCTCTCCAAATATCCTCATCTCTCCCGTCCGATTAAGGGTCCCCGCCCAATTCCCATTGACACCCCGTTCCCGAATTAGTACACTACAATCGAAATTGAGGCCCTCTGACGTTAACCTCTAACCATACAGGGTGGGATATGGGTAAGGATTGAATTTAGACCCCATTTCTGAGAAAAGGAATGGGGTTTTGTTTATGTGGAATAGTTTTGGAAGGGAGATGACCCGAATGAAATCATTATCCATTAAGTTGGGAGTTGTCGTCTTAATTATCGGATTTCCTATGCTTTGCTATGGAGGGAATGTGATCACGAGGATCGGTGAATATTACATTGGTCAAGACATCAAAACTGTTCGCGGCTTGGTGGAGTTTACGCCCCAGGAGTATGCGGCCCTATGGTCGTTTCAAGGCAGGGTTGGTTTGCCGGGTGAAAAGGTTTTCAATGCTCCGAAACTAACCTTCAACGGACGTCTCTGGTATCTGACTGTTGGTGCTCTGAACGGGTTAATCTATAAATTGGCCCTTCAGCACATCACCAGCGACCGAGCGGAAGCCCGGAGCATATTTGAGGAAACGTTGAAGTTTCTTAAGTCACAGATGGGCGCACCTGCAGAACAAACCAAGACACCCAAGCGGCACCGATGGGACTCCACGGATGGGAACGTGGTCCTTGCAGAGCAGGAGGCGAGTGGCTTCTTTTCTATCAATTTCATAGTTACAGGTAAGGAGGGCAAGGGAGCATTCAAATATGTTGAAGTGGGGGGAGCGGATTGGAAGTGTTACATGGTAGATGATTTTGGAGGTTGGTTCTATGATGCAGAAACTATAACTCGCCCGTCTAAGGATACTGTCAGAGTGTGGGGCAAGACAGTCTACACGGATAAAGGTGTAAAACGTAAGGTGAAAGAAATGAGAGCAATATATGAGCAATACAAGGATTTGGGGTCAAAGACTAAGGATTTGGAAACAAAGGCTTTGCTATCAGAATACAAGGATGCGGAGTCAAAATACAAGGATTTGAGTTACGAACAGCATTTAATTGAATTTAATTGTGCCGACATAAAAAGCCGCACCTTGAAAGGGACTGCTTATTCAAGAAATGGCACGATTTTATCAACCTATATACCTAAAACTCCAGATTGGAACGAGGTAATTACTGGGACTGCGGCTGAGATGTTATACAAAATACTATGCAAGCAACCCCAAAAATAAAAAACAAACCGGACGAAAATAATGGCCATAGCAACCCAGAAGGGCGGGATAAAAAAGTAGAGGGAGACTATCACGAGACAAAAAATATTTTTTCTGCCTCGATGCTTCTAACCCTTCTTTGAGTTCCGAGAGAATGAGACCCAATGGTATGGGGGGTAGACAAGAATCATAAATGAAGACAGGGAAGAAGAATAAGCATTACATGAGGGAGGTGTCTTATGAAAAAACTTATTGCATTAATGACGGTTTTCTTTTTCCTATTTGGGTGTGCAAGTACGACGATTATCAAATCCAAACCATCAGGAGCAAAAGTCTATCTGGATGGAGAGATTAAAGGGGAGACTCCTTACACTTACACCAGTGCAGGCATATGGGGAACGAAGAAAATGGTTGTACTAAAGAAAGAAGATTATAAAGAATCAGTCCAACAAATTAAGAAGGATCAAGTCAATTGGGTTACGGTTATTATAGGAGCATTAGTTTTTTACCCTCTACTTCTGTGGGGTGCAGACTTCCCAACTGAGTACACTTTTGAGATGGAGAAGTTAGAAAGCAAACCCAGTGACCAAACCACCAAACCTCAACTAACTCCACCTTCTTCAAGTACAACAAATATTGTTACTGTTATCTGGACTTCTGCGAATATTCGCTCAGGTGCAGGAAATGAATTTCCTATCGTGACGACGGTGAAGCAAGGGGATAGGCTAACCGTAATTGGGGAACATCGAGAATGGTTTAATGTTCGGTTGGAAGACGGAAAAGAAGGATGGATTAACAGTGGAGTAGTAAAGTAAAGGGAGAAGGGAATATTCAGCAAAGAGGAGTTTTTGAAAATGGTGGGAGTGGTTAATCAGGAGATGAGGAGGAAGGAAAAACGGATATGAGAAGGAGAAGGTGGGGAATACTTCAGGATAAGAAAGACAATTTAGTAAAGGACTTAAAAGA
>Ga0326728_10011537_pt1 | contig 20097 bp, 17 predicted proteins | sample MB3enrmetagenome_FD_207602 | JGI IMG/M metagenome (GOLD analysis project Ga0326728, IMG submission 207602) | Lab enriched peat soil microbial communities from McLean, Ithaca, NY, United States - MB31MN | ecosystem: Environmental > Terrestrial > Soil > Wetlands > Peat | place: USA: New York... | reverse complement strand
TCCATAAAAGCGCCCGTGACGTTGTCGAAGTGAAAGCCCGGCCACACGCGCTGGCCCAAGTAGACCTCGATACTGCTAAGAACGCCGGTAAACAAGCAGACCAGAACGGTGGCCAGGAGCACATTGCGCTTGGGGTTTTCGACATCCTCGGCCAGCGTCGTCACGCCGTCAAACCCGATGTAGGTGAGCGCGGCCAGCGGCACAGCGCTGCGGATGACCCGGTAGTCAAACGTTTTCGGATCGTAAAAAGGCAGTGAGGAAAAAATCCCATCCCAGCGATCGAGGTGGAAAAGGTAGCGAACGGCCAGAAGCACAAATGCCGCGATGACCACGGACATCAAGGCGAGAAGCAACTTGTTGGCCAAGGCGCTGGCACGAATGCCGCGCAAGTTCATGAACGTTATCGCTCCAATAAACACCGCCAGCAGGGCGTAGGCGGGAGTCCCGTGAACCCACCCGTGAATCGTCTCCGCCACCCAGACCCCGTTGATGAGGGGTTGCAGCAAATAATCGAGAAACATCGCCCAGCCCACCAGGAATCCCAGGTGGAGATTCAAACCACGGCCCACATAGGTGTAAGCCGACCCGGCGGAGGGGTACAGGGCTGCCATGCGTCCGTAACTGAATGCCGTGATCATCATGGCAAACATGGCGATCAGGATGGTGTCCACGATGTAGCCGTGCGAGCGTTCTTGCACGACCCCGAAGAGCGGAACGGGGGCGATCGGCTGGATCAGCACCATGCCGTAGAAGATCAAATCCCACAGTGTGAGCACTCGGCGCAGGCGTGGTAGCGCCGGGGAATGATTCGCCTGAACCGAATTTTTTGCGTCGCCCATTGGGATTTAGTTGCCCTGTCCCTTCCCCCACCTCGTGCCCCATCGTTCTTCAGCGAGGAGTCAGTATCTCACGAGGTTCTGCAATGCGTAAACGTCGATTCCAGCGTGCGACGGAGGAAATCGAGGGCATTTGTTGCCTCGCACCCACTTCCGCCTGTGGACGGGTGCGCGACATAGAAGTGAAAGGCGATCCCTGGGACGGAGCGCGGGCATCCTGCCCGCCCCGATTCATCGGGGTCTCGCCCGCTGTGAAGCTGTGAAAAAGACCGCTGTAGCGGCGCCAATTTTTTCATAGCCTCACAGCGGGCAGGATGCCCACGCTCCCTCCGCTTTTCACTTTATGTCGCGCACCCCCTGTGGACTGCGGCTTCACGATTCGGAGCGAGCTATGTTACGATGCGAGATTAGCAGAATATCGGCGGTATGCGAATAGTCAGAGCCTTTCGAGGCCTGACCAAATCACCAAGGCATTATTAAAGGCGAACCGTGAATCTCGAAACTTCTCACCGCCCGCGCATTCTCAGTGGGATGCGGCCCACCGGTCGACTCCATCTCGGCAATCTGGTGGGCGCTCTCCAGAATTGGGTGAAGCTGCAAAATGAATACGACAGCTTTCACTTCGTCGCCGACTGGCACATGCTGACGACGGGCTATGAGGATACGCTCGATTTGCACCAGGACACCTGGGAGATGGTTACGGACTGGCTGGCCTGCGGGCTCGACCCCGCCAAGGCCACGTTTTTTGTCCAGTCGCGCCTGCCGGAGCACGCGGAACTGCACCTGCTCTTTTCCATGGTCACACCGCTCGGTTGGCTGGAACGCGTGCCCACATACAAGGAGCAACTGGAAAACATCAAGGACCACGACATCAACACCTATGGATTCCTCGGCTATCCCCTGCTGCAGGCTGCGGACATCCTGATGTACAAACCGCGTTACGTTCCCGTGGGTGAAGATCAGGTTCCGCACGTGGAGCTGACGCGCGAAGTGGCGCGGCGGTTCAATCAAGCCTTTGGCAAGCTGCAAATGAAAAAACGCTCCGACCAGGAATGGATTGCCTGGGGGACAGGCGTCCGGAATCTCACCCGCCCCCCTGAGGGCAAAGCGGAACAGTTTATTCTGGAGAACTTCCAGAAGGCTTCACTGGATGTCCGGGCGGAGTACCTGAATCGCGATGTGGGGATCATTGATCCCATTTTCCCGGAGCCGGAGGTGCTCCTTACCTCCGCGCCGCGCCTGCCGGGGACGGATGGCCGCAAGATGTCAAAGAGTTACGGCAACGCGATCTTCTTGACCGACGCACCGGACGTGGTTTGGAAAAAGCTCGCCCCCATGGTGACTGATCCCGCTCGCAAGCGCCGCACCGACCCCGGCAATCCGGACATCTGCCCGGTGTTTGACCTGCACAAGATCTTCTCCGCTCAGGAGACCATCGAGCGCGTGAACCGTGAATGCCGCACGGCAGAGATCGGGTGCTTGGATTGCAAAAAGCTTGCGGCCGGGCATCTGAACACTTTTCTTGCACCGATCCAGGAACGGCGGAAACCTTACGAGCAGAACCCCCAGAAAGTGTGGGACGTGCTCGAGGAAGGAACGGCAAAAGCCCGCGCCGTAGCACAGACGACCATGGCAGAAGTCCGCGCTGCAGTGAGGCTGACCTGAATGGCCGACGAACCTCGCGAGCCCAATCCGCAGACGCCCATGCCACCTGATCCGGGCGAAGTTCCTGCTCCGGCGGCCAAGCGTGTGACGCATCTTGCGGCGCAGCCTCCGCCTGTAAAGCTCGGAAACTACGAGGGCCCACTCGATCTGCTGCTCGATTTGATTCGCAAACAGCAGATCAATATCTACGACATTCCCATTGCCAGAATTACCCAACAATATCTTGACTACCTGCATCTGCTGGAAGAATTGAATATCGACGTGGCCGGCGAGTTCATCTTCATGGCGGCCACACTGATTTACATTAAGTCGCGCATGCTTCTGCCCCCCGACCCGACGGCGCCACCCGATGAACAAGGAGATCCGCGAGAGGAATTGGTGCATAGGCTTCTTGAGCACGAGCAGTTCAAGAACGCAGCGGAAATGCTCAACTCGAAACGCCTTTTGGAAGATGCCATGTGGTCGCAGCCGGGTATTGGCGAATTTGCCGAAGCCGAGGACGAGCCCGGTCTGGTGGTGTCCGTATTTGACCTGATCTCGGTGTTTCGTGAAATCCTGGAACGCGCCAAGAAGCGGTCGCAGCTCCAAATCCGGCGCGAAGAAGTTACCGTGGCGCAGATGATTGAGCACGTCAAGCAGGCGCTGCGCGCGAGCCCCGGCCCGGTTCCGCTCGAGGATTTGATTGGCGACTTTCTCTGGCGGCAGGCGTTGATCGCCTTGTTCCTGGCATTGCTGGAGCTGGTCCGGTTGCGCGCTGTCCTGCTTCGGCAAAAGGGCTTATTTGCCGCGATCACGGTCGCCCGGAGCAAGAGGTTTGAAGAAGTTCTGGCGGCCACAACCGCGCGGGAACTTGCCGCAGGACTGGACGAGAGTTTTACATGAGGATCAGTTCTCAGTTGTCAGTTCTCAGTTTTCAGTCGGACAGTTCTTCTGACGATTGACAGTCATTCGGGTGCTCATGATGGGCAGAAATTCCGGCCGAGTGAGCGACCAATGGCCATGGTGTCATCCTGAGCCCGCATTTTGGGCGAAGGACCCCGGCAGTTCGCGGGTGGTTGGCGAACAGAGTAAACTACGGGGGTTCTTCGCCCAAAATGCGGGCTCAGAATGACAGCGCAAGGGATGCTGAATCTAAATGACGTATGCATTGGGTTTCTGCAGAATTGAGATTGACGTGGCCTGAGCTCGAATGCAAATACTGAGAACTGACGACTGACGACCGAAAACTTTTTCTATGCTGAATGATGACATTCTCAAGGCCCTCATCGAGGGCATTATCTACATCGCTCCGGAACCCGTCACCCTCGACGGCATCGTCAAAGTTCTGGATGGCGAAGAGCGCGAGCGTGTCAAGGCCAAGCTCGAAGAGTTGGTGGCCGACTACGAGCAGAACGCGCACGGGATACAAATCCGGCAGGTGGCAAATGGCTATAAGTTCTCCACCAAGGCCGAGCACCACGAAATCCTGCGGAAATATGTGAAGAGCCTGAAGGCGCCGGTACGGCTTTCCAAGCCGGCGCTGGAAACATTGGCAGTGATTGCCTACCGGCAGCCGGTTACGTTGCCGGAAATCGAGGAAATTCGCGGCGTGGATTCAGGCGGAGTGATCCACACCCTGCTGGAAAAGAAGTTGGTAGTAACGTCGGGCCGCAAGAGCGTGGTGGGCCGCCCGATCCTCTACCGCACTTCGAAGGATTTCCTGGTGCATTTCGGGCTAAAGGATGTGGGAGAGCTGCCCAGCCTGAAGGAATTCGAGGAATTGGCGAAACGCGCCCTGGGCTCAGAGTGGGTCAACGAACAAGCTCCAGCAGCAGCAACCGAACCCGCACCAGCGACAACGGTTGAAACCGGTGCGGTGAGTTGCGAAACACCTCCCGTTCCGCCTCCAGAACCAGCGTCCCCGGCGGCTGCGGAAACGGCCCCCGCACACGATTTACCGGCGACCCCGGAAGACCCTGAACCGAAGCCCTGAATCGGCGACGGCCGCAAGTTGGAAGTGGAAGTGTAGCGCCGACCTCCGCCTTTGAGGTCTGCGGTTCTTCCTCTTTAAGATCTACGGATTTTGCAAGGTAAGAGCCGCAGACCCCAAAGACGGGGATCCGCGCTACACGTGCTGAATTCGGACTTCGGACCCTACTTATGCAACAGCGCCTACAGAAAATCATCGCTGACGCCGGGATTACCTCTCGCCGCAAGGCGGAGCAGATCATTCTGGAAGGCCGAGTTACCGTTAACGGAGAAGCCGTCTCCAAGCTCGGCTCGAAGGCTGACCTGGAGCACGATCAAATTCGTGTGGACGGCCGTTTGTTGAGCCGCGCCACCGAAAATGTCTACTTGCTTTTGAATAAGCCGGTCGGTTACGTTTCCACGGTCAGCGACCCGCAGGGCCGTCCGACCGTGGTTTCGCTGGTGCGAGGGATCAAGCAGCGCGTCTATCCGGTGGGCAGGCTGGACTATCACTCCTCCGGCTTGATGATTTTGACCAACGATGGCGAGCTGGCGAATTTCCTGATGTCGCGGGCCTCGGCTGTCCCCAGATCTTATCAGGTGAAGCTGGAGGGCCGGCCGGAGGCCGGGGACGTCGCTAAGCTCGAGAGTGGCATCGTGCTCGACGGCCGGCGAACCGAGCCCTGCCAGATCCGCTCCCTCGGACAGGGCGACAAACCTTGGCACGAAATCACCCTGGTGGAAGGCCGATACCATCAGGTCCGGCGCATGTTTGAGCGCATTGGCAAGGGAGTGGTAAAGCTAAAACGCGTGCGCATTGCGTTCCTGACCGACCAGGGCTTGGCGCCCGGCAAAGTTCGCCATCTGACGCGCGCGGAAGTTGAGCGGTTAAAAAACTGGAAGGGGGCAGAGCATACAGGAATCAGAAGTCAGGAGTCGGGAGTCAGAAGACAGCAGACAGGATACGGTAGGCGGGGGTGAGAGATCGACACCACAATCCTGTATCGCGTATGCCGTCTACCGTCTACTGCATTCTGACTCCTGGCTCCTGACTTCTGACTCCTGTAAACCACAATCCATGCCGCAATCCTCGATTTACGATATCCTCCCGCCGTGGTCCAGCCGCATTCGACCTTATCCCCCCGGCAAGCCGATTGAAGAAGTCGAGCGCGAACTGGGACACACGGCCATCAAGCTGGCGTCAAACGAAAATCCCCTGGGGCCTTCCCCCAAGGCCCAGGAAGCCATCCGAAACTGCATCAATAATATTCATTTCTATCCGGATGGAAGCGGATATTACCTGCGGAAGAAGCTCTCGGAGATTCATGGCCTTCCTCCGGAGCAGTTCATCCTGGGCGCGGGTTCCACCGACTTGATCGAGCTGGTGGCCAAGACCTTCCTTTCCGGCAGCGCGGACGAAGCGATCACTTCCGAATCGGCCTTCTATATGTACCGGCTGGCCATTGAAGACATGGGCGCGGGACTGGTGCAGACGCCGATGCGCGACCTGACTTTCGACCTGGCGGCGATTGCCCACGCCATTGGCCCCCGCACCAAGGTGGTTTACCTCGGCAACCCCAACAACCCGACGGGCACTATCTTCACCGCCGGGGAACTTGACCGCTTTCTGGCGGCAATTCCCTCGCGCGTTCTGGTGGTGCTGGACGAGGCCTATTTCGAATATGTTCAGCGGCCGGATTATTCCCGCTCGGTTGACTGCGTGCGGGCAGGGAAGAACATTTTAGTGCTGCGGACCTTTTCCAAGGTGCACGGCCTGGCGGGGATACGGCTGGGGTTCGGCATGGGGCACCCGGAACTCATCGAATGCCTGCAACGCATTCGCTCGCCGTTTAACGCCTCAAGCCTGGCGCAGGTGGCGGGCATGGCGGCGCTTGACGATACCGTGCACGTCGCCAAGTCGGCGGAGAACAACCGCCGCGAGATGAAATTTCTGACCGGCGAGTTGACGCTCGCGGGAGTGCACTACACGCCATCCGTCGGGAACTTTCTGCTGATCGATACCGGCCGGGATTGTGAAGAGGACTTCATCCGTTTGCTGCACGAAGGCGTCATCGTCCGGCCCATGAAACTTTACGGTTTCCCCACGTGCCTGCGCGTGACGGTGGGAAGACACGAGGATAACGAGCAGTTTCTCGAAGCCCTCGAACGCGTGAGGAGCCAGGAGACAGGAGTCAGGAGTCCGGAGACAGGAGTTACGATAAAGGAGTCAGAAGTCAGGAGTCAGTAGTCAGAAGAAAATCGAAATTGATGTAATGCATTCGGTTCAAGGGTTCGGGCCTCATATCCCGTTTGCTGTCTAGTGTCCGCCTGTGTGGTTCTATTCTGACTCCTGACTCCTGTCTCCTGACTCCTAAGAAATCCATGTCTGACGCCATCAGAGAAATTCTCGAGCAAAGCAAAACGCTGGCAGTGGTGGGTTTGTCCTCAAAGACCACGCGCCCAAGCCACGGCGTGGCAGCCTACATGCAACGCCACGGGTATCGGATTATCCCCGTGAACCCCCATGAGGAATTGGTGTTGGGCGAGAAGGGTCATGCCACGCTCGATGCGGTGCCCGAGGCTCTCGATGTGGTGGTGATCTTCCGCCGTCCGGAGTTTGTGGCGGAAGTTGTGGAAGCCGCCATTCGCAAGGGCGCGAAGGTGGTGTGGATGCAGGAAGGGGTGGTCCACGAGCACGCGGCCGAGCGCGCCCGCGCCGCCGGCCTCAAGGTGGTCATGGATCGCTGCATTTTGAAGGAACACGCCAAGCGCTTTGTGGCCGAGAGGATTTAGGGGGCAATGTTATGAGAAAAGCGCACGGTTAGGACTGGACTGAGCATGACTACCCGCTTCGTCCGGTGCGGGCAGACCGACCCGCCGCCGGGTCTGCTGACAAATACACCACTTCACTGTATCTTCATGAACCAAAATAACTTTCAGTCCTTGTGCGGCATTAAGAAGCTTGGAGGATTTGTGGTTATGTTGGGAATATCCACAATGTTTTCTCACCCATCCCGCGCATATTTCTTCTTCCACTCCTCGATGGCTTGCATTTTCTCCTTCAACCTTTTTTCCAAGCCCTGGTCGGTGGGGCGAAAGTACCGGCGGTCCTTGAGGTTGTCGGGCAGGCACTGCATGTCGGTGAGCTTGTCCTCGGTCTGGTGCGCGTATTGATAACCTTTGCCATAGCCGAAGTTCGCCATCAGTCCGGTGACCGAATTGCGCAGATGCAAGGGGACAGGCTCCGCCATGGTCTCCTGCGCGTCGCGCGCGACCTCGCCATAGCCGACGTAGAGCGCGTTGGACTTGGGTGCGAGCGCGAGATAAACCGCCGCCTCCGCCAGCGCCAGATTCCCTTCCGGCATTCCCAGAAAATGCACCGCCTGCATCGCCGCCACCGTCACGCTTAAAGCCTGTGGGTCGGCCATGCCGATGTCCTCCGAGGCCTCGCGTATCAGCCGGCGCGCGATGTAGAGGGGGTCTTCTCCCGCTTCCAGCATGCGCCCCAGCCAGTAAAGCGCGGCGCTGGGATCGGAGTTGCGGACGGACTTGTGCAGCGCCGAAATCAGATTGTAGTGTTCCTCGCCGGACTTGTCGTAGAGCAGGACTTTGCGTTGGATGGCGTCCTCAACCAGAGTTTCGGTGATGGTGGCGCGTCCTTCCGCATCGCGCGCGGCGGCCGCTACGGCGGTTTCGAGAGTGTTGTAAGCGGCTCGGGCGTCACCGTTGGAGAAGACAGCAATTTGCCGCAGGAGCTCCTCGGAAATTTCGATCGATCGCGAGCCGAGGCCGCGCTTTTCGTCAACGAGGGCGCGGTGCAGAAGCGTCTGCACCTCGTCGGTCGAGAGTGCGGAGAGCATGTAGACCTTGGCTCGGGAAAGCAACGCCGCATTGACTTCGAACGAGGGGTTTTCCGTGGTGGCGCCAATCAACACGATGTCGCCGCGTTCGACGTAGGGCAAAAACGCATCCTGCTGGGCCTTGTTGAAGCGGTGGATTTCGTCGATGAAAAGAACCGTGCGCCGGCCGTAATGGCGCGACTTTTCCGACGCCGCCATTACTTCTTTGATTTCCTTGATGCCGGCGAGGACGGCGCTGAAGCGCACAAAGTCACTGCGCGTTTTGCGAGCAACAATGGTGGCCAGCGTGGTCTTGCCGGAGCCCGGCGGGCCCCAGAGGATCATCGAGCCCAGTTCATCGCGCTCGATCTGGCGCCGCAGCGCCTTTCCCGGCCCCAGAATGTGAAGCTGACCTACGAAATCTTCGATGGTCTCGGGTCTCATACGGTCGGCCAAAGGGGAGGGGTTGGCGGCGCGCTGCGTTGCGCCGTCGGCGTGGTCCGGAGGAGTGGGTTCGAAAAGGCTCATGGGAATAGTGGTCAGTGGCTAGTGGTCAGTGGTTAGAGGGGAGGGACTAGCCACTAACCACTAAACACTAACTACTTTCAATGACCCGATGGCTGAATCACCAAATCACTCAATATTTAAATCCTCTCTGTCGTGCTGCCTCGTATAGAAAGATGCTCGCCGCGGTCGCCGCGTTTAAAGAATCCACTTCCTTCCGGATGGGAATACTCAAAAGCTGGCTGGCGTAGCGGGCGATCTCTTCCGGCAAGCCGGTGGCTTCGCGCCCGACAAGGATCGCGAGCGGTCCCCTCAGGTCGGCTTGCGCAAGCGATGCCGGGCTGTTGCGCTCCGCCGCCACAATGCGGACGCGTCGGCTCAGAAAAGGCAACGCCTCTTTCGGATCGAGGCCGCAAACGAGCGGAAGCCGGAAGATGGCTCCCGCCGAAGAGCGCACCGCCTTGGGATTGAACGGGCTTACGGTGTCCTGCAAAATCAGGAACGCCGAAGCGGAAAACGCCAGCGCCGTGCGCATCATCGTGCCCAGGTTGCCGGGGTCTTGGAGGCAGCAAGCTACGACCAACAAGGAATTGGCGGCGGCCACCACTTGCTCCAATTGATAGGCCGGAAGCTCCACCAAGGCCGCGATTCCCTGCGGCGAATGCGTTTGCGCGACACTCTCAAACAATCGGCCAGGAACCTGCGTCAATTCGGCTTCTGCCGGCAGACGATCGAGCAGAGCCGAAAACTTTTCCGCTGCCTCGCTGGCCACCAACACGCTGTGAGTCATGACGCGGGGGGCAGCGTTCAGCGCTTCCTCCACCAGGAACGGGCCTTCCACCGCCAGCCAACCCTGCTTGGTGGTCCCCTCGGCGAGCGCGCGCCGGAAGACCTTCATCAGGGAATTAGTGGGACTGGTAACTTCTCGCGAATTTGTGGAGCGCATGGAATGACCGTACCCGTTTTAATTGCTGCGACGACAGCTTAACCCCGTGGCGCGGGGAAGTCGAGACCTGACGTTCTTCGCCGGGCGAAGGGAGGTATGGTTGATGCCCGCGTGTGATAGAATCCCGGCGTTTTCATGCTTGCCTGTAATGAACTCTGGGAGGTCTCCATGCGAAGGCTGGGATGGTTGCTGATTCTGTTCTGTCTCGTACCCGTTGCGCACGCCCAGGAATTGAGTGGGCTGCTTGCAGATCTGACGAAACCCCATGACTATGTTTTAAAGCGCGCCGGCAGTTGGGATCGCACCGGGGCAAACGCCGACTCGCGCCCGATTGCCCCCGGCGAAACGCTCACGGTGCTCGAGGATTCCGGCCCCGGGGTCGTCACCCACGTGTGGTTTACTATTGCCAGTGGGGAAAAAGATCACCTGAAAAAGCTGGTACTGCGCATGTACTGGGACAACGAATCCACCCCCAGTGTTGAGGCGCCCATAGGCGACTTTTTTGGCTTGGGCCTGGGAGAGTATTTCACCTACCAATCTCTGCCGCTGGCCGTCAGTTCAGAAAAAGCCTTGAACTCGTTTTTCCCCATGCCCTTCCAAAAAAGGGCCAAGATCACAGTGACCAACGAAGGCACGCAGCAGGTGGGCGCGTGTTATTTCAATATTGAGTACCGTGTGTACGCAAGACCCCTGCCTGCCGACACGCTTTATTTTCACGCGCAGTACCGGCAAGCCACTCCGAACCATGGCTGGACGAACCAATGGCAGAGCAATGGTGACCCCTACGTCGACGGAAAATCCAACCTCACCGGTGAAGGCAACTACGTTTGGCTCGAGGCCACGGGGCGTGGCCATTATGTGGGTGAAACCATGTCAGTGCTACAGAACCAGGATGAGTGGTGGGGCGAAGGCGACGACATGTTTTTCATCGATGGCGATAAGCTTCCCAGCATCGAGGGCACGGGTTCGGAAGATTACTTCCTGGGGGCATGGGATTTCGGCGGCAAGCCCTTCTCTTATGAGCTATTCGGCGCGCCGGTCGTAGGCAGTGAAGTGGCGGGGAGCCATTCGTCGGTTTATCGTTTCCATCTGGATTCGCCGATTCCCTTTACCAAGTCGATTCGCGCCACGATCGAGCATGGGCACGCCAATCACCGCTCGGATAGCTATTTCTCGGTTGCCTATTGGTACCAAACGGAACCGCACGCTCCGTTTCCCGCGTTGCCACCCGTCGATGAACGAATTCCCAAGCTTTATCCCGTGGGTGGACCGGGGAACGCCGCCAAGTGAAAACACTGGATCATCGAGTGATTGGGTCATCGAGCGAAGGAAGGCAATCCCTTCCTTGTAGCTGACGCCCGACCGTCGAATTTCAGATTTCACGGGTCAGACCAGAAATTTGCCATAATTGGGCTTGACGCCTGCGCGCAGCTATCACACCTGAAGGTCAGCCTTTACCCCTTCTCAATCCCTTGCAGCACGCTTCCGGGCGCGCGGTCGGACTCTCTTGACGATTCAGAAATTCCCCGTCACGTTACCACGATGGTCGGTGCTGGCCTCTCGGCCAAGTCAATCAACAACTATATTCAGGTTCTGAAGATGGTTGTGGCTTCCGCAGTAGACGAGGATGGGGATGAGCTTTATCCGAGGAGATGGAACCACGATTTTGCCGAGGTCCCCCTCATTGAGGTTCAGCACACTCCCGAGTTCACCGGGGAGGAGGTTTCCGCTGTTGTTGCCAACGCATTCGGGCGATACCGGGTGTTGTACGCCCTGCTCGGCGGCAGTGGTCTGCGAATAGGCGAAGCCCTCGGGCTGCGGATAGAGAATATATCGGAAGACCGGACGAGCATTGAAATCGAAGAGCAAGTCCAGCAACACCAGCTTCAGCCCACTAAGACACGTGCCTCAGTCAGGGTGGTAGACCTTCACCACGAACTTGCCAAAATGCTCGATGGCTTCATCGGCGACCGCAAGGCTGGATTTCTCATCTGCACTTCATCCGGCAGGCCGATGTCAGACGACAATGTATACCGCCGCTTCTACCCGCTTCTCAGGCGGCTGGGAATAGAACAGAAAGGTTTCCACGCCTTCAGGCGTTTCCGCAACACGCATCTCTCGGAGAAGGAAGTGCCGGACCGGCTGATACAGTTCTGGATGGGGCACAAGGATAGAACGATGACGGACCGGTACACGAAGTTAAGGCGTGTCGTCTCGTTCAGAAAAGCGTGGGCGGAGAAGGTGGGGCTGGGGTTTGAACTTCCTGCACCTGCATCGGTAGTCGTTGACAACGATGGTTTGGGTGCATATGTTGCACCCAATGCACCCAAAATTGACACGTTGGAGTTAGCTGTAGTAGCTTGATAATGTGCAAGTTGGGCCTGTAGCTCAGATGGGAGAGCACATGGTTTGCAACCATGGGGTCGGGAGTTCGAACCTCCCCAGGTCCACCAATATTTTCAAAGACTTATGCACCATTTCTGGATTTGCATCTACACCGGTGTGGGCGTTTTTGTAGACACCCGCACGCCGAGGGACTCCGCTTTTCTATAACAATTGTATCGGTGCGGAAAGTCTCATGAAGATGCCACCACCCTGGTCAAATCGCAAATTCAGGACGTGTTTCCAGTTACGGAGTAATTGTTTCTGGTACCTGCCAATCCGAACGTCAACCTCGAATCGCATGTGCAGATCAGAATCGCCATCTGGTCTTTCACTGCGGCACCATCCCCACACTCTATATGCCGTGACGCCTGGGAACAGATTCTTTATTTCTGCGAGCGTTTGTTCAAGTAGTCTTGATTCCATCGGCTTTCGATTGCCACGGGTATCAGGATTACGATACAAGGGCAACTGCAAAAACAAGGTTCGCAACGGTGCCCGCGCACCTAACCGATATATACCGTTTCTGACTTTCCGAAGAGGCGCCATCGCCAAAGGCGGTATAGCTTGGATTTTGGCATTGCCGTTCCCGGACGCCAATTTCTCATGACGCACTCGACTTGCCAGTACTGTCCCTTTGCTAGCCATGTTCATTGCCGGGCGTAACGATGCTGACCGGCCTCAGACCTTTGTGCGGTTATCATCACAGGTGCGCCCATTCCACACTTGCTTGCAAGTGATATACGGCCACGTTCGTATCGGACATTTCTGAAACCAAGACTGCTCGGGGGTCAATTCGAACGCCATATTTGCGAAAATTCCGTTCAAGCTCCCGCCGAATTCGCTGAATGAACACTTTTACAGTGCGTCTCTTAATCATTCTCGTCTGACTCCCTGCTTTCCCATTCGCCGCATGTCTCGAATAGAACTTATTGCTCCGCAGCGCATTTTCGATTTGGGCGGCGCTTTGAGGCAGACGGCAGCGAGCGAGAAGATCAAACAATATGAGCGAACTCAAGCTGAGCCGCAGCGGAATCTCCCTTCCTCGGAAGACCCAAAGGGCTGTGAGAATTTCCTCGCCAGGCAGGCAGATGGTACCGGGCACCCAAAATCTGTGGATGATCTTGAAGTGAGGCCCAAGTGCTGCAAGATTTCTTTTTTCCGCAAGAAGTAGCTCGATGCCGCGAATTACGGGCAGGAACTTACTCCTCGATAACACAGCGCGCTCCTTTCCGTTCAGCCATGAGAATCACGTTAGGCCCTTTATCGGCTCTCAGAACGCAGAGGATCCCTGGTCCGGACAACCCAGGTTTGATGGCTCTCTGTAAGGAATCCAACTTTGCCCAATCTTCATGATGATCGCCGGAAATATAAATGAGGAGAACTTCGAAGCCGGTTCGATCCGTTCTCAATGCATCGACGGCATCCTTGTTGTCGTGGCAAATGTTTACGGAGTAGTGCCAGCTTTCAAGGTAGGCCCCCACGTCGTAGGCATGGGTTTGATCGGAATCAATCAACAGAACTCGGGTCATAATTCAAATCCCTTCCGCGCTTAACGGGTGGAGGGAGGATATAAACGTTATTGCAAAACGACGGTCACTACTAAGGACAGTCGAGTTGCTAATTTGGCTGACGCAGGCGGAAATCTGTGTTCCGTTCTGCCGAAACCGAAAGCAACAATCTTCAGTGACGTATCAGTCACGGTCCCGGTCCAAGGTATCGAGGCTGTCTTGCCAGCTTTCCCCAGCGCTAAAGCAGGCCAGCATCACGTCGATATTCGATTGCGCATCGTTTGAAACAGGAATGATTGGCTGTGGGGATTCCGGCAGTATCGGCTCGACCAGGTCGCCTGCAAATCGGAAGAGCGCTCCGATAGCGTGCCGAATGGACGATCTTTTTAGTAACTGTTTTGTTTTCTCTTCGTTACAATACTTGGGCGGGGGTGTGACAACCCCACCTGCGGGCGCGTGTAGGCACATACATGCTCCTCCAGGGCCTAGGCCGCGTGCAACCGCGGCCTGTATTTAATCACATAGAGGGTGCCACACCCCCCGAAAGCCCGTCTATGTCAACGTTTTCAATCGCCTTTCAGAACCTTCAGATGCTGTTCAGAATCTTCAAATCGTTCAAGATGCACACACATCTCCATATCCTTGAAGGGAAGTGGTACTGTGCTTTATCGGATCAAGAAGGACGTATTCGTTGAACATCTTAATGCGACATTCAAGACCTATAAAGGCTTGGCCGGGGCGGCCCATATAGCGATGGGCACTATCACGAACTCGCTCAATGATGGATGCAGCTTGGGGAACATTGAGTCAATGGGGCGGACAATGAAAATGCCTAATTGGCTCGACCTCCTGATTGACGACGATCGCGCGTCGCTCATTACTGACAAGGATCGCGCGTTTCACGATTGGCCAGAAGTCGAGGACGCCGCCAATAAGATTGGCGATTATCTATTCAATGAGTTTGACGCAAACATCATTCTTACGTTTTCAGGGCACAGCTGGATTTTCGCTAGCTTAGTGATGGCAATGTCGCTTCCGCGGGAGCGTCTGCTCAGCATCCCGGTCTACCTCGCTCTGACGATGGATTGGAAACCATCCACCGCGATTCCTAGGCTGAAAGGGTTCAAATCGCTTCCCGGATTGTTCCCCGACGAGGCGGCCAGCCGGTATGGGTTAGCAGTCCTAATGCCAGAGAATTTTCCCAGGGCAGATAAGAACGGGAAGCGCCGGGTTGCTGTTATCGACGACTCAATCACCTCGGGAGCTGTCCCGCCAGTGGTGATCAAATATCTAAAAAGGAATAGATACCGCCCCGGCCCTAAACGACGCGATTACGGAAAGACTGAAAGTCGACTTGATCGGCGCGGCGCTTGAGCGGAGTGCAACGGCTGCGACACCCGTTATCGAGCGAAATCCTATGGCCATCACCGAAATGGATGGCTTCAAGAAGGGTCTCGACTGCGACATTCTATTCAGTTGCGTCGACCGGCCGTGGCCGCGTCACGTGCTTAATTACATCGCGTACGCCTACCTGATACCCGTGATCGACGGAGGGATTCTGATCCGCCTGCGCGGCGACCGTCTAAGAAATGCTAGTTGGAGAAACCATGCTGTATATCCGGGTCGCCGTTGCCTTCAATGCATAGGACAATATGATCCAGATCACGTCAACGTCGAACGACGGGGTGATCTTGATGATCCTGGATATTCTCTTGTGCCAACACGATTCCGGCCCGAGTTGCGGCAGCTCGCAAGGCTATCGAGCTCGGCAAGCCCATTATCGACGTGGGAGTCGCTGACGGAAGGCAGAGCTTGGCAGGCAGCATAAAATACTGGCTACCCGAATGTGCCGACTGGTCGGCCTGTCCGACCTGCTACTTGGTCCCATACGCCGAAATTCCAAGAAACGAGGGACTCCTGTTCACCGTTCTGGCCACGACAGCGGGACTGGCTGTTCATACTTTCATGAGCCTGGTCGCAGGGCTTGAGGCCGATATGTTCCGCTCTAAAAACTTCATCACGTTTGACATGAGCAAATATCATGTGGAACGCCTGGCCGTCCTCAAGCGGAAACAATGCCAGGTCTGCTCGAATCGGACACGCAATTGGCAAGAGCGGTCATGAGCGCCAAAGTGTCTGTGCCGCTTTGCTCAAATCGGAATGAAGGGCTAGAATAAAAATGAATCACGCCCGCCAGTGACCCCCCCACCATCTGTGTTATGATAACCGGCGAATAAGCCCTCTAATGGCAGACTGGCCTTACATTATCGCGACGCCTACGACCTATGCCTGGAAACCACAACGAAATCGAAAAGAGGCTCTGGGACGCAGCCGATGAGCTGCGTGCCAATTCCAAACTGAAGTCGTCCGAGTACTCCATCCCGGTACTCGGTCTTATTTTTCTGCGCTACGCCGACCACAAGTTCAGTGAAGCGGAAAAACATCTCGGAAAATCAGGTGCGGGCAGACGGAAAATCGGCAAGACCGATTACCAAGCGGAAGGCGTTTTGTACCTTCCCGAGAGCGCACGCTTTTCCACCCTCGTTAACCTTCCCGAGGGGGCTGACGTGGGCAAAGCAATCAACGATGCGATGCGCGCCATTGAGGCCGAGAACGAAGACCTGAAGGACGTTCTCCCCAAGACCTATAACCGCCTTGAGAAGGATATCCCGGAACTCCAACTCACGAATGATGATCTCAATGAGGATATGGAGCGGCTCCTCGAAGACGCCGAACTTGACGAGGAGCAGGAAAAGAAACTGGAACGGGAGTTTGCGCGAGAGTACCACCTTATCACACGCGACGACCGCCTAGAAAAGATCGCCGAGGACCTCGTGAATCACTTTATGGGGCGTGGCTACGGCGGGAAAGCGATGGTGGTCTGCATTGACAAGGCGACCGCCGTCCGCATGTATGACAAGGTCAAGAAGTATTGGAAGCAATACCTCGAAGGCCTGCGGGCGGGGCTCCGAAAATGCAATGAATCAGAGCGGGAAGAACTCAAGGCAAAGACTAAATTCATGGAAGAGACCGACATGGCCGTTGTGGTCTCCCAATCGCAGAACGAAATAGCGGAATTCAAAAAGAAGGGATTGGATATCGCCGCTCACCGGAAGCGCATGATGAAGGAAGATCTGGAAACAAAGTTCAAGGACCCGAAGGACCCCTTCCGGATCGTATTCGTCTGCGCCATGTGGATGACGGGGTTTGACGTGCCCTCCTGCTCGACGATCTACCTCGACAAGCCCATGCGGAACCATACCTTGATGCAGACCATCGCCCGCGCCAACCGCGTTTTCCGCGAGAAGGTCAACGGTCTCATCGTGGACTACGTGGGAGTCTTCCGCAACCTTCAAAAGGCGCTCGCGATTTATGGCTCTGCATCGGGCGGAGGCGTGGAACCGGGAGAGTCCCCCGTCCAAGACAAGAACGAACTGGTGGAGTTTTTGAAGAAGGCAATCGAGGACGCCGCCGTATTCTGCAAGGAAAAGCGTATCGATCTTGAAAAACTCCGGCAGGCATCCGGCTTTCAGCGAGTGAAGCTCCTCGACGATGCGGTTGATGCCATCGTTGCAAACGACGAGTCGAAGCGAAAGTACCTCTCGCTCGCCGACCAAGTTGACAAGCTCTACAAGGCAATCCTCCCGGACCTCAGGGCAAATGAATTCAGCCCTCTTCGAGCGCTCTTTGTCGTCATCGCCGACAAGATTCGATCCCTTGCGCCCGAGGCGGACATTTCGGAAGTCATGGAGGCGGTTGAGGGGCTCCTCGACAAATCCATCGCCGCTGAGGGGTATGTGATCGACAAGGGCGACCACCACCCGGTTGACCTCAGCAAAATTGACTTCGAAGCATTGAAGGCCAATTTTGCCAAGAGCCGCAAACACATCGAGGTCGAAAAGCTCAAAGGTGCGGTCGCGAGCAAGCTCAGCAAGATGGTGCGCCTCAACAAGACACGAACTGACTACCTGGAGAAGTTTCAGCGGATGATCGAGGAATACAACGCGGGGTCTTACAACATTGAGGAATTCTTCAAGCGCCTGACAGCGTTTGCGCAGTCCTTGAATGAGGAAGACAGACGCGCAATCGCAGAACACCTCACGGAAGAGGAACTGGCAATTTTTGACCTTCTTACGAAGCCTGATATGAAACTTTCCAAGAAAGAAGAGCAGGCGGTTAAGAAGGCGGCTCGTGACCTCCTACAAACCCTGAAACAGGAGAAGCTTGTCCTTGATTGGCGGAAACGCCAGCAGTCCCGCGCGGCCGTGCGGCTCACTATCGAAAAAGTGCTTGAGGACGAACTTCCGGCCGCCTTTACCGTTCCGATCTTTCAGCAGAAATGCGAAGCGGTGTACCAGCATGTCTATGATTCATATTACGGAGAGAACAGGAGTCTCTATGCAGTGGTGACCTAGCGGAGGATTCCGAATGTAGATGAATTTGTGGCGGTCAAAGCACGGGTCGGATTTAATGACACGCGCTGAAGAAGCGATTCAGACTACGAACGTGACCTCCATCCCCGACCTTTCTTCGCGCGGCATGGAACGGACATATTTAGTGCGGTAGATGACGCTGCTGGATAACAGACGGAGTCATGCCTGCGTGAATACTCTCGGCATTATGCTAGAATACCGCACTTTGAAGCGGAGTGCCCTAGCAAGCACCCGTCAATAACTTAGCATATCTCATAGTACTCTCCAGATGCGCAATTTCCGCATTGAGGTAGTGAGGCACTGGCGCATATGCTTTCCAGATTGATCTCCGATGCCTGGACTGTCATCTTCGGCACGATCGGATTAATCTTGGTCTATTGCGCACTTTTCATAGACGAGACGGAAGAGAGAAAGCTCCATAATCGATTGGAAGAACTGTGGGTGACGATTGACGACCTCGGCAAAGAAGCAATGAGCCACCAAGCGGCGTTCCTCCGACAAGTATCCGCTCTGGCTGAACATGGTCTCGCCAAATTGTTTGGTCCAAAGCTTCTGTCGTTTAAATCGGTGGCTAGTTGTTTGTGTTTTTCGCTCGCTTCAACAGCCTGGGCTTTTCTTCTCCTCTCCAGCTTGGAAAGGACCTTCAGCCCTCCTTATGGGGCAATTCCAATAGCCTATTTGATATCGGCGGTGTTTTGGTCAGTCTGCGGAGTCTCCCGACGGCTCAGGTATGCCGCGTATGCCTTAATTCCTGTGTTCCTTCTCTATTACATCCGTATCGGCGTACCGCGCCCGTCGGGGGAATTACATACCATTTCTGGCCTGGAGGTATTTCAGTACCTCGCGCCCATTCTTGCAAGCGTGTTATGTGACATCGGATTCGTGATGCTCACACGGTGGTCACTCCGGAGAAGCTCAAGGCTGTCCAGCCTGCCAGGGCTAGTGTCCTTCGCGCTATTGAACGTAATGTTGGGAGTTGTCTTGGTGGGTGGACTGTTCTTTCCGTTGCTCTTGAGGCACAGGTTAAAGTCAGTTTCCGACTTCGTCACCGCACACAGTACACTATGGTCGTACGTCATGACCATTAGCGCGACGAATTTATTGGCTGCCGCTTTTGCTTTACTTGCACTGATACTGATGCTTTCAGCACTTCTGCATCGACTAATATGGCCAGCGATCTCGCGCCCGATTTACGCAGCCCATCGCTTTGGACTTTTCAAGCAACACAAGCTTCTGGCGATCTTAGGACTTACTTTCCTCTTGATGGCTTACCCGGCCAATCCTCTGCTGAAGTGGCTCGAGAAACTAGTGCACTAGTTACGACACAGAGAATGAGCCCGATTACTGATTTCAGGTGTAGATGAATTTGTGGCGATAAGAGCATTTCGGACCTTTCCGATTCAATAGAAAGTGAAACACGCTCCCAACGCATTCAATTCGAATCACTTGCGGACTCCACATTTCAACATGTTTCAATATTAGCTATACCCTGATTTGCAACCATGGGGTCGGGAGTTCGATCCTCCCCAGGTCCACCAACTAACCCTTTCGCAGTCCGCCATGTCCTGTCTCCGTTCTCACACGCGGATTACCCGTACAATTTCACTTTGCTCTTTTCTTGCCCTTCAACGAGACCAATACGCCGATGATGGGATATCCCGACACCTATCTTCCCGATGGTCGGGGTAATTTTGGCGTGGTGACTTATACTGCAAACACGCAGCGGGAGCTGCAGATGGCGTTGAAGTTTTACTTCTCAACTGCAGGAGGGCATGAGGCACAAGGCGGTGGAGTGCGGGCCACTCCGCCACCGCGTCCTTCGAGGTATTTCTAACGTAGTTATCAGTAACATCTTTTGGCTGTTCGGGGCAGACAACATATGCTGCGGGTCGCGGACAACCAGCCTCAACTGGGTATTCCTCTGAAGGTGGGCAGTGATTCCGATTTGAATCCGGTCGCGGGTTCCGAGGTGAAGCCGGGCGTTTTCGGAGCGAAGCGACGCTGGCGTTCTTATGGTGCTTGAAGTGACCGGGA
>Ga0326728_10011534_pt1 | contig 20103 bp, 15 predicted proteins | sample MB3enrmetagenome_FD_207602 | JGI IMG/M metagenome (GOLD analysis project Ga0326728, IMG submission 207602) | Lab enriched peat soil microbial communities from McLean, Ithaca, NY, United States - MB31MN | ecosystem: Environmental > Terrestrial > Soil > Wetlands > Peat | place: USA: New York... | reverse complement strand
TACTCCCCAACGGCTTTCGCTTTGAAATCCTTGTGGCCGGTTGAACCGCCCGCCGACACAATCAACCGGTACACCATGCCCGGCCTCAGTGGTTCGGGACGGGCGCCTTCCAGCGCGGGTTTCATCCCTTGAATCGGCTGGCCGTAAAAAAAGGCCCTCGTCCGACCCCAATAGCTGTCGGAAACCAGATGCCAGACCGGAGCCGCCCGTGGATTGAATTTGCCATCTTCCAGCGGGATGACCTTCACACTGCTCAGTTTGTAATTGTCATTCAGGGTAAAAAAAACCGGGGGAACCGTCTCACCCGGCCGGCGGCTGGGGCGGAAAGAGGCGATGATGGCAATCTCCCGGTTTTCAAACCAATGCGTGAAGTAATGAATATAAATGCCGCCCACAACGAGCAACAAACCGAACCAGAAGATGTTATTTTTTCGCATGACCAGCAGGGTCTTTGACGCCAACCGCAAACCAGCATTACCTGATAACTGAATAGGCGCGCCCTGGCGAGCCTTTGTTACAGTCAATGGAGCCAATCAAGACTGTTCTTTGACATTTTACTTTTGTGGAGGATTGGGGATCATGTCCGGCGATGATTGCATTGTTCGACATCGGTAATACCCATACTCATATCGGGCTGGCCAATTCCACCCGGGTCAGCCGCCATTTCGATATGCCGACGAAGGGGTGGGGGACGGACGCCGCCCAACGAACCGCCGCCAGTTTCCTGAAAAAACAGCCGCTGGCCGGCGTGGCTCTTTGCAGCGTGGTGCCCGCGGTGACGCCGCTCGTGGTCAAGTTCGTTCATGCAAGGCTCGGTCTTCCCTGCCTCCAATTGACCGCTGACACCGTGCGGGGAGTGGGCATCGATTATCCGGCGCCGCAAACTATCGGTCCGGATCGCCTGGCCAATGCCGTCGCCGTCAGGACCCATTTTGGCGCTCCATCCGTAGTCGTCGATTTTGGCACGGCGGTTACGTTCGATGTGGTGGATCGAAAGGGCAATTATGTCGGCGGCATTATCGCGCCGGGGCTGGCGGTGATGACCGATTATTTGCATGAGGAAACAGCGTTGCTGCCGCGCATTCAAATGCGGGAAGTCACAGCGGTGGTGGGCAAGAACACCGCGCAAGCGATGCTCATCGGGGCCGTTCACGGTTACCGCGGCTTGATCCGCCAATTGGTGGCCGAATTGAAGGGCGCATTGCGCTGCCGCCGCCTGCCAGTCGTGGCGACGGGTGGTTACGGCAAGCTCATTGCCGCCAAATTGCCGGAGATCACCGCCGTCGAACCGCTCCTGACCCTGGAAGGATTGCGTTTGGTTTGGGAAGCGCACGCCAGGGAACGGGCGACCAAGGGCGGCCAGAGACCCTGTTCCCTGATCGATGCGGACTTTTAACGGCGATTGCGGTCCCGGCTTCTTCCCTCTATCCTTCCCGATATGCCGAAGATAAATCTCTCCGTGCCGCATCAACTGGGACAGGACGAGGCCAAAAGCCGGGTGTCCAAACTGCTCGCTGAAACCCGCGGGCGGTTTGGGGACAGGGTTACCGAAGTGGAGGAGACGTGGACGGGAAATGTCGATGCCTTTCGCTTTCGCGCCATGGGTTTTGCAGTTGACGGGCAACTGGAAGTGCAGCCGGCCGAGGTGCGGATCGACATTAACCTTCCGTGGGCGGCCCTTCCCTTCAAAGGCCGGGTGGAAAGCGAAATCCTCAAGCACGCCAGGGAATTGCTGGCCTGACCGCGGGAAAGGCAGAAGTAAGAAGGCGGAATTAAGAAACAAAGGCGAGTCCGCTTCTTTCGTGCTTCGTCATTCGTTATTTTTTCCCCGCCTTTTAACTCCGGCAACGCGGCACAGTTGCACGCCATCCCCGATGGAGAGAAGGACCGATTCCACCCTCCGGTCCCGGGCCAGCTTGCGGTTCAATTTCTCAATCGCGCGGCCGCCGGGGTGTTTGATCGGGCCGCCTTTTCCAAGCCGTCCGCCCCACAGCATATTGTCGAACAGGATCAATCCGTTGGGCCGCATCCGTGGCAAAACCAGTTCGTAATAGGCGTCATATTCGGGCTTATGCGCGTCAATGAAGGCAAAATCAAACGTCCAGCCCGGCTCCAATCTTTTCAGGCTCTCGACCGCCGGGCCGAGACGCAGCTCGATTTTTTTCTCCACCCCGGCGCGGCGCCAGTACTTCCGGGCCGTCGCCGTCCATTCCGGGCTGGCGTCCAGGCAGAGCAAGCGTCCTTTTCCCGGCAGTCCGCGCGCGATGCAAATGGAACTGTAACCCGTGAAAGAGCCGATTTCGAGGGCGGTTCGCGCGCCGATGGCCTTGACGAGCAACGTCATGAAGGCCCCTTGATCAGGCCCGATTTGCAGAATGGCAATTTCCCCCAAAGCCGCCGTCTCCCTGCGCAAACCATCCAGAACACGGTCCGAGGCATGACTCCGGCGCCCGCACAGGTAGCGGAAAAGCCCGTCGTTCAATGGAGTGAACTTGAGAATCGGCCTGTTCTTGTGTTGTTTTTCCATTGTTATATATGACTCACAGCCGGCCACAATTCTGCCAGATTTCATGCCCCGCGTAAACTTCCATTCTCATGGCGCCAAACAGGTCACGAAAAAAACTTTTCAAGTTCTCGAAAATGGGATACAATGGGAGGTATGAATCAAGGCGCACGGGTATGAATCAACGCCGATGTCATGCCATTGCCATCGCGGCATGTTTGCTGCAAATTTCGGCGGCATGTCTTTGCGGACAGGCAAGCCAGATTCTTTGCTCCGACAGTCTGAGAAAAGGCTATGAATAAAGGGTTATGAATGAAGGCTGTCCTGCCGACAATATACCGTGAAAACGAAAAAACTCTTCACGTTAGGAACTTTGGCCGCCGCCGCTTTGGCACTGGCCTGTTCGGCTCCTCGAACTCAGGGGGCAACTATCATAACCAACACCTTCGACTTCACCTTTGCCACTGGCGATGCAACGTCCCCTTTCAACAGCACTTGGATTTATTGGTACAGCGTGAACCCTGGATACACCGACATCCTGGTTGACCCGACAACGGACTCCTCAAACCCCACCGTTGGCGCCAGCACCTCCGGTTCCGGTTCACTGAAGGTCATCAGTCCCCTGGCTGGTTATACTCAGGACGTCTTTTTTGGAACGTTCGCCAGCAACATCAATAATGCCTATGATTTCAGCATCGAGGCGAATACGGCCTTTTACACAAATGTCTCCTTCGATATTCTCGTGGCGCCGGGCACTCCATCAAGCAGCAGTGGCAATTATGGCGCCATCACAGTCGGTTTTATCACCGCCAGTTACGGTCAAGACTGGATCACCGGCGGCACCGTGACCATCCCGGCCAGCGCTTCCTCCAGTTGGTATCATGTCTCCGTGCCGATTGTTCAGTCTCAAGATTTTGGCGATGTTCCCGGCATTGCCCTGGACATCAACTCCTACAGCGGCTATCCGCTGTTCACCATCACCAACTGGATTGACAATATCTCCATCAATGGCTCTACAAACTCGTCGTCGTCGCCGCCGTCGGGGACGAACGCGACAGCCTATATTGGCATCGACGCCGGGTCCAATCGCATCCCGATCAGCCCGATGATCTACGGTGTGGCGTTTGCCACGTCCAATCAATTGGAGGACTTGAACAGCACCATGAACCGGTCGGGCGGCAACGAAGAATCGACTTATAATTGGGAGATCAATGCCCACGGCAAAGGGGCCGACTGGTATTTTGAAAGCTATCCCGATGACTCCGCCACACCGGGCGAGTCGGCGGATTCGATCGTGGCCAACAGCAAGGCGACGGGCGCGCAGCCCTTGATCACCATTCCGATGATGAGCTGGGGGCCGACATTGGGTCCCGGCCGGGCCATTCTTCCCAGTTATTCCATTGCCAAATACGGCCCGCAGACGGGTTTCGATCCCTGGTTCACCGATGCTGGCGACGGCGTCGGCACCAATAGCGCGACCCAAACCTATTGGCTCATCACCACGAACAATCCAACCGACTCCTACATTCCGGTGGATACCAATTTTCAAAAGAGCTACGTGCAGCATTTAATCACCAACTGGGGCGTGTCCACCAATGGCGGAGTCGGCTACTACATCATGGATAACGAACACAGCCTCTGGTTTTCGACCCACCGGGACATCCATCCGGTGGGGCCGACCATGCAGGAAATCCTCGGGAAAATCGAGGCCTACGCCTCGATGGTCAAGAGCGTTGACCCCCATGCGCTGGTTCTGGGGCCGGAAGAGTGGGGTTGGAGCGGTTATTTCTACAGCGGTTACGACCAGCAATGGTCTGGAATCAATAATAATTACAACACGAATGATTATCCCGACCGCACGACCAATGGCGGATGGGACTACATGCCTTGGCTCTTGAATCAGTTGTCGCAGTACCAGACGACTAATGGACAACGCCTGCTCGATTATTTCACCCTGCATTGTTACCCGCAGGAGAACAATGTGAGCGGAGACGACACCGACACCGCCACCGAACTGCTCCGCAACCAATCGACGCGGCAGTTTTGGGACACCAATTATACGGACCCCAGTTGGATCAACACCAACATCATGCTGATTCCCCGCATGAAGAATTGGGTCGCCACCTATTATCCCGGGACCAAGATTGGCATCACCGAGTACAATTGGGGAGCCGAGACTTCCATGAACGGCGCCATCGCCCAAGCCGACATTCTGGGCATCTTTGGCCGCGAAGGTCTGAACCTGGCCACGCGCTGGGAAGTCCCCGCCTCGCCCACTTATCTGGCCATGAAAATGTACCGCAACTATGACGGGAACGATTCGACATTTGGCGACACCAGCGTCCTGGCGGCGGGTCCGGACCCCGACAATGTGTCGGTGTTTGCGGCGGAGCGGAGCAAGGACGGCGCGCTCACCATCATGATTGTCAACAAATACTTGACTGGCACCACGCCGCTGGTGATCAATCTGACCAATTACACCGGCAGCGGCAGCGCGCAGGTCTGGCAACTCAATTCCAGCGAGGTCATCACCCAATTGAGTAATTTGCCCTACAGCGCCGGATTGTTGCAAACCACGGTGCCGGCCCAGAGCATTACCTTATTGGTCATTCCGCCCAGCCCCACCCTGAGTTTGCTGGCCGGGCCGCCCCGCACCGATGGTAATTTTCAATTCTGGGTCAAGGGCGAAATTAACGGGACTTTTGTGTTGCAGTCGTCCACCAACCTTTCCACCTGGTTGCCGGTCAGCACCAACACGTTCAGCAGCCCGCAACTCCAGTTTCTGCTGCGCGCGAGCAACACCCAAAAATTCTTCCGCGCCGTTTCGACCGCGCTTTAACACAGGATATCAATACTAATGCATCAGCAGCCGCCCAGGCTGGGCGCCGCGTTCTTTGCTGTCGCCGGCTTTCCCGCCTTCTCCGCCGCTTCACGCCGGCGATACTCGTCCAGCATCGCCGCCGTTGCCGTCGCTCCGCAACGGCTGGCGCCGAGATCGCGCGTCTGGATCAGGGCGTCGAGGTTGCGCACGCCGCCGGCCGCCTTGATTTGCACCTTTTGCGACACGCTGCCGCGCATCAATCGCAGGTCGTGTTCCGTCGCGCCCCGGGAATGATAGCTGCCATCCGCCTGCTTGACAAAACCGAAGCCGGTTGAGGTCTTCACCCAGTCGGCTCCGGCGCGTTCGCACAACTGGCACAAGCGGCGTTTAAAGTCGTCGCTCGTCAAGCCCGCTCCGCCTTTGTCCAGGTAATCGTTCTCAAAAATCACTTTCACTTTCGCGCCGCGCTTGTGGGCTTCGTCGCACACCGCCTTCACGTCCCGCTCCACGTAGGCCCAATCGCCGCTCAGCGCCTTGCCGATATTGATGACCATGTCGATTTCCGCCGCTCCATCCTCACAGGCCAACTGTGTCTCGTACCGTTTCGATTCGGTCGTGCTGTTGCCATGCGGGAAGCCGATGACACCCCCCACGATGACGCCCGTCCCTTTGAGCAGCTCCGCCGCCCGTTTTACGAAATAGGGTTTGATGCAAACTGAGGCCGTGCCGTATTGGGCGGCCAGCCGGCAACCTGCCTCCAACTCCTGGTCCGTCAAGGCCGGATGCAGCAGCGAATGATCGATCATCTTCGCCATTTCTTCGTAGGTATATTTCATAAACAAGCGTCCCTGTTTCATGTTATAGCACAGGCGGGCCATTTTGTGCCGCGATTTTTTGAAAAAAGTGCGAAAAGGAGGAAATCGCGGACTTCCGCGCCACAGGGCGCAAGTCCGATTTTGCCCCGAAAATTTAGCGGTTGCCATTCGCGCCGTCTGTGGCAATATGAACACTGATAAAGGCTATGGATACACCTAAAATTATCGCATATTTGAAACCTTCCTGCGGCTGGAGCCAGGGCGTGCGCGCGGTTCTGCGCAAATACGACCTCCCTTTCGAGGACCGCGACATCATCAATGACCCGTCGCAACGCCAGGAAATGATCGAGAAAAGCGGCCAGACGCTCAGCCCTTGCGTCGAGGTCAACGGCAAACTGCTGCCGGACATCAGCGGCGAAGAGGTGGAGGCTTATCTGTTGGCCAACCGTTTGGTCGCCGCCAACGCGCGTGTGCCCGATGCGCCGACCAATCAGGCTTGCGCCCACGAAATGCCCCAAGCCAGCCCGATCAACTTCCGCTCTTAACTCTTGGGCGGCCTAAGACATGATTAACAAACTCTTTCTCTCCTCAATCGCCACGCTGGCCGTGGTGCTGGCCGGAAGCGCTTCCGCCAGTTCTTCCACTTGCGATTGCTGTTGCGCGGATGCCTGCGTCTGCGCCGGCAATTGCTGTTGCGCCGATTCCTCCCCATGCAAAATAACCCGGGCGCCGTTCGGCAAAACGCGCGATGGCAAAAGCGTTGATATTTTCACCTTGCGCAATCTCAACGGCGTCGAGGCGCGGATTTGCAACTACGGCGGCATCCTCGTCTCGTTCAAGGCCCCCGACCGTAATGGCCATATAGGCGATGTCGTGCTGGGCTATGACAATCTGGACGGCTATTTGACCAACAGCCCCTATTTCGGCGCGCTGATCGGCCGGTATGGCAATCGCATTGCCAAAGGGAAGTTCACCCTGGATGGCGTCACCTATAAGTTGGCGACCAACAACTATCCCAACGCCTTGCACGGCGGCCTCAAGGGTTTCGACAAAGTGGTTTGGCGCGCTAAAGTCATCCAGAGCGACGCGGGTCCCGCATTGGAACTGACCTGCCGCAGCAAAAACGGCGAGGAGGGCTATCCGGGCAATCTCAAGGTCAAAGCCGTTTACACTTTGATGCCGGACAATGGTTTGCGCCTGGAATATACGGCCACGACCGACAAAGACACCGTGCTCAATTTGACCCAGCATTCCTATTTCAACCTCGCCGGCCACGGCGACGTTCTCGGACACAAGGTCTTTATCGATGCCGACAGATTCACCCCAGTGGACGAGACGTTGATTCCGACAGGCGAACTGCGGCCCGTGGATGAAACACCCTTTGATTTTCTCGAACCGACCGCCATCGGCGCGCGCATCCAACAGGATGACCGGCAACTCAAGTTCGGCAAAGGCTACGACCACAACTTTGTCCTCAACCATCCCATGGGACGATTGGATGTGATCGCGCAAGTCAGTGAACCGGCCACGGGCCGTGTGTTGGAAGTGCTGTCCACCGAGCCGGGCCTGCAATTCTATACCGGCAACTTTCTGGACGGCACGATCACGGGCAAAGGCGGCCAGGTCTATGATTGCCGCAACGCCTTTGTCATGGAGCCGCAGCACTTTCCGAACTCGCCCAACCAGTCGGACTTCCCCTCCACCGCTCTCAGGCCGGGACAGGTTTACCACAACACGATCATTTTCCGTCTTTCCACCAGCAAATAAATACATACACTGGGGACAATGAAAACGCGGTTCGTTGTCATTCTATGTGTGTTCAACGCCGCCGTTTTGGCCGCGGGATACGTTTTTTTCAGCGAGTACTGGGGCGGCCAGGTTGAGCAGGACCGTGAGTCGGCCCAGGTCGAATTGGCGGCGTGGAAGGCCAGAGCGGCGGAGGCTTCCGCCCGCCCGCAGCCCGTCGTTGTTTATCAGAGCAACGCCTTCAATTGGAGCCAGCTTGAATCCACCGATTACCGCCAGTACATCGCCAACCTCCGCGCCATCGGCTGCCCGGAAATCACGCTCAGAGATATTATCATGACCGACGTCATGCGCCTCTATGCCCAACGGCGCGGCCAGTATTATCAAAACGGACGCCCGTTCAAATTCTGGGAAACAGACGAGAAACGAAAACTCAAACAAACCCAGCTCGAAGAACGCGAAAAACAACTTGCCCAAATTGACAAGGAACTCCCCGCCGTCCTGCGCGAATTGCTCGGCGTCAATTACGAGCGCGAGCTGAATAAGTATTTTGTCGATACCGACGAGGACAATCGCCGGCTGGCTTTTTTGTCCGACGACAAGCGCTCCCGGCTTATGGCCTTGCGCGACCAGTTTGAAGGCGAGCGCGAATTCGTCACCTATGACCTGCAGAATGGCGCGCTTTCCCCAGGGGACATCGAAAAATTGAGGAAAATCGACGAAGAACAGGACGCGGCTTTGTCCGCCTTGCTTACTCCGCAGGAAAAGGAGGAATACCAGCTCAGCATGTCGCCCACTGCCGATCATTTGCGCCAGGAACTCATCGGCTTCAACCCGACCGAGGACGAATTCCGCGACCTGTTTCGACGGCAGCAGGCCATTGATGCCGCTTATGCCTACGAAGACATGAGCGACCCAACCGTTCGCGCCGCCAAAGCCGCCGAGGAGCAAAGCATGATGGGCGATGTCAAAGCCCAACTCAGCCCGGAGCGCGCCGCCGCGCTGGATCGGTCCAAGAATCCCGATTATCAGAACCTCAGTTTATTGACAGAACGCTTCGACCTGCCGGCCGAGACCTCGCAAACCATTGTTGATATGCGCCAGACAGCCGAGGACCAAAAGCAGCAGCTTCTGGCCAACAAAGAGATCCCGCCGGAGCGGCTTGAAGCGGCCCTCAAAGCCATCGAGGCCGAAACGGAACGGGCCGCCCGAGAAACGCTCGGCGACAAAGCCTACGCCCAATACTCGCAAAGCGCCGGCTGGATCCACAACCTCGGCACAAGTCCTGAATAGCCCATTCATAGAGGTGCTCTTTACTGACAACCGTCAATCCCATAATTCCTTGCTTCCGAGGACTGCCCCTTTCACCAGCACCGTTCCTCTTCTCGGAATTCACGAGCAGATTGAACCACGGCGGGCAAAGCGAGCAGCAGCGCCGGACAATCTTGCGCCAGATACACAAGAACTGGTGTTATTTCTCGCGGTGTTCCTCGCGGCCGCCAGCTTTTTGTTCCGAGCGGGCTGCCTTATAGTTTTTTGGATACTTTTGCGCCATAACCGCATGATGATTGGCCGGGGAGTCGTGGAAATCCATCTTCACCGATGGCGAAGCCAACAACACGTCGGCGGAAACACCCATCGGCGCAGGCCGCAAAACCCACACGCCGCCATCCGCGTAAGCGTATTGATGCCGGCTGGTGTTGTAATAGACTCCATAGCTGGGGTAATAGACATAGTTGTCTTCGGCCACGACAACGGGCGGAGCAACCACAACCACAGGCGGTGAAACGACAACAACAGGCAATGGGACACTAATTCGAATGCCCTGCCCATCCGCGAAACTCAGGCATCCGGTCAACGCTATGAGGATCCCGGTGTTTAAGGCAAAGCCGGCTTTGCCGCTTTTAAAGAGATGTTTTTTATTATTCATGGTTTGAAAATAGCACCCAAACAATCTGGGCGCTATGGGGTCTTACCCTACTGGCTGATTCTCCGAATTAAGTCCCGCCCGGCCATCGGAAGTCGGCCTGATGGCGGGCGGCGAAAATCTCAGTCTAGGTCCAGTGTCATTTCTCACCTTTTAAACTCTCTGCAACGTTATCGTTAATGTGACGGGGTGGTGATCCACCGTCGCCTGGCTATGGACAAGATGGCGCGCAGGCGGTTTCAGCCGTCGCCTGATTATGGCGGAGAAAAGGAGTAACATGTTACTGGTTTGTAGCTTTTGGTGTTACCGGCTAAGTCGTTGACTATCAACACTTGTTACCGTGTTACCGATTTTTTGGACCTATCTATCAATCTTGCGTTTCCTGCCATTTTTGGCGACAAATCAGTTAAAACTTCAAGTTCCAGTCGTCCCGCGAATACTTTTCCGCGACCAGCCGCTGGTAATCCGGCACGACATCCAAGGCGGTCCCGGCAGACCATGTTTGGCGCAACGCGTCTTTCACAGCGCCGGCGGGCGCGGGCAGGTTCATCAGAAACAGCCCATGCGGACGTCCCTGCCGGTAGTCCGGCTGGCGGGAGGGCATGGGCAAAAATTTTTCCATCAGGCTCAGATCGAAGCGCAGGAGAAAGGTGCCGTGAAAAATCAGCGCATGGCGTTTGCGCCGCTGGGCGTTGCCGGAGAATTTCAGTCCGGCCAGCGAAAGATCCGTGTGGCCTTGCACGCGCACGGGCTGGCCCAAAAGCGCGCTCAGGGCGTCCCTGTGCCGCCCCAGGATGTGGCGATTGGCCGCGGTGATGTTTTGCAGCGCGTCGTTTCCATCCATCTTGAGGATGAGTGAATAATTGAGGCATCCCGGCCCCTGCAAAACAGCTCCGCCGCCGCTGCAACGCCGATACACGCCCAATTTTTCCCGCAGGCAGGCCGCCCCATTGACCTCCAGCGCGACGTGGTTGGAGTAGCCGACAACGACGAAATAATCACGAGGTTCCCAGAATCTCAGAACCTCGCCGCCCGCCTGCTCCTCGCAGGCATCCAGCAAGGCTTCGTCACAAGCCAGATTGGCGGCGGGCGTGGGCAAGGTCAGGTCCAGACAATTCATTTTTGGGCGGCCGCTATTAATCCTAATCTTAATCGTAATCTCTTTCGTGCAAACTGGGATTAAGATTACGATTAAGATTAGGATTAGGAACTGGAAACCGCCATCCAAAAAGTAAAAGGCCGGCGCGGATTTTCCGCGCCGGCTTTTGAATTGGCTACTCCGGCAGGGCCGGCCTTTCAGAGAAAGGCCGCGGGACTCGGTCTTGTTTACGGCGCAACAATCGCCCGATACAGCCCGTATAGAACAATTCCTTCGACGGCCAAAAAAATTCCGAAGGAAACCGGTGGAATCACCTGGAGCCGTATATAATCAATGGTCATTCTCATAAACTAACAACAACTAACAACATACTTTCTCATCAAGCAGGGAATGTGCCATTGATAAGCACGGGGTATTGGCCGGGGCTTCCGCCGGAAACCGCCGGAGTGCCGTCTCGATTTTGGACAATCCTGCTCAATTTTGGACAGCCTCATCTGGCGCGTTGGACAGCAATCTGTTTGACCTTCTGCGGCTCCAGAATGTCGCGGCCAGCCATCCGAGGCCAATTCCAGAACAACTGGCAGGGAACCAATCCCCATGCCGGTTATAGAATGTCTGGCGGCGATCACGCGGCGCGCGCAAGGGGATTTGGGCGATGATAAAACCGGGGCCATACACATTGCCCGAAGCGTTTTGAATCTGGCGCACACGGCCTTGGGCGTCGGCCCAGCAGGTTAGCCCGTCATTGGTGCAGCGCAGCAGCGGGACGCCGTTTTCGACCGCGCGAAATATGCCGCTGGCGGCCTGCTGCCATTGCGCGGCGCCATGCCCGAACCAGCCGTCGTCGGTCAGATTGACCAGAAAATCGGTATCCGGACTGACATGCTCCCGCGCCTCCTGTGCGAACACATCTTCAAAGCATATAAGGACGGACATTTTGGCCGAAGGATTCTTGATCTCGAATTCGACCGGGCGATCTCCCGGAGTGATTTCGCCGCCAATGGGCGTCAGCCATTTCAAAAATGGGAGCCAGCGGACCAGTGGAATGTATTCGCCAAAAATGACCAGCCGGCGTTTGTGATAAATGGATTCAAGCACGCCGTCCGGATTACAGAGGAGGGCGCTGTTAAAGTAATCGGCTGTGCCGGTGGCCGCCGGTTCGGCGGTGCCGGCGCAAAAAACCAACCAGGTCTCGTGGCTGTGAACCAGTTGGGCAATCGCCTGCTGGATTTCAGGAGTCAGGTCCGGCACGGCGGATTCGGGCCAAAGCAAAAGCCGGGGGTTGGAGGCCAGCGCCCGCTCTGAAAGGTCAAGCACGGTTTGGAAACGCGCCCTGTCCCCTGTGGGGTCCCAAATCAACGTTTGCGGAATGCCGGGCTGGACCAGGGCCACCTTCAACTCTTTGGCCGGCGCTGGAACGGATGCCAGTTTGCCGGCGCCGAAACTCGCAACGCCAGCCACAGCGAGCAGAGGCAGTCCCGCGCCCGCCCATAAGCTTTGCGCTGCGGGCCGCCGCGCCAGGGCCAGGGCCGCGCCGCACAGCGATACGGAGGTCCAAACAACCAAAAAAGAAACGCCGTATATGCCGGTAATGGCCGCGACTTGAATCAGGGGCAGCAATGGGTATTGCGACGCGCCCACGAAATTCCACGGGAAGCCGGTCAACATTCTCCCGCGGGCGAATTCCAGGGCAGTCCAAATCGTCCCCGTCGCAAAGGCCCAAGCCAGGCGCCGCAGCCAGCCCGTGGCGGGGAATTGATCCGCCGTGCCGCAATTTCCCGGGAAAAATTTCCAACACAACCAAACCCAAATGGCGGGATAGAGCGCGCAATACGCGCTTAAAGCCAGCCAGCCGGCTGCGGGCGCAATGGGAATGCCGTGCCATGTGAAAGGCATGTTCAGCAGCCAGTAAAGCGAACTCAAAAAATGAACCAGCCCCGCCACAAAACCAATCCGAAACGCTTGGCCGCTCCCTGCTCCGAGACCGCTGAAGAGGATCAATCCCGGCGCGATCCAGGCAGCCCATGCCATCCCGATGGCCGGAAAGGACGCGCTGAGCAGAAGTCCGCCCAAAGCCGCGGCAAGGAACCGGACAACCGGACTGGAATTGAGCGAAAATTTATTCAAGGCCATAGATTGTCCGAAAGCGAATTAGTTTGCCAGTGTTCAATGTTTGGTTTTAGCGGCATAAAAAGAACGACAAAGCGGCGCTGGAAATTCTGCAAAGGGAATTCCCCAGCCGCCAGGTCATCGGGATGGATTCGACCGAACTGATCTGGGGCCTTGGCTCGTTCCATTGCATTACACAACAGGAACCGGCTCCGTGATTCCAATGGGGAAGGCTTTAACCACGGATGGACCCGGATAAACACGGACCCGCCGTCGCGGCAACCGCTATGGCGGGCAGGTTGACTAAAAAACCATCCGCTTGATCTGAACTTGGGTTTATCTGTGCGCATCTGTGTCGATCTGTGGCTCATTGAATTTTTTATTTTTTTGGTTTGAATCACTTTGAATCACTTTGAAACGCTTTGAATCACTTTGAATTCAGTCGAACAATTCAGGCCGACCTTTCTTGCAAACGCAAAGGCGCGGAGACGCCAAAGCTGACGGCCTTCTTCGCCGTCCTGGAGACGGCTATTGATGTGTTCTCGAATTTGCTCCGGCAACCGGGCGATTTTTCCAGCATGTCTCATGGAATTTTGGGGGTATAATGTGCTTTTGGTGTTTTTGGATTTATTTTTTTAGTCGAAATTGGTCGAAATTACTCGAAATTGGTCGAAATGATGAAGACCCCCATTTGGGTTGTAAGGCGTTCATTGTAAAGTAGTTGCATACGATTTGCCAGGCAATTTGACCAAAAGCATCGGTTCGACTCATTTCGACCGAGTTTGACCCACCTTCGCCGGGGCCGCTTCGGCGGAGAAGACGGCGGACCAGGCGGCTTCGGCGCGGCGGGCCTGCCTGGGGTCCAACCAGTCGGCGGCATGCGCCAAGGGAATAGCCGCCAAACCCGAAGGCTTTCGGGGTTGCGTCTTTTCGCGGCAATCTTCTGTTTTGGAGTCCGTTGCAAGTTTCCTTTTTCTGCTTTTTCAGTTTTATATATCCATTTTCAATGGTTCATTAGACGAACATTACAGTTAAAATATTCATTCGTCAACAGATTTTTGAACAAATGTTTAAGAAACGTTCATTTTTCACGACAACAGCGTTTAATTCCTTGAGCGGCCAAGACTTAGGAATAACGCAAAGGCGCGAAGTCGCAAAGACGCCAGGAAATTATTTCCCGTTGCGCCCTTGCGTCTTGGCGTCCTTGCGTTGTTCTTTTCGGCGAACTGGTATAATTACCCCATCAATCGTGTGAGCGCGGCTTCCCTTTCCAGAAGGGTGGGATGGGAATAGTAAAAGCCACTGTAAAAGGGGTGGGGTGTCAGATTGCTCAGGTTCTTCTCGTTGAGTTTGCGCAGGGCGGCGATCAAGGGCTGATGCCGTTTGAGCAGGCTGGCGGCATAGGCGTCCGCCTCATATTCGTGGCGTCGCGACAAAAGATGGAAGACCGGAGACAGCCAGAAAACCACAAGCCCGGCCAGCAGGGAGATCAGCAGCAAGGCAGGCACGATGTTCCCGGGTGCGAAGCCGAAACCGCGCAGGAACCATTCTTCCTTCGCCAATACCGCGACAAGGTAAAAGACCAGCAGCGAGCCGCCCAGGGACAGGGCCATGATTTTTAGTATGTGGCCTTTCTTGTAGTGGCCGATCTCGTGGGCCAGGACCGACTGCAATTCGTCCTGGTCCAACTGCTGCACGAGCGTGTCGAACAGAACGATTTTGCGGAAGCGGCCCAGGCCGGTGAAGAAAGCGTTGGAGTGGCGCGAACGTTTGCTGCCGTCCATCACCTGGATGTCGCGGGCGCGAAAGCCGGCGCGTTCGCCCAAGGCGAGCAGGCAGTCGCGCAGGCTGCCAGCCGGCAGCGTGGTGAATTTGTTGAACAGGGGCATGATCAAAATCGGCGCAACGACCATCATGACGAGTTGAAAAGCGGCCAGACAAACCCACGCCCAAAACCACCAGGCCGCGCCCAGCCAAGCCGCCAGTTTCAAAATCAAAACCACCAATGGATAGCCCAAGGCCAGGGCCAGCAGCAAACCCTTCACCCGGTCCAGCCACCAAAGGGCAGCGGTGGTGGTATTGAAGCCAAAACGCTGTTCCAGGTGAAATTGGGCGTGCCATTCAAACGGCAAATCCGTGGCGGACAATAATACTCCCACCACCAGGAGGAAAGCTGCTCCGGCCCATACAGATGAACCGGCGGCGTGTTGAAAAACCCGATAAAACCAGGGGAGCACGCCGCTGAAGAGGGTGGCGGCGAGAACCACGGCGCTCCAAGTCAAATCGATCATTTCGAAGCGGCTTTTGGCCAGGGTATAGGCGACCGATTTGGCGTAAGTTTCGGGTGTGACCGTGTTGGTGAAGGCGGGCGGAACCGCTTCGGCATGGGTCTGAACATGCTGCTGGTTGAGGCATTCGAGCGCCATTTGCGCGACCCATTTGGCCACGATCAAAAGGCCGCAGATCATGACGAAAGTTGAGGCCATTATAGGGCTTCACGGTGACTGGTGGGTCTCGTTGCCGAGGCCGCCAGACCAATGGGACTGCCCGGCTCGAAGGGATTCGACGGTCCACGGCTGGGGCTGAAGGGATATGCAGTAGTTAAGGTCCATCTGACCGCCGGCGGGCAGTGTCAGGGGTTTGGGTGCCAGGATCGCGGCGCAGGCAAAACGGAACGGTCGTTTGGGCTCGTTGACCAAGTACCAGGGGGCGTTCTCGCCGGCATTGGCCTTGTCGCTGAGTATGGCCAGACCGCCCGCCACTTTTGCGCCTTGGGTAAAATTGAAGGCCACGGCGGGCGCGGCGGGACGCGCGCGATCGCTGACCCAGTTTGTAACCGGGCCGGCGGTGGAGAGCATGGATACCGTCAAGGGCAGCGCAGCCATGCGAAAGGCCAGCCCTGCGTATCCGCCATTGGTTTGACCACCCAGTTCGCCAGGCATGGGCGTGCGATCCAACACCACTGCTTCGTCTCCCACCACAAAATGCGCCTTCCAATTAATGGTATAAGCGCCGCTGGCGGCTGGCGCGCTGATGACGATTTCCCGCCTTTCCGTCATGTCCACTCGGTTGGAAGGATTGATGTAAGTCAGGTCAAGCCGGATGGTGGCGCCGCCTTGCGGGGTCGTCTGGATGACGGGAGTGGTCCAGCGCGTTTTGCCCTGGGCGTGGCCCGTGGTGCGGTCCTCTTCCCAGTAATTGACGTGGTTGGTGGAGTTGATGCGGTTGATATATTTCCAGGAAAACCAGAGGCCGTAATGCCAGGGATGGTCTTCGGGTTTGAAATTGGTCAGGGACCGACTTCCGCCCACGCTCAAGGGATGGAAAAAGGGCTTGCCCTTGTTCGGATCGAAACTGAAGCGCCACACTGGGTTGCCGTGCGACAACTCGTAGAACACATGCCGCTTGCCCTTGTTCGGATTGAAACTGGAGCGCCACACCGCGTTCGTTCCGGCGCGCCAGGCGATGAAGGTGTCATCCCGCTGCCAGTCCGCCCGCGCGGTGTTTTGGCAGAGGACGAAAAGCAGCGGCGACAGGGAAGCCGCTTTACAACACGCGCGGAAAGGTGGTAATCTCACAGTCATACAAATGATACTGGCGAAAAGAATTCCCTTGGTCAAGCCATGCAGATAGAAGCTCCCCGTCTCATCACGCGCCGCGATTTCCTGCGGCAGGCCGCTGTCGCTTCCGCCGTGCCGGCTTTCCCCCTGATTGTCCCCAGCCGGTTGCTCGGAGCCGACGCGCCCAGCAACCGGGTGCGAGTGGGTCACATCGGATGCGGTCGAATCGCGACTGGCCATGACATGCCGGGGGTGGTGAAAGCGGGTTTGGCGGATGTGGTGGCGGTTTGCGACCTTGATTCCAAACGCGCGGCGGCGGGCAAGGCGACCATTGAAAAACTGTATCGCGATCACCATGCCAAGCTGCCGGAGATCACCGTTTATGGCGACTATCAGGAATTGCTGGGGCGCAAGGATATTGACGCGGTGGTCATCAGCCTGCCGGACCATTGGCACGCCCAAATGGCGCTGGCGGCCACGCTCGCCGGCAAGGACATCTACCTGCAAAAGCCGTTCACCATGACCCTGGCCGAAGGCATCCTGGTGCGGGACGCGGTGGTGAAATCGGGCCGCATTTTCCAAATCGGCAGCCAGCAACGTTCTTGGGGGCCGGGCGACCAGTTCCGCAAAGCTTGTGAATTTGTCCGCAGCGGACGGGTCGGGCCATTGCAGCGCGTGGAGATCGGGCTGCCGATTGATCCGACCGCGCCGGATGATCCGCCGCAACCCATTCCGCCCAACCTCAATTACGACCGCTGGCTCGGGTCCACCGAAACTGTTTATTACACCGAGCAACGCGTGCATTCGCAAACCAATGTCACCTCCCGCCCCGGCTGGCTGCGCAACGAGTCTTATTGCCTGGGGATGATCACCGGCTGGGGCGCGCATCATTTTGACACCGCCCATTGGGGAATGGACTGTGAACTGAGCGGGCCAGGCAAGGTCGAGGGCAAGGCGGAGTTTCCCAAAAACAAGATTTGGAACGTGCATGGCGCCTGCGAGATTGAATTGCTTTACCCGCGTGGCATTCGCATGCATGTGTCGAACAGATTTCCCACCGGCATCAAATTCATCGGAGACGAAGGGTGGATATTCGTGACGCGTGAAAACACAAAAACCACCGCCAGTGATCCCGCCGCCGCGCCCACCAACTTGAAGACGCTGGATGCGAGCGATCCCAAACTCCTTGATCCCAACGGCGTGAAGGTGGAATTATACCGCAGCAGCGAGCATCACAAGAACTGGCTGGAGTGCGTGAAATCGCGCCAGACGCCCGCCGCGCCGGCCACCGTGGCGCATCGCAGCACCAGCGCCTGCATTGTGAGTTGGATCTCGATGAAACTGGGCCGGCCCCTGACCTGGGATGCCGAAAAAGAGCGGTTCGTCAACGACGACCAGGCCAACGCCATGCTCTCCCGGCCGGAGCGCGCGCCCTATGGGGCCAACCGTCTGGCGCGGACTCGAACGCGCGCCGAATCTTCCTCTTGACTCTGATTGATGCATTCCCGGAACTGGACTTTGGGCGGCTCTGATGGCACTTTGCAGGCGTGTCTTTAAAGAAGCTCGAACAACTCCAAGATTTGCTGCGCTCCTACGGTTCTTGCCTGGTGGCATATTCCGGCGGTGTGGATTCGGCTTTTCTGGCTTATGTGGCGCATCAGGTGCTGGGCGAAAAATCCCTGGCAGTGCTGGCGGATTCACCCAGCTTGCCGCGGCGCGAATTGGAAGAGGCGGTCGCGGTCGCCAGACAGTTCTCGATTCCTTTGCGGGTTGTTGAGACGGAGGAATTTGACAATCCTGACTACCTGGCCAATCCAAATAATCGCTGTTACTTTTGCAAGCACGAACTCTTCACCCAATTGGTGCCGCTGGCTCAAAATGAAAATTTTGCCGTCATCGCCTACGGCGAAAATGCCAGCGACGCGGGCGATCATCGGCCCGGGGCGAAGGCGGCTGGAGAGTTCGAGGTGCGCGCGCCGTTGAAGGAGGCCGGACTGACCAAGAGCGAAATTCGCGCCTTGTCCGTGCAGCTTGGCCTGCCCACGGCGGACAAACCGCAGATGGCTTGCCTGAGTTCCCGCGTGCCTTACGGCGAGCCTGTCACGCCGGAGAAATTGAGCATGATTGAGCAGGCGGAATATGTCCTGCGCGATCTGGGTTTTTATGATGTGCGCGTGCGCCATCACGAGTTGCAAGGTCAGGGGACCACGCTGCATCTGGCCCGCATCGAAGTCGGTGTGGATGAAATGCCCAAGTTTTTAAGCGGCAATGCCTTCAGCCGGGTGGCGGAAGCGCTGAAGAAGATCGGTTACGCGCACGTCACGCTCGATTTGCAAGGCTATCGCCGCGGCAGCACTAATGAAGTAAGAATTAAGAAGGCAGAATTATGAAGTCAAAAAAGGTGGATTTTCATAATTCTTAATTTTTACTTCTTACTTCCCCCTTGGCGCTGGACAAAACAGCCCAAGTTTTCCAGTTCAATGTCCACATTAACATTGATTTATTTGCAGCGCAGGCAGATTGCTCCGGCAAATAAAGCGGCTTGCCGTCAAAGACACGGAGGCGTTATCTTAATGCCTTGCGGAAACATAAATGAAGTTCATTCACGAGAAATTCCTGTTGCATACTCGAACCGGCCTGCACCTTTACCGGGAGTTTGCCGAGTCGGAGCCGATTTTCGATTATCATTGCCACCTGTCGCCGCGTGACATCGCGGAAAACCGCCAGTTCAGAAACCTTTGGGAAATCTGGCTGGAGGGCGACCATTACAAATGGCGCGCCATGCGGGCCAACGGCGTGGCGGAAACATTTTGCACCGGCTCGGCCGAGCCGTTCGCCAAGTTCCGCGCCTGGGCGGCGACGGTCCCGCATACCTTGCGCAATCCTCTGTATCATTGGACGCATCTGGAGCTGAAACGTTATTTCGGAATCGACGAGTTGCTGGATGAAGCCAGCGCGGCGCCCATCTGGAAGCAAGCCAATGAACAATTGGCCGGGCCGGAGTTGAGCGCGCGGGGTATTCTCAAAAAGTTCAACGTCAAAACGCTTTGCACAACCGACGATCCAACGGACGATCTAAAGCATCACGAAAAGATCGCCGCCGACGGCTTGTCCACCCGGGTGTTCCCGGCGTTCCGTCCGGACAAGGGGCTGGCCGTCGATCAACCGGTTCCATTCAATGCCTGGATCGCGCGGCTGGAACAGGCGGAGGGCGGCGGGATCGGCGATTTGCAGGACTTTCTCGACGCTTTGCGCCGCCGTCATGAATATTTTCACGCCAGGGGTTGCCGGTTGTCCGACCATGGGCTGAACCAGTGTTTCGCCATGTCTTGCACCGTCAAATCCGCCGCCGCGCTTTTCAGCAAGGCGCGCCTCGGCCAGGCGGTTTCGGCTGAAGAGCACGCGCAATTTGCGACGTTCATGATGTTGTTCTTTGGCCGGCTTGACGCGGAGAAAGGCTGGGTCAAACAATTGCACCTCGGGGCGCTGCGCAACAGTAATTCCCGGCGCCTGCGCCAACTCG
>Ga0326728_10011533_pt1 | contig 20103 bp, 14 predicted proteins | sample MB3enrmetagenome_FD_207602 | JGI IMG/M metagenome (GOLD analysis project Ga0326728, IMG submission 207602) | Lab enriched peat soil microbial communities from McLean, Ithaca, NY, United States - MB31MN | ecosystem: Environmental > Terrestrial > Soil > Wetlands > Peat | place: USA: New York... | reverse complement strand
CCACGATGGGAGAGCCACCGAATTTGTGCTGCAGATAGGGACATTACCTTGTGGGAAAAAGATGAGTGTGGTCGTTGGTGTTTCTCGCCAGAATAAGCAACTGCATGCCTTCAGTGGCGTCAAGAATCTTGAGAGGCCTTTGATTCTACAAACCTTTCAATGGGAATCTCTTCTAAGTGCCAAAGGACCCATCAAGGTGATCAATTGGAAATGCGGGGATCATGGAAGCGACAGAGAGGAAGAGCTGGAATTGAGAGCCCAGGATGGCAACATTTATGCGATACGAAAAACCTATGAGTGTACGGACAATGGAAGACGAGGACGACTGATCGGGAGAGAGGACTTCTGACAAGGATATTTTAGGGGCCTTCTAGAAAAACAGATTTCATTACAAGTTATAACCAATAAAAAAAAGTCCCGAATATTATTCCTCTTTATATTTGCCATAAGGCGCCCACCTAAAGAAAAGTTATGAAATGGAGTCTCCAAAAGATGCCAATACGAAGCCTCCAAGGAGCTTGTAGCTCTGAGGAGGCGCTTAATATCTTCAGACAACTATTATCAGTATACAAATGATGACCACATCAGAATTGCTTAGGCGGCAAGATTTTGGGATAAGAAGGGGTCACGCAACCATATCTTATCAAAAAGGGGGAGTATAGGCTATGAAGATTCGAGGTATTAGAGTGGTTCTAATTTTCGTTATCCTGTGTGCGGCAGGGGTCTCAGCACAGCCGAACATAGCCTCAGCCCAAACGATGATGTACTACCTCACTAAGGCAACGGTGATGGGGGATAAAGCTCTAAAGGCCTGTGCTAGCGGATACCATATGGCTAGCGTTGCCGAACTTTCAGACCCAAACACCCTTCAGTATTATTATAACCCAGAGATTGCCATCATCTTCCCTCGTGCGGTATCGGGTTCGGACTGGCCGGACACAGATCAGATCCACGGAGGAAGAGCATTGAGAATTGTGGGTTGGATAAGCCAATCATACCACCAACCTGATTGTCATGGCTGGACGTCGGCGGATCGATCATTAACAGGGACGGTTGCTTCGTTCTACTCACGCGGTGCTGACCCGCCACTGCCCGGATATCCCAATCTATTATTGTACACCATTGAACGCCTTTGTGAGAGTGAACTAAACGTGTGGTGCATGCAGGACCATTGAGCGGGTGAGGTAAGTGGTCAGCGTCGTGGGGGCACGTTCCTTTGAAGCCAGAGAAACAAGCGCCGGAAAGTCATATGGCGGTCCGTGAGCCAACAATATCAATGCCCGGCACTCTCCAAGCAGAGAAGTGTCTGGCTTCACGACAGCTAAGCCGTATGGTGATGGTGGATTGCTGATGTTTAAGAAATGTGTCTTCCCACACTTCGAACGCCCATACTTCTTACCCATCTTTTCCACCACCACACGTACAATCCAAGCAAGGAGGACCCGAAAGGTTCCCTCTGCTCTTGGTCATAAAGCCGGACCGCACGTACAAGAAACCGCTCAATGGTCTTCGCAACGACTCTAAGCTTTTCTGGAATAAAGTGATCGTTGATTTCTATCTATAATCACCAGGTCTCAGAGTGTGACTGAGGTGTAGATTTGTAGGTGTAATTTGCAGATCAGGATTTATCTTGTCACTACCCATCAAAATCAGCATTGGTCAGGTGGGTTTCTCATCCTGTGACTTGCCACTAAGTGCCTTTTGCGCCTCGATTTCCTTCGTCCGTCGCACCGCTAACTTCACCAGGTAGACAATTTTCGGGCTCAACCCAGGAGTAGTTAAAGTCCTATTTATCTGGCCCTGCTCTTTCTCCTCTTTATCCCTGTGCTTTCCATTACCGAGGAGGCCCAAATTCTTGGCCATGTTGGTAAGAGAAGGATTTGGGTCCCATAACCGGACCTTTTTGGTATAACCAACAAGAATACGGTTCTCCCCTTTTCCCTGATATTCCTCGAAGGTCTCAACTCCCGCTACTGCGGGTCCTATCTCGTCCGGCCATTCATGGGGAGGCAACAAGGTCCCATCAGGCCGATAAAGCTTCCGGATGTCAGCAAAACCAATTCGTGCCATCCTGGTCAACACTTCTACGGCATGAACCCCGATCTTCCGTAGGCGATCTTCCATTGCACGATCTAAAGCTTGCCGAACTGTAGGAATCTGTAGGAGTTGATAAGCCATTTCAGACGCTCTCTTAGGGGAATACCCAGCCTTGATAGCCGCCTTGGTTCCATTAAAGTTTGTTTGATATTCGGCTATGAAAAGTCTTTGTTTTCTGGTAAGTTTAGCACGCATCTTGCCTCCGCAAATCGGGCAATCAGATAGTCAAAAGATGAAGTTTTATGAAGTAGCTGGTGCTCCCGAGGGACCGACAGAATTCGGTAGTTTCAGGGGATTCTATGGCCTTTTTTACTGAGGCTTTCTGCAGTTGCTTCACCCGTGCGTTATTGTTTAACAACCTCATTCTCATTTTGTTTTACAGACTCCTTCTGATTTTGTTTAACGACAACCTCCCATCCAGCCGCTATGAGCCGATAGAGAAAGTCTGTCAAAGTCTCCTCCCTCTTTTGGGCCTCCTCTAAGATTCGTTTCTTGGCCGCGGGACGGACTCGAATCGCAATTATTTGTGTCCTTTTTTCTCTGCTCATTTCTTCTTCTCCTCTTCGCCCAGTCCGCTGTTCGGTGGCTTCTGGATCAAGGTGGCTTCGAGAATTATCACCGTTTTACCATCCGCTGCCGCCCCCGTTTTCTTAGGCATCAATCCCGGAAGCACCTTAGAATAAAAGTCCAGCCATCCGCGCCAGTTCTTCGCCGCTCCAGGTCCGGCGGTGTTCCTGGTCATCCTTTTGGGCTTTCCCGGCTGACGGTCGTTCCCAACACCCGCTTGCAATCAAGTGCAACTGCCTGCCGGGATCAGACCCTTTGCCTCCCTGTTTCGTATGCCCACTGGATAAACATTGTTCTTGGTCTACCATCGCCTTTGAAATCCGTCACCCATATCGCTCCATATTTTATGCAAAAACTTATGAAAAAAGATCACAATGGGCAACCTCAATCTAATACTCCTCACTTTGTCGAGAGTGGTTGGACTTGTAACCAATTCAGCTCCTCTCTGGGAAAACAATGGGAAGGCTTTCCAGGTAACCTGTCTGAAAAATATGGTCGGCCTTCCCACTTCCCCACTGCCCCAGACTGTGCCCATAATTGTGCCCACTGCATTTAAATTGATGCCAATTCCCACCAATCAACACCAACATTGATAAGATTCTTATCGTGAAGCTAAGGCTTGTAATGAATTGATTTTTTGGTCTTTTTAGGGTAAGCTGAAAAACAAGGGGGTAGGACTTAAAATCCCTCGGTGGTCCCCCACCGTGCCGGTTCAACTCCGGCCCTAGGCACCAATAGAAACAATGGCTTGCCGGCAACATAATGTTTTTGCTCCAAGCCCTTTTTTGTTGTTCCACCTTTCCAGTCCCCACTTCTTCGATCCAGAAAATGGACTGTAGAGCAAGCGTGACTCCATGCAGCCCTGGCAAAAATAATTGGAATGGATGAGATAAGATAGTCAATTGGGGGCGAAGGTTCTTTTTCGGTATCAAGAAATTTCAACTGGCTCTTCTTGAATATGGCAGTTATGACCTCCTTTCCCCTACCCTCCTTCCCAACCCTCCCACCCAAAACTCATAGCATGAACGCCTCCTAAACAAAGCGGTGGTGGTGCCGAGCACCAGTAAACCTATTCATCAGAATAGTCCTCATTGAGTGAAGTGGACATAGGTTCTGAAGTAGGAGGCATTCTTTTTCTCCATTCCTTCTTATCTCACCTTCTAACCGTTCGCAGACGTAATGAATGGTCAGGGATGCTATGTTGAGTACTTCCTCTAATCGAGTTTTTAAATGTTTCTGTTTTAATCCAATGTTTCAAATCGAAATCAATAGGGAGTGGGAAAAGTTTTTCACCATTCTTATTGGAATAATTCGGGACTTTTGTGAAAAGCTCTTCCATTCTTGACTTCCGTTAAAATATTAAAGTTTGAGAAAAATAGAGTGGTTATGGGAGCTTATGATGATAGCCGAGACTCGGCATCGAAAATGCAGATTAAAGAACGGTGAGGAAGAAGTTTGAGAAGTGAATTTAGGTAACAACAGTATTCAGCACACATTGGCTTATGTTGGTTTACGAGTTATACACATTCGATAAGAAAAAAGGATATGAGCTCATCGGGGTTCTCCCAGAGAGAAGAAAGAATCCGATGAGAATAACAAACGACTCTGTCATGAACTGGGGGAAAATGCTTTCAGGTGATTATGTGGATAACAAGAAGATCTTTTTCAAGCGGGTGACAATAGATGATTTTACAGGTAGAATGCTTTGGGTTAATCTCTCTTTCAATAATCATTCAATAATCATTAAAAAATAAGTCAATATTCAGTTTTCAAAGAGCGAGGCAGGGTCAATTTGTTCTAAACGGCCACAAAAATTGTCAATTTGGCCATAACCTCAAAATAAAATCTCTGTAATTTCGAACTATTAAACTTGGCATATAATATGCTTTTCCGAAGGTGGGCGGTTAGTTCCGCTCATCCCTTAGTTCCCTCCTTTCAAAACACCTTCGGGGGGTGGATTAGGGAAACCCCCCACCAATTATGTTAAAAAGGGCAGGGTCAAATAGCTCTGCCTTTTTTGTTTCTTCCTTCCTGTAATCCTTATCAACACTTCTTGCCTTAATCCTGCAGATTTCTACCATAATCGTTAAGCTGATTAGGTGCATTTGGCGTCTTAGTCGTTGAAATACCACTACCGAATCACAGTAATTTTCATAACAGGTTTTTTAGCCAGGTTTCTGTTGCCATGCTAATGCATAATTGTTATGAATCATTTTAAAGAATCCTAAGGAAGTTGGGAGCCATCGTGCCCTGGTGGTCACTCAAACACTTTCCACGGTTCTGACAACAATTCTTCTAATTCTGACAATTTGTCATTTTCTAACGATTTACTGTTGGAATTGAATCTTCTCGAGAAAACTTAGACAAACCATAAAAATCGAATAGTTATAAAATTGAATACCTCTCATTTTCTTCTCGGCATATATCTTGCTCTAAATACATGTAAATCAGAACAATTGGAAGCAACTCGGATGTCTTTAATGGAAAAAGATGTGGTCTTGACCACTGATGAGGCGATTGAATATCTGAAGATCTCCAAACCCACCTTCCTGAAATATATCCGCCTTGGAAGAATCAATGCCGTTAAACCAGGAAACGGCTGGAGAATCCACAAATCCGAATTACATCGATTTTTAAAGCTAGGGAAAGTAACAAGGCCAATGCCTGTTGATCGGAGTTAATTAAGATGAGAGGTCAAAACAAAACAAGGGGCCAACTTATAAATGAATTAAACAAACCAAGCCACCGAATTTTCGAAGAGAGCCACTTGGAAGGTACGAGAAAACAGACAGAAGAGGCGTTGCGGGAGAGCGAGAATTACTATAGAACCCTGATCCAAAACTTACCACCCAAAATATTTCTTAAAGATAAAAATTCAGTCTATTTATCCTGCAATGAGCATTTCTCTCGGGATCTAAAAATGAGGCCCGCTGAAATCGCAGGGAAGACAGATTATGATTTTTATCCCAAGGAGTTGGCTGAAAAATTTCGGGCAGACGATAGAAGAATTATGGAGACCGGAAAAACAGGAGATACCGAAGAGAAATTTATTCAAGATGGAATGGAAATGATTATCCATAAAGTCAAGGCGCCTGTCAAAGATGAGGAGGGCAGAGCCATTGGTATATTAGGCATTTTCTGGGATATCACGGAAAGCAAGCATGCGGACGACGAATTGAAGAAATACCGTGAACACCTTGAGAAGCTGGTAGAAGAACGTACAGCTGAACTGAGAAATGCTAATGAACAGCTTCGACGAGAAATCACCGTACGGGTGCATACGGAGGAAATGCTGCGAGAATACCAAAAAGCTATTGAAGGCTCAAAAGATATGATCGCCGTGGTCGATCGAAATTACAACTACATACTTGCAAACAATGCTTTCCTCAAATATCGAGGCATGGGTAGAGAGCAGGTTGTAGGGCGGTCAGTTCCTGAATTACTGGGTAAAGATGTTTTTGAAAGTGTTATTAAGAAGAACTTAGATACCTGTTTTCAAGGTAAAGTTGTCCAATATGAGATGAAATACCCATATCCTGAGTCGGGCGAAAGGGATTTGTTGGTGGCATATTTTCCTATCGAAGGTCCCGATGGTGTCAATAGAGTAGCGAGTGTCATCCGCGACATCACTGAACTCAAGCAAATTGTGAATGAGCTACAGACCGAGAAACAAAGATTTCAAACCCTATCAGAGAATGCTCCGTTCGGGATGGTGATGATTGATAAAACTGGCACCTTCAGATACATGAACCCCAAGTTTGGAGAATTATTCGGTTATGATTTAAATGATGTTCCTGATGGAAGAACCTGGTTTAGAAAAGCATACCCTGACCCAACCACCAGACATCATGTTATCTCCACTTGGGTTAATGATTTACGCAGTTCCGACAGAGGAGAAAAGAGGCCGAGGACTTTTACAGTGACCTGCAAAGACGGAACGGAAAAGATCATCAATTTTACTCCTGTGCAATTGGAGACAGGCGAAAATTTGATGGCTTGTGAGGACATCACTGAGCGAAAGCAAGCGGAGGAGATACTCCGAGAAAGCGAAGAGAAGTATAGGACCATTCTTGAAAACATCCAGGACGGTTATTTCGAGGTTGACCTTGCTGGTAATTTTACCTTCGTTAATGATGTGGTCTGCAGACGTCTCGGATATTCCAGAGAGGAATTGATTGGAATGAACAACCGGCAGTATACAGATGAAACAACCGCTAAGAAAGTGTATCAGCTCTACAATAGAATCTACAGGACGGGGGAACCGGTTAAGAACTATGAGGAAGAAGTTATCAGAAAAGACGGGACTATAGTGATTTACGAACTTTCGGTATCTCTTATAAGGAATCCGGAAGGGAAACCCATTGGATTCCGAGGTATTTCTCGAGACATTACCGAGCGCAAGCGTGCGGAGGAGGCATTGCGCCAGAGTGAGGAGCGATACCGAACCATTCTTGAGAGTATCGAAGATGGTTATTATGAAGTGGACCTTGGCGGTGACTTCACCTTTCTCAACGATTCCATGTGCCAAATCTTTGGGTACCCCAGAGAAGAATTGATGGGCATGAATAACCGGCAGTACACAGATCAAGAGACCATGAGGAAACTGTTTCAAGCCTTTAATGAAGTTTACAGAACAGGGAAACGCAGCAGAGTATTTGATTATGAGATCATAAGAAAAGATGGGGCTAAAAGACATGTTGAGGCCTCTATCTCGTTACGAAAAGATGCGTCGGGTAACGCGATATGCTTTAGAGGAATCATACGAGATATTACCGATAAGAAAAGGATCGAGGAGCAATTGTTCCAGGCTGAGAAGCTCCGGGCAGTGGGAGAGATGGCGAGCGGGGTTGCCCATGATTTCAACAATGCCTTAGCGGCTATCCTCGGAAATACCCAGATCTTACTCTATACCGCTCAAGACGAGGGGTTAAAGGGGGCTTTGAAGATCATCGAAAAGGTGGCCAAGGATAGCAGTCAGACGGTCCGAAGACTTCAGGACTTCACAAGGAAGCCGGTTCCCCAGGAACTTTTCAAAGTCGACATCAACGCTATCGTTAAAGATTCCATTGAGATTACCAAACCCAAATGGAAAGACGAGGCCCAGAGCAGAGGCATCCGTATTGAAATGGTTTCTAATCTCGAAGACATCCCTCTTGCTTCAGGGAATGCCTCTGAGTTGAGGGAAGTATTCACCAATATAATTTTCAATGCGATTGAGGCAATGCATGAAGGGGGAAAAATTGAAATTCGAACGTTTAAGAAAAGAAGGGATGTCTTTATCCAGATTTCGGATACGGGAGTTGGGATCGCGGAAGAGGCGAAAAGGAGGATCTTTGAGCCATTTTTTACAACGAAGCCATTCACCAATACGGGGTTAGGGTTAAGTATGTCGTATGGAATCGTCAAAAGATTTGGAGGAGAAATCGAAGTTGAAAGCAAGGTCGGGCAAGGAACTGCCTTCACCATCACCCTGCCCATTGGCGAGGATGAAAAAGAAGAAGCAGTCGAGCCGCAGCCTATCAAAAAGGGAAGGAGCGCTCGGATCTTAGTGATCGACGACGATGAATTCGTCCGAAGTGTCCTTTCTCGGACTCTGGTTCAAGCTGACCATCAGGTGACCCTGGCAGAGGATGGAGAAAAGGGTGTTCAGCTCTTTAAGGAGGGAAAATTCGATGTTGTCCTCACCGATTTGGGAATGCCAGGAGTGTCAGGTTGGGAGGTATGCAGGATGATTAAGAAGATAAGCCCTCACACGCCTGTCGGAATGGTTACGGGATGGGGGGATGAAAAGGATCGAAGCAAAATGGAAGAGTATGGTCTTGATTTTTTTATCTCCAAACCCTTCGATTTCGCTCAAATTCTGAATGTGGTCGCTGAGACCATGGAATCCAGAAAGGAATGATTCTTATCTTGACCCATTCGGCGGCCTCCAAGATCCCGGCATAGGCTCAATCGAACGGGCCGGGGAGTCGAAGGGCCGATCTTGCCAAGAGGTGGCATTATAGATGAGGCGTGGGATAGTCAACGACATTTCCCCTTTTTCTGCTTTCCTTTGATCCTTCCTTATTCCCACATACGCTCAAAATTCTTGCCCCTAACATTTCGTTGACAAGTATTCCCACTTTATTTTAAAAATTTTGGTTATAATTCACTAAAGGAAGATAAAATGAAGATAGAAAAGCTGGCAAGAAAGGGGATCTTAAATATCATTTCCTATATTCCCGGGAAGTCGATTGAGGAGGTTCAAAACGAGTTCGAGACGAAACGGTGGACGAAACTTGCCTCGAATGAGAATCTACTCGGTCCTTCTCCAAGGGCATTGATCGCCATCCGGAAGGAACTTCCTAAAACCAATCTTTATCCGGAAGGCCCTTGTACCGTTTTAAGAAAGGCCCTGGCCGAGAAGTTTGCTATTCCAGAGAGAATGATCGTCATCTCCAACGGCGCTGATAATTTGATTCTCATGATTGCGAATGCTTTTGTGAACGAAGGGGAGGAAGTGCTGATGGCTGATCCCACTTTTCCAGTCTATACCAATGTGACCCAGATCATGGGCGGAAAGCCGGTCAAAGTAAAGCTGAAAGACTTTACCCACGATCTGGATGCCATGTTGAAGAAGGTCAGTCGAAAGACCAAATTGGTCTTTATCTGCAACCCGAACAATCCAACGGGGACCACCGTCTCCCTGGAGGCGTTCAATTATTTCATCTCCCATCTTCCAAAGCGTGCTGTTCTGGTGTTGGATGAAGCGTATGGAGATTTTGTAGAAAATGCATTTTACCCGGCTGGCTTGGACTATATCAAAGAAAGAAAACAGGTCATCGTCCTTCGAACCTTTTCAAAAGTTTATGGACTGGCAGGGTTGAGGATTGGTTATGCCCTGGGCAGGGAAGACTTGGTGGATTGTCTTTATCAGGTGAGGGACCCTTTCCCTGTCCATCGGCTGGCCCAGGTAGCTGCGGTGGCTGCATTAGAAGATGAGGATCATGTCGTAAGGTCGATTCAATCGGTTTACGAAGGCAAGAGGTATTTATACAAAGAACTAGATAGGATGGGACTCTCCTATGTTCCCAGCCAGGCCAACTTCATCTTCGTCGATTTTAAAAAAGATTCGGAAGAGGTTTTTCAGGGTTTTCTGAGCGAAGGAATCATCATTCGACCAGGAAAGATATGGGGCTATCCCACTTTTGCCAGGGTGACTATTGGAAGGATGGAGGACAACCGTAGATTCATCAAAGCCCTCAAGAAAATAATCAAATGAAGTCCTTTTATCCCGTCTCCCTGTCCTTTTCTTCCAAGGCCCCCCATTTCTTGCAGATGCTGCCTCGACAGGGGGTCCTCCATAGTAGCGTTAACCTTTGGTGATCCCGACAAAAAAACCATTACCAGGAAAATGAATATTTTGATGAAAGGCTGGGCAAGAAACAGAAGTCTCCTCACGAAGGCCATCTTCATGAAAGTTATGGGCACGCATCCGGTTTAAGAAGGGCCAAGGTGCATCCTTTTTTTGTTCAGTGGGGATCTATGATTTTTTTCAAAAGTTCATTATCGAGGGGAGATATGTCAACGTCCTGTAGTCTTATCGGTGCATTCCTTTTTTTTATTCTTGTCGTTTCTCCGGCCGTGAGTCAGGAAAACCTGCCCATTCTAATAAAAAAAGTGGAACCCTCAATTGTTGTAATTGTGACTTACGACAAGGAGGGGAATATGGCCGGCCAAGGAAGCGGTTTTTTTATCGATAAAGAAGGAGATGTTATCACAAATTCTCATGTCCTGGAGGAGGCCAGTCAGGCATCCATTATGACGACCGATGGGAAGGAATACCCTATTAAAAAGGTTCTCGCCGAGGACAAGGAAGGCGATATAATCCGAGTTTCCGTGGACGTTTCAAAAGAAGCGGTACGGCCTTTACCAGTGACCACCAGACTCCCAGAGGTGGGAGAGAGAGTCATCGTCATCGGAACGCCCCTCGGATTTGATAAAACGGTCTCGGATGGAATTGTCTCTGCCGTGAGAGAGATCCCCGGATTTGGGAAAATCGTTCAACTGACGGCCCCCATATCTCCTGGGTCCAGTGGCAGTCCAGTGATCAACATGAAAGGAGACGTGGTCGGAATTGCAACTTTTTTTGTGGTAGCGGGGCAGAACCTCAACTTTGCCATTCCTGGTGGGAGAATAGCAAGGTTGACCATGGGAGAGGGGGAAACCCTTTCAGAGCGGGAAGAGGCGAGAAGGAAAGATTGGCTCGCCTCGGCAGAAAAACTCTACGCCACGGGACTCCGTTATGTCTGGGCAGAAGATTATGGGAAGGCTCTTCCCTATTTTGTTGAGACGATCAAGAGAAACCGGGAGCATGCCCGGGCCTATTTTCAGGTCGGATATTGTTTGGCCAAACTCGGGCGGCACAAAGAGGCCATTGGGCCTTACCAACAAGCCATTCGCATCAACCCCAAGGATGCCGACTTTCATAATAATTTGTGCGTCGCTTATGGAATGGTGGGTCGTTACGATGACGCGATTGAGTCCTGCAGACGATCCATCCGGCTTAAGTCCGATCTCGCCGAATCTCATAATAATTTGGGATGGTCTTATCAAAGACTCGGGCGGTATCAGGAGGCTATCCAGTCCTGTAAGGAGGCCATCCGCCTCAAACCTGATTTTGCTCTGGCTCATTATAATCTTGGAAATAGCTACGCGGCTCTGAAAAAATATGAAGAAGCCATCGATTCTTACAAAGAGGCAATTCGCATCAAATTTGATCATGCAGAAGCACATTTAGATTTGGGGGCAGCTTATTTTCACACAGGCCGAGTGGAAGAGGCGATCGTATCTTATAAGCAAGCAATCCGATTGAAGCCTTCTCTGGCTGAAGCCCATCTCAACCTGGGGATGTCTTACTTGAGGCTAGGGGACAGGGGATCCGCGATCGAGGAATATGAAATTCTTAGAGGCCTGAATCAGGAGCTGGCTAACAAACTTTTTGACCTCATTTATGAATGAAGGTCTCGATGCTACGCAGTCTGCCGGAAATTATTCATGATAGACAGGGATGCGGCAGAACTGGAATGGCGGGACCGCTATCGTACGATCTTCCTCAAAATCGAGGGACAAGATTAAGGGCTTTCCCGTTACAAACTTTTGCAGCGGGGAAAGAAGCTCCTCCCCGCTGCAACAATTGGTCATGGGGATTTGAATATCTGCGACCTATAGATATTCAAACCCTTCCATAGAGAAGGGTCCTCAACGAAACTCACTTGTGTCAAGCTAAAGCAAATTATTTCTTTGGTGGAACGATCGCTTCCTTGCAGGACTTAGCGATGCGCATCTTGACCACCGTCTTGGCTGGGATATTGATCGGCTCACCCGTGGCCGGATTTCTTCCCACCCGTGCCTTACGTTTAACCAGGACGAGTTTGCCGACGCCGGGGAAGGTGAAGGCTCCTGCCTTTTTGGTCTCGGCGATGGCGAAGGCTGCCATCTCGTCGATGAATGAGGAAGCTACCTTTTTGGAAAGGTCGAACTTCTTCGCAAAATAGGAAACGGTTTGGGCCTTAGTCAGGGGTTTCTTTCCTGCCATACTCTTTCCTCCTCCTTGTGGAATGGTTTAAACATTAAGTATACAAAAAAGTTTCTAAAAAGCAAGCACAAAATCACTCAGAAAAAATTGGAGCGGGCAACGGGGATCGAACCCGCGACCCTCGGCTTGGGAAGCCGATGCTCTACCAGCTGAGCTATGCCCGCCCTATGACGGGTCGAATGATCAATGACTCATGTTCAAAATATAAGAAACCCTTGACCATTGTCAAGAGATTTTTAAATCACCTTCATCTCAGTAGGAAGATAGGTCAATACTTCTGCCCCATGAGCGGTCACGAGAACCATATCTTCGATTCGAACTCCTCCCCGATCAGGTATATAAATGCCGGGTTCTATCGTGAAAACCATCCCTTCCTGAACCAATCCCTCGTTTTCACTATTGATGGCAGGGTCCTCATGGACAGCAAGACCTATACCGTGGCCTGTCCCGTGACCAAAATATTCCCCGTATCCCTTGCTTCGAATGTGATCCCTCGCTGCTCCATCCACCTCTCCAACGGGGATGCCTGGCCCAACCTTCTCAATCGCCTTATCGTGAGCTTCTTTAACTATTTGGTAGATCTTTTGCTGTTCTGAGGAGGAACTGCCACAGACCACTGTGCGTGTCTGGTCGGAATGGTAGCCTTGAAATCCCGAGCCAAAATCGATCAGGATGAAATCTCCCTTTTCAATTCGTTTACCGCTTGCCTTTCCATGAGGGAGGGCGGATCGTTTTCCAGAGGCAATGATGATATCAAAACCAAGGGCGTCAGCGCCACTTCGTTTCATGAAGAATTCCATCTCCAGAGCAACCTCTCGCTCCACAACACCTTCTTTTAGTATTTCCGTAACCTGGGAAAAGGCATTCGAGGAGATGTCAATGGCCTTCCGGATGAGAGTCAGTTCATGGGCGTCTTTTACTGCCCGAAAGTTTTTTATTTCGTCTTCCAGTGGGACGAGTTTTGCCTCGGCGGCCAACTTTTCCGAGAGGAACTGAAAGGCTGAAAAAGGGAGGGAAACAGATTCAAACCCTATCTTTTTCAATTTTAAGTCAGATAAAAGGGAAAAAGTCCCTCCCATTTTCTTCTTATAGTGGACGATCTGGGAGCCCTCTACCTCTTCATCTGCCTGTGTCCAGTATCGAGAATCCGTCAGAAAGAAGGATTCTTTTTGGGTGATGACAAGGGCGCCGTCACTTCCGGTAAAGCCACAAAGATAGCGAATATTTTCGAGACTGACAAAGAGGATCCCGTCCAAATGATGGGAATCCAAAACCTTCCGGGAAATTTCTTGCCGGTTCTCATAAAACGAATGGTCTGTCAATTTTGTCTCCGTTTCCGAATATTGGCCAACCACTTTTCGAGATGGCGTATCTTTTCTTCACTGGAAAGGGGATATGAGAAATTGGGAGGAGGGGAGGGATACAGTTTCTCTCTTAATTCTTCCACCCTCCTCTGTATGTCCAGGTCAAATGGATCTTTTTCGGCAAGGGTCTCATAAATTTCGTAGGCCTCTTGGAGATGACCCTGTTTGAGATAAATCTCAGCCAATGTTTTTGTCACCATTTGATCCATTTAGCATACCTGCTTAAGGGCCTTACCAAAAATTAGAAAATAATTTCGCAAAAGTCAACCCCTGCGGCCTCCTTACCATCCCTCCGGTTGTTTGTCTTGGAAGAGGACATTTCTAAATTGGCTTAGCGAGAAAAGGAGAACGTATTGACATAGGGACAAATATAAAATAGTATTAATAGGTTTTTCTCATTTGAAGGAGCCTGATATGGAAAAAAAATATTTGTTCTCACCCGGACCGACCATGCTTCCGCCGGAGGTGCTTTTGAAGATGGCAGAGCCGATCATGCACCACCGGGAGCCGGAGTTTGAAAGAATCCTTGCCGAAATCAGGGAGGGGTTGAAATATCTTTTTCAGACGAAAAATGAGGTATTGGTCTTTACCTCTTCCGGGACGGGTGCCATGGAAGGAGCGGTCTCCAACATCCTCTCCAAAGGGGATAAGGCGCTGGTGGTCCGGGGAGGAAAGTTTGGCGAAAGATGGGGGGAGATATGCAAGGCGTACGGAATTGAGTTTGTTCCGATTGATGTGGAATGGGGAAAGGCGGTCGATCCAAAGCAGGTTCAAAAGGCATTGGCATCGAACCCCTCGATCCGAGGGGTCTATACCGTGGCAAGCGAGACCTCGACGGGTGTGAAACATCCTATCCGCGAGATTGCGGAGATCGTAAAAAAATATGAGGAGACCGTGCTCGTCGTTGACGCCATTACGGGAATAGGCGTCTTTGATCTGCCGATGGATGCGTGGGGGATCGATGTGCTGGTCAGCGGCTCTCAGAAGGCGTTGATGCTTCCTCCTGGGCTTTCCTTCGCCGCCCTGAGCGACAAGGCGTGGAAGTTTGTGGAGCGATCCAACTTGCCTAAATTTTATTTCGATTTCAAGAAAGAGTTGAAGTCCGCCCAGAAGAATCAGAATTCTTTCACCCCGGCCATCTCTTTGTTCGTGGGATTGAAGGAGTCGCTTCATCTGATTCGAAAGGAAGGCTTGGAGGCCGTATTCCGGCGCCATCAGAGATTAGCAGAAGCCACCCGTGCCGCGACAAAGGCGTTGGGCCTTGAGCTCTATGCCCCCGAGTCACCGAGCAATGCTGTCACAGCCGTCAAAGTTCCAGAGGGCATACAGGGTGGCAAATTGAAGAATTTGTTTTTTGAGAGGTTCGGAATTACCGTGGCAGGAGGCCAGGATCAAGCCAAGGGAAAGATTATCCGAATTGCCCATCTGGGATATTACGAGCGGCTGGACATGGTGATGGTCATTTCAGCTCTGGAGATGCTTTTAAAGGAGATGGGCCACAAGTTTGAGCTTGGAGCAGGTGTGAAGGCAGCTGAAGAGATCTTGATGAAATAAAGAGGGATCAGGCAGCTTGAGGGGATGTGAAATGGAGGAGATCAGAAGAGTCTTAGTCAGTGACCCTTTGTCGAGCAAGGGGTTGGAGATATTAGCAAGGGCGGAAAACCTAAAATATGATCTTAAACCCGGACTTTCTCCGGAAGAGTTGAAAAGAATTATACCCGAATATGATGGGATTATTATCCGAAGCGAGACGAAATTAAAGGACGATCTGATCGAGGCAGGGAAACGGTTGAAAGTGATCGGAAGGGCAGGGATTGGATTGGACAATGTCGATCTCCCCGCGGCAACGAAGAAGGGCGTCGTGGTGATGAATACTCCCCAGGAAAATGCCATTGCCGCGGCGGAGCACACGATCGCCATGATCCTTTCCATTTCGAGGAAGATTCCCCAGGCGACGGCCTCGATGAAGGGGGGCAAGTGGGAGAAGAAAAAGTTTATGGGAGTGGAACTTTATACCAAGACCCTCGGGCTGATCGGCATTGGGGTCATCGGGACGATTGTCGCCGATCGTGCAAGGGGTTTGAAGATGAAGGTCATCGGTTACGACCCTTATCTTTCAAAAGAGGTGGCGGAGAAGAAGGGGGTTGACCCGGTATCGCTCGATGAACTCCTGGAACGTTCTGACTTCATCAGTATCCACACGCCGTTGACCGATGAAACACGGAATCTCATCGACAAGAAGGCTTTTTCAAAAATGAAGAAAGGTGTGATTCTGGTCAATTGTGCCCGGGGAGGGATCATCAAAGAGAAGGACCTTTACGAGGCCATTCAGGAAGGGAAGGTGGCGGGAGCAGCCTTAGACGTTTTTGAGAAGGAGCCCTCCATTGGAAATCCTCTGCTGGAATTGGAGGCCGTGATCAGTACCCCCCACTTGGGAGCTGCCACCGAGGAGGCCCAGGAAAACGTGGCCATTGCCATTGCGCAGCAGGTCGTCGATTTTCTGACTCTGGGAGAAGCAAGGAATGCAGTGAATATGCCCGCTGTCAGTCCGGATATTCTTCCTTCCTTGAGGCCCTATCTCCGGCTCGGGGAGCAGCTGGGAAGTTTTTTGGGACAAATTTCAAATTACGCCATCGAGGAGGTTCTGATCGAATATTACGGCGAGGTCGTGGAGTATGGAACGAAACCGATCACCATTTCGGTCTTGAAGGGCCTCCTGACGCCGTTTGTGGGCGAAACGGTCAACTTTGTCAATGCGCCGATCATGGCGAAAGAAAGAGGGATAAAAGTCACGGAGGCTACCCGGGCTGTGGCAGAAGATTATGCGAGTCTCATTGCCATCACGGCCCGATCGAAGATGGAGCGAAACTATATTGCAGGGACCCTCTTCGGAAGGAAAGAATTGCGAATCGTCAAGCTGAATGATTTTTTCATCGAAGCCATTCCGGAGGGGCATATCCTGCTGGTCAACAATTATGACAAGCCCGGGGTGATCGGGAATATTGGGAATGCCTTGGGAAGCCGAAACATCAATATTGCGACGATGCAGTTCGGACGCGATCAAATGGGCGGCAAGGCGATCTCACTGCTCCACCTGGACGTTCCTCTGCCAGCGGGAATGGTGGGCGATATCTTGAGGCTGCCGAATATTATCTCGGTTCGTCAAATTCAGCTCTGATTTTTGAGGAAGCGGAGGGTTCATTCAGAATGGCCAATGTCGTTATTGTTGGAGCTCAATGGGGAGATGAAGGAAAAGGGAAGATTGTCGATTTGTTGACCCGGTATGCCGATCTCGTGGTGAGGTTCCAGGGAGGGAGCAATGCCGGGCATACGATCGTTTTAAAAGGGGAGAAATTTGTCTTCCATCTCATCCCTTCGGGTATCCTTTATAAAAGTAAAAAATGCATTATCGGCAGTGGGGTCGTGTTAGACCCAGCCGTATTGATTCAGGAGATGGATGAGATAAAAAAGAGAGGATATTTGAAAGATGACTCTCAATTAATGATCAGTGAAGAAACTCACCTCATCCTCCCTTATCATCGGAGGATCGATGTTGCCAGAGAAAAGACTTTCAAGATTGGCACCACAGGACGGGGAATCGGTCCTGCGTATGAGGATAAGGTGGCCCGTTGCGGGATCCGGGTGGTTGACCTCGTGGACGAAAAGGTTTTTCGAGAAAAGCTGGAGGCTAACCTCGTCCAGAAGAATGCCTATCTAACCCAGGTGTTGAAAGAGAACGGTTTCGAGTTTTCGGAAATTTTTGATGAATATCTTCAATACAAAAATCGACTTGAAAGATATGTGAAGAATACCTCGCTCATTCTTCACGAAGAGATCAAAAAAGGAAAACATGTCCTCTTCGAAGGGGCGCAGGGGGCCTTGTTGGATGTGGATCATGGTACCTATCCATATGTCACCGCCTCGAATACATTGGCAGGGAACGCCTGTCTCGGTTCGGGCATCGGTCCGACAATGATCAAGTCTGTGATCGGGGTGGCCAAAGCCTATACCACCCGGGTCGGCGAGGGCCCGTTCCCCACAGAGCTTCAAGATGAGCTGGGAGAGAAGATTCGCCAAAAGGGCGGTGAATATGGCGCGACCACTGGGAGGCCGAGAAGATGTGGTTGGTTCGATGCCGTCGTGGTCAACCATTCCATCCGGTTGAACGGAATCCGGGAGATGGTCATTACCAAGTTGGATGTCTTGAATGAATTCGATACGATTAAGATCTGTGTGGGGTATCGTGCGGACGGAAAGGTTTTTCACCATGTTCCTTCTAATCTCGAGCTATTGAAACGATCTGAGCCCGTCTATGAGGAGTTGCAAGGCTGGAAGACCGAAATCAAGGGGGCGAGAGATTTTAAGGACCTCCCTCCTGACGCGAGGCGCTATCTCAAGAGAATTGAGAAATTGATCGGCACAAGAATGGCGATGATTTCCGTCGGCTCGGAGAGAAGTGAAACGGTAAGGGTTAGAAATCCTTTCTAAATTTTGCTTGACAACTTGGTAGGTTTTTCCTTACCTTGGATTGGGAGAGGGCCGTTAACTCAGGAGGTAGAGTATCTGCCTTTTAAGCAGCAAGAGGTCGTTTTAACGTCTGGTCTGGCTTCCATTTAACCCTTGACAGTATTGAGTTTGAGAGCATCGGCCAACTATTAGGCTATCCAAAAATTAACCCTTTTTCACCTGCTAAGTAGCACAAAAATAGCACAATAGAACCCTCTCACCTAGCTGAACCCAATTCTCATCCCTGTTTAGAGAAGTCTTGTCCTAGTGCATCCTGGCGATTAGTAGCAGAGTATCCAGTACCCTCTTATACACCCTTTCCAGCCCCCCCTATCCCCCCAACCTCTGTACCCTACCAATGGATGATAGGTAGTCGTTAAGGGAATATAAAGAAAAAACTGGCACGAGTCCCGTATTGCTCAAGTGATAGTTTAATGAGGATTTAATGGACAAGAGGGATTAAGAAAAGAGGCTGGTCTGATCCCCCTTTTTTTATCACATTTCATCACACTTTTAACACAGCCTTAAGAGTAATAAGCTCTCAGACAAGCAGGAATCTATAATGCTTCATTGTATTTTCAGGCTCCCGCTACTTAAAAGGGGGCCACCAAACCGCCCTGAGCCTCTACACTCCCAGGGTTTTCTCGCCACGAACTACTTCTGAACTAAACAGTATACAAATTTTGCAAAAAGGTATATATCTCAGCTAATAATTCATGGTATAATTTCAGAGTAACTCCTTTATGCCCCAACTATTGGAAAAATCACGGAGGAAATCGACATGAGAATGAATCGTTTTGCGACTCTCGTTACAACCTTCGCAACATTTGCTACCACAGTGATAATACTACTTACTCTCTTTGAGATGGCGAACCAAAGAAAAAGCGCATATAAACCCGATTTGGTATTTGGCACGCAGAATTCTTTTTCTATCGACATCAATAAGTCTACCAACACTCCCGAAATTATGCCATTCATTGAACCCAGAGAATCCCACTCGAAACGAGTGTTTCATCTAAGACAACCGACACTAAATCTTTACAACATAGGCATGGCAACAGCAAAGGCCATTACTGTCAATTGGAAATTTGATACCGATGCGTATATAAATATCATTAGAGGATTAGATACAGAAAAGAAATACACGATTAACATGACTTACCTCGGCAAATCTCCATTTTTAAGAGTGACCCAACCAGGTGAGACCGCTGATTTTTCGATGACCTCTTTCGTAGATTCGATTGATTACATTCTTCCCGCACATGTACAAAAAGAACCACACGTGATAATGCTGCCTCCCCCATACCTACCACTGATATCGATTATCTTTGCTTTATCCTGTAAAGAAGTGCCGGAATCTAATCCCCCTACCCCTAAATTAAAAGTCATACTGAACTATCTGGATATAGGTAATAACCATCATAAAAAAGAGTTTTCAGTTGAGACCGGACTAGGCATTATTAGTTACCGCAAAAACGTTCTTGAAAACTTTGGTATAATTATAGAAGTCAAAGAAGCAAATAGGACAAAGCGGGTCGAAAGAGCAGAGACTTTCATTCATTCAATTAATGAAAGATTCGAGAAGACGAAAGAGTGACATTATTCTCGTTTGGAGGCTTGATAGATTCGGAAGGTCACTGAAACAGCTTGTCGTATTACTGGATGAACTGAAAACCCTCGGTGTGGGGTTTGTTTCTCTAAAAGAATCTCTCGATTTTACTACTCCTACAGGGAGATTAATGCTTCACCTATTGGGGGCATTTGCAGAATTTGAGAAGGATTTAATAAGAGAGAGGGTAATAGCGGGGGTAGCCCACGCAAGAACTAAAGGGAAGAGGCTCGGCAGACCTAACGGTAATGTTGACCTTGAAAAGTTACTTGTCCTCCGTCAGCGGGGATTCTCTATTAGAAAAATCTCCAAAGAGATGAACATGAGCATAGGGCTTGTTCATAAATCCCTCAGAAATTACGCCCCGCAAGGTATTGATAATT
>Ga0326728_10011531_pt1 | contig 20104 bp, 18 predicted proteins | sample MB3enrmetagenome_FD_207602 | JGI IMG/M metagenome (GOLD analysis project Ga0326728, IMG submission 207602) | Lab enriched peat soil microbial communities from McLean, Ithaca, NY, United States - MB31MN | ecosystem: Environmental > Terrestrial > Soil > Wetlands > Peat | place: USA: New York... | reverse complement strand
CCCAAAGCCAACGGTGACGCCAGTTCCACATAGCATCCACTGGCGCTGAGATCGGTTACCGTGCCCCAGATCACGGCTCCCGCGCCGGGCACGTGGATTTTCGCCTTGCCCTCGCAGGGATAACGCGGACGCTCGCGCCGGTCCCCTGGTTTCTCCTGGTCCATAGCAACTTCCCCCGGCCTTTCCCAAGGCGCACTGGAACGCCGGATACATCCTTCCGTTTTTCAGTGTAACCGGCTTTTTTTGCATGCGTAAGGTGACCGTAGTTACCCTTCAGGGTTCCGGCGGACCCGCGCCTAGTACTCCACCAGGTCCATAATCGCGCGGTACACGTCTGCCGTTTGCGGAAGGATTTCTTCTTCCAGCAGGGGTTGATAGGCGACAAAGAGATCTTCGGCGGCCACGCGGCGCACCGGAGCATCGAGGCTCTCGAAGAGTTCCTGGGCAATGCGGGCCGCGATTTCAGCGCCGTATCCCCAACTGAGCCGGTCTTCGTAGGCCACCAGCACGCGGCTGGTCTTGCGCACCGACGCGGCAATGGCCTCCCAATCGTAAGGATTGAGCGTGCGCAGATCCAGCACCTCGACCGAAACCCCGTGTTCCCGCTGCGCGCGTTGTGCCGCCTGCAAGCTGCGCGGCACCAGAGCGCCATAGGTAACCACCGTGACATCGCTGCCGCTCTGCGCCACGCGCGCCTTGCCGAACGGGACCATGTACTGGGCGCCGGGGTAGGGCGCCCGGCCAAAAAGTTCGCGGTACAAACGCTTGTGCTCAAGAAACAGCACCGGATCGTCGCACCGGATGGCGGTGCGCAGCAAACCGTTGGCATCGAGCGCATTGGAGGGAAACACCACCCGCAATCCGGGGATGTGGGTAAAGATGCTCTCGCCGGACTGCGAATGATAGATCGAGCCGCCCGTCAGGTATCCGCCAATCGCCGCCCGGAGCACGCAACCACAGGAAAAACCATTGTTGGAGCGCCACCGGAGCAGGGACAGCTCATTGTGAATCTGGTGCATGGCCGGCCAAATGTAATCGAAGAACTGGATTTCGACCACCGGTTTCAGCCCGCGCGTCGCCATTCCGATGGCGCGCCCCACTATGCTGGCCTCAGCCAGGGGAGAATTGAAGACCCGGTCGCCACCGAATTCGGCCTGCAGACCGGCCGTCAGCTTGAAGACGCCGCCCTTACCCCGGATCAGTTTCTGCTCCAGGTAAGTCTCGCGCGAACAGTCGGCCACGTCTTCCCCAAAAATCACCATGCGTTCGTCGCGCCGCATCTCGTCGCGCAAGCAGTCGTTGATAAGCTCGGCCATGGTCCGGTCACGAGCCGGCTGCGGAACAACTTGCGGCAGTTCGCCCGCGCCCGCCTCCGCGGCCTGGGGAGGCGCCTCGGGCGGGGCGGCAAATTGCGGCGACGCGGGATCGAGATCAGGAGAGTACACGTAGCGCGTGATGGATTCCCGGGACGGTTGAACGGCAGCCAGGGCGCGGTCTTCCGCCTCCTGAACCTCTTCGTCCACCTGGCGCTCCAAAGCGCTGATGCCATCCCCGTCGAGCATGCCCTCCCGCAGCAACAACATCTGCAATCGGTTGAGCGGGTCCCGTTGCGCATCGGCCTGGCGTTCATTCTCGGGCCGGTAGAAACGCTCGTCATCGCTGAGGGAGTGGGAATAGGGCCGGATGACATGGGCGTGCACGAAGGCCGGACCGGCGCCGCCGCGCACATGGGCAACGGCGCCCTGCAACGCCGCATAGCTGGCCAGCAGGTCGGTGCCATCGCATTCCGCAAAGAAGAAATCGGGGAAATTCGCCACCAGCCGGGAAATGTTGCCCCCGGCCGTCTGCACCTCCACCGGCACCGAAATGGCATAGTCGTTGTCTTCAATCAGGAAGAGCAACGGCAGCCGGCGGCTGGACGCATAATTCATGGCCTCCCAGAATTCGCCTTCGCTGGTGCTTCCCTCCCCGCCGGAGACGTACACGACTTCGTCTCCGTGAAAACGGACGGTTTTGAATTGCGCATAGCCGCCGGCTCGTGGTTGCGCCGCTCCGGGGTGGCGCACCAGGTACCTGCCGGCCTCGGCGCATCCGGCCGCTTGCAGGAATTGCGTGCCGGTGGCGGAAGACTGGGTGACGATATTCAGGCGGGGATGGCTCCAATGGGAAGGCATTTGCCGCCCGCCGGAGGCGGGATCGGCGGCCGCGCCCGCCGCCTGCAGAAACATCTCATACGGCGTTACGCCTAAGGAAAGACAGAGTGCGCGGTCCCGGTAATACGGATAGAACCAGTCATAGCCCGGCCGGAGCAGCAATGCCGCAGCGGCCAAAACGGCTTCATGCCCGGCGCCGGAAATCTGGAAAAAGATCTTCTGTTGCCGCTTCAGCACGATCTCCCGGTCATCCATGCGCCGGGAAAGATAGATGGTCCGGTACATTTGAATCCATTGCTCGCGGCTCAAGCTCTGTTCCGCCGCAGGCCGCGCGCCGGACAGTATCGTTCCCATCGTCGCCATCCTCAATCCGTTTGTAGTTTGCCGCCAAAGCGAATGGCCTGCGGCTCATTGCTTACCACATTGTGCAAACCTAAAAGATCCCCGGGGCCTATGCCTCCGTTTGCAGTTTACCGCTTAGAGTTTGCCACCGGCCCCATCGCCGGCCATCTGCCGGTTCCCTCTTGCTCATCCGGAAATTCTTTGGCTTCGGCTGCAAACTCTGAACGGTAAACGGTAAACTCCAAACATGTAGCTCTGATGTAAGGGACAAGGAAAACGATGCTGAAAATCAGGCGGCCGATCCCGGCCGGCGAGGTGCGGCTGCTCATATTCGACTTGGACGGCACGCTGGTCGATTCGCGGGTCGATTTGGCAAACTCGATCAATGCCATGCTGCGCCATTTCGGGCGGCCGGAGCTGCCCTGCGAGGTAATCGCCAACTATATCGGGGACGGCGCGCCCATGCTGGTCCGCCGCTCCCTGGGCGATCCCGACGACGAGCAGTTTGTCACCGGCGCAATTCAGTTCTTCCTCGCCTGGTACCGGGAGCACAAGCTGGACAATACCTATGTTTATCCCGGCATATTTGCCGCTCTCGACCGCCTGTGCGCGGCCGGCGGCCCGCCACGCAAGCTGGCCGTCCTCAGCAACAAGCCGGTGAATCCCTCGCGCATCATTGTCGACGCGTTGGGGCTGGGTAAGTACTTCTTTCAGGTGTATGGGGGCGACAGTTTTCATACCAAGAAGCCCGATCCCTTTGGCGCCCTGCAGCTCGCCGCCGAGGCCGGCGTGCGGCGGGAGCAGTGTGCCATCCTTGGCGACTCCCAGAATGACGTCCTGACCGCGCACAACGCCGGCATGTGGTCGGTCGGGCTGAGGTACGGCCTGGCGCCCCAGTCCCTGGAGATCACGCCGCCCGACGTGCTGGTGGACACGCCGGAAGAAATCGCGCTGGTCTTCGACCCCGGCGGCGCAACTGATAGAATTCCTCTCGCATGACTACTTACGGTCTGACGCCCTACGAACTGCGGCGCTTGCGGGCATTGCGCACGCCGCTCCTGATTCAGCGTTTTATCGACCGCCTGCCCTATCACCACGGGGACACCGCGTGGTCGCCGCGCCGGGTTTTGCGCGAAGGGACGGCGCATTGCCTGGAGGGCGCCATCTTCGCCGCCGCGGCCTTGCGCGCCAACCATTATCCGCCGTTGCTGCTGGACCTGGAGGCCGTGCGCGACGTGGACCATGTGCTGGCCGTTTACCGCTACGGCGGCCATTGGGGCGCCATCGCCAAGTCGAACTTCGCCGGTCTGCGGTTCCGCGAACCCGTCTATCGCACGCTGCGCGAGCTGGCCATGAGCTATTTCGACCAGTATTACAACCTGCGCGGAGAGCGCACGCTGCGCGCCTATTCCCCGCCCCTCAACCTGCGCCGTTTCGACCACCTGCACTGGATGGCCAGCGAGGAGGATGTATGGTTCATCCCCGAGCACTTCTGCCATGTGGCGCACACCGCCTTGCTCACCGCTAAGCAAGAACGCAGGCTCTCGCGCCTGGATGCCCGCTCCAAGGCCGCGGGGCTGGTAGGACACGCAAAAGAATGAGCTTCAAGCTGCGAACTGGGCAAGGCAACACCTGCCACGGAGGCATCCACGGCACGCCGGGACAGGCGGAGACACGGATGTTTCCGAACGTGAAACGAAAAACGCGAAACGGTTCGCTGGCGGGGGAACGGGGACGGGAGACAGGGGACGCCGCCACGCGGCGATATAATCAAAGTCTGCTCTATGGATTTCAAGCTCTCCAGCGACTATCAGCCGAAGGGCGACCAGGCCGCCGCCATCGAGAGCCTGGTACGCGGCGTTTGCGAGGGCGAACAACACCAAGTCCTGCTGGGCGTCACCGGCTCCGGCAAAACCTATACCATGGCCAAAGTGATCGAGGCCATGAACCGCCCGGCACTGGTGCTGGCCCACAACAAGACCCTGGCCGCGCAACTCTATCATGAGTTCAAGAGCTTCTTCCCCGGTAACGCGGTCGAATATTTCGTTTCCTATTACGACTACTACCAGCCGGAGGCGTATCTTCCCGCCGGAGACGTGTACATCGAGAAGGAAGCGACCATCAATGAAGAACTGGACAAGCTGCGGCTTTCGGCCACCAGGTCGCTGTTCGAGCGCCGCGATTGCGTGATTGTAGCCTCCGTAAGCTGCATTTATGGCCTGGGCTCGCCGGAAGCTTACTATGGCATGCTGCTGTTTCTGGAAAAGGGCCAGCGCATCGCGCGCCAGGAGATTACCCGCAAGCTGGTGGAAATCCTGTACGAACGCACCGAAACCGATTTCCGCCGCGGCACTTTCCGGGTGCGCGGCGACGTGATCGAGATTTACCCGACCTATGACGATCATGCTTACCGCGTGGAACTCTTCGGCGACCAGGTGGAGTCGCTGGCGCAGATCGATCCTCTGTTCGGGACCGTGAAACAGAAGTACGCGCGCTTGCCGGTCTATCCCAAGTCCCATTACGTGATGACGGCGGAAACCAGGCAGTCGGCGGTGAATTCCATCCTGGAGGAACTGGCGTGGTGGGAGCAGGAACTGGAGAAGCAGGGCCGGCTGGTGGAATCGCAGCGCATCCATCAGCGCACGCGTTTTGACCTGGAAATGATCAAGGAAGTGGGCTACTGCCATGGCATTGAGAACTATTCGCGCCACTTTACCGGACGCCTGCCGGGAGAGCCTCCGCCCACCCTGCTGGATTACGTGCCCCGCGATTACCTGCTGTTCCTCGACGAGTCGCACCAGACCGTTCCGCAGTTGCGCGGCATGTGGCACGGCGACCGCTCGCGTAAGCAGACGCTCATCGAGTACGGTTTCCGGCTGCCCTCGGCGATGGATAACCGCCCGCTGACCTTCGAGGAGTTCGAGCACCGCGTCAACCAGGCAATCTACGTTTCCGCCACTCCCGGCCCCTATGAGTTGACCAAGTCAGCCGGCGTGGTGGTGGAGCAAATCATTCGTCCCACGGGCTTGGTGGATCCCCAAGTGGAAGTGCGTCCGGTGAAAGGGCAAATCGACGACCTGCTGCACGAAATCCGCCGGCGGGCGGAAAGCGGGGAGCGGGTGTTGGTGACCACCCTGACCAAACGCATGGCGGAAGACCTCGCGGAATATTACAGCGAAGTCGGCGTGCGCTGCCGCTATATGCACTCGGAAATCGAGACCCTGGAACGGGTGAAGATTCTACGCGACTTGCGGAAGGGCGAGTTCGACGTGCTGATCGGCATCAACCTGCTGCGCGAAGGACTGGATTTGCCGGAAGTATCGCTGGTGGCGATTCTGGATGCCGACAAGGAAGGCTTTCTGCGGTCCAGCGGCTCGCTCATCCAGACCATCGGCCGTTGCGCCCGCCACCTGAACGCGCGGGCCATTCTTTACGCCGACCGTATGACCGACTCCATGCGGCAGGCCATGGACGAGACCAGCCGCCGGCGCGCCATCCAGGAAGATTACAACCGGGAACACGGCATTGCCCCGCAATCCATCGTGCGCGCCGTGGATATGTCTCTGGCGCGAATCGTCGCCGCCGATTACGTGGATGTGAGCAGCGCCGAAACCGGCGAAATCCCCGAATTCAAATCCCAGGAAGAGCTGGACGCCTGGATCGCGAAGCTGGAAAACGAGATGCGCGAGGCGGCACGAAGGTTCGAGTTCGAAAAAGCAGCCGGACTGCGCGACCGCATCCGCGATCTACGGACGAAGGAATTTATGTTCGTTTAGCGCGCCGCAGAGGTGAATTCCCTATTTTGTCTGCGCGTTTTCGGCAGTCTTCGTGTCTTCGGCCTTGGCGGCAGGCGGCGCCGGCGGATTCATTCCTTCTTTGAATCCGCGGATGCCGTCCCCCAAGGCTTTGCCCAATTCGGGCAACTTCTTGGGACCGAAAATAAGCAGGCAGATGATCAGGATCACGACCAGATGCATCGGCTGGAACAGGCCCTCAAACATTGGTCCTCCGTTGCCCGGCTGCGCGCGCCGGGCACATAGGTAGATTATAGCGCGCCTGGGGCCGTTCCAGGTTGCTTCTTGAGGCTCCGGTCCGCTTCTGCTACATGCGGAAAAACCGGCCTCAATTGCAGCCATAGCGTGAGCTCAACGGCACTTCACATATTTAAAGTAATGGATTAGTAAATTGATTAAACTTATTGTTATTCAGCTTCTTGTAAAGTTTTCACATGTGCCTCAAGAGCGCGGGAATATTCGCGTTCGGCCTGAAGTTCCGATTCCAGCTTGCGCACCAATCCCTGCAGGCGGAGGACCTCGATTTTAATTTTCTGCAGGTCCATAGCGCCATGGCCGTCGCCGCGGACCGCGGGCGCAGGGGCCGGAGGCGGAGGAAGAACGGCCGGCGGCGCCACTCTTGGCAAGCCGGAGTCACCTGCGCCGGCTGGGACCGGAGGAGTTGGACCAGCCGGACGAACTCCGGGAGCGGCCGCGGCGCGGGCCATGGGCGTCATGCTCGCGGCCGAGGTGGCAAAAATACTGCTCAGCGCGGCGCTGGCGCTGGCCGCGGCGGCGGGCGGTTCGGCCGGCGTCCGCGGGCGCAACAAATGGCGCACCCGGGCAATCAGGTCCTGGGGCTGAAACGGTTTGCGGATCAACTCGTCGGCCTTCACCGCAAAAGCGCGTTCGGCGACGGCGCGGTTCACAACACCCGACATCAGGATTACCGGCGTCTTACCCAGCCGCGCGCTCCGCTTGATGTGCTCACAGACCTGGTAGCCGTCCTGGCCGGGCATGATGACATCGCTGATAATGACATCGGGCTGCAGTTGGTCCATTTGCGTCAGGGCGGTGGCCGCGTCGTGGCAGGCTACCACGTTGATATTTTCGCGGCGGAAGGCGATCTTGATGACTTCGCGCATCGTGGCGCTGTCGTCGATGAAATAGACCGTAGGCGCCGCCGGCATTATAACAAGCCTCCTTCTGCCCCGTGCTCTTCATCCAGGGCCCGCAACGCCTCCAGCATCAGTTCGGTGACGGTGCGCAAAACCGTGCGCGTGCCCGTGGTGATGCCGGGAACGAACTTGTAAACGCCTTTTTCCATTCCTTCACAGTTCTTGATGATGTCGATCACCGCGTCTTCCCCAACCACTTCGCCGTTCTCGGCATGACAGACCTCGCCGGCATCGAAGAAAATAATGCCGTCGGTCAAGCCGGCGTTGACGTGCAAAGCTCCCGTCTGCCGGGAATTCGCCAGCATCTGGATAATGCCGGGCAGGTCAAGGTGCGAAAGGCTGCCTTCCAGCGCCGTGTCGGCAATGTCCAGCATCTGGGTCGGCTGAAACCCTTCCTGCTGGCTACGCAGAAACGTGCGCACGTGAGCGGCGATGCTATCGGGTCCCAAGCGGCGGTCCACGTAATCGTCGCAGCCGGCGCGAAAGGCTTCCATCAGCGCGTGTTCCCCGCCCTCGCCCAGGGCGATCACCGGGATATTCGCGGTTTTGGCATCGCCGCGCAAGATGCGGGGCAGCTCATAGGCGCTCATTTCCCGCAGGTTGGTGGCGCACAGGATCGCGGCCGGAGGGTTCCACTCCACCGACGTGAGCGCGTACGGAGATTGGGTGCTGTGGACGACGTCGAAACCCTCATGCTTGAGCGCCTCACTCAGCCGCCGGGCAAAGAAGACGTTGCTGTCGATCAACAACAGCTTTGCGGAATGGGCTGCTTCCAAGCTCATGCCGGCGCCTCCGGGTTCCCTCTCCCTCCCGGCCACGCGGGCGTTGCCGGTGCCGTCCCGCTCTGCGGGACGGAGGCCCCCTGAGGCGCGCCGGAATGGTTCATGCCCATCAAAACCAGCTGATCCACGTCCAACACTTCGACCGTTTCCGGAAGAGAGAGTACGCCCGTGACCCAGGCCGGCGATGCACTGTTCCCCGGCGTCTCCTCGCCTCTGACCAGCTCACATTCTCCACTGACGGGAATCGCCGTCCATTCGCCGCCGCTCTCCGCCGGCCGCTGCACGATCAAATAAAACCTTCGGGCAGGCGCGTCGCTGCCTACCAAGACTTGCCCTATATCGCACACCGGCACGATCCTTCCGCGCCGCAACAGCACCCCCGTGAGGAGTGGAGTGGTATGGGGAAAGGTGTGCAGGCGGCCAGGCCGCGCGAGTTCGGCAACCGCCTCCGCGTGCACGGCAAAACGCTTCGCGCCTAAGGGGAACAGGACATAGCTGGCGGGCGTCATGCGTGCGCTCCCTTCAGGCGGAGCATCATACCCAAGCTGTCCGCCTCGCCGGTCGTGAGCAAGGCATCGGGATTGAGCACCGGGACCACCTGAAATTCCTCGCCCGCCTGCCCCAGCGCAGGCGCACCGGCCGCGCCGGGAATCGCCGCCAAGCCGCGATACCATTGGCGCTCTTCCCCGCGAAAAGCGCTGGGCAGTGCGTAAATGGACGAAACTTCGCGCATGAGGTCGATGCGCTGCACCAACAGAGCCGCTTTCCCGCGGCGCAGAACCAGCACCCGGTTGCCCGGTATGGGCAGCATGCGAAAATGGCAGCCCGCATCCACTACGTAATACGTCTTACCGGCGCGTTCCAGTAGATGGCGCACCTTCGCCACCTCTCCCTGAACCAGGGGACGCAGACCGTCGGCGCCCCGGATTTCTTCCACCGCGCTGGCGGAAATGGCAAACGTCGCCTCGCCCACGCCGAAGAAGATCATGGGCTCCCCAAGGCGCTGCCGCCCGGTTGAACCTCTCCGCAACTCCAGCCATGGCGTTTTCATATGGCTCCCACCCGCGCCGCTCCCAGCGCATACAGCACCCGTTTCTCGATGGCCTGGTAGATCTTGTCGAGCGGCAGCACTTGATCGACCGCGCCCGTGCGGACGGCCTCGCCGGGCATGCCGAAGATGACGGAAGTGGCCTCATCCTGGGCAATCACGTGGCCGCCGGCGGCCTTGATCTGAGTGACCCCGCGCGCCGCGTCCGACCCCATGCCCGTAAGCACCACCGCCGTGCTCATAGGCCCGGCAAACAACCCTACGGTTTCCATGGCCGCGTCGGCCGAAGGGCGATAACCGGAAATGCGCGGCCCGTCATCCAGGGTGATCCGCCCGGTTGACGACACGCGCAAGTGATGCGATCCGGGACACACATAGAGTGTGCCCGGAACGATCAACTCGCCCGCTTCCGCCTCCTTCACCCGCAAGGCGGAAACTTCGGCCAGTTGCTCGACGAACTGCGTGGTAAACGCGCCCGGCATGTGTTGAATCAGCAGCGCCGCGGCCGGAAAATCGGCGGGAAACGACGGCAACAGTTGCATCAAGGTGGCCGGCCCGCCGGTGGAGGCGGCAATGCAAACCACCGGAAAGCGTCCGGCGGGACTTCCAGCCGCTATCCCCAAACTTGCCGGCGGCACCGGCGGCTGATGGACCGCAGGCGGAAAAGCAGGAGGAGGCGCGGTTCCCGAAGTTTCCCCGCGGGTGACATCGGACATTGAAATTTGCAGCGGCGCGCCGGGAACGGACGGCGCCGGGACGCTTGGCGGCGGGAGCGAAGTCCCCGCAGCCGGCCGGACCTGAACGCTTGGGGAGGCCGGCGGAGAAAGATCCTTACGGGGTGCTGGTGCCGGTTGCGGCTTAGTCCCGCCACCTTCGCCAGCCGGCTCCTGCGCCAGCATAGAACGCGTAACATTGCGGACCACGCGCACTTTGGCCGCCAGCTTAATCTTGCGGCACAGCTCCTCCCTGATGCTGTTCATGTCGAGATCGACGTTGTTTGCCGGCTTGGGCACAAAGTCGATGGCGCCCAATTCCAGCGCCCGCAGCGTGGGCGCCGCCCCGGCGCGCGATTCCGAACTGACGATCAGGATGGGGCGGGGATGGCTCGACATGATCACCTCGGTCGCCTCCAGGCCATTCATGTGGGGCATGTCTATGTCCATGGTGATCACGTCCGGCCGCAGCGCTTCGGATTGGGCGATGGCTTCGCGCCCATCGCGGGCGGCGCCGGCCACTTGCATGCCCGGCTCGGAGCTGATGATGCTCTCCAGCACCTTGCACATGAACGCGGAATCATCCACGATCAGCACGCGAATTGGATTCGCCATCGCCATCCGTTTCCCGGCTATCCGGCTGCCGTCTTGACCGGCGCCGCGCCTGCCCCCGGTCCGATCAAGGCATTTACGGCAGCTATAAATTGCTCTTCCTGCACGGGCTTCACCAGAAAATCAACCGCTCCCTGTTTTAACGCTTTGTCGCGGTGCTTGGCGCCGGCGCGCGACGTAACCACCATCACCGGGATGGCGCGCGTTTCGGGATTCTGCCGCAGGTGCGCCATCAGCTCGTAGCCATTGGTGCGCGGCATCTCCAGGTCGGTCACCAACAGATCGCAGCGCGTCACGGTGAGGATTTCGAGCGCCTCCAGCCCATCGGCGGCAAGTTTCACGCGATAACCCGCCTTTTCCAGCATGCGGCCGACAAACTTGCGCACGCTGATGGAATCGTCGGCCAGGATCACCACTTTCTCCTCCCGCAGCGGCTCGATCGCCGCCTCCGGGATGCCGCCGGCGGGCAGCGCGCCCGGCGTGAAAATGCGGGCCCCGGCGGCATTGGCCGAGGTCATCAAGGGGCGGCGTTCGATGGCTTCGCCGGCAATCAAGCGGTTCACGTCAACCATCAGGATCAGGCTGCCGTCGGGAGCGATGGTTGCTCCCTGGAACAGCTTCACGTTGCGCAGGTACTCGCCCAGATTCTTGATTACGATTTCGTCCTTGCGCAGCACTTCATCCACGACGATACCCACCGGCCTTCCCGCCACATTGACCAGCACCACAAGCTGATAGTCATTGGCCGGCGGGATGGGTGCAGCCGGCGGCCGGTCCCGCGGCGCCGCGTCCGCCGCGGCGTGCCCGGGGGCGGGTTGGGACGCAAGGCCGAGCTGCTCATCGAGACGCACAACTTCCGTCACCGCGTCGCGCACGTGGGTCAGCAGTTTGCCGCCAACGTCTTCGATCTCGTGCGCGCGCACCCGGCGAATCTCTTCCACGCAAGCCAGCGGCAAGGTAAACGTCTGCTGGCCGGCCCGCACGAAGAGCGCCGGCAGGATGATGAGGGTCAGGGGAACCTTCAGGGTAAAGCGCGTGCCGAATCCTTTTTGGGTTTCGATCTCGATTTCGCCGTTGAGCGCGCTTAGATTCGTCCGCACCACGTCCAAGCCGACGCCCCGGCCGGCCAACTCGCTTTTGCGGGGCGCGGTGGAAAATCCCGGGTGAAACAGCAAATCCTGCACCTGGCGCTCGTTGAGGCGCGCCGCCTCCTCGCCCTCGATCAGGCCGAGATGGAACGCCGTGGCGCGGACTTGTTCCCAGTCGATGCCGCGGCCGTCGTCTTCCACCTCGATGTAAATGTGATTGCCGCGGTGATACGCGCGCACCGCCAATTTTCCGTGATCGGGCTTGCCGGAGAGATAACGTTCTTCTTCCCGCTCCAGGCCGTGCGCCACCGCATTCCGCACCAGGTGCAGCAGCGGGTCGGCAATCTGCTGGATGATGTTGTTGTCCAGTTCGGTGTCCGCGCCCGCCAGCTCCAGTTGCACCAGCTTGCCGGCCCCTTTGGCGGCGTCGCGCACCGTGCGGGAAATGCGCGTGTACAAGTTGCCTATAGGCACCATGCGCGCTTGCGTGATCTCGTCTTGCAGGCGGTGCGCCAGCTTCGTGAACTCGTCGATATCGGAGTCCACGCGGCGCACGAAACCATCAAGCTGGGTCAGGATCTCGGTGATATCGGCGGAAATTTCCGTCAGCGAGCGCGACAAAATGTTGAATTCGTCGTAGCGGTCCATCTCCAACTCGCTGAATTCGGCCAGCGAAGCGTCAAACGAGTGGGAGTAGCTGGAGTATCCGCCGCGGAAGGGGAAGGGCGTCACCGGCGCGCGTTCCGGCGCCAAACCGGTGTGCCCGTTCAGCCGGGCGTCCGCATTCCAGCGTCCGTTCCCGCCGTTGGGCAACAGGCCGTGCAGTTGGCTGAACTCATATTTATCTTGAAACTCGACCAGCTTGTCCGACATGCGCGCCTTGGAAAAGTTCAGCACGTCCGCCAGTTTCTCCAGTTCCCCGAGGCGGCCCAGCATACGGGTCCGGTTGATCACCAATTCGCCAACCGCGTTCATCATCCGGTCGAGCCGTTGCAGCGCAATGCGCACCGACTTCGCCGGGGGTTCCGCCACACTTCTCTTGATCGCCGCGCCGCTATCGCTCTCCGCCGGTTCCGCCGCCGCGGCGGGAGCTGCGTCAGCCTCCGCCGGCGCCGCTTCATACACGATCTCCGGCTCCGCCACCGCTCCCGCGGCCGCGGCTTCGTCCTGAAGACTGGGCACAGAAGCGCCAGCGCCGGGCTCTTCTGCCGCGATATCCAGGCCGGCAAATTCGTAAGCCGGCGCCGGAGGCGGCGGCGCCGCGGACAACGGAGGCGCCAACTCGGGAACCGTCGACTCCGCCGGCGGCGAATAGGGCGCCAGATCTTCTTCGACTTCCGGAGCCAGGCGGGCGATTCGCGCCAGCAATCCTTTCACGGTCCGTTGCAAGCTCTCTTCGTCAGGCCACTGGCGGTAAAGAAACTTTTTCAATACATCGACGGCTTCCAGGCACAAATCGACGATTCCCGCACCCGGCTTCAATTCACCGTCGCGCAGCCGCCCAATGAGGTCTTCCGTGCGATGCGCTACCCAGGCAATGCGCGGCAGACCAACCTGCGCCGCCGCTCCCTTCAGGGTGTGCATGGCGCGGAACAGCCGGTGAATATCCTCCGCGTTAGGATTGGTCTCCAGCGCCAGCAGACACTCGGTAGTGGTTTGCAGATGCTCTTCGACTTCCGGCACGAAGAACTCGAGAATCTCCGGCCCGGCATCTCCCTCGGGAGGAAGTTCAATTGCCGCTTCTTCCGCGGCGGACGGCGCTTCGCCGGCAGCGGCAATCTTTTCTTGCGGAACCGGCGGCGCGGCGGGCCCGGCGTCCGGCGGCGGAGAGGTTTCCGCCGCGGCCTCGCTGGGCTGCTGAAACGCAAAGGGATACTTTTGCTTAAAAGCGGAAATTTCGTCGCTGTTCTCGGCGCCGCTTTCGCTTACCATCGACAAATCCGATTCCAATACCGCCACGGCTTCGGAGACAAACTCCACCAGGGGCGGCGCGGTCTCCTGGCTGATGCCGAAATTCATGGCATATTGGAAAATGTGCGCCAGCTTGGCGGCGATTTCCGAGAAGAGCGCGAAGCCATACATCGCCGACGAACCCTTTAAAGTGTGCGCGGCCACGTACAGGCGCTCGACTTCCTCCGGAGCGGGATACGAGTCCAGCAGGATGCCGGAATATTCCCGCAGGAACTGGAGGCGCTCGCCGGCTTCCTGGAGGAAGAGGTTCACGAACTCGGCTCCGGGCGCGCTCACGGCGCACTCCTTTCCGCCTGCCCGGCAACCCCGGGCTCTCCCGCGCCTCCGGCGTTGCCGGCTGCCGCTTGCTGCGGGCGGCGTGAGGCGTCCTGGGGTGGGCTGCCCGCCGGCCGCGGCTGGATGCCTCCGGGCTTCTGATAGATGCGCCCATCGCGATGGATAATCGTGCGGAAGTTCACGCCGGCGCCGTTGACGGTTTCCGCATGACCAAGAAACAGGAATCCGCCCGGCTCCAGGTAATCCTCAAACTGCCGAATAATGGCCCAGCGCCGCTGCTCGTTGAAATATATGAGCACGTTCATGCAGAAAATACAGTCAAAACGTCCGGGATAGACCTGATCGACCAGGTTCAAAGGAGCAAAGGACACCAGGTTGCGAATCTGCGGCTTGAGCACGTACCGGCCATCCATCGGGATGAAATAGGCCGTCCGCTGGTCCGGCATCAGACCTTGCAGTTGACGCCGCGAAAAGGCGCCCTGCTTGGCCTGGTGGAGGGCCTGCCGGCTGATGTCGGTGGCCAGCACGCTGATCTCCCAGGCCTCCGAAAATCTCATTTCGGCGATGGCAATCGCGATTGAGTACGGCTCCTCCCCGGTGGCGCAACCGGCGCTCCAGACGCGCAAACTGCGCGGGTTTTCCCAGAATTTGCGCATGTGGAGTTCGGGCAGGACGCGTTTCTGGAAGACGTCGAAAACATCCGGATAGCGGAAGAACGAGGTTTCCTGCGTCAGCAGGCGTTCCAGGAGCTCGGCGTACTCCGTCTGGGAGGCCCGCACGGCCCGCAGCAGCTCCGCTCCATGCGCCATATTCTTTTCCGCCAGGTGCTCGCCGACGCGGGTGGCCAACAGACGCTCGCGCGACCCCTCGAAGACGATGCCCGACTGCTGCTCGATCAGGGCGCGAAGTTCCGCCAGCTCGTGCGCGCTGGCCGCCGGGTTGTGTGGTGTGCCCAAAATTCAGTTTCCCGTCACCAACCGTCTCAGCGCGGCGCCGCCGCCGCAGTGATTGGCTGCACTTTGCCCGGTCCCGCCGCCGCCGGCCCGGCGGCGACGCGGAACTGCGACAGGGCCTCGTTCAATTGCTCGCTCAGCTTCACCAGTTGTTCGACGGTGCGGGCGCTCTGCCGCGCCCCCTGCGAGGTTTGCCGCGTAATGTTGCTGATGATTTGCATGGCGTTGGCCACGCCTTCAGTGCCCCGCACCTGCTGCTTGGAAGCCAGAGAAATTTCCTGCACCAGTTCGGCGGACTGGTGCACCACCATGGAAATCGCGTCCAGCGCTTTGCCGGCCTGATCGGCCAGCCGGGCGCCGACTTCCACCTCCTTGGTGCCTTCCTCCATCACCACCACCGCCTCGTTCGTTTCCGCCTGGATGGCCTTGATGAGGGCGGCAATATCCTTGGTGGCGGTGCGCGAGTGCTCGGCCAGTTTGCGGACTTCATCGGCCACCACCGCGAAACCGCGGCCGGCCTCGCCGGCCCGCGCCGCTTCGATGGCCGCGTTCAAGGCCAGCAGGTTGGTCTGCTCGGTAATGTCATTGATGACGTTGATGATCTCGCTGATTTCCAGGGAGCGGTCGCCCAGCGACTTGATCTTCTTGCCCGTCGCCTGCACCGAACCGCGAATGCGCTGCATGCCTTCCAGGGTGTCGCGCACGGCGCGGTTGCCCTGTTCGGCGGCATCCAGCGCGCGGCGCGCGGCTTCCGCACTGGCTTCGGCATTGTTCGACACCTGTTTCATGGAAACCGTGAGCTCTTCGACGGCCGACGAAGTATTGGTGATTTCCTGGTCCTGCTGGGTGGCGCCGTTGGCCATCTCCTCGGAAGCCACCAGAATGTCGTTGGCGCTGCTCTGCACGTCCACCGCGGCTTTGCGCACCCGCTCCAGCACCTTGCTGAAGTTATCGAGCATGTAGTTGACGGAATCCACCACATTGCCCAGCGCATCATTGGTCACCTTGCCCCGCAAGGTCAGATCGCCGCGCGCGATCTGGCTGACCACGGTGAGGAAGTCGGTGACGCTGCGCTGCAGGTCGGCCTGCGCCTGCTGGCTGGCCACCGCCCGCCCGGCGCGCTCGGCGGCGCTGTTGAGATTGGCGGCGACGACCCCAAAATCGTCCGAGCTGTCGATATCGGCCAGCGCTTTATAGTCGCCGCCGGCCAGACGCTCAGAGAAGTTCACCAGTTCGCGCGCCGGCTTCAGCACGCGTCCGGCCAGCACCACGCCGGCCACCAAGGTGATGGCCACCGCCAAAAGCAGCGCCACCCCCACCGGCACGGCGGCCTCATGGGACAGCGCGGCGAAGTCCAATACCGATACGCCGCCGGAACGCGCTCCGGCGCCATAGGCCAATATCAGCACGGCCAACAGCACTACCAGATTGCTGCTTACCAGCAGCCAGATTCTCGAACTCAGGCGACCTTTCATAACTCCCCCCAACAGCTTTCAGACTCGCACGGTTGCAACTGTGAAACCTCAAATGTTCGGCACGGGAAACGTCTCGACCACCCGTTTCACGTCCAGTACCAGCGCCAGCCGTTCCTCCGGCTGCGCCCCGGCGCCGCTCCGTTCCGCTGCGCCCATGGAACCGGAAGACACCGGAATGCCGTGCCGCAACATTCCACAACAATGAGGAACGTCCCGCGGCGCTTCTTCCACCAGTTCCGGGGCCGAAGTACTGTAGGTCCCGAACACCTCGTCGGCGGCAATCCCCAGCCGCATGTCTTCCCGGCCTCCCTCGCCGGCGCATTTCGCCACCACCACGCGGTAAGGAGTCAAGTCCGGCCGCCGCCCTTCGGCAAAAGCAATATCAATGACCGGCACGATGCTCCCCCGTAAGTTGAAAATTCCCATCACGAAAGGCGGCGCCAGCGGCAAACGCGTGACTGCCGGCCAATCAGCCACTTCTTCCACGTCCAACACCGCCAGGCAGAAGCGCTCCCGTCCGGCGCGAAACACACAATACTGCCGCTCCGGCGGACGTTCTTCCGCTCCCGGCTCCACCGCCTCCGCGGCGGTAATAAGGGGAGCCTCATCCCCGGCCGCCGGCGTTGCTTCGGGTTGTGGCTGCGCGGAAAACTGATTAAGCATGTTCCTCCCGCAAGAACCGCCGTATTTCCAGCAAGAGCTGGTCGCGGGTAAAGGGCTTGACGACATAGCCCTCCGCCCCCTGCATCTGGCCCCAGTATTTATCGCTGCTGGTGTCCTTGGAAGTCACCATCACAATCGGAATCGCCCGGTACTGGGGATCGTTCTTCAGCTCGCGGCAGGCTTGAAATCCGTTGCGCTCCGGCATCACCACGTCCAGCAAAATCAGGTTGGGCCGTTCCACGTCGATCACCTGTTCGATCTTGGTGGGATCGCTTACGGCTATCGGCCAATAGCCGGCATCCTCCAGCACGGCGCGCATCATTTGCGTCTCCGCCAGCGAATCATCGACAATGAGAATCTTCTTCAGCGACACTGCCCTATCCTTTTCACCCCGCCACGTTGGAATCGGCTCCCCCGCCCGCCGTCTCACCGTGAGATTTCTTCTCGGAAAATTGCATTTCGGTATCCAACGACGATAGCCGCTGCAGCACCTCGTGCATGCGCAACGCCATGGTGCGAATGATTTCAATTTGCTCGCGCACCTCGTTGGAAAACGCCCCCGTCTCCAAAAGCAACAATTCGGAATGGCCGAGCACGGAGGTGAGCGCATTGTTCAGGTTGTGGCGCATTTCCAGCACATACCGGCCCAGCGTGGCATGGCGGCGCAAGCCGGCCGCCAAGTGTTCGGCGCGGCGCGCGCGTTCGCCGGACTCCATCCGCCTGAGCATCTCGTTGCCCAAGAGGACGGCGGCGTCGAGCCAGCCCTCATGGCGCCGCAAGATCAGTACGCGGGGAAACTCCTCATGAACGCGTTGCCCCAGGCCGGCTTCGTCGGTGATGCACAAGATGGGCGCCGCCGACGAATTTTCCAGCATGCGGAGCACCGATACCAGGCGCGTGGCGGGCAACGGACCCAATACGGCAAGATCGAATCCTCCCTCCGCGCCCTGCCACACGGTACTGCCGACCACCGTAAACGCGGGCGTCTGGCGCTCCATATGCCACCGGCCTACCAGGTCCCGCGAGAACTCGGCATCGTCGGCAATAATAAGGACCGTCATCCATTCTCCCTGTTCCATGGTCAGCCGTTCCGCAAAGGAGCCGCGTGCTCCCACGAGGTTGGCGCGCCGGGACAGAACGCAGTGTCCGCATCCGCAATGGTGCCAAGCAATCGCTGCACGGTCGCCGAGAGGGTGACCGCGGCCTCGATGTTTCCGGCATCGCGGGCGGTGTTCATGATCTCCTGGAGCCGCAGCGCTTCGTTCCGCGCCGCGTCCAGGATTTCCGTCAGCCTGCCTTGAGAGCCTCTCTCTTTCGCCTGCTCCAGGACCTGGAACAGCAATACCCGCAAGGCGACTCCTTGCTGCACGATATCCGAGAATTCACCCATCCCTCCGACAAACGCCGTGACTTCCCAGGAGGAAAGCGCCAAGCGGGCATTGCCCGAGACGATCGTAGCTCCCGCCGTACGCGTGCGCGCGCGCTCGGCCACCAGGTATCGGGAAAGTTGGGTTCTCACGTTTTGCACTTCGGCGGCAAGCTTCGCCGGAAGCGGCGCGGCCGCCGGTTCTGCGCCGGCATCCGCCGCCGGCTCCGGGACTGCCGCAGGGCCGGCAGGTTCAGCTTGGGCCGCCGGCGGCGCGCCGCCAGCACACGCCGTTTCGCCGGATGAGGCAGAAACGGTCTCGGCTTGCGGGACCGGAACTTCGTCCTGGAAGGCAGCGCTGCCGGGACGCGGCTGGGATTGTGCAACCGCCTCTTCCACCAGCGTGCGCAACTCCGCCAGCTGCACAAAATGATTGCCGGCGGAATACTCCGCCAAAAATGGCTTTTTCCAGTGCCGCGCCATTTCCACTACGCGGCCCAGCGGCTCCCCGGAGGAAAGCTGCGCCCGGCGGCAATCCAGAGTCGCCACGCCGCGCTGCTGCAAGTCCCGGACTCCCGCCCGGATCGCTTGCAGGTCGGCGCGCATCAGCCGGAAAAAAGTCTGCCGGGTAAGGAAATTGATGCGGGTAAAGGCCACCAGCGCAGCAGGCTCAAAGTAGGCGTCTTCAACCGCACTCTTGAGCTCGCGCACTTTCTCCAGAAGTCCTTGTTCGAGCAATTCGCGCAGGGCACGGCAGCAAGACAGCCGCCCAGCCAAGTCCGTCAACTGCGCCAAGGAAGCGGGGGCATCGTCAGGAACCTTCCCCAGAACCGGCTCCAGCACGATACTGACGTCTGCGAAAGACGGTGGCGTGTGCATCATGATTTCCGGCGCGGACTGGGCGAAATACTGGACCAGCAGGAAATCCAGTTTGTCGCGGTCGGCTTCCGAGCGCGACTCTTTCCCGAGTTGATGCTGGGCCAGCACCCGCAAGCTGGCTTCGTTGGCCAGCGGGCTGGTTTGAAGAAAGAGCCGAAGCTGATGGACTTGAATCAAGTCGTCCATGAGGCAGAACCAGCGGCCAACCGTGGCCATCGCCCCGGAATCGGCGTCATTCACGGGCGATTCGAGCGGCGCGCAAGGCGGCTCGGGCGAGGCAAAACGCTGGGCAATGCCGAGGTAAATCGGATGCATGATCCGCGCCCGGCTCCACTGCGCTGCAATCGTTTCCAACTCGGTCACGTTAAGAGTCATGGTTTGACGATCCAGTTGGAAACCTCGTGGGCAAAGCGCGCCGCCACCGCCGTGTGTCCTCTCTGAAACTGCAAGGCCACGACAATGGCTTCCGCGTCGAGCGAGCCGTCCGCGTTGCGCAGCCGCACGCGCTGGCCAAATTCCAGAGACAACCCGGAGGCAAACAACACTTCCTGCGCCGTCCCATATTCGATCACGGTCTGTTCACTCTCCCCCGCCTCGCCAATTACCCGTACGGGCAGGCGCACCGGAGTCGCGGTAGGAAAAAACTGCGCCAGGTAGCCAACAAAGGACTTGTCCCCCGCAGGGGTTGCTACCCGGCCGGCGTGCGTGCTGGTCATGTTCGACACGTCTCGACCCTCACTTCAGAGGCTCCAGCCCCCGGTGCTGGCAGCGCCAAATAACCGGGCCTGTTCCCTTTCCGGAGGAAATCGCGTCATCTCGCCGTGGACGCGGG
>Ga0326728_10011529_pt1 | contig 20108 bp, 15 predicted proteins | sample MB3enrmetagenome_FD_207602 | JGI IMG/M metagenome (GOLD analysis project Ga0326728, IMG submission 207602) | Lab enriched peat soil microbial communities from McLean, Ithaca, NY, United States - MB31MN | ecosystem: Environmental > Terrestrial > Soil > Wetlands > Peat | place: USA: New York... | reverse complement strand
TAATTTACAGGCAAGAGAAATTACGAAGAGAAAAGGGGCGCAAATGGACGTTTTGAGAAGAGATTTTTTGAAGTACTGTGTCGGCTCCACGGCAGCCCTCGGGCTGGAGATTTCGAATCTGGGTATCCTGGAGAAGGTGTTCGCCTCCGGAGGAGCCACCACCACCGTGCCAACGTACCCGATCTCCACACCAGTTTACACGACACTCGATCAGACGGTCATTCCCGCGACCTCGCCGCGCCTGCCAGATCCCCAGACAAATACCTGGGCGAGGGTCCTGCCGTCGGATATCGAGCACTACATTGACACGGAAGCGGACAGCTACGGTGTGTGGTATGGTAATTGGGTTTCGGACTGGGGCGGCAACCCCGGCCCCGGCCCCGGCATCCCTTACCTTACCCCGGCCATGGCGAGCATACCAAGCTTTGGGACACCGTCGTCGGGCCCCGATCCATCGGCCACGACGCTTTTGACTTTTTTCACCATGAGCGACATGCATATCTGCGACAAAGAAAGCCCGGCTCGGGCGATCTACAACGGTTATATATATCCGACGCCCACCGTTACAAATCCCGAAGACGGCCTGCCTCAACCTGCAGGTAATTCTTCGTGTTATTCAGGGATTATACTCAATACGACCCAGGTCCTCGATGCCGCTGTCCAGACAATCAACTACATGCACCAGAACGTTGCGCCGTTTGATTTCGGCGTCTGTCTCGGAGATGCGTGCGACAACAATCAGTACAACGAGCTCAGATGGTATATGGACGTCCTCGACGGCAAGTGGATCACCCCCAGTTCCGGCGCACACCTCGGAGCCGGCACCATTGATTACCAGATGCCCTACCAGGCAGCCGGGCTCGACAAGTCGATCAAGTGGTATCAGGCCGTCGGCAACCACGATCAGCTCTGGATGGGCACTACCCTTGTGAACAATTACATCCGGAAAACCCTCATCGGATCCACAGTCCTGAACCTGGGCCCGGTGGTCTTACAACCCCCTTTTTATGCACTCCCTGATTGGTACCAGATCATGAACAGCCGCGGTTACCTCATGGGTGTCGTCAAGGGCGATACCCAGTACGGGGACATCATAAATGTAGGGCGAGCATCAACAGCGCAAATCGTGCCGATTGCCGCCGACCCGAAACGCCATTCGCTTTCGATCAGCGCCTGGATGAACGAATTCTTCAACACCACGTCGCAACCGGTTGGACATGGATTCACCCGGCAAACGGCCGCAGAGGGATTTGCCTGCTATCACTTCTATCCGAAGGCTAATCTTCCGCTCAAGGTCATCGTTCTCGACGATACCGACAAGACCGGCACTATGTTCGGCGCTCTCGACACTAAACGCTACAATTGGCTCATAAACGAGCTCGAGGCTGGTCAGAAGGCGGATCAGCTAATGATCGTCTGTTCGCATATCCCGGTGCATCCTTACGCACAGAAGAACCTGCAGGTTAATGCTGATCCCGAGTACCTGACAATTTGGAACGCCCCCAACGCCTCCGAAAATGTCACCGAAATGGGGTTACTCAACACGCTCTACAACTATCCAAACCTCATCTTATGGATCGCGGGACACGTCCACCGCAACACCATCACTCCTCAACCGACACCTAATACACCTGGCTGGGGCTTCTACGAAGTCGAGACCCCATCGTTAAGGGATTACCCTCAGCAGTTCCGTTGCTTCCAGATCGTCCGCAACAACGACGGGAGTATTTCAATTTTTGTGCTCAGTGTCGATCCTTCGGTGGCCACGCCGGCCACGCCGACCTCGCCGGCGCCCGCTTACAAATCGCGCGGGTATGCGATCGCAGCCCAGCAGATATTCGGGAACCCGGGGCAACAGGGACCCGGAATGGATGATACTGCCGGCAATCCATCTCCCCTCGCCTATGTTTATAATGCGGAGCTTGTCATACAATCGAGTCAACTGAGTTCCAAACTGGCGGCCAAGATCTCGCAATTTTCCGGATGATTTCGATGGATGGGGCTCCGCTCACCCTGGGCTTATATTATGCCTCATCTTCGCAGCAGAAAAATCCGGACAAACCGGATCAGACACGGGGGCAGGCTTTCAAGCCTGCCCCCGCCCTCCCGACAAAAAGCGCTTTTCGAAACCGCAGAGTTTTCGGCGCAACATTTCAGGTTGTGATAACCGGTGTCCAGATTAGCAGGGGGCACTGTTTACCCTGACCGCCAGGATAGTCATGTTGTCGCAGCCGCCGCGCCTGTTGAGTTCGGCTATCAACTGGGCCAACGCCCATTCATAGGGACCCTTTTCCAAAAGAAACACGTTGAGTTCCTCGGCCGTCGCATGTTCCAAAATCCCATCGGTTATCAGGCAGAAAAGGTCCCCCGGCTGCAGGACCCCGGAGCTGAAATCGGGCACGGACAGGGGGCCTTCGCCAACCGCCCTCAGCAGGACATTCTTATCGGGGTGACCCCGGGCCTCCTGAGCCGTTATAAGTCCCAGCCGCAGGAGCTTCCCCGCGAGATTATGATCCTTAGTCAATTGAATGATGCGCCCATCGCGCAAAAGCAGAATTTTGGAGTCGCCGACATGGGTGATAAAAAAACGGTTTTGAATCAACAGAAGGGTCGTCAAGGTGCATTTCATATTGCGCGCGGAGGCGTGCGAGACCGATAAATCATAGACATGCAACGCCGTACAGTGGAATGCGTTTTTTAACCTCTCCGGCGCTTTTTCGGAATGACGGCTGAAGTAGTATTCCTGGAGCAGGACATTGACGGCCTCGGCGCTGGCGGCCTCTCCGGCAGCGCTTCCGCCCACGCCGTCCGAAACGGCGAACAGGCTGCCCCTTTTTTCCTTCAACCCGGCGTCGGCGGGTATGTAATAGCCGAAATAATCCTCGTTATTCGGGCGAAGACTCCCCCTGTCGGAAAGTCCATATGCTTCCAGACTCTCCGGCGTGTAGCACTTTCCGGGTTTCGAACCGCCCATACCATACCTCCAGCGCAATCCCCCGCGGCTACCCCTTTACGATGAGAACCGGGCATTTGGCCAAGTGCACGACATGGTGACTGACGCTTCCGGCAAACACGCTTTTGACTTCTCCTGCGCCGCGCGAACCCATCACGATCAGGTCGTAGCCACCTTTTTCGGCATAAGCGCAGATCTGCTCGGCCGGGGCGCCGATCGCCACTTCGGTATCGGTGACCAGGCCCACATCGGCGAAGACCTTTTCGGTTTGGCTCAGGATGAGTTCCTCGGCCTCGCAAATGCGTCTTTTCACCTCATCGCTGAGCGGCACTTCGACCTCGATCCACCGGTACACACGATACGTGCGCTCGGGCTTCCGGCGAACATAGAGAATGGTCAGTTGGGCCGAAGGGTTCATTTTGAGCAGATCGCGCGCGTACCGGGCCGCGGCGAAAGAACAGGGAGACCCATCGGTCGGCATCAATATTTTCGTAAACATAAGCGTCTCGCTGTTTAACCGCGCGGCTCAAACCGCGCGCGATCCTGCCACCCAGGGCAATGGCCGTTTTCAGAGCGCTCCAGCCCCTAAATTCTACGCCAACTGCTCGATCCGCTTGTCCTCGAACCTGGTCCGATACAGGTACAGGGGAATATAGGAGAGCATGATCAGCCAGCCCAGCCCGTAATATTCCCAACCCCAGAGCGGACCGCCCCAGACCCACACAACGAAGAACAAGAACGCGAGGAACAGTGCGATGTATTTAAAAAACTCGGGCAGTCTGAAAGGCCGCTCGTATTCAGGATGATCCTGCCGCAGCAGGAAATAGCCGATCAAAACGGGTACGAAGGAGACTACGTAGCCGACGTTGGAAGCTACCATAATGAAGGCGGGCGTGCCAATACCCATCAGACCGACGTTCAGGACGACGTTGACACCCATGGAGAAATCGGGAACATTGTGCTTGTTGACATGCGCAAAGATTCGCGGGGTCTGGCCGTCCAGGGACATCTGGTAAAGAGACCGGGCGCTGCCCATGATGGCGTTAAGGGCCGACAGGAGCAGGGCCGCCAGCAGCATGACCGTAACCACCCAGACGCCGACGGTGCCGAAGATGGGATTTACGAAATCGACAAACATGGCGTAGGGGTCCTGGGCTATCGTTTTTGCACCCAAAACCAGCAGGAAGGACAAGGGGACCATCGTATAAATGAACACACCGAGGGCGCCCTCCAGGATCATTGCAATAGGAGCGTCCCTCTTGGGGTTCTTGCATTCGGCGATATAGCAGGCCGCGGCTTCCATGGCGATGGAGTTCCACGTGGTCAGAAAGGCATACTGCATAAAAAGCATTATTCCCACCCCGGACCAGATGGAATCTCCGAGTACGTTGACTGGAATGAGATTTTCCCATTTGAGCAGTTCGGGTTTGAAAAGAAACGGGGCAACGGCAAGGATTACGAGGGGAAGGATACAGAGCCCGGCGAGAACGACAGAGAACATGGCCCCGGGTCTAATCCCCATGTAGGCGATTATAAAAAGCCCAACCGTTATGATCGTCCCGAGCACAATGGGATTGAATTCATACCCGAAGGGTTTTGCCAGGACATTTACGTATGTTACGACCAGCAGCATGTTTACGGCGATGACCGGGTTCCATCCCAGCCAGTATGCCCAGGCGGTTGCCCCATTTACGTGCGCGGCGGCCCTTGGCCACTTCAGAAAGCCCATGTAGGCATAGCCCGGAGGGCCACCGGTCCTGTCCGGAAACATCGCGGCCAGTTCCGCCAGAAAAAGGCAAAGGAACAAACCGGCAATCGTAGTAAGGATAAAATTCGGAATTGCGGCCGAGCCCAATCCGGCCAGGACCGGCCCGGTAACCCCGGTCACCAGGATGGTTCCGGCCAGACCGATGACGAATGCCCCTTTCCAGTCGATGTGCCGGTTCAACTGAGCGGTATGGTAGGTAAACTTACCTTCAGCGTTCAACAAGCTCATTTTCTTACCTCCTTCGCAAATTCATTTCCCCGTTTCACATCTCCGGCACGATCGCCTAAAGCATGGTGAGATAACGTTTGATTTCCCAGGGAGTTACCTGGTAGCGCATGAATTCGCTCCACTCGGATTTTTTCAGCCGGATAAACTCGTCGGCAATTGGACCGAGCGCCGATTTGACTATTTCATCCTCTTCGAGCGCCGCTACGGCTTCCAGGAGATTTTGCGGCAGCAGCGTCATGCCGCGCCGGCGCCGCTCATCGAACGGCATTTCGTAGAGGTTTGTCCCGATACACGGCTCACCCGGATCGATCTCGTTTCTGATGCCGTCCAGCCCGGCAGCCATGTGCACCGCGGTCAGAAGGTAAGGGTTTACCGCGGCGGAGACCGACCGGTCCTCGAACCGGTTGGGGTTCGGGCAGCGGAAGAGTTGGGTCCGGTTGTTGTCGCCATAGGAGGCAAAGGCAGGGGTCCAGGTGAAGCCCGAAGTTGGGGAAAAGACGAATTCACCGCTTTGAATGCGCCGGTAGCAATTGACGGTTGGCGAAGCGATAGCGGTAATGGCCCGGATGTGCTTGAGCAGTCCCCCAACGTAATGGACGGCCAGCTTGGAAAGACCCAGCCCGTTGGCGCCTTTGTCCTTGGGAGCCGCAGGGAAGAGATTTCCCCCGGTTTCAACGTCTGCGACATGAAAGTGCAGATGCGCGGCGGAGCCCGTTTTATCATTGAAGGGCTTTGCCATGTAAGTGGCGATACAGCCGAGTCCGGCCGCCACCTGCGATGTCATCATGCGAAAAAGGGTCAAACGGTCGGCGGAATGCAGGGCGTTGGTCCACCCGAAGTTGATTTCATACTGTCCGTTGGCATCCTCGTGGTCGCTCTGATAGATCTCAAATCCCAACTGATTCCCGTAGCGGATGATATCCTGCAGATAATCCATGGCCTGGCACATCCCTTTGAAGTCGTAGCAGGGCTTGGCCTGCGTATCGATTTCGAGGGGGTCCCAGATCCTGATGCCGCCGCCAGGGTCCCGGACCACAAGGAAATGTTCGGGTTCGAATCCGCAGTTGAGCACATATCCCTCACGGGCGAACAATTCAGTCATGCGCAGCAGGTTCCCGCGCGGACAATAGGGATGAGGCTTGCCATCGACATAAATGTTGGTGTTCAGGACCGCGACGTTCGGCTTCCAGGGAAGCCGGCGATATGTGTCAACGTCGGCCCGCGCCATCAGATCGTGACTGTGGGGCCCCTGCCCCATGCCCCAGACGGCGGCGCCGGCAAACCCGGCCCCATTTTCCACCATGTCTCCGAGGCATTCCGCGGGCACCTGCTTGACCTTCACCGATCCGTTGATGTCGACAAACTGGGCCAGAAGAAATTCAACGCCGTCTCCTTTGATCTTGTTCATGACACTTTCCTTAGTCGCTTTCGGTTCCACTTCCCTTTCTCCTTTCTCGAATGGACTCGAGTGTGTCCGAGACTTCGGCGTTTGGTTCGGTTTGAGAGCCCGGTTGAGCAACCTGACTCTTTTCACGACAGACTGAGCTGCCGTCTCACCATCGAGAAATTCAGGAATGCGGATGAGCCAGTCAGGAAATTCTCCATCTCGCTTTGCGCTAATTTCTCAAAGTGCACCCACTGTTTTGACTGACAGTCAACAAATTTGCCACTGAGTAAATTCAAGAAGCATGCCCGAGTTCCACCGGACAGGAGCGAACTCCTGAGACGCCGGGGGCAGAGGCGAAGGCGGCGAAGGCGTAGTCGGTCTGCCTGTTCGATCTGTGCGGGTAGGTGGGAAAAGGAATGGAAAAGGGCCGCCCGTGGAGTGAAAAAGCGCGGAAAAAATGCTTTATTCGTCGGTGAAGAGAATCACGACTGAAACGTTTTTGTTATTATACCTGTTATTTTGCACAATTATGAACCGGACCGGGAAAAGGGGAGATAACCATGGCATCTAAAAACGGCCAAATTTTGATACAAAAATGAACAATTGACGTTTTTTTGAATGGATTTCACAGCGGCAATGTCTAAAGTTGACCCGCACCGCGTTCGTGTGTTATTGACCAAAGCCACAGGCGTCTTCGCCGGTCTTGCGCGGCAAGGCGCGGCACTTAATATCCGTGGAGTTTCCAGCACCGGCACAGCCATTTGAAAGGGATTTTAAGCCTGCTCAGATGTTGAAATCTCACAATGAAGACCCTTCGCACCCTTCCCTGACGAACGATCCGGAACTTCTCACCGGCTCAGGCGCCGGCCAAAGCAGCCTGGAGTCGGCCATCGGCCGTGAAGTGAGGGCTTTTCGAAAAAAACTCGACATTACCGTTATGGAACTCTCCAGGCTTACCGGGCTGTCGGCCGGAATGCTGTCGAAGATCGAGCGCGGCATTGCCTCGCCTTCCCTTGCGACGCTCCAGGCCCTTTCAATCGCCCTTCAGGTCCCCGTTACGGCCTTTTTCCGGCAGTTCGAAGAGCAAAGAGACGCCACTTTCGTTCGAGCCGGAGAGGGGCTCAAGATCGAGCGCCGCGGAAGCAGGGCCGGGCATCAATACGAACTCCTCGGCCACACCGTCGGCAAGAGCACTGCCGTCGAGCCTTATTTCATTACCCTTACCAATCAATCCGAAGCGTTCCCGATGTTTCACCATGCGGGCATGGAATTCATCTATATGCTTCAGGGCAAAGTCGGCTACCGCCACGGCAGCCGGGTCTACCCGATGAGTCCCGGAGACTCTCTTTTCTTCGATGCCGAAGCCTTTCACGGACCGGAAAATCTCACTGAACTGCCCGCCAAGTTTCTCTCCATCATCGTCTATCCCCGAACACTCGAAGAATAGACCGGTCCTTTCGCCAAAGAACCGATCCATCCGTAAGGTCCTCCTAATTTTCATGGCAGGAACATTATTTGCATTAGGCTCAAGGGCAGGCACGCTACACCGTGCTTCGAACGCTCGAGGCTTTTAATGCGACAAAAAGCCGCCTGAGGTGTGGAGACACATATTCGGAGATTAGAGGGGAGACTTCAATGTGCAGTATTGCTGGGATCCTGTTTAAGAATGGCAAACGCCCCAACCTGGGCATGACCACCGGTGATGCGCTGACCGAAATGATGGATGCATGCCGGCACCGGGGTCCCGATTCAGCGGGTTGGGCCATCTACAAAGAAGCTAAGGAAGGACTGCTGCGGCTGCGGTTCTTTGTCGACCGGGGCGAAGGGCAAAAAGAGGACATGGCGCGGATCCGAAAGGGGCTGGCCCGCCACGGGGCCGAGATTGTCGAGGATGAAGCCGTAGGCTGCACTTACGGGGCAACCGTTAAATACTCGGGCGACGTCCAGCAGTTCTCTTACGCTATGGAACGGGTGGGGCAGTTGGTTTCGGTAGGATCGAGCCTCGATATCATCAAGGACGTCGGTCAGCCTCGCGGGCTCCAGCAGATCTATGACATCGGCCGATTCGACGGCAGCCACGGCATAGGGCACACGCGCCTGGCCACGGAAACCGGGGTTCATCCCGAAACGGCTCATCCCTTTTGGGCAACCGGCTTTGCAGATGTCGCCACGGTGCATAACGGTCAGATCACCAACTACTGGATCATGAGGCGCCGGTTGGAGCGCCGGGGGATGGAGTTTCGCACCGAAAACGACACGGAACTGATCGCCGTCTACCTGGCCTCCAAGATGAGCCGGGGAGTGCTCCTCGAGGATGCGCTTCGCAGTTCGCTCGACGACCTGGACGGGACGTTTTCCTATCTCGTAGCCACAAAAGATTCCATCGGCTACGCAAAAGACAAGCTCGCGGCAAAACCCATGGTCAAATATGAAGATGAGGAGCTTATCGCCATCGCTTCGGAAGAAGTGGCGTTAAACAGGCTGTTTCCGGGCCGCGCCCTTGACACGACCGAACCCCCTCCGTTTACCTGCGGTCTGTGGTCGCGGCAGAGCAAGGCATGAGTTCGGTATGGGGGGCATTGACCAAACAGTCAGCATCGGAAGGGAACCGAGATGGTAACGCTTGATTTGGCAGAAATGCCGGTTCGAAAACTAAACGAAACCCTCAGAGGTTTCGGAGCCACGCACCAGAACGCCGAGATTTTAAATCCGGATGCAAAACACTACATCGGCGTCGGTTTGATCAGCCCAATACTGGTAAGGGTCAGGGGTTCAGCCGGGTACTACTGCGGCGGGCTTTGCGACGGCCCTCGGTTCCAGGTGGACAAAAACGTCAGTTGGGGGGTCGGAGACAACCTGCTGCGCGGCTCCATCGTGGTGGGGGGAAATGCGAGCGCCATTGCCGGGGTGGGAATGCGTGGCGGTGAGATCGTAGTCAGGGGAAACATCGGCTCCAGGGCCGGGCAGGTGATGAAAAAAGGGACCCTGTGCTGCGCGGGGAACGCCAACTTCATGGCGGGCTATATGATGTACGGCGGCCGGGTCATCATACTCGGAAATTCGGGAGAACGCGTGGGCGAGGACATGATGGGAGGGCAGATCTATGTTGGAGGCGCCGTGGATTCCCTGGGCAATGACGCCATGCTCGCCGATCCTTCTTCGGCTGAAATTGAAAGCGTCATGGAGTTTTTGGACCGCTATGACCTGCCGTTCCGGGGCACGTTCAAAAAAATCGTCTGCGCGGGCAAGACCCTGCGCTACGGCACGGCGGAACCGCGACTGCGCAAACCCCCTTTCTACAGCTTCTCTTCAGGCGCGCGGCACAATTACTGGAACGCCAAAGTCCTGGAGGACATTCGCGTAAAGGCCCACATCGGCCGCTACAGGATCCGGGGCTACGGAGCTTCGCGGCACCTGCCCCACTTTTCGGATATCGCTTTCAAAAAGGAGATGACCGACGCGGGACAAAATCCCGAGGTGATCTCGAAGATCAATTTGCGCACCTTCATCGGGGAAAATCACGGCGGGCGGCCCCTGGATTTGAGCATGCCCGTGATGATCGCCCCGATGAGCTACGGAGCGCTGAGCCCGCAGGTGAAAATCGCGCTCGGCATAGCCTCCCGGCTTTCGGGGATCTCAGAGAACAGCGGCGAAGGCGGCATGCTGTCCTCCGAGCGTGCGGAAGCCCGGCAGATGATCGCCCAGTGCCTGGCGGGACGCCTGGGCTGGAACGTTCATGACATGAAGCGGGCCGATTGCGTGGAAATCTACATCTCGCAGGGCGCCAAACCGGGGCTCGGCGGCCAGTTGATGGCGGAAAAGCTGACAAAGGAAATCGCCGCCGTGCGCGGCATTCCCGAAGGCATGGATTTGCGCTCCCCTTCGCGCCATCCCGATATTCTCGGGGGCGACGATCTCATCATGAAGGTCGAGGAATTCAGGGAGGCGACCGGATGGCGGGTCCCCGTCAGCATAAAGATGGGGGCCGGGCGCATACGCGACGACATAAAGATAGCTCTAAAAGACGGCATTGACTTTATCGAGCTGGACGGCATGCAGGGGGGGACCGGGGCGGCAGGAAGCGAGGTCGCCGAATATGTCGGCATACCCACGATCGCCGGTCTGCAGGAAGCTTTGGACGGCCTCGAGGAACTGGGGTGCGCGGGCCGGATGCCGATCGTGCTCATGGGAGGAATAAAGGACGGGGTCGATGCGGCAAAGGCGATTGCGCTCGGGGCGACCGCCGTGGCCTTCGGCAGCACCATGCTCATCGCCGCGGGCTGCATCACCTGCATGCAATGCAGCGTGGGCAGTTGCGTAATAGGCGCGGCCACGCAGGACCCCGAGCACACGAAGCGGTTCGACGTCGAAAAACGGGCACTCCAGATCCACCGCTTTCTGGAAGCGGTCCGATGGCAACTGGCGGCCATCGTTCACGAGCACGGTTATACGGACGTTCGGCAATTGTCGCGAAACGACCTTGTGGCACTCACACCGGAGGCGGCGGCGCTCACGCGGCTGCCCTATGACCCAAACCGGGGATAGTTGAAGAGGAGCAGTTCGGCTATGTCAAATTTTAACGCTGAGGCTTTTGTATCTCAGGAACACTACGACGAGCATCACGATTCCGACTACATTCCAGCGCCCTGCCAGCGCGGGTGTCCAGTCGGGACGGACATTCCGTCCTACGTGGGGCTCGTCGCCCAGGAACGCTTCGAGGAAGCCTTCAATGTGATCAGGGCAAACAATCCTTTCGGCGCCGTGTGCGGGCGGGTGTGCGCCATGCCCTGTGAATCGCAGTGCAGGCGCGGTGAAAGCGACGGGGCCGTAACCATCCGCAACTTGAAAAGGTTCGTCACCGACCGGGTCGAAGACGGCCCTGCCCTGCCGCCGGTCCCGGTGACCAGGGGCAAGACGATCGGAATCGCCGGCGGCGGCCCAGCGGGGCTTACCGCGGCTCAAGACCTGGCTGAAGCGGGCTATGAAGTCCACGTATACGAAAAGTCGAACAGGCCGGGCGGCATGATGACCCTCGGCATTCCGGCCTTCAGGCTTCCGCGCAGGGTCATAGAGCGCGATATCGACCGGATGCTCAAACATTGCCCAGGCATCAGATTGCACCTGAACAGCGCGCTCGGCGAACAGGTGAGCCTGGACGAACTCAAGGAAAAGCACGATGCGGTACTGCTGGCAATCGGCCTGTGGCAGGACAGGCGTCTCGGAGTGCCGGGCGAGCAACCGGGCCTTAAAGGTCTTTACGGCATCGGATTTCTTACGGACATAAACGCTGGAAAACCGGTCCGGCTGGAAGGCGAAGTAGTGGTGGTCGGGGGAGGAAACGTGGCGATCGACGCCGCAAGGACCGCTCTGCGGGCAGGGGCCGGCCGGGTCGAACTGTTTTGCCTGGAGAGCCGCGGGCAGATGCCGGCGTGGGACCATGAGGTGAAGGAGGCCCTGGCGGAGGGAGTGACTATCCATCCTTCCTGGGGGCCGAAGGCAATCCTTCATGAAGCCGGAGAGGTAACAGGAATCGAGTTCATGCGCTGCACGTCCGTTTTCGATGCGAGGGGGTGCTTCAATCCAGCCTATGACGCGAAGATCACCCGCAAGATGGAAACGGGGACCATCCTGGCTGCAATTGGATTGTCCGCCCGGAACCCGGAACTGGAGCGGCTCGGCATCCTGGAGCGCGGGAGGGTCAAGGCGGACTTCGAGACCATGCGGACCGGCGACCCCAAGGTCTTCGCCGCCGGCGACGGGGCTTTCGGGCCTTCGGCCATCGTCTATGCGGTCCATCACGGCCATCGGGCCGCCTATTACGTCAATGCGTTCCTCGAGGGGCGTCAGGACCCGGAGCCTTACCGCGTTTCATGGAGCACCCGACGGGTCCCCCTGATCCAGGACCCGCAATGGGAGAAGCTCCCGCGCGAGGAACAGGTTCGCGACCTTACGAATTCTCCCGGCGCGGAGTGCCAGGAGACTTACGACTGGGACGCGGCAAGGCGGCAGGCGGCAAGATGTCTGAGATGCGATGCGGAAACCGGCATGTCGGACTACTCCAGGCGCACCCGCGAACACATCCACGCGATGGCCCGCACGGAGCCGGGCGATATAGCGAGGCTAAGCGAGATCCTGAGGGCGCGATTGAAACCCCGCGACAATCCATTTCCGCCGGGCAGACCGGCCCAGTTGGACGATCTAGTGTTTTTGCCGGCGGCTTTGACAAGGCTCGTCATCGACCCTTACCGCGAGCACTGCTCCACGGAGACGCCGATAGGCGGCTCGATCACCCTTGGGCTGCCATACGTTTTCACGGGGTTCGACGAGGCCCCGGACGAGGTCAGGAAAGCCTTGGCAGCGGGGCTGAGGACTTCCGGCTGCGCATATCTGGGCTTTCGCGCCCCGGAAGATGAAACGGCCGGGGCTGCGTCGGATCGTGAAAAGGGGAAAATTCCCTGGCTGCAGCTCATTATCCCTGGAAGGGACGAGCCCCAGATTGCCGCAGCCGGGCTGGTGCATGTAATGGGCGCACGATTCCGCCCAATCGAAGCGCAAAGGGTCCACGAGGACCAGCTCCTGGGGCTGTGCGTCGCGGCGGCGGCGCTTTCCGAGGCCATTCCGTACGCCCTGGACAACGGCTTCGATCTGTTGGTTCTCGACGGCACGCCCGGAATTGAACTCCCATGGGCGGAACTCGGCGGCGCACCCGATCTAACCGTTATTCGCGATGCCCTGAGGACCTTGAGGAAGCTCAACCGCGAAGAAGAGATTGACCTGCTCTACTTCGGTGGACTTCGCTCCGGCACGGACGCAGCCAAGATACTGGCGGCAAACTGCAAAGCCGGCGTGTTCGGCGCCGCCATGGGCGTCGCCATGGGAGGCGCCATAGATCACGGGATCATGGCGTTCGGAAACGGCCTTTCTTCGGAAGAGCGCCGCCGCGCGGCGCAGAACTGGATCAAGGGTACGGTCCAGGAAACAGCGATCATTGCACGTTGTACGGGCAAGACCAATGTCCACAATCTCGAACCCGAGGACATGCGGACGATCACCCTGGCCACGGCTGACGCCATGGATATCCCTCTGGCATCCGGGCGGCCGCCACGGGATTACTTTTAGCAACCACAACCCGGAAAGGAGTCGTTGACCCATATGTTCAGGGAACTCACAAACAGATTTGGGCGCAAGCCCGACAAGCGCCTATGGCACACTCACCCGCTGCAGAAGAGCTACGATGCGGTCATTATCGGAGGCGGCCTCCACGGCCTCGGCGCAGCCTACTACCTTGGGCGGGACCACGGCATGACCAATGTTGCGGTAATCGAGCGCCGGTACGTCGGATACGGGGGCAGCGGGCGCAACACTTCGATCGTCCGATCCAACCAGCGCAGCAAGGAAAACATCCCCCTCTATGACGAGGGGCTCAAACTCTGGCCGGAATTGATGCGTGAGCTGGACTTCAACCTGATGTACTTCAACTGCGGCAATCTCAACCTGGCTCACTCGGAGGCCGAGGCCGCGGGCCTCAAAATGACGGTGGCGACCGCTCAATTCATGGGCGTGAAGTCGGAGTTCCTTACCGCTGAGGAATGCAAGAAGCTCGTCCCGCAGCTCGATGTCAGCGACCGGCCCCGCTTCCCTGTCATGGGCGGAATGTACCATCCTCCGGGAGGCACCGTCCGGCACGACGCCGTGGTCTGGGCCCTGGCCAAGGGGGCCGACAAGCTGGGAATCCATATCCATCAGCTCACGGAAGTCCAGGGCATCGACGTGGAAAACGGCAAGGTCACCGGTGTCAGAACGGACAGGGGAAACATTCGAACACCTATCGTTCTCAACGCGGCAGGCGGCTACAGCCCTACCATCTCGTCGATGGTGGGCATCGATCTGCCGGTCAGCGTGCTGCCGCTCCAGGCCATGGTTTCCGAACCGCTCAAGCCGTTTCTAGACCACGTTGTCTCCTCCGGACGCTACCACGCCTACGCCAGCCAGAGCCTCAAAGGCGAGATCGTAACCGGGGCGCACATGGACCCGTGGCCGACGTACAACACGGCCTACACGACGGCGCGCTACATAAAACACCAGGGGGAAGCCCTCATAGAGATGCTGCCCTGTCTCAGGGGGACCAGGTTCATGCGGATCTGGGCGGGCCTGACCGACATGACGCCCGATATGGCCCCGATCATGAGCGACAGCCGCGTCGAAGGCTACTACATGGATTGCGGCTGGGGGTACTTCGGCTTCAAGTCCGGGCCGATCACCGGGCGATACATGGCCAAATGGCTGGCTTCGCGCAAGTGTCCGGATATCTTGAAACCCTTCAGCCTCGGGCGCTACAGGGATTACAACCTGCAGCGGGAGACGGCCGCGACGATGTTCTATACGCCGTGGAACTAGAGGAGAAAATTCATGTCCTTTCTGATCGAGTGTCCGAACTGCGGGCCGCGCAACATATACGAGTTTCGATTCGGCGGGGAAGTCAAAGCCAGGCCTGACGAGAATACAGTCAGCGATGAGGAGTGGGCCGATTACGTCTACCTGGCAAAAAACGTTTGCGGGCCGCAAGACGAGTGGTGGTTCCACACCAAGGGATGCGGCTGCTGGTTCACAGTTACCAGGGACACGCGCACCAACCTGCCGGTCATCCGTGAAGAGGAGAAAGCGTGATGGTTCGATTGCCTGAAGCTCCAACACAGCGTGTCGACCGAGAGCGGGAAATCGTATTCAACTACAATGGCAAGCCCGTGAAAGGACTGGAAGGCGATACGATCGCGACGGCCCTGTTTGCAAACGGCGTACGCATCTTTTCCCGCAGCATGAAATACCACAGGCCGCGAGGCCTGTACAACCTGGACGGCTACAGCTCCAACTGCCTGATGGGCGTGGACGGAGAACCGAATGTCCGGGCGTGCCGCACACCCTTGCGCCAGGGCATGACGGTCAAAGCGCAAAACGTCGTCGGGAGCCCGGAGTGGGACCTCATGTCGGTTTTGCAGTGGTTCGGTTTTGCCATGCCCGTGGGTTTTTACTACAAGGTGTTCCATAAGCCGGCGTGGCTTTGGAAGTTCGTAGAACCGGCCATCAGGCGGGCGGCCGGATGCGGCGCCGTCGATCCCGCGATGCCGGACGGTGTTTACGAAAACCGCTTCCTGAATGCCGAAGTATGCATAGTGGGCGGCGGCCCGGCGGGAATGAGCGCGGCGCTGGAGGCCGCCAAAAGCGGTATCCGCGTGGTCCTTCTCGAAACGAAAGACCGGCTTGGCGGCGCCCTGAACTACCGCACGGTCCCGGTCAACGGAGGGGCGCCTGCGTTTTTGCGGGCCGCGCGCCTCGCCGACGAAGTCTTTGCCTGCGAGAACATCCGCGTGCTGCTTTCGACCTCGGCGACCGCAATCCACCAGTCCAACCAGGTCACTGCGGTGCAGCGCGGAGGACCCGGCGGCCTCTTCCGCGAGTGTTATTACGAGATCCGGGCGAAAAGCGTTGTCGCCGCCACGGGCGCCATCGAACGACCTCTCATTTTCCAAAATAACGATATGCCCGGAATCATGCAGGGGAGCTGCGCGCACCAGTTGGCAAACACCTATGCCATCAAGCCCGGAAGCCGCGCGGTTTTGAGCGGCTTCCACGACGGCATGCTGGAAGTCGCCGCAGACCTGGCAAAACTCGGCGTGGAAATCGCTGCCGTAGCCGACGGACGTCCGGCCGGCTTCGACGCCAGCGCCGTCGACCGTTTGAGCCGCCAAGGCATTCCCTTTTTCCGGGGCTTCGCGGCAACCGGGGCCGGCGGGTTCCGTTCCCTTTCCAGGGCTACTCTACAGCCCATTGGAGGCGGAAAGCCACTCAGGTTCGACTGCGATCTGCTCATCGCCTCAGCGGGCGAAACGCCGCTTTCGCAACTCCTCCAGGTCGCGGGCGCCAGGATGGCCTACGATTCTCATTCGGCCAAATTCCTGCCGGCGCAACTCCCGCCTTGCGTCCATGCAGCCGGGCGGGTCATGGCCTTCGAGGATACCGCAGCCATCGAAGCCCAGGGAAGACTGGCCGCCCTGGCCGCCCTGAAGGATTGCGGCCACGACGTGAGCCTCGATATGAAGGCGGCCGTTGAAGCACTCGAGGCACTCCCCGGCCCCAAACGGGGTTTTGAGATGGTCCAAACCCCGGGCAAGGGCCATAAGCGTTTCGTCTGCTTCGATGAAGACGTTACGGTAGAACAGATCGCGGACGCCATGAATGAAGGTTTCGACCAGGCAGAGCTTGTCAAGCGCTATACGACGACCGGAACGGGCCCGTCCCAGAGCTACCTGGCCGGACAAAACCTGCCGCTGGTCCTCGGATCGCTAAAAGGCCTGGTCCCCGGCTCCGTAATGCCGACGACCGTGCGGCCTCCCATCTTCCCGACCGGCATGGCTGTTTTGGGAGGGCGAAGGCACGCACCCGCCAAGCATACCCCGCTCCACGACCGCCAGAACGCCCTGAACGGGACATTCGTGCTGGCCGGCGTCTGGAAGCGCGCCCGGTTCTTCGAGGATGAGGAGGCGCGCGCGGAAGTCGAAAACGTGCGCGACAACGTCGGATTTATCGATGTTTCCACCCTGGGGAAGTTCCGTCTGTTCGGGCCGGACTCCCCGAAACTCCTTCAGAGGGTTTACGCCGGCAAGATGAACACGCTGGTCCCCGGTAAGCTCAAGTACGGCGCGATGTGCAACGAACAGGGCGTAATCATCGATGACGGCGTAGTCGCCAAAATGGGCGAAAACGATTACTATTTCACCACGAGCACCGTCAGGGCCGCCAACACCGCTGAGTGGCTGAGCTTCCATAGCAGAGAGGAAAACTGGGAAACGAGCCTGGTAAACCTCACCGATGCAATGGCGGCAATCAACCTGGCGGGGCCGCGCGCCCGCGAGGTGCTCTCGAAGCTGACCGGCGGGGAATTGGGCAATGAGGCTTTCCCCTACATGGGCATCCGCCGGATGAAGATCTGCGGCGGCATAGAGGCGATCATAATGAGGCTTGGGTTCGTGGGAGAGCTTAGCTTTGAGATCCATGCTCCATCCTCATACGGCCCCGCGATCCACGACGCCGTCGTGGAAGCCGGAAAGCCTTTCGGGATCAAACCCTTTGGGCTGGCGGCCCAATCCGTGCTGCGCCTCGAAAAAGGACACGTTATCATAGGCGCCGATACCGACAATCACTCCACGCTCCACGACATCGGAATGAGCTGGGCCTGGGACAGGCGCAAAACGGAGGCGAAGACCGTAGGGGCGCCTGCGCTGCGCGCCACGGAAAAACAGGCGCACAGGCAAAAGCTGGTTGGATTCAGAATGAACGACCCCCGGAAGACGCCTTCAGATGGTTCCATCATCATTGCCGGGGGCGCGGTGAAGGGCCGCGTGTGCTCCTCGCGCTACAGCGCGACCTTGGGGCAGTCCATCGGCCTGGCCCTGGTCGATCCCGAACTGGCCGTGATCGGGGGAACACTGGAAATCTATACGGACGGAAAAATGGTAAAGGGGCAACTGCCCGCCGTCGTTACAGTCAAGGCCGAAATCGTGCCGACGCCCTTCTACGACCCTGAAGGAGGTCGCATGAAAAGCTGAACGGACCTTGAAAAATCCGTTCTCAAAATCACCGGTTAAGGAGCAGCGAATGCTGAAACGTGTTTCACCTATTGATATGGGTTTAAAAGCGGAGCGGGTCCTGGTGCGAAGCGGCTGGGAAATTCCCCTGGCCTACGCAGCCGAAAGGCCCAAAAGCGCCTTGTTCGCGGCGGACTTGAGCCACGTGCCCAAATGGACCCTGCAGGGACCGGACCTCGACGCGATGCACCCCGCGGGCTTGAGCATGCCCGCAAAACCGGGTATGATTGCCTTGGAGCGCGGCCTGCTGCTCGTTCGCTGCATTCCCCGGGAATGCAGGATCATGGGGCTCGGCGATGAAGTCCCGGCCTTCGAGGAAACGGGCTTTACGGATGTCACCGATGCCTACGCGGCCGTTGCCGTCGTGGGGACCCGCTGCTTCGACGTGCTTGCAAAACTCAGCCCGGTAGACCTCGAAGGGCCGTTTAGTCCAAAGGCGGCGCAGGCCCCCGTTGAAGATGTGACGTGCCTGCTGGTGCACATCGAGGGAACGGGCGGCGTCCCTGGGATTATCCTCGCGGGCGCGCGCGGCTACGGGCGCTTCTTTATCCATGCACTGCTCGACGCCGGAAGGGAGCATTCGATCCAGGCGGCGGGATGGGAACGCTTCAGACAATGGATAGCAGGGGCCTCGGCGGCCGGGGAGCCGGCAAGCGATCCGCCGAAAGCCGGGTCGCATTAGGGGCTGAGAAAGCTGGAAAATAGAAAAGGCGGGGGCATGATTTTTCAGTTCAAGATAGCCCGCCTCCCCGGGGTTCGAAGGGCCTGAATTCTGCGGCATAGACCGAAAGGGCCGGCGGCGTATTTTTGAACCACCGGCCCATTGTCGAAACTATGGCTTACGAAGAGATATTAAATTTTCTCAGGGAAAAAGGCGTCCCGTTCAAAGTCCACGAGCATGAACCGGTCGTAACGATCAGGGAAGCCGAGGTAAAGGCCCCGGGTTTCATTGACGGGCTGCTCAAAACGGTGGCATTCAGGATCAAGGACTCATTCTGGGTGCTGGCCGCCGTCAGGTGCCGGGACCGGATCGACTACCGCAGACTTGCCGCCGCGCTCGGCGTGAACCGGCGGGAGTTGCGAAGCCTTTCGCCCGAAGAGGTTCTCAGGGACCTGGGATATGAGGTGGGAGGGGTGGGGCCGGTCCCACCGCGCGCCGGCGTGCTGAGCGTCTTCGACGAAGGCCTGCGGAACGCGAAAATAGTCTACTTCGGCAGCGGGAAAAATACCCTGACACTGGAAGTCGAATTCGACCGGCTGCTTGCAGCAACCGGGGGCAGGTTATGCCCGATCGCGCACGATCCTCAGCCGGACCGTTTTTCGAAAGCACGCCACGGGCCTGCGTGACATCCTTCAATAATTCGAAAATTTGTTATAAAAATCTGCTGGACCCCACGGAGGCAGGCATGAGAACGGAACCGCGGCGCAAGGACCGGGCGATGAACACTTCACGGGAAATGGAACTTCTGCTCGAACGCATGCCGGTGGGCCGGTTGGCCGTCACGACCGCCGATGGACCCTATGCCGTTGCCGTGAACTTCTTGTTTGCCGAAGGCAGCATTTACTTTCACAGTGCGCAGGCGGGCCGAAAGATCGAGGCGCTTCGGGCCGATCCGCGCGTGTGTTTCCTGGTGGACGATGCGGGGCCGCAGGTCCTTTTCGAAGGGGGCTGCGGCATCAGTCAGATTTACGAAAGCGTCGTCTGTTTTGGAAAAGCCGAGTTCGTGGAGGACCCCGTTGAGAAAAGGCGTATCCTGGAAAACATGGTGCGCAAGTTCGTGCCTGCAGATCGGCCCCTGCCCCCCATGAAAGACGACAAGATCGAAAAGACCGCCGTGGTGAAGATTGCCGTCGAATCCATGAGCGGAAAAACAAACAGACCCTCGGAGCAGTATACGGCCCTTCCCTGCCGCCGATGCTAATCCAACCTGTTCAGGTGCTCCCCTGAGAGTTCCATCAAAAACGGACTGATCCCGCTCGGCTTGTTCTGCCGCATTCCGGCGTACGAAATGTGAAGGTTTCGCTCGGCCCTGGTGCACGCGACATAGAACAGCCGGCGCTCTTCTTCCACCCTGCCGCCGCTGAGATTTCCAGCGTCTTCGTCAACGGAGCGCCAGTGTGGGAGTATAT
>Ga0326728_10011528_pt1 | contig 20109 bp, 20 predicted proteins | sample MB3enrmetagenome_FD_207602 | JGI IMG/M metagenome (GOLD analysis project Ga0326728, IMG submission 207602) | Lab enriched peat soil microbial communities from McLean, Ithaca, NY, United States - MB31MN | ecosystem: Environmental > Terrestrial > Soil > Wetlands > Peat | place: USA: New York... | reverse complement strand
TCATCGGCCAATTCACGCAGGCGATTATGGCTTTCGTGCGGCAATCCCATGCGGACGCGTGCTTCGAGGTGCTCTATCCGCCGGACACGAACGATACACCGCTGAACAAGCTCATCAACCTTCCGGCCGCGTACTGGACCCCCGCCAAGCTGGCCTGTTTCAAGACCGAGAACTTTACCTACACCGGGGACCGCGATCTGGACAAGGCGCGGCAATCCATCGAGCTGCCGATGCAACTTGGGTTTCCGCCCTCCGAGAGCAGCCACCTGGTGGGCATTGGCGAGTACACTACGCCGTGGGCGAAGGAACTGCGGCTGGCCCTGGGCGAAGGACTCGAGTCGGTGGTGCTATTCGCCTTGGACCAGTTCTGCCTGATCGGGTACGGGCTGCCGCTGCACGATGGCACGCGGCGGGCGCTGTTCATGGGGGGATAGGGGGGCGGTAGGCAGGCGAAATCCGGTGTCGGCATGGTGCCGGGAGCGAATTCATGTGACCCTGGTTCCTACCCAACTATCCCTTCGAGCGGTCTTGGGGTATTCAGTGTCCCTTAACGACCGCCGATAGCTTAGAATGATGCTTGACGCGATGTCCCTCGTCCGGCAACCGTCCCTGAAGTGGGACGACACTCAATTTGACCCGGCGCCGTTCGTGAAAGACGGTGCGCCCGAGCCGTTTTATGTCTCGGTGCTCGGCGCGCTCTACGCCGACGACTGCATGGCCGTGCTGCCGTTCATCAAGGACGGGACCATCGACACGGTATTCGCCGATCCGCCGTTCAACCTCGGCAAGGAATACGGAAGCAGGAGCAACGACGAGCTTCCTGACGACGAGTACCTCCGCTGGTGTAAGGCATGGACTAAAGAGTGCTGCCGAACACTGAAGCCGGGTGGCTCGTTCTTCCTCTATAACCTACCGAAGTGGAACATTCTGCTCGGTGCCTATCTGACCGAGCTTGGGATGACGTTCCGCCACTGGATCGCCATCGAGATCAGCGCCTGTCTGCCGATACCAGGCCGGCTGCACCCGAGTCACTACAGTCTGCTCTACTACTCCAAGGGAAAACCAAAGACGTTCCGGCGCGTCAGGACCCCAATCCTGACCTGCCGGCACTGCGGGGGCGAGGTAAAGGATTACGGCGGGCACAGGGACGCAATGAACCCCGATGGCGTGAACCTCAAGGATGTCTGGACGGACATACCGCCTGTGCGTCACTGGAAGTTCAAGTCGAAGGAGCGGCGAGCCAACGCCCTTTCCACCAAGATCCTCGACAGGGTGGTCGAGATATCTACTGTTCCGCGGGAGATTGTTCTGGACCCGTTCGGCGGCAGCGGGACCACCTTCGCGGTCTGCGAGAAGAAGAATCGGCGGTGGCTGGGGGTCGAGATCGACTTCGCGAGGGAGATCGTCGAGCGGATCGAGAGCGGTGATATCCACAGCCACAAGAACGGCGATTTCGTCGAGAGCTGAGTCAGTTTAGAGCGCGTCCGTCCGTGCCCTTCGGGATCTTGAAGACGTTCTCGCTTGTCGCTTCGTGCTCGATCACCAGGATCTCCAGGACCCCCTTCCGGCAGGGGACGGACTGCCACAGGCGGAAGTATGGTTCGAGTTCCCTGATGTTCCCGATGCGGTCGGTGAGGTAGACGTAGAGCGCACGTGATGGCACCACGAGGGTACCTGCCGCGATCACTCCGTCGGCGAGCAGCATCGTCAGCTTGTTCATGGAGCGGTGGCTGGAAGGAATGTTGCCGGTCTCCCACTCCACGACGATCGGACCCTCGGGGCCAGCGATCACGGCGTCGAAATCCCCCAGACCTTCGCCGAGGGCGTTCTTCGCGGGTCCCTCGATCTCTCAACCGAGGGACTTGAGATGCGCGACGAACCGATCGCGAATGGGCCTCACGCCGTTACCTTCGCCTCTCCTCTTGCCGCTCTCAGGGTAGATCGTAAACGATCCGCTGCCAGGGGGCCATTCGCAAGAGCGCACGGCCTTGTGTATCTCGTCTCTCGTCTGCCGCCACTGCCGTGACTTGGCGTACGAGCCAATGCTGATGAGAGTGTGCACGGCGACGATTTTCATCGGGCCCCCCTGTAGAGTTGGCCCAGAAGCCGAAGCGGATCGAGTCCGAGGGCCTCAACCACGGACTTGAACTCGATTACGTCAAGCCGGCGCTCGCCGCGCTCGAACTTCGAGACGAAGGATTGGGGTTTTGCGAGCCGCCTCGCCAGCTCAGCCTGGCTCAGGCCGGCCTTCTTTCTTGCCTCGATCAGCAGCGCGCGGAAGCGGTCGTACTCGCGCGTGTGGATGGAACTTGGCACGCAGACCAAGCGTAAACCCAAGTCGGGATATAGCCCAAAATGGGTTTGCGGCCGCCGAGCCCAGGCAACCCAGTAGCAACCAGTATCTGGACAAGGCACGCCAATCCATCGATCTGCCGATGCAGCTTGGTTTTCCACCCTCCCAGAGCAGCCACCTGGTGGGCATTGGCGACTACACCACGCCGTGGGCCAGAGAACGGCGGCTGGCACTGGGGGAAGGGCTCGAATCGGTGGTGCTGTTTGCCCTGGATCAGTTCTGCCTGATCGGGTACGGGCTGCCGCTGCACGATGGCACGCGGCGGGCGTTGTTCATGGGGGGGTAACCTCCCAACGCGCTCCGCGTCCCCTGCCCACCAGCCGGACTTGACCGGCCTTCTTCATCTCCGCCAGGACCTTCTTAATGAGTTGTGAACTGGCGGCCGGCAACTGCGCCGCCATGTCGGCTAACGCGAAAGGCCCCACTCGGGCAAGCACAGTCTGGCGAACCAGGTCGCTCTTAGCGGGCCGCGCCCCGACCGATTCGACCTGGCGCTCGAACTCTTTGTAGGCGCTTCGCAGCGTGCTCAGAAAATAGTTCCACCACGGAATGATCTCGTTCCGGCCCTCGTGCCACCCTTGTGAGCACAGTCTGAGAACCCGGTAGTATTCCTCCTTGCTCTCTTCGATCAGCCGCTCCAGACTGATGTACCGAGCTACCTGAAAGCCTTGCGATTGAAGCAGCAACGAAGTCGCAAGGCGCGAAACGCGGCCATTGCCGTCACGAAAGGGGTGGATACAAAGGAGGTCGAGAACGAACGTGGCTACGACCAAGAGCGAAGGAACACGTTCTGCATCGCTGGCGACCCGGTACCCGCGGCACAACATTTCCACGGCCGCGGGCGTCTTCTTGGCGGAGACGGGGACGAAGCGAATGCTGCGCTCCCCATCCGGCAGGATTTCGATGATCTCGTTGTCGCGCTTTTTCCATTCCCCGGCGTCTCCCGAAGAACCTCCCTGGGCAAGAGCGTGCAAGCGACGGAGAACATCGGGAGTGATTGCCACCCGGTTCTTTCGCGAGAAGATCCAATCCAGCGCCGCCCGATATCCGGCCAGTTCCTCCTCCGAGCGATCTCGCGGCCGGGCCTTTCCAATCACAAGAGGCCGCAGCCGGTTCGCCGCTACGGTCACCCCCTCGATCCGATTCGACGATTCGGAGCTTTGGATGATGGCCTGTTCCCGCAATACATCCAGGACTTCCGGTTTCTGCCTGATCCAGAGGTCCTGCTTCCCGCGTGCTTCCATGCACGCGCCGAGAAGCCAGCCAGTTCCAACTGGGATCGCCAGGCCGGCCAATTTATGCGGATCGAGTGTCAACATCTCCTCACAGTAGCCTAATAATAGCCTATTGCGCAATCGGTAGCCAATTGCGGTGTTAGAAGCCGCTGGCCGGCGTTTGCGGTTCGGCGCCGGCCACGACATCTTTCTCCAGCGCGAGGTAACCGCAGGCCACTACCACCAGGAACATGGTGAGCACTTCGCTGTCGCCCAGGTTGTACTCGAAGAAGCCCTCCGCCATGATCGCCAGCACCACGGCAATGCCGCCGTGCAGCAGGAACCTCCGATCGTCGCGGCCGGGCGGCAGCGCGCGAAGCCCTTTCCAGAAGTCGAACAGAATCTGCACCAGCATCCACATCATAGTCAGCATGGTGGGAATACCACGCTCGGCGGCGTACTGCAAATAGATGTTGTGCAGGTGCCCGTACCATCCCTCCGGCAGCGGGCGCGGGACATCGGGGGGCACCCATTCCTGGAAGTGGTATTTCACCCCTTCCGGTCCGAGGCCCAGCCACGGATGCGCTTCGATCATACGGATGCCGGTGCGCCAGGTGACCATGCGGAACTGGTTGGAATCGACCTTCTGCGGCCGGACAATGGATGTGAAGCGCTCGCGGATGACCGGGGGTGAGACCACAAACACGACGAGGATCGCGGCTGGAACCAGCAGCGTCATCCAGCGCCGCCAGAACCAAACGAGGTAAAGCCCTGCCACCGCCGTGCCGATCCAGACGGCGCGCGTATCCGCGAGCAGCACGGCCATGGCGATCAGCCCCGCGCACATCAACCAGACCCACGACCGCTTACGCGTGCCGGCGAAGAACAGGAAAGCGCCGATCATGATGAGGGCGAACATCTCCTCGGCGGAGTAGGTGTTCCAATGGCTGGTGAACCCGGTGATGCGCTCGCCCACGTAGAAATCGTAGAAGCCGCGGCCCGCCTGGTGGGCCTCCTGCATCTTGCCGGCGAACTGGACGAACCCGCGAATAGCGGTCAGGCTGGCGACGCCCGCCCAGCTCAGGAACAGCCAGCGGACCACCTTAAGGTCGCGCAGAGTGGAGAAGACCACCAGCAGTTCGAGGAACACATAGAACTTGCGGATTTGCGGCAGGCCGGCCGCCGGGTCGGCCGAAAACGCCAGGGCGATCACGGTCCCGAGCATGAACAGGGCCAGCGGCAGGCGGATGCGCGGCAGCCGCAGTTTCTCACCGGAAGCCAGCAGGGCGGCCAGCGCGAGCGCCAGCAGGATCTGAGAAATCGCGATCGAGAGCAGGATGGAGACGGCCGACCCGAAAGTCAGCCAGCGTGCGGCGCGCGACAGAAACGGTTCCGGAGGGGGCATGGAAATAGAACTTCAAGTATGACAGACGAGCTTGTCACTCGTACCTCAGCGCCTCCACCGGGTCCAGGCGGGCGGCGCGGCCGGCGGGCCAGATGCCGAAGAAGAGACCCACTCCCACCGATACCATCACTCCGCTAACGGCGGCCCATAGCGGAACCGCCGTGGGCAGGTTGGGGAAAATCAGGCCGGCGGCGCGCGAGATCGTCCAGCCGAGTATCAGGCCGATGATTCCACCGAGCGCGGTGAGCACCACGGCCTCCGTCAGGAACTGCACAATGATGTCGCTCCGGCGCGCGCCCACGGCTTTGCGGACGCCGATCTCGCGTGTGCGCTCGGTGACGCTCACCAGCATGATGTTCATGACGCCAATGCCGCCCACCAGCAGGCCGATGGAGCTGAGAATCACCATCACCAGCGCCACCGTGGCCGTCACCTGGTGAAACTGCTCGATCATCTGCTCGGCGGTCGAAAGGGAGAAGTTGTCGGGGTCGTGGAACGGCACCCGGCGCTCCAGACGCAACACCGAGCGCACTTCGTCCTGGGCCTTGTCGAGCATACCGGGATAGGCGATCGCGATCAGCATATGCTCCGTGAGGTTGGGATACATCTTGCGCATGGTGAAGTAGGGGATCAGCACGCGCGTATCGTCCTGGCCGGGCAGCGAAGCCGCCGGACGATTCATCACGCCGACAATCTCCAGCGCGTGGCCATCCACTTCGATCCATTTGCCGATGGGGTCCTCGTTGGGCAGCAATTGCTTCTGCACGTCTTCGCCGACGGCTACAACCGGCATGTGGTGGGAGCTTTCGAAATCGGTGAAGAAACGGCCGGCCTTCATGGTGGTGCCGCCGGCGGCGTAACCCTCTTCGGTCCCGCCCATTTCGATGCCGTATATGTCGTTCCCCTTATAGCGCGCCGTGTGCGTGCCGGTCATGGGGAAGATGTAGGGGCTGACGTGCTCCACGGAGGGGCAGCGCTCGGCGATGGCCCGCGCGTTTTCGAGCGTGAGCGGCTTGCGGCGCCGTTCCTCGGGCGTCCAGTCACCCATGGCTTTGCCCTTCAGCACAATGATGGTGTTGGGACCGAAGCTGCGCAGCAGGTTAGTGATGGCGCCATCCAGGCCGGCGATGATGGAACCCACGCCGATCACGGCGCCGGTCCCGATGATCACTCCCAGAATGGTAAGGAACGAGCGCATCTTGTGCTCGCGCGTGGTGGCCAGCGCCAGCTTGATACCGTTGCCGATCGAAACCAGGGTCATTTTTCCATCCTCAAGGCCTCGATGGGATCGAGTTTGGCCGCCCGCTGCGCCGGATAGATGCCGAAAAACAGCCCCACCGCCGCGGAGAGCGTCACGCCCACCACCACCGCCGTTATGGGCACGGACATGGGCACCGGGGTCAGGCTCCGCACCAGCACCGCGACAATCCAGGCCAGCACGACTCCCAACACCCCGCCGATGGACGCCAGCATGGACGATTCCACCAGGAACTGGTACAGGATGTCCCGGTGGCGCGCGCCCACGGACTTGCGAATGCCGATTTCATGGGTGCGCTCGGTGACCACCGCCAGCATGATGTTCATGACCACCACGCCGCCCACCACCATGAACACCGAAACCACTGCTACCGCGGTGGCCGCAATCGCGCCCGTCAACTGGTTCCAGAAGTCCAGCAAGGCATCGGAACTCAGCGTGGCGAACGTGTCGTCATCCTTGGGCTTCAGATGGCGGTAGGTGCGCAGCGCCACGCGGGCTTCTTCCTGGGCTTGCATGAGGTGGTCGTGATCCATGGCCAGACCGGCATAGCTCATGCCGTTGCGCGATCCCCAGATTTTGAAATACGTCTCCACGGGAATGACGACGAATTTATCCTGCGATTGCCCGAAGACCGAGCCTTTGGCTTTGGCCACGCCCACCACCTGGAACGGAAGACCCTCGATGGAAATGCTCCGGCCGATGGGACTGGCGTTGGGGAAAAGCTGGTCTTTGATGTCGTGACCGATGAAGGCCGCGTTCATGCGCCGGTCGTTTTCCGTTTCCGACAGAAAGCGCCCGTCTTCCGCCTCGATATTGGTGATGATCCCCATATTCGGAGACGCACCCTGCAGGGTCACATTCTCGATCAGTTCCTTGCCAAGATGCACGGAGACGGCGCTGCCGGCGGACATGCCGATTTCGCGGGTGAGCGTGAGCTGCGAGCGCAGAAACGCGAACTCCTCCTTGGTCAACTGCGGGTTGCGCCGCAGCATTTCGAGGTACTTCTTGGGATCGTACTGCATCATGGCGATGCGCTGCACGCGGTAGCCGTCTGCGCCCATGCTGGTGACATTCTGAGCGATGTACACGTCCATGCCGTTAATCACGGACATCACCGCAATGAGCGTGGTGGTGGCCAGGATAATGCCCAGCAGCGTGAGAAAGCTGCGCAGTTTGCTCCCGCGGAGGGATTGGACGGCGCCGATCACGGCTTCCCAAAACGACGCATGCGTACTCATTTTATAGCCTGGACGAATCACTCGGAGATTTCATAGCGCTCTGCCCCACGATCCACTCCATTATCGCGTCATCGGCCCAAAAACGGTGGGGGCGGCGGCCGATGAAACCCAGGTGGCCGCCGTATTCGGTAGCCAGCAGTTCGATCCAAGGATTCGCCCGGGGCCACGCCCAGAGGGCACCCGGCGCCCCGCCGGCGGCGAAGATGTCGAAAGGAACAATCGTATCGTCCTTGGCCTGGATCAGCAGCACGGGCACCCGTATGCCATCCAGGTACCGGATGGCGGATTGCGTCCGGTAGTAGTGGGCGGCGTCGCCAAAGCCGAACGAGGGCGCGGTGATGCGGTCATCGATATCCTTTACGGAGCGCAAGCCTCGAAAGTTCCGCTTTTGGTAGCGCCCGGTGGCGCACAGGCGGGCGCGCATGCGGCGCACGAAGCGGCGCTCGTAGAGGCGGTTGGCGGGCTGGGCGATGCGCCACGCGCAGGCGGCCAGGTCGAGGGGCGTGGAAACCGCGCACACGCCGTGGACCAGCGGCCGCGCCGATTCGCCCATTTCGCCGGCCAGCTTCAGCACCACGTTGCCGCCCAGCGAAAATCCCACCAGAAAGGCGGGCGCGCGGCCTTCGCTTCCAAGCTGGCGCAGCACGGCCCACAGGTCGCTGGTGAGCCCGGCGTGGTAGAGCGTATTGCAAAACCGCTCGGTGCCGCCGCAGGTGCGCATGTGAAAGCGGTGGGCGGCGAAGCCCGCCCGCAAAGCCGCGGCGCTGAGGCTCCGCATGTATCCGGCCTCTCCGGAACCTTCGAGGCCGTGCACCATGACGATTTCGCCCGCCGCCGGGCCGCCGGGCCGTTGCGATTCCACCAGCACCCGAACATCCGGCTCGGTCTGAAACAGCCGGCGCTCAATGGGAAACCGGGATTCGCCGCCATCGCGCTTCCAGAGATGGCCGGCCACGGCTTGCCAGTGCGGATTCCGGAACAGTGGATCGAAGTGGACCATGGGGGCCGCGGAAACTTGTAGTATAGAGAATATTCGGATATGCGTACTGCAATTCTGACTCTCCTCTGCGCCACATCGGCGCTGGCCGCCGACACGGCCGAAGCCCCGCGGCCCTCGCCGCCGCTGACCATCGAGCGCCTGGGCGCCCCGGACCTCCAACTCAGCCAGTATCGAGGGAAGGTGGTGGCCCTGGCGTTTATCTTCACCACCTGCTCGCATTGCCAGGACCTCACGAAGCTCCTGGGGCCCCTATCGCGCGAATATGCGCTGCGCGGCGTGCAGGTGCTGGAATGCGCGTTCAACGACGACGCGAAACAGACCATGGCGGGATTTCTCCAGCAGTTTCAGCCGCCGTTCCCGGTGGGCTGGACCAATCGCGGCGCCGCGATGGCGTACTTACAGCGCAGCATCCTGGACACGAGGCCGCTTTACGTGCCGCACATGGTGTTCCTGGACCGCCGCGGCATTATACAGGCGGACTACCCGGGCGAGAGCGATTTCATGAAGGACCCTGGCACGAATATCCGCGCGGAACTGGAGAAACTGCTGAAACCGCCGGCCAAATAACTTACGCCACCTCGACGAATTTGGCTTTCGGCGCGCCGCAGATCGGACAGACATCGGGCGGGTTGCCGAACTCGATGTTCCCGCAGAACGGACACAGATAGAATTTCGCTTCCTTCAGGTCCGCGCCTTGCGCCGCCGCTTCCAACGCCCGTTTATATAGCTCCGCGTGCACGGCCTCGGCCTTCACTGCGTAGCCGAACATGACCTTGGCGCGATGGCCCTCCGCTTGCGCCTGCTCAAGCATGGGAGGATACATCGCCGTGCATTCGTAGGACTCTCCCTCAATGGCCGCCTGCAGATTCTCGCGGGTCGAGGCGATTCCGGCGAGCGCTTTCAAGTGCCCCTCGGCATGGATGCGCTCGGCCTCGGCGGTAGTTCGAAACAAACGGGCGATGTTGGGGAACCCATCCTGCTCCGCCCTCTTCGCGAAGGCGCGGTACTTCTGATTCGCCTGGCTTTCTCCAGCGAACGACTCTTTCAAATCATCAGTGGTATTGGGCATGATGTCTCCGGTTTATTTTGGACTCGGTGGTGCGGGCAGGATCTTGATCCCGGTGACGTAATACTGGTCGCCGTCCACCACCACGGTGGCTTGTATGCGGTCGCCGGCGTGCAGCTTCTGAAATTCGGCATCCGGCTTCACGGGATACTCCATGGTCATGGCTTCCATCCAGTCGCCGATCTTGCCGGCGGCGATGGTGGCCGTCTTGGCGGCTGGGTCGAGAGCCTTGACCTCTCCTTCCATGGCGTAGCGCTTGGCCTGGTTCTTGGCGCCGCAGCCCGCCAGCGCGAGCGCCAGCAATAGTACGGTGGTTCGTCTGGTCATCACTTCATATGATATGCCACTGTATAGGAATGGACTGCGACTTTTGCCAGGGCCACCTGGAGATCGATTTCCCCACCGAACCGTTCCACTCCGTGTGGCGGCTGCTGGTCCGCTCCACCGTCCTCTTCTTCGCCAACCTTCGGTTTCTGGCGACGGTCACGCTGCTGGTGTATCTTCCGGCAAAACTGGCGCTCCAATTGATGTTGTACGTCCTGGATGTCCCCACCGGCGGAATCGTTACCTACCTCGCGCTGGATTCGAGCGACTTGGTCCTCAGCGCGCTGGTGATTCCGGCGGTGGTTTACGGACTGGTGGCCCGGTTCCGCGGCGGCCAGACTGCATCCGTGCGCGAATCGCTGCGCTGGGGCCGCCGCCAATGGGGAAAGACGCTGTGGAACATGTTCAAAGTCGAAGTCACGGTGGCGCTCTGGGGAGCGTTGCTGGTGATCCCCGGGTTGGTGGCGATGGTCAGGCTGATCTTCGCCGATGTGATTGTGGCCATCGAGGCCGACCGGGAAACCGACGTTCTGGCGCGCAGCCGCGAGCTCGCCAAGGGCCATGGCTGGCGCATCTTCCTGGTGCTGTTGCCGCTGATGGTGGCCAGCCTGGTGGGCACCTTCCTGATCCTCGGCGCTTGTGAGGAGGCCGCCTATTCGCGCGTGGTCATGGCGCTGGCCGACAGCGTGCTTTCCGTGGGTGGCCAGTTCACCACGGTGGCCGTATTGCTGATGTACCTGGGAGTGGTTCGCCCCGCCGCTCCGGCCAAGACGTAGCCGTCATGGAACTTTACGTTTCCAGGGCTTTCAGTGTATAGTGCAAGGATACTGGACTGCCACGGTCCGGTACGGAGGAGACATTCATGATTCGTTTTATGACGGGATACGCTTTCAAAAGATTTGCGCCCTTTGCCCTGGCGCTGATGATTACGGCGGGCGCGCAAGCGGCCACCGTGAACTACACGTTCACCTTGACGGGGACCGCTGCCAGCAACAGCTCCAACACCGGCTATGTGGTCGCCGGTACAGCCACGCTGACGCCGGCCGCGGGAAGCGGAGGCGCGACGATAAGCGGGGCGTTCGCCAGTACGATTCTTTTCGCGAACGCTAGCGGATCGACGTTGACAGCGCCTTTTACGATCACGCTCAGCGGCGGCACACTGTCCGGGACCTGGGCGCTGTCGACCTCCGCGCTGGTCTCAACCGGCACTGGATACCTGACCATCACGTGCGGCACCGGTACTTACGCGGGGTATTCTGGAAGCATCCCTACCCTGTCGGAGACCGGTACGGTTTCAACGAGTATCACGGTGAACTGTAACGGCAGCGGCACGGTAAACACGAGTGGCGCCGCCGCGTGCGCCGCGGTGCCGACCATTGCCTCGGTGACGGACGGGGCCAGTTACACGTCCAACGTTGCGCCCGGCAGCTTCTTCACTGTGTGGGGATCGAACCTCGCTCCCTCCACCAGCGGACTCACCAACTTCCCGCGTCCCCAGACCTTGAACGGCGTCACCGTCACCTTCACGCCCGTCGGGGGCACCACCGGTACCAACGCGTATCTGATTTATATCGGCACCGGCCAGATTAACTGCGTCCTGCCTTCCACCGTCTCGCCCGGCAACTACAACGTGACCGTCACCAGCGCCGGGGCCACCAGCCCCCCGGTTGTGGCCCAGGTGGTGGCCAGCAAACCCGCCCTGTTCACGCAGGATCAGAGCGGCACCGGCCTGGCCGTGGTGCAGAACTACATTTCGCAGTCGGAGCTCGATTGGAATCGCCTGACCACCGGCACCTACAATGGCTCCCTGAGTTCTCCCTCCAAGCCGGGACAAGTTTTGATCGCCTGGGGAACCGGGATCGGAGCCTATGCGGCGGGGGATAATGCAACCGTTACCCACGACTTCAGCACTTCCGAAACCATCTTAGCCATCGTGGGTGGCGTCTCCGTAAAGGTGGCCTTCGCCGGCCTCAACGGGTACGCTGCGGAAGATCAGATCAATTTCACCCTGCCGAGCAACGTTCCGACCGGCTGCGCCGTGCCGTTGCAGATTTCCGTGGCCGGCGTTCTGAGCGCGGTCACGTATATCTCCATCGCCCCCAGTACCAGTGCCACCGCCTGCGTCCAGCCCGGTTATACCACGGCGCAGTTGCAGCAATTGGATAACGGCGGCACCATCACCGGCGGCAATTTTGGGCTTGTGCAGCTCGCAACCACCGAGCCTGGTGTAGGCAGCGTGAAGATCGACTCTATCGCCGGATCCTTCACCCAGCTCACCGCGTTCCAATTGGCCGGGGTAAGCGCGAACTACAGCGTGATCAATTCCGGAAGCTGCGAGGTAATTCATGTCTCCAGCACCACCGCGACCGCGCTGACCCATGTGACGGCCCTCGACGCCGGCACCGTCACCCTCACCGGGCCCTCCGGTACGAACCTGACCAATCAGGTGATCACGGAAAGTGCCAACGCCTACAGCTACTCGATTGGCACGGAAGGCATCTCTATCCCGGGTTTCGGCGGCAACGGCTCGATCCTGCCGGGAACGTACACCTTGAATGGCGCGGGCGGCACCGACGTGGGATCGTTTAATAATGTTTCGATCACGGTCGGCCCGGCGTTCACCCTCAGCCCCGCGTTGCCCACCACGGTCACGGAAAGTGCGGGATTGACGCTCAGTTGGACGGGCGGCAATGCATCGGATCAAGTTCTGATCATCGGCGCCTCCGGTGCCGTCACCGGCACGGGGGCCAACTCGATCACCAGCTCGACCGAGTTCATCTGCACTACCACCGCCGGCGCGAAGACGTTTACCGTGCCGGCTTCGATTCTGACCCAGTTGCCGACGGTTACCGCCGCTTCGATCACCGCCAATACCGGATACGGTTACCTGGACGTGACGGACAGCGTCACGCCCACCAGCTTCAGTCCCACTCTGGCTTCGAAGGATGGTGGAGGGACCATCCCCAGTACCTTCACGTTCTCGTTCATCACCGGCGGTACGGCCGCGTACCAGTAACGGCGCGCCTCACCCAGCGCCGCCCTGTTACCATGGAATCGCATGAGTTTTCAGTGGCTTCAATCGAGGGTCCAGGAAGAACAGGAGCGGCGCCAGCGGGAGGCGCAGATTCTGGCGCGGTTGCCGCGCGCGGTGGAAGAGACGTACCGGCATCTGGCCGGGTGCATCGAGGTCTATGCGGGCGCCTTCGGACCGGAATCGGCGGACATCCACTTGCAGGCTTCCAAAATCCGCATCACCGTGCGGGAAGAGCAGGAGGGCAAGTGGCAGCAACGCGCCAAAGTGGAAATCTCCATCATTGCCTCGCTGCCCGGCTTCCGCATTGAGCGCGGCGGAGAGCCGCTCATGATCGAAGTGGGCCTGCTGCCGGGCGACAAGCTGTTCTACCGGGACCAGGACGAGTTCATCACCGGGGAGGAGCTGACGCGCCGCATCCTGGACCGCGCGCTCTTTCCCAAGCTGGGCGAGTGATTACTCTTCCAGCTCGGCGAGTTCGCCCAATTGCCTCAGGTCCGCCAGCGTGCGAGCGGCTTCTTCTTCGTCCACCTGGCTGATGGCGAACCCTACGTGCACCACCACGTACTCGCCGGGCCGCGCCTCCGGAAGATACGCCATGCACACCTCGCGGCTGATGCCGGCGAAGTCCACGCGCGCCATGGGGATGCCACCCTCGTCATGCAGCTCGGTAATCTTGCCGGGAACCGCCAAGCACATAGAGACACCGTAGCGCCGGCGATCTTGTCGCCGGTGTTCTTCGCAGCCCGGACAAAACCACCGGCGACAAGGGGGTGCCCCCTGGGCCCGGCGCTACCGGGACAACTCCATGGTAACAGGTTGACAGGTCGCGCCCCGCTTGCTTAACTGGTAAATCCCATGGCCCCCCCTGGACATCAGCGGCAGGATTCACGCTCGCTGGCTGAAGTCCATGCCAGCGTGGGAACTTCCCAGGTGTCTTTCTGGCGGCGCATGTTCGCGTTTGCCGGGCCGGCCTACCTGATCAGCGTGGGCTACATGGATCCGGGCAATTGGGCCACGGATCTGGAAGGCGGGGCGCGTTTTGGCTACCAACTGATCTGGGTGCTGGTGATGTCCAACGCCATGGCCATCCTGCTCCAGACCTTGAGCGCGCGCCTGGGGATTGTGAGCGGGCGCGACCTGGCGCAGGCCTGCCGCGAGACCTATCCGCGGCTCATGAACTTCGCGCTGTGGGTGTTGTGCGAAATCGCCGTGGCGGCCTGCGACCTGGCGGAAGTGCTCGGCGCGGCCATCGCCCTCAACCTGCTGTTCCACATTCCGCTGCTGCTGGGCGTCCTGATCACCGCCGCCGATACCCTGCTGGTGCTCTGGTTTCAAAGCGTCGGCATCCGCACCATCGAGGCGTTTGTGCTGGCCCTCATCACGGTCATGGCGGGTTGCTTCTGCATTGAAATCATCTGGGCCAAGCCGTCGGTCGCCGAAATGTTCACGGGTCTCGTGCCGCGGCTCAATCGCGACAGCCTGTATGTGGCCATCGGAATCCTGGGCGCCACCGTTATGCCGCACAATCTGTACCTGCACTCCGCCCTGGTGCAGACGAGGCACATCGCCCATTCGGAGGCGGCCAAACGGTCCGCCTGCCGCTACAACCTGATCGATTCCGCGGTGGCGCTGAACGGCGCGATGCTGGTCAATTGCGCCATCCTGGTGCTGGCGGCGGCCGTGTTCTTCAAGCGCGGCATCGTGGTGACCCAGATCCAGCAGGCCCACCTGCTGCTGGTGCCGCTGCTGGGGACCAGCGCCGCGGGGGTCATCTTTGCCGTGGCCCTGCTCTGTTCGGGGCAGTCATCGACGTTGACGGGAACCATGGCAGGTCAAGTAGTTATGGAGGGTTTCCTCAACTTTCGCATGAGGCCCTGGCTGCGGCGCCTGGTGACCCGCGCGCTGGCCATTGTGCCGGCGGCTTTCACCATCTACTTCGCCGGCGACCAGTCCACCTTCGGCCTGCTGATCCTGAGCCAGGTGATCCTGAGCATGCAGTTGCCCTTCGCCGTCATTCCGCTGATCCATTTCACAAGCGACCGCGCGCGCATGGGATCGTTCGCCAACTCCCTGTGGGTCCGCGTGCTGGCCTGGTCCACGGCCGCCGTGATTGTCGGCTTGAACCTGCGCCTCGCCTGGATGGCCATTGCGGACTGGCTGGCGGCGGCGGCCTCCTGGCACACGGTAGTCTGGCTGGCGACTATTCCCACGGCGGCGATTCTCCTGCTACTTTTGTTGTGGGTCACCATGGAACCCCTGATCAGCCGCTGGACGCGCAAGTTCGGCCGAGCGCCGATCGTTCTGCCGGAGACCGCCGGCGCCGAAGCCGCCGCCGCGCCAGTTTACCACCGCATACTGGTGCCGCTGGACCACACCCACCTGGACCGGCTGGCGGTGAGCCATGCCGCGGCCATGGCCAAGCTCCACGGCGCCAAGCTGTTTTTGCTCCACGTGGAAGAAGGCGTAACCAGCCAGATTTATGGGCGGGAGGCCTCGACAGCGGAAGTGGAGGCGGGCGAGCAGTACCTCGAGCGCATCGCCCAAGCCCTCCGCGATCAAGGGATTACCGTCGAAACGGCGATCACCCACTCATCCTCGCCCAAGAAAGAGATTGTGCGTTACGCGCACGAGATCCGGCCCGACCTGGTCATCATGGGTGCGCACGGCCACGGCGGTCTGAAGGACCTGATCTTCGGCACCACCATCAACCCGGTGCGCCACAACCTGCAGGTGCCCATGCTGATCGTCAGAGGTACGTAGGGGCTGGGCATGCCCGGCCCCTACGGGACGGCCCGATCCCGCCGCCCGGGGTAGGGGCCGGGCACGCCCGGCCCGGCCCCGCCCGGTTGAGACACGGCGCCCCAACACCGTGTCGGAGGAACACACCGGGGGCTTCAGATTATCAGTAAGTCACGCGAAATCAACATGTTCAGTTGGCATGAGAAGTGCCTCCTCCCACAGCGTGAAGCGCTACTTCTGGTTTGCCCTGCTGTTCGCCTTCGGGATTCGGTCGCTCCCCTCGGCCACCTTGCAGCAGTTGACCATGAACGACATGATCGCCCAATCCGCCGCCATCGTCCGGGGCACGGTGGTGGACTCCTGGGCGGCGCTCACCGGTTCGGTCATCTATACCCACTATAAGATCCAGGTAAGCGAGAGCTTGAAGGGACCGCGCCAGAGTTCCGTCGAAATAGTGGTTGCGGGCGGAGTGGTGAACAACCTCAGCCAGAGTTTTTCGGGGTCGCCCACGTTGAACAAAGGCGACGACCTGGTGCTCTTCCTGTGGACCAGCCGTGCGGGGCTGACCCAGATCATGGGGCTGACGCAAGGACTTTTCGCCATCGCGCCGGGCGCTTCCACCGATCCCATGGCGACGCGCGCCGCCACCCGGGAATTGATGCTCGATCCCAAGACCGCGCAACCGGTGAAAGACGCGGTGCTATCGATGCACCTGAGCGACTTGCGATCGCTGATCGCGAACACGCTCCCAGCCAGCCAGGGGGTGAGCCAATAATGCGGGAAACGGGGCGCATCGGGCGGTTGGCGGCAATCGCCGTAGCGGCGGTAGCGCTGATGGGCACACCCGCGCAAGCGTATTACCACTACGTCCACTACCTCCGAAACGCTCCCTATACTCCGGTTCAGGAAAAGTTCGACCTCACAACCCTGCCCAACAAAACCGTGACGTTCTTTGTGAGCGACTCGGGACCGGCGGTGTTAGCTCCCAGTGACAGTCTCGGCTCGATCTTGGGCGAGGTCAAGACCGCGCTGGCCGCTTGGAATTCGGTGAGTAGCTCGGATCTGCGAGTGGCCTTCGGCGGCACCGAAACCCCGGGCCAAAGCTCCAACACGTCCGGCGGCAACGTGCTCTTCATCGACCTGCCTCCGGGCTTGCTGGGGCAGGGCGCGCCCACGGTGATGGTGGGAACCACCACCATTATCGGGGGGCAGGTGCTGTTGTCGAACAACACCAACAAGGGGCCGGGACCCAGCTACCTGGAGGAGTTCTACACCACGGCCGTTCACGAAATCGGACACGCGCTCGGGTTGCAGCACACCTGGACGGCCAGCGCCATGTCGCAGGACGTCATTCGCAATACCACGCGCGCGCGGCCTCTTGACGCCGATGACATCGCGGCCATCTCGGTCCTCTACGGCACCGCCGGCTGGACCGCGAACTTCGGTTCCATCTCCGGCCGCGTGACCTTGAACGGCCAGGGCGTGACTTTGGCCTCGGTGGTCGCCATCAGCCCGACCGGACCGGCGGTCAGCGCGCTCACCAACCCGGATGGATCGTACGAGATCGACGGCCTGCCTCCCAACAATTACCTGCTGTATGTTCACCCGCTCCCTCCGGACGCCGTTCCCGCGGACGGATCGGGCCTCCGGCTGCCGGTGGATGCCAATGGCCAGCCCATCCAGGCCAGCGGCCCGTTTGGGACGATGTTCTATCCGGGCACGATCGACCCCGGCCAGGCCACTTCGATCCCGGTGGTTGGCGGCACGGTGGTCACGGGCGAGAATTTCTCGGTGCAGGCGCGCGCGGCGGTGCCGATGTACGACGTCATCACCTACAGTTATCTCGACCCGGTCAGCCGCTCTGCCAGTTACTACCCCGGCGCCAACGCGGTCCCCGTCACACCGGGCTACATCAACACCACGCAGGGGGCGTTCTTCGTCGTGGCGAGGAGTTATTCCGGGAACACGCCGATTCCGCAATCGGTCACCATCCTGGGTGGCTTTGCGGCAGCCAGCGGCCAATATGTCAGGCCATACATCCCTGCGGGCAGCTCGCAGCAGGTGCTGGCTCTGTACTTCGGCATGCCGCTGTTTGCGGGAGCCGGCCCACGCCACATGGTTTTCAATCTCGGCAGCGATATGTACGTGCTGCCGGATGCCATCACCCTGGTCGAGAAGGGCGCGCCAGTGGTCAGTTCCGTGGCGCCGAATACCGATGGCAGCGTCACCATAACGGGCAGCGGTTTCGGCGCGGACAGCCGCGTTTTCTTCGATGGCATACAAGCCGTCACACAGACGCCGTTCAGCGGCACGGACGCGCAGGGTTCCATCGTGGTGACGCCGCCCTCGGGCTCCAGCGGCCAGGTATCCAACATCACTGTGTTTAATAGCGACGGGCAAAACTCGACGTTCCTTCAGTCGCAGAACCCACCCACCTACGTTTATCCCCTGACCGGGGCGCCGCAGGCCGCCTTGGACAAGAGTGCGCTTCCGGCGGGCGTTTCCTCGATGGTGGATATCACCGCGCAGAATACCAACTTCGTGGACGGCCAAGTGACCGTCGGATTCGGAACCGGCGACATCACCGTGAACCACCTTTGGGTGCTGAGCCCGACTCATTTGCAGGCCAACGTGGTGGTGGCGCCCAACGCGGTGCTGGGCGCCTCCGAATTCAGCGTCGTCTCGGGATTCCAGGTGGTTGCGCAGCCGTTCGCGTTTCAGACGCAGGCGGCGAATCCGAGCCTGCCTTCCATCGGGCTCCCCATCGTCAACGCGGTGCCCACTCAGCAAACGCTCTACCCCGGCGCCTTCGCAGCCATCTACGGGTCGAACCTGGCGCTTTCGCCAACCGCCGCTCAAGTGACGTTGAACAACGTGCCCGTGCCGATCGTGTACGCCTCGGCGGCCCAGATCAATTTCGTGATTCCCGCCGGTTTTCCGACGGGCCCAGCCACCCTGAACCTGAATAACGGCTCTGCCAACGCCTTTCCCGTGATCCTGCAGATCGGCAATCCGCCGCCCGCCATCAGCGGCGTGACGAACGTGTCGGGCGTGCCGCTCGGCGCCAGCAGCTCCGTCGGCATGGGCGACATTCTGAACGTGCTGGTAACCGGCCTTGACCCGACCGTGCCCGCCAACCCCAGCCGCTTGCAGGTGACAGTCTCCGGTATCTCCATGCCGGTACTCGGAATCGCGCCGGCGTCAAACGGCCAGTTCCAGATTCAGATCATCCTCACGCAGTCGTTTGCGGGCGCCCAGGTGCCGCTGGCGGTTGTGGTGGATGGCTCCAGCAGCGCGCCCTTCTCTATCACCGTGCGATAGTTCCAAGCGGCGATGTGTGATAACGTTGTGGAACCCGGAGATTCCAATGAAAATGAGACTGCTTCTGACTGCACTGTTCTTCGCCGGATTCGCCGCACCCGCGGGAGACCCGGCGGGGTTTAGCCTCTGGAAGGCGGCGGATTTGAAAGCGTTTACCACATCGCTGGCCGCCAAGATAGGCCCGTCCAAGACCGCCAGCCAGCCATTGACCAGTGTCGGCAACTATGCCTTCTCGGTGTCCCATCGCGAAGGCTCCGGTGGGGTGGAATGCCATCTGACTCAGGCCGATATTTTCGTGATCCAGAGCGGCGAGGCGTCGATCACCGTTGGTGGCGCCCTGGTGGATGGAAAGAACCGCTCGGCGACTGAGATGACCGCCACCGCAATCAGCGGCGGAACCGAGGTCCAGGTCGGCGCGGGCGACATTGTCACGATCCCCGCCAAAATGCCCCACCAGATGAAGCTCGAACCTGGCAAAGAGATCACCTACTTCGTGGTGAAAGTCACGCAGTAAGCGACCACGCTGCCTACTTGAGCCAGACGGTCAGATCGGGCGCCACGGCGCTGCCCACGGCCAGTTCCGCCGCCACCGGGCCCGTGGGGATGAAGCCCGCCGGCACACGCGCGTTCACTTGCAGCAATCCCACCGTGCCGGGGGCGCTGCCGGCATACAAGATTTGGGCGGGGAAGCCGGCCACCGTCAGGGTCACCGGCAGCAACGGGCTCGGGTAGGGGACCGCCGCGGCCTGGCCCGATAGGTTGGGGCCGTTGGTAAGCCCTTCACCGGTGGCATAGAAAGTCAGAATCGATCCCAGCGCCGTGGGGTCGGTCGCGGAATTGGGAGAGCCGTCCTGGTTCGCCACCACCGGGAACAGCGCGGGGGCCGCGCTCACCACCGCCAAATCCAGCGAGCCGGCCGAGATGCCCTGGTAGAGCGCCTGCACATGGGTGGTGGTGTTGCCCGCCACCGTGTAAGGCACCTGCACGTTGATCTGGCCGAACTGCGCGTAGAACACCGGCGCGGGGACGCCATCGAACCGGACTTCGGCGCCGCTCAGCAGGTTGGCGAGCATGCCCGTCGAATCCAACGCGCCGGCCACTCCCGACTCGGGGCCGAGGCCCGCGCCGAAAATGACGACGATTTCTCCGGGAGCGAC
>Ga0326728_10011527_pt1 | contig 20109 bp, 11 predicted proteins | sample MB3enrmetagenome_FD_207602 | JGI IMG/M metagenome (GOLD analysis project Ga0326728, IMG submission 207602) | Lab enriched peat soil microbial communities from McLean, Ithaca, NY, United States - MB31MN | ecosystem: Environmental > Terrestrial > Soil > Wetlands > Peat | place: USA: New York... | reverse complement strand
CCGCATCAACGGCCGCGGAATTAGAACTGTCCATCTGACCTCCAAGTGGACACAACCAGAGTGTCCACTTGGAAGAATGTCCCTCAAAACTGCGTCCGCCTAGACGGCCAAAACCGTACGCTTACCTTTGAAGGGTGTATTCGTACAGAGAAAGACGTCACGATTATGCATTGCAGGACGAGTATCAAGATGCCCAGATCTCTCAGGTAGGAATGGGAAATCGGCAACTGTTCGACAGCTCAACCCCGCATAACAATACTGTCCGCATTAAACCCGGAGGCGCCGGATTGCGCTGCGACGACGGGCTGTTGATTGCTGCTCGCCCCCCCCGCCTTCAAGCCATGCATTCCGGCAAGAGTCCCGATTCCCATCACTGTGTTTCGTAGGAATGTGCGTCTTCGCATTTTATCTCCTGCTTTCGAGTATGCCGTCGCAGTTAACGCGTGAATCTTCTGTACGCAGTGTTTCCTGCGAGGTGCCCACCTTCTATCGAGACCGCATCGGACCTTACTGAAATGCGAGCGAGGCATGAATATGTGGTCACATCAGATTTGGCAAGGCCGGATTTCTTGACCGGGTGATGTCAAGCAGGGCACTGATGGCTGGTCTGCTGGAGCGGGACTCGGGCACTCTCGGCGTCGTCACTCTGCAGCGCTGATCGTCCCCTCGAGCCTTCGAATGCCGGAGAAATCGAAACAGGGACGCACGAGATTGCTAACATGGAGAGAAGCGAAGTGATATCGCCGAAGCGGCGAACCGAGTGATTTGATCGCACAATTCCATACCGAGACCTTAGCCTTTGCTTCCGACGCCGAGTCATCCCCGCTTCAAGGAAGAAACGTCGCGATCTGGCTCAGGATACTTTCGCTTTCTTCGCTAACACAACCTCCCGTTTCCCTACCTTTGTTCTATTCGGACTTTTCACCCGCCAACTCTTGGTCTCGAGTTGGCCTATTGCGCGCTCTACGTCATCTAAGCCGTACCGGACATGGGCGCGCATGGCGTCTTCGGCTTCTTGAGGGGATCCCTCTACAATGCGGGCAATGAGCTCCTGATGGAATTTGGGAGGGAGGCTTTGGCGACCCGAGGTTGTATCATAAAGCCAGTTGAATGTTAGTATGTGGCTCTTCTCAATTGCCGACCTCAAAGACTCGGACCGAGCGCATTCCGCGATCTTCGCGTGGAGGTCAATATGATACTTCTGCATTGCAAAAAGAAAGTCGTTATCCAGCCCTTTCGTCGCGGCTGTCGCGAACAAAGTATCCACATATTCGGCCAGTCGCTTGAACTGTAAGATTTCCTGAAAAGTCACACGCTCTGCGCAGAGGCGGGCGGATTCGCATTCGAGGGCCTCGCGTAACTCGAACCGCTCGCGGACCTCTTCACCTGTCGGTACCCGAACGCGTGTCCCTGCACGTGGACGGCTTTCCACTAGACCTTCCAGCTCCAACCGTTGTAACGCTTCTGCCACGGGCACAAGGCTCATTCCAAACTGGTTTGCCAATTTGCGACGCGAGACAGAAGAGCCGACGGCGAGAGACCCTCGGAGGATTTGGTCAAGGATTAAATGATAGGCTTTTTCGGCCAGGCTAAATTCCGATAAGCCTTCCCGAAAACCCGCCTGTTTTGGTCGCGCTGCTATTGTCGACATGGGGAAGTCTCCAGGGGAACAGATAATGATCTCCCTTTTATTTGTCGTGACTGTTGTTTGACATATCAGTCACCAACGTATTGTAAGTTGCGTTGATCGGCGACGTCAACCTCCTACCCGTCGCCCTGTTTTCCTTGCCCGTCGCTGGGATTACGGGCGACCACAAGTGTCGTCCCTCCACGCGGTGGCGCGTGCCCGCGGCAAGAGTTCGAGCGCGCCACCGGCCCTATTCTGATATATCAAAATTGCGCGAATGTCAAGCCCTGTTTTAGTTTGCCGGCTTTTAAGGCCGCGCTTGAGCACTTGCCCAGACGGCGCAGCCGGAAGCGTCGCATCCCGCGCTGCTCTTCCAGGCTTGCGATCACCGGTCCTCTGGAAGACAGAATCGAGGCGGGAGTTCAAAGCTTTCGAATGCGTTAAATCCCAACGCAAATTAGTCGGCGGCTAGAAAAAGGGCTTGACAGGTTCACGGACTTGATATATCAGAATGGTCGCGAATTGGGCGCTGTAGCCGTTGCCGCTGGCACCGCCGAGTTCCCAAATCGTATCGGCCGAGGAATGAGGAGACAGACATAGATGCTACGAAGGAATTTCATGAGCAGGTTGATCGGGGTGGGGGCCGGTGTATGCGGAATGAATCGCGAAGCGACCCCCTCAGTTTCCGTTGCTGAATCCGGTGATGCTCTTTCAGAGCCATGCAAGGGGAGCCAATACACGATTCTTAGCAAGGCGTTGGACCGCGGTGCAATGGAACGGGGTTGGGCCCGGGAGGTTAGCCCTGATTATCATCACTGCCCTGACGCAGCCATTGAATCCTTCAAGGATCTTAAGTTCGGGATTCGGATCCATTGGGGATTGTACTGCTTGATTGGCAGCCACGAATCCTGGGGGTTGGCTGGTGCCGACCAAGAGTTTTGGAATATTTACAATATTTTGTATCAGTTTTTTGATCCTGCGGACTTCGATGCCGATGCTTGGATGGACCTGTTTGGCCGGTCGGGGATCAGGTTTTTTACCTTTACGACCAAACACCATGACGGTTTCTGCATGTGGCCCACAAAGACAACACAACCGTCCACTTTTCTTACTGCCGAGGCCTTCAATCATGGCTGCGAGTACACGACCACGGTAACGAACACGTATAGCATCATGGATAGCCCATACAAAAAGGACATTGTCCGCGCCGTGGTTGAGGCTGCGAGGAAGAAGGCCATTAAAACGGGGCTCTATTACTCCCACGTCGACTGGCATGACCCGGCGTTCGCGTGGGACCCTTTTCATTGCCACTACGACCCCAAGTTCACGAAGCAGACTGATCCACAAAGGTGGCAGATGTTCATTGACCATGAGCGCGAGCAGGTGCGGGAATTGATGACCGACTATGGCAAGATCGACGTCCTGGACTTCGACATCGGTTGGCCGAGGGAAGCTGCAACGGACATCGCCGATATTGCCAAGATGGTTCGGAGACTTCAACCTGACGTGATCATGCGAAGCCGCGGGATCGGAGCATACGGAGATTATTACACGCCTGAAAGAGAAATCCCCGCCGGACCCTCGCCAGGACTGTGGAAGGTCATATATCCTTGCGGGACTTCCTTTTCATATATTCCGAGTGATGTGTATAAGTCAGCGGAATGGGTCTTGGAGAGTCTAATCAGCACTTGCGCGAAGGGCGGGGTTTTCGAGGTGGGCTTTGGTCCAACGCCCAATGGAAAGTGGGCATCGGAAGCTGCGGAGCGCTTGGAATATGTCGGCGATTGGCTAAAGGTAAACGGCGAGGCGATCTACAGTACGCGACCCCGCAAAGTGTACCGCGAGGGAAGCGATATTTGGTTCACATCCAGCAAAGATCGCCACACGGTTTACGCTATCAGCCTTAAATGGCCCGGAAGCCAGTTGGCTCTTCGATCGACAAGGGCTATCAAGGGATCCCCGGTGTCCATGCTCGGGGTGGATCAGCCGTTGAAATGGCGGCAGAACGGGGATCTTTTCGTTGTTGACATTCCCCCGGAGGTCGCTGAGCACAGACCGTGTCGGCAGGCTTATGCCTTCAAGTTGCAGGTGGAGACCGCTTAGTGCTCTCCTTCCCTGACTGGATGAGTGTGGAGATATCTGATGAGCAGGACACTCTATGTCACGCGCCGCGAGTTTATGAAGGAGTCAGCCTTGGGCGCCACAGGTGCGCTGATGTTGGGAATGACCCAGGGGACCAAGGTGACTCCGGTCAATGCGAAGCGGGCAGAGGTTTCCCTCGCTGGCATCTGGAGCTTCATACCCGCCGTTTCCGGAAAAGGCAGTCCGCCGAAGCTGGGGTGGGGATCTATCAAGGTGCCGGGCAGTTGGGCGAGTCGTCGGGGCGGGAGCAGGTCTTCTGATTTAGTGGCCCTAGGCAGCGGTCCGCAGTGGGACGGTTACGACGGGGAGCGGTTGAGCAGCGCCTGGTACGCGCGCCAGGTGCGGATCCCTAAAGATTGGCAGGGCCACGTGATCAGCCTGCGCTTTGACCGGGTGTGTACGGACGCGATTGTCTATGTCAACGGCAAGGACTGTGGACAAGTGCCCTGGCCTTGGGGCTCAGTGGACATCACGCGTGCGGTGACGCCGGGCGAAACGGCGAATATCCGGTTGCTGGTGGCCGCCATCGCCGACTCGGGGATGGTGGGGCACTTCTGGCAGAATGCCTTCATGGACGTCACCTACACCGCGGCCAGTTTAGCGACGCGGGGCCTGACCGGCGGCGTCTATTTGGAAAGCCGATTATCCGAGGCGCACGTGAGCGGCGTCTTTATCCGCACCTCCTCCCGCAGAAAGGACATCGCACTGGACGTGGACCTTGCCGACGTCAAGCAGGCGGGTGGGGTGCATTTCGTCGCGGACATGCTAAACGAAAAGGGTGAAGTGGAGAGAAGCTTCACCGCGGACGCGGCGGTCGAAGCCAAGCCAACGCAGACCGTCACCGTTTCGTGGCCTTGGGCGCGCCCGCGTCTGTGGGACGTAGATCAGCCTAACCTCTACACGCTCCGCCTGACCGCGACGGGCGCGGGCTTGAATGACCAGTATAACCAGGACTTTGGCTTCCGGGAGTTCTGGATTGAAGGCCGGCAACTCTACCTCAACGGCACCGTGATCCGCCTGCGCCAGCCCAACTTTAACAATGGTCCGCTCGGCTCGGTTGGGGACAGCTTTTCGGAGTTCGGATCCTGGGCTCCGGATACCCGCGGCGATGACTCCGACCTGGGGCCGCAACTTGAACGTGCTGATCATAAAGGCTACTTGGGCGCCGTGTATATCCTTGACGCCAACAAGTACATGATGAATTCGAGCGGCGAGCTTATCTGGAAGGAGGACCAGCAGCGTGCCCTGGAGCGCGCCGCCGTGTGGATGCGTCGCTACCACAATCATCCGTCCGTAGTGATGTGGATCGCCGGCTGGAATTTCTTCAATAACGCGGTTGATTTGGATCCACGTCACGTGGGCCGCCGCGGCTGGGATCTGAGTGACCAGCGCTGGCAGGAGATCATGGCTGCTGCCGATGAGATGTTTGCCGGGCTCAAGGAGCTGGACCCGACCCGAGTCTATTACAGCCACGAGGGGGCTTACACCGGCGACGTTTATACGATGAACTGCTACTTGGACCTCCTACCGCTCCAGGAGCGGGAAGAGTGGTTGAGCACGTGGGCGAAAGATGGCGACATGCCGATCGCCGTGGTCGAGTTCGGCACTCCCATGGACTGCACGTTCCGCCGCGGGCACGATGGTTTTGAGAGCAACATCACCAGCGAACCCCTATTGACGGAATACGCAGCCATCTACTTCGGCACAGACGCCTATGACTCGGAGGGCCCGAAGTACCGGCAGTGTCTTCACGACCTGTTCCGCAGTGGAATGCTCTACAACAGCTCCCAGGACCAGTTGGATCAATTCGCCGACAACCATAAAATCCAGCAGCTTTTCCGCAAGAATACCTGGCGAAGTTGGCGTACCGCGGGGCTGTCGGGCGGCCTGCGCACCTGGTCGTGGATGCGGGACAGACTCGGGGAGGTCAATGGCCCGACGCTGGCGTGGATCGCCGGCCCGGCCGGTGATTACACGGCAAAGGACCACCACTTCAGCTCCGGCCAGACCTGCGAGAAGCAGATCGTCCTAATCAACGATATGCGACACCCGCAGGATTTTACGGCGAACTGGACCGCCACGGTCAGCCGCAAGGAAGTGGGCGAGGGCGAACTGCGAGGCACCCTGGCCGTTTCGGAGATTCGCAGAATTCCGATCCAGATCACCACGCCCCAGGTTGAGGCCGGCCGCAAGGCCGACGGCCAGATTACACTAACCGCAACTATCGGCGGGACAAGGCACCAAGATACCCTTGAGTTTAGGGTCTTCCGCAGGGGCCAGCCAGCCAGCGGGGAGACACCAACTATCGATCCCGAAGGCATGACCAACAAGATGCTGGCGAGCCTGGGCTATACGACCCGTCCCTGGAATAGCGCGGCGGCGCCGTTGGTGGTCATCGGACGCAATGGCTTGAAGGACGACCCGTCGGTGGCTGCCAGGCTGGAATCCTATGTGCGAGGTGGGGGCCGAGCACTGATCTTTGCCCAAGACCCCGAATGGATGACTCGAGCCCTGGGGTGGCGTGTGTGCCCGAAAGTGGCCCGGCGCGTTTTCCCTGTGGATTCCTCGGTCACCCAAGGGATCGATTCAGACGACCTCCGCGACTGGACGGGAAGCAGTACGCTCATTGAGCCATACCCCGAGTACGTCGGAGATTACCTCAGAGGGAACGAAGGGAATCAGCCTTACGCCGGGTGGCACTGGGGCAACCGCGGTGGGGTCACTAGTGCTGCCATCGAAAAGCCCCACTGCAGCGGGTGGCGTCCCCTGCTGGAATGCGAGTTTGACCTGGCCTATACGCCGCTGATGGAACTGGACTGCGACCAAGGGCGGCTGATCGTCTGCACTCTGGACCTGGAAGATCATGTGGCGTTGGACCCGGCAGCGCGGCGCACGGCTGAGCACGTCATGGATTACGCGCTGCACTCCCCGCTAGCTCCGCGAGTGAATAAAGTCGCGTATCTCGGTGGCGCCGCCGGCGCGGCATGGTTGGACGGGATCGGGGTGAGTTATCAGCAGTCCACCATGCTGGACGCAGACGCTGGGCTGCTAATCATTGGCCCGGATGCGACCGTCGACACGCCGGCACTCAACGCTTACCTGGAAAAAGGTGGCAAGGTGTTCTTCTTGCCGCGATCTCAGGCGGACGGGTGGCTCGGCACCACCTTGAAACCGGCGGCAGCCGATTTCGCGGGGTCGCTGTCAGTCCCCGACTGGCCCGAAGCGAGAGGTCTGAGCGCGTCCGATCTTCGGTGGCGTACTTACATGGACAGTCTACCCTGGGTCCTGAGCGCCGGTGCGGATGTCGGTGCGGACGGCCTGATTGGCCGCAAAACGATAGGCAAGGGCGTGGCGATCTTCTGCCAAGTGGACCCGCAGGGATTCCACGCGGATGAGAAGACGTATTTCCGCTACACGCGCTGGAGGTCCACCCGTGTCGTGACCCAGCTCCTGGCCAACCTGGGTGCCAGTTTCCCTGTGGACAGTCGAATCTTCAACCCCCTTGACACCTGGGCCCTTAACCTGGATGGCGAGTGGCAGATGAAGGCCACCCTCAAGTTGGCGCCCGCTGCGAGTGAGGCCACAGCGCATCCCGATCCGGGCATTACCCCGGCCACAAAAGCACTGGTTGGGAAAAGCGTGCCAGCCGGAGGATGGACACCCGTAACGCTGCCCCAGATGGTTCAGTTCTTCACGGATTACGATGGGGAGGCGGTATTCCGCAAAGAAATCGTCGTGCCCAGTGACGAGGCGGGTAAGGATATGCTTCTCGCGCTTGGCACTCTCGATGATTTTGACAATACCTATTTCAACGGCGTGGAAATCGGGCAAACGGACATCAGCACGGCCAGGTGGTGGCTGGCGCCTCGCAATTACGTGGTGCCGGGGAAGCTGGTAAAGGCCGGCAGAAACGTCATTGCAGTGCGGCTCTTCGATCGCTTTGGCTCGGGAGGCTTTGGCGGCAAGGTGGGCTTGCCAGTGGCCCCGGACGGCGATCGGTCGGGGCATCAATGCACTGGCCAGCGAGTTGGCTTGGAAATGTCTCTGTGTCCCAAGCCCGAGAGCGTCCAGACTCTTAACTATTATTGCCCCGATTATCGGACCGATTTCCCTATGGGAGACAATCCCTACCGCTATTACCGGTGGTAGGAGGTGCAAACTAGGGACCGGATACTTTTATTGATTTCCGCTTTGGTTGACGGAGGTGTGTTAGCTCTGAATGGCTCGCACTGACCGGGAGGAACTCGAAAGAATGGGCGGCTATAATCCAACCAAGGAAAATGATGGCATGACGACCAAATTAGGGCTTGTCAGTTTCACACTGCTCCTTCTCATCTCTCCTGCCTACTCCGAGCCAATTACGCTCCATCCCGCCAACTCGCGTTATTACCTGTTTGATGGCCAGCCTACGATTCTGATCACCTCGGCCGAGCATTACGGCGCCGTGATCAACCTGGATTTTGACTACGTTCGTTACCTCGACGCGCTAAGAGCTTATGGACTGAACTACACACGTATCTGGCCAGGCGCCGTGCTCGAGATGGTAGGGGAGTTTGTGAAAGGGAATACTATGGGGCCGAAGCCCCAAAGGACGATTGTGCCCTGGGCGCGTAGCAACGAGCCGGGGTATGTCTACGGGGGCAACAAGTTTGATCTCGATAAATGGAATCCGGATTATTTCGCGCGTTTGAAGGATTTCATCGCTAGGGCGGCGGAGCGCGGCATTGTAGTTGAGGTGTGTTTCTTCAACTCGCAGTACACACACCGCTGGCCCCTCTCTCCCCTGTATTACGAGAACAACATCCAGGGTGTAGGCAAGTGTGATTATAAGGACGCCCAGACGCTCAAATACGCCGACCTGGTCGAGCGCGAGAGTGAGTACGTGAGCAAAATCACTCAGGAAGTGAATGCGTATGACAATCTCATTCTGGAGGTTTGCGATGAACCGTCCAATTTCACTCCGCACGCGGAAGCCGGTCCCTGGGTAGGTCACATGTTGCAGGTAGTGCATGATACCGAAGCCAAGCTGCCCAAGAAGCACCTCGTGGCGCAGATGGCGGAAGGACCGATAGGAGGTCCTGTTGATTTCTCGGGAAGTCCCCTTCTATCGATTATTACCGGCCAGTACGTGTGGGGAGGACAAGCGGATAGCGAGCAGATGGGAGGGATGATGGGCCTGGACTATGAATACCACTATAACAAACCGATTGAGATGAATGAAACCCCATACTACCCATTTCAATACGGAGAAGGCGACCCCGTTTTGGACTCTCGTGTGGAAGCCTGGGAGTTCATGGTGGGAGGGGGAGCAGGTTTTAACCATTTGAACTCGCGGTACACAGTTGCGGACCCGGCGGGCGACACTCCTGATAACGCTCAAGTGCTGGGTGCCTTGCGCAACCTGAAGAACTTCATCTACAGCTTCGACTTCATCCAGATGCGTGCGGATAAGAGCTTCGTGGTCAGCGGCGTGCCCGAGGGAGCATACTGTCGAGGCATGAGCCAGCGAGGAGAGCAGTATGCGCTCTATTTCCACCATAGCCGGCTTGCGCCAGACCTGATGTACTACATAGCAATGCCGGGGCATTTTAGCGGGACCTTCGTGTTGGATGTACCTGGAGGGACCTACAAAGCAGATTGGGTTGACCCTGCCTCGGGCCTGGTAATCAGCAGTGTCACGTTCACGCACCAAGGGGGAAGGATGGAACTCGACACTCCCCCGTATACGCTGGACCTCGCCTTGCGGATCAAACGCGCTCGCTAAAGGTCAAAGCATATGCAAAGCGCCGGTCGCAGACGCTTTCCTTAGGCTCTAAATCTCAATGTAACTCATGTCGTTGCGCCGACACCGTTTGAACCCCGTGTGATCAGGCTTATCATCTAGCGAGTTTCATGCTCCTCCCTCAGGCATCAGCTCGGTGCCGCTTTGATATATCATTTTATCGTGCGCATGGCCTCTAGAGACTATATAATTCAGATTGCCTAGAGCTGGTTTTTGGCCGCCGGCCCCATGGCAGCAGCAGTGGGTGTGCTCGCCATGGAGTCGGGCGATCTGCACGATAGCGAAAGAACTGTGGGCAAGAACCAAGCCATGCCACTTACTGGTATCCTGTTGGTCGGACTGCTTTGGCAGCCAGCGCAGGTATCTCAGAATGACCGCAATACGCGAACTCTCGCACAGATCAGTAGAGAAGCCGACGACGCAATCGTCGCCGGAGATTTTGGCGCGGCTGTTGCCCTCATCGAGAAGGGTCTGAGGATTGACCCGGAGTGGAAAGACGGGTTGTGGAAAGCCGGACTGGTTCTTTACCAAAACAACCAGTTCGAGCCGGCTCGGGGTTATCTCAATCGACTCACACAGGTTGAACCGACTCGAGGCGTCGCCTGGGCCCTCCTGGGAATGTGCGAGTTTCAGCGTCACGAATTCCAGGCCGCAATTGAAGACATCGCCCGGGCCGATCGCCTTGGGATTCCGGAGCTGTCCGGCATGCGACGTGTGGCCTTGCTGGATCGTGCCATCGCCCAAACCGACCTCAGCAACTTCGGAACAGGCGTTGCACTCCTGGCAAAACTCGTGCCTGCCGAGAGCCCGGAGGAGCGCGACCAACTCATCACCGTCTTCGGGTATGCTTCCCTGCAAAGATCGACAGATGCCTCCCTCTCGCCTCTGCAAACCGCCCTGGTGCACGACTTGGGAGCAGTCCAGTATGCGAATGCCAGCGGCGACCGCTCTGGTGCAAAATCGTTAATTGAGGGCTTGCTTCTGAGGTACCCAAGGGAGCCCATGCTGCACTTCACGTACGGGAGCCTCCTTGTGTCATGGCGCGAATACGACGCTGCGGTGAAGGAGTTTGGCGCGGAATTAGCTCTCAATTTGAGCAGTTTATCTACAAGGCTCGCGCTTGCTTCTTTAGGTTTGACCTTAGGCAAAATCAGCGAAGCGCTGCCCTACGCCATTGAAGCTTCGAAGATGAGACCTGATTCTTATCTTGCTCACTTATATTTGGGGCGCCTGCTCATAAGAGCCGGCCAGTTAAATGAGGGATGCAAGGAACTGGAAATTGCGCGAGGACTTTCACCTTCGAACAGCGAGGTCCGATATGTTCTTGCCACAACGTACCGCCGCCTCGGCAGAGCTGAGGACGCCCAAAGAGAATACAAAGAATTTGAACGATTGAAAGCGCTTGATAAATAGGAGAAGAACGCCGCCTCTTCAAGAAAGTAGGCCATCGTTACTACCCTCATGACGTGCCGCCGCAACAGTAGTGTATCGCGTTGTGACCCAACTATTCCGCTAGACTCTCTCACTCGGTTGGGTACAAAACCTCGGGCAGGTCGCCTGGAAGCCATCGAACGCGATTGGCACCGTGACGGGAACAATCCGGTGCAAAGCGACAGTCGCACACACTTTCCTTAGGCTCTAAATCTTAATTTAACTCCTCGCGTTGCGCCCACGCCGTTCGCACCTCCTGTAATCACACATATCATCTAGCGACTTTCACAGTCTTCCCAATAAGGCGAACGTCGCGCTAGTTTGATATACCATCTTTTTAGTCGGCGCGACGGGCCAAATGTCCCAGATTTGCCAGTATTCCCGGTAAAAATAGCAAATATAGGCCAAAATTAAACGAAAAAAAGAGCTTGACAGCAAAATTCTGATATGTTAATTCATACATGCTCGTCCACAACGATCTCTTCCTTTGGATGTAAGAATGGCCGAGTTCTTGAATGGGTGGCCGAGAAAGAGATGCATTTCGATTCTTAATGCAGGCCTGCCTAAAACTGTAGCAAGGCGTTCAGGATTAAACCGACAAATTGAAATTTCAGATTCGTTGGTAAAAAAGCGATTTTTGGCCAATATCGGGCGTTAAATGAACCGCCCTTAACCGAAAGCACCTGCATAGCTGAAAGTTGATTTGATTTGTCAATTACAAGAGCAGTGGTCCTATTTGGGGTTTTGCGTCGGGTCTTGGATCTTAATTTTCAGAGGAGGTTATGGTAATGACACGAGTCGTCAGGGCTGTATGTAGTATTTTCGTTTTCACCCTCACCATCGGGGTGGCCATGGCGCAGATGAGGAACAGTACCATTACGGGGACTGTAACTGACCAAAGCGGCGCGGTGGTTGCCAACGCCACGGTTAGGGTTACGAATCAACAAACAAACACCGTGTCGGTGACCGAAACCAATGCGGCAGGCATTTACACCGTGCCCTATCTCCCGCAAGGTGAATACAGGGTGACGGTGGAGGCGCCTGGGTTCAAAACCTATACTTCGAGCGGCATTGTAGTCGCAACAAACGCTACGGTGCAAGCCAATGTTGATCTTACGGTGGGCGGGACCAGACAGATGGTCGAAGTCAAGGCCGCCGCGGCACAATTGCAAACCCAAAGCTCTACGGTGGCGGGTGGCGTGGGAAGCCACGTCATCGACACCATTCCCAACATCACCAACAACCCGCTGTACTACGCAACGCTGGCGGCGGGCGTGGTGCCGAGTCCGGGAATGTACGATACTCACGATCTCGGCGTGGGCTTCGCCGATCGCCAAGAGTATTCGGCGATGCGGATTAACGGCGGCCAGGTCGGAACCAACGACGTGCAACTTGACGGCGTTCCGGTGCAGGAAGCGGCTTGGCATACGGCTGCCGTCATCCCCAACAGTGACGCCCTTCAGGAAGTCCGCGTGCAGACGAATGCTCTGCCTGCGGATATTGGCGGCGGCCAGGGCGTGATCCAGATGGTTACAAAGAGCGGAACGAACAGTTTCCATGGCGATCTCAACTATGTCGTGCGCAACGAAGGCTTCAACGCCAACTCGTTTTATAACGACTTGGAAGGGCTTCCCAAGGGGAAGTACCGTGTAAACGAAGGCGGCGGCAGCATCGGGGGGCCGGTGATTATCCCCAAGATTTTCAACGGTAAGGACAAGATGTTCTTTTTCTTTGCCTTTGACCGTCTAACGAACACTCAGCCGGTCCAGTTCCTCAGCGCGGTTCCGACGGCGGCCGAGCGCCAAGGAGACTTTAGCAGCACGATGATCCAGGGTAATAACGGCAGCCCGACACCCGTCACGATCTACAATCCTTGGAGCGCGGTGCTGGTTCCGGGTACCACCAATGTTTATCAGAGGCAGCCGTTTCTTGACGCGAGTGGAAATCCGACAGAGAACTTAGCTAACGCGGTGTCGCAGCCCAAGTCGCCGTTTCCGGGATCGAGTGCGATTGACCCGTATGCCTTGTTATACTTCAACGGCTTTCCGCCGCCGAACAACGGCGGTTTCAACGGCGCCAACTCAGGAACCGACCCCTACAACGATCACAATTATTACTTCTCCGGGACTGCGCCGACAATTCGCAACAATTTGAATACGCGGCTGGACATCAAATTGGGCACCAAGAACTCGTTCTATGCTTCCGGGGGCATGCAGAATGGCATCATCGATGGCGCCAACCAATGGGGGTCTTATGGGACGAACCTCGGCTTTTACCAAATGAGCGCGAACGACATTAGTGACTTCAACCCTTATGTTGCGCTTGGCGATGTGATCACACTGAACGCGACCACGCTGATCGACCTTCACGTGGGTATGCAGCGGGTGGAGGCAAAGGCGGCTTACCCAGCCCCAACCTCGTTTGACGCGGCGAAGTACGCCTCCTATGGCATGCCAGCCGAAATCCAGCAGTATATCCCCATTTATGGAGTTGCCCCGTCGGCCGGAAGCTTCAGCAACTACAAGTGGGGTGGAAGCCTAGGGCTGAATAATGACGAATGGGACCGCAAGAACGAACACCAGACCAACTGGAATATTGCGGGGAGCATTACCAAGGTAACAGGCAAGTGGACCTTGAAAGGAGGCGCTGACTACCGTGTCTACCTCGGCGACTGGGCGGACATCGAATTTGGTACTCCTGCCCTCGAGCCGTGGGATGAGAGTGCGAACACCACCGCGCAATACGCCGATCAGGCTGGTAACCCTTATGGTGCTCCGTACAACACCACGCCCCAGCAGTCGGGCTATTGGGGGGGGAACGCCGCGATCGGCACCATGGGCTGGAGGCTTGACCCTGGCTCGGCGTTGAAGCCGGCGCTGGCAGCGAAATACATTTCCTTTTTCACTCAGAACGACTGGAAAGCATCCAACAGGCTGACCCTTAACCTGGGTCTGCGCTATGAGATACAGCCCGGGCCGACGGAACGGCACAATCATATCTACGATGTGGATCTGGGGGTGATTAACCCCTACGCCGAGGGCTTCGTTTCCCCCGGGGTTACGCATCCGCTGGCCACCTATGGGGCCTTTGCTTTCGCCGGAACAGGAACGTACCCCCGCAATCTGTGGGATACGCAGTGGAATAACATTTCTCCTCGCCTTGGCGCGGAGTATCGTTTGACCGATTCGACCGCGCTCCGTGGCGGATGGGGGCGAATGTATGCGCCCAGCAACACGGGCTATAACGCCAGCTACATCGTTTACGGCGGAGCCGCATTCACGGGCGGCACAGAGCCCCTTCCCTATGGCCCTTCCCCGGATGGAGTGCCGGTAGCTACATTTGACCAGGCGGCGTCTTCGGAGTATTTCCCGGCCGGGGGCGCCGTGCAAGCGCCAGACTTGTACGGCAACGCGAACGGCTCCGCGAACGTGGATTATTTCCTGCGACATGGTTTCAAGAACGCCATTATGGACCAGTGGAATCTCACCCTCGAACACCGTTTCCATGGGTGGCTGGCCTCCGCTGGTTATGTGGGATCGAAGGGCAGTGATCTTGGCTGGCGTTTGTATCCCCTCAACGGCATCTCCAATATTCCCGATACAACTCTTCAGGCTTGGCGAAGCCAATGGATCGCCTCCAGTGGCGCGATTAATCCGGCGGCGGTGCAGATTCCGAATCCTCTGCCGGCTTTGATTGGCGCCGCGTCGGGCGATATTGGCCACTCGACAATCTCAACCCTGGAATCGGAAGAGGCTTATCTCGGCCTTCTGGGGCAGACGGCATACGAGAGTGCCGGCAAGTCGAGGTATGATGCGTTGGAACTCCGCTTGTCCCACCCTTTCGGGAACGGATTCACAACGCAGTTTATTTACGATTGGTCACATGCCTCAGGGCTCGCAGCGGGGGATAACGGGAACTACGCTGAGTCACAAACGGGGACCTTTGGCTCGTTTACTGGCTTCGCGCCCGGCGGCGGCTACAACTTCCGCGATCTCCAGCCGGCAACCCTCAGCTTCGATACTCCGCAGCGCTTTCTTGGTATCGTGACGTATAACCTGCCATTTGGCAAGGGCACGCGTTTCGCATCCAGCAATAAGGCTATCAGTGCGATAGCGGGCGGATGGACGCTGGGCACCGTGGTTACGCTGCAAAGCGGACTGCCTTGGGGTCCCAGTTGCGGAACCGCTGACACCGCCACCGGCAGCCAGAACGGAGGCTGTATTCCCACTGGCCAGCCGCTGGTGCTGCCTAAGTCGTTGCGGGGTTGGTACAACGGAACGACGCCAGTCACCCTGCCGGATGGCCGCACATTTACTCCTCCGGAGTTTTCGTACCTTTATTTTAACCCCGACGCGTTTGCGGCCCCGGTTGTCCAGTTTCCGAATGGCAACTATGCCATCGACCAATATTGGTACGGAACTACCCCAACCTATATGGGCGGGCTGCGGATGCCTTATGTCAAGAATGTGAACTTCACCCTGGAGCGAAGCGTCACCCTGACAGAGCGGGTTAAGCTGCACTTCCTAGCTCAGGCTACCAACCTGCTCAACAATAAGAACTTCCTGCCCGACGCGCTGACCGACAATAACTTCGGCAATGTGTTCACCAGTCCCGGTACCCTCAGTCATGGCGCCAGGCTTGGGGAGAATGCAGACCCGAGCGCCGGGCTGCTGAACCCGACTATGATGTACGCAAGAGAGATTACACTTTCAATGCGCTTGGTCTTCTAGACCTACGACGACACGCGGGCTGGCAACACCGTTGCCAGCCCGCACGGCTTACTATAATCTCGCCCTTGCCGACGACCACATCACTCCTCCTGATGAGGAGGGTGCTCGTCATGCGATCGAAGCAGCTCTCCGGCTGAGTCCCGCCGGTGCTTATATCCAATCACTCGCGGGCAAGATCGCCTACGAGAGGAAGGATTTTCAGGCCGCCTTGGAGCATCTTGAAAGGTTTCCTGAATCGCCTTGAGAGCTCGCGATAACAAAAAGGGTTGACCCCGCTTGCAGCGAGTATCACATCTTGCCTTTTGCTTTGGCAGTTGGAGGATTAATGCACAATGAAACTAGAGGGCAAAGTGAGTTTGATCACCGGCGGCGCCGGAGCGATTGGTGCGGCGACGGCGCTGGAGCTGGCTCGCCTCGGCTCGGATATCATGATTGTTGACTGGCGCATCGATGACCGAGCGACGGAAGTCAAGGAGAAGATCAGTGGTCTGGGGAGAAGTTGCTTGATGTTGCAGGCCGACATGAGCGTTCCCGCAGAAGTGACGCGGTCGGTCCTGGAAACAGCCGCCCAAATGGGCAGCGTCGATGTCTTGGTTCACGCAGGGGGCGGAGGGGTTCCTGGAAATCTGCTTGAGGTTACTCCCGAGGCGTGGTACGGAGCTTTTGATGTTCACGTGCACGCAGTATTTCATCTCTGCCGTGCTGCTGTCCCCTTCATGAAAAAGAAACAGGATGGAGCGATCATCCTGATTTCGTCAGCGGCGGGCACCCGGGGTTGCTTGGGTGCGATTGCGTACGGAGTAGCTAAAGGCGCTCTTCCCCAATTCGCTCGTTCTCTCGCTCGGGAACTCGCCGACGACAACATACGCGTTAACGCGGTCTCGCCGGGAATCATCCGTACGCCCTTTCAGGATTACCTTACTCCGGAGCAGGTCGAAAACAACATCCAAAACCGGATCCCCCTGCATCGAGAAGGAAAACCCCAAGATGTCGCAGAGGTAATCACGATGTTGGTCACGGACGACTTTGTTACGGGTGAAACCATAGCGGTGGACGGCGGCATGGCAATGCGCATCGTGTGATAGCATTTGCCTAAGCGACCTGTTGGGGTAGTTGAGTCATGAAGTGTAAGGGGTTCTTTGAGGGAAAGGAGAAAACGTGGAAAGAAGGACATTCCTAAAGAATTCGATGGTGGGAGTGGGTGGACTCGCAGGGATCGGATATAGGGGCTTGACACTAGGGCAACCCGATAACATGCCTCAACCCGGCGCTGAACATGAGGGCAGGTCAGGCGAGATAATCGGGCGCCCCGTCCGCATCACCAGCATCAGTTTTCCAAACGGTTTGTCGTTGGACGATATCGCCGAGAATGTGGACAAGGCTGGCTCGGCCCGAGTGGACGTGATAGCTCTGCCGGAGCTCTGCCGCGGGCAGAACGACAAAAGCGAAGAAGACCTGCACGGGCCTACGGTGACGGTAATGGCGGCCCTCGCAAAGAAACACCAGACCTATATCGTGTGTCCAATCGATCGGAGGAACGGCAGCCTCAGACTGAATACCGTGGTGCTGCTGGACCGACGCGGTCAGGTGGCCTGCACCTACGACAAGGTTTTCCCATATTGGTCGGAATACGATGTTCACCCACCAGCCAATGTCGGCGAAGACGCTCAGGTTTATCCTGCGGATTTTGGGTTGCTCGGATTTGCGACTTGCTTCGACGTCAATTTCCCCGAAGTTTGGAAGCGGCTATCAGACAAAGGAGCTGAGGTGGTGATTTGGCCCAGCGCGTATTCCGCAGGTACCTCCCTGCAAGCTCACGCTATCAATCACCATTTCTATATTGTTTCTTCGACTCAAACCAGCGATTGCCTTGTGTACGACATCACAGGCGAAAAGCTCTCTTACTCGAACAGTGAGAAGGTCAACGTGGCCACGGTTACGTTAGATTTGGACCGTGGCATCTATCACGAGAATTTCAATCTCGATAAACGGGACAGGTTGCTGAAAGAACACCCGGAAGATGTCGAGCAGGAAAAATGGATGAAACTAGAGCAGTGGTTTGTCCTCCGAGCCAAGCGGCCCGGGGTGAGTGCCCGCGCACTCGCCAAGCAATACGGATTGGAGGAATTGCGGCTTTACCTTGAACGCAGCCGGCACGCCATTGACGAACGCCGTGGGTGGCAATATGAAGCGAAGGTCCTGTGCCCGGACCTGGATGTAGCTGGCCTAAAGGCCCTGACTTACCGCCCGGCAAAATTGTAGGGGCTTCTGGAACAGCCGGCCGGGTAGCGGCGAGTGGCAGCTCTGTGTTCGGGGTTAGAAATCAAGCGAGGTGATATGAGTTCGGCATTGAATCCAAACGACCTGACGTCCTGCGGATTGGGACGCGGTTGACTTGGGGAAAAACCATTGAAGTCTGGAGTCTCACAGTTACGATGGGTAATGATCGGCATGGCATTTCTGGCCACGGCGATCACCTATATGGAGCGCGGGGCCCTGTCCGTAGCGGTGCCAGTTTTGACGGACCAACTTCATATAACCAGCGTCGGCTATTCAAGGGTCATCTTCGCTTTCATGCTGGCCTATACGATTATGAACGGGGTCTCGGGACCCTTGATTGACCTGTTGGGTACGAAAGTGGGCTTCGCTCTCAGCACCGCTTGGTGGTCCGTGGCGGCAATGCTTCAAGCTTTGGCGAAAGGGCCATGGTCGCTGGGACTGTGCCGCTTCCTTCTCGGTATGGGAGAGGCTGGTAACTGGCCGGGCAGCGTGAAAGTGGTGGCGGAGTGGTTCCCCGCGCACGAACGCGCGTTGGCCTCCGGTATTTTCAACAGTGGAGCGGCATTCGGGGCAATTGTCGCTCCGCCGTTAATCGTCTCGATCATATTGAGATGGGGGTGGCGCGCCGCATTTCTGACGGTCGGGGTTACCGGGCTCATGTGGGTATTCCTGTGGGCGTTTGTGTATCGGACGCCTCGAGAAGTCGAAGCGGAGGTCGCTGCTCCTCCGACTCTCCCATGGATTTTATTATGCCAGCGATTTGTGTGGAGTTTTACTCTTGCGAAGATTTTCCTCGACCCGGTCTGGTATTTTTACGTGTTCTGGTTTCCCGAATATCTCAAGCGGGCTCGACACCTTGATTTGGCGTCCATAGGGAAATTGGCGTGGATTCCCTATCTCGTGGCAGGCTTGGGCAACGTCATTGCCGGTTGGTTTTCCGGGTTTTTGTTGCGCCGCGGAGTTTCCGTCACCGTTGCCCGGAAGTCTACAGTCACGGTTTTTATATTGCTGATGGCCGCAGCTATTCCGGCTGTGCTCGTTCCCGAGACGAGTGTGTCGATTGGGCTCGTTTCACTGGCCATGATGGGATACACAGGGGTCTCGGCAAATATGCTCGCATTCCCGGCGGATGTATATCCTAAGAATGTCGTTGCCTCAATCTGGGGGCTCGCCAGCATGGGTTCCGGGTTCGGCGGTATGGTATTTGTTCTCCTGACCGGATGGCTCGTTGACCGCTATTCGTTCGCACCTGTTTTCGTGGTGTTTGGTACCATTCCCATGCTTGCCTTACTGATTATTTGGTTTGTTTCTGGCCCACTCGGGCCTGCTTTGGCACGGACCAATGAGGGGCCCTGCCAGCACGGCTTAGGTGTTTAAGATCTGAATCGGGTCGATTTTGTGTCGCCCTTTGTACGCGACGGTCGGGTAATAGTTGGCGCCTTTCAGGCGATGACTCGAATCGCGCAGACCAAAATTAGGTTTACAAAATCTGGAGCTTTCTGAAAAAATAAGCATTTGGCGGTTTTCAGCGAGCCACGAGGGGCAATTCAAGGCTAGAAGGCCTTTTGGACTGAATGCGAGCGCAGGAATTGAAAGGTCTATACAAATTAAAATCGATGACTGACTTTAAAACCTTCCGATGATTGAAACCGCCACGCAGGAGATAATAGGGATTTCGAAGAACCGGACACAACGGCTTAGTCTGGCCGGTCAGGCTTATCACTTGATCTTGGATCAAATGTTGAGAGGAAGTCTGCCGCTTGGTTCTGTTCTCTCGCGGCGCAAGCTTGCCGAGCTGTTTCAAATGAGCTTGGTGCCGGTGGCGCAGGCATTGCAACGGCTGGAGATCGAGGGTCTTCTGGAGAGTCGTCCCCGGGTGGGTACAAGAGTTAAGGTGCCCACTTCGCAAGAAATACGAGGGCAATTCGAATTGCGGCAAGCGCTGGAATGCCAGTCAGCTCGCCTATGTGCCGAGCGGGCAACCTTTAGAGAACGATTAGAGCTGAAAAGGCTAGCCGCAAATGTCGATGCGCTATATTGCAAAGTACCTTTCCAGGATCCCGGAGACGACTGGGTTTTTGCTATGAACCAATACCATGTGGATCTCCACATGAGAA
>Ga0326728_10011525_pt1 | contig 20112 bp, 21 predicted proteins | sample MB3enrmetagenome_FD_207602 | JGI IMG/M metagenome (GOLD analysis project Ga0326728, IMG submission 207602) | Lab enriched peat soil microbial communities from McLean, Ithaca, NY, United States - MB31MN | ecosystem: Environmental > Terrestrial > Soil > Wetlands > Peat | place: USA: New York... | reverse complement strand
TATCGGGTCGCTCGGCTATTATTATACGAAGGGGGGTATCTCTTTTGCAAAGATAATTCGTGCAAGATGTTGCAAATACGGAAGACGGACCGATTTAGGGAACGGCCCGCTTGTCGTAACCACCTTTGACCACAACGCCCGTCCAAATGTAATCGTTCTTCGCCTGCGCCCTATGACAGTCGATGCACGGCTGCACTTTGCCGAACCTTACCACTTCTCCGCCCGGCTTGGCTTCGACCCAGTACCAGTCACCGGCGTCAGCATTGTACCCGCCTACCTTGTACATGGTGGTGAGTCCTGCGAGGTTCCGGTCGGAATCGTAGTTCTCCACGACGATGATCGAGCCTTCGGCCATTCCCTTTTCCTCTCCGATCGAGCGGAAGGCAGCGGGATTGACGTAGGTCGCGACCAGGGCGCCGTGACCGTGAGGAGCTCTCCCCTTGTGGAGCCCGCCTCTATCCGGCCATACCTGCCATTTGGTGTATGGGTCTGCGACCGTGACGTACTCGATGAAATCCTCGGCCTTCAACCCGTGATAGGACAACTGCGTCGCCGACGGCTTCGGCAAGACAATGAGGGCCGCTGCCAAGCCGCATAGAAGGATCTTTCGCATCGTCCACCCCCTTATATGCCAAACCCCCTTCTGCTAGTCCTACCGTATGGCCTGTCAGCCGGAAAGTCAACCCTCGTCGGGACTCGGGAGGGCCTCCGCTATACTTAAGAAGACGGCAATCAAGAGTCCGAAGGTAATGCAGAAGGCTGACTATTCGAGCACGCTCATTCGCCCCGGCCTCAAAGCCAATCGGCTACCCGAATAACTACGACCTCAAGATATCGGTGGGGCCGGTGAGTGCACCAAGACACGTGACGGAAGGAGGCGGCTTAGCCGGGGTAATACCTCTTTCGCGGCCGGGCCGTCTCCTTATCCTGGCAGACTACTTCTTCGTGATATGCTCTGCGTAGAGGTTGTCGGTCATCGCATAGCTAAGCGTAACGGTGTCACCGACCAACACGTCCTTCGAAAGGTCGCCAATGGGGGCATTCTTCCCCTCAACCGTCAGCTTGCTACCAGGCTGCACGATTGCGCCAACGTCAAGTACCTTCTTACCGCTGCCCACGTCTACGACAATCGCTTGAGAGCTTACTGCCGCCACTTTGCCCGACACGGTCTTTCCGGTTGATCCAAAAGCGGAGCCGAAGGGCACCAATAGCGAAACCGCCACGAGAACTGAGAGGAGAGTCACTAAAGTTCTCATCGTTTATCCTCCTATGTTCTGTGTCGAGTTAAAAACACGGCACATGTCAACAGTCGCCGCCTTCGCGGCTCTCGCAAGGTCGCCCCTTTCATCTGCACGACCGAGCGCCCCGGTATTTAATTCCTCTCTTTCCGGGGATAGATGAGAGCATATGCTCAAATCTAGTTGCAACATAATCGCGAGTTTTCGTTGTGTCAAGGGCCGTTGCCGAGATCCTTAATTGGCGCCTCCCGACCATCTCAAAGGGGCGAAAGAGACCCAGGCAAGGAAGCTTGTCTTGACACAATTCTGATCATATGCCTATAATTTGACATGTTCCCGCTTTGATGGAGTCTAAGATTCCGATTTGACCGATCCTAAGGATCGGCCGGTTGCCAAAAGGAGCATGAAAAAAATCTTCGATGGCATTGTCGTCGGCTCCGGTGCGGGCGGCGCTGCTGTCGCCTGTGAGCTTGCCAAGCGGGGCAAAGACATTCTCGTTCCGGAGGCCGGCCCCGGTGTAACAGACCGGCGCCTCGGGGGAATGCTCGCGGCCGCGGAGATCCTTAAGGCGTCCGGCGCGAGTAGGCTCGCTGTCACGAAGGTCTGGCGGGGCGCACATCCGGGCGGGACAGCAGCAATCGGAGAAGTGGTCGACAACAATCTTAAGGTCCCATCCGTGAAAGGGCTCTATGTCTGCGATGCCAGCACGCTTCCCTTTGCTCCGGACCTTCCGCCGATCCTGACCATTACCGCCCTGGCCAAATGGCCCGGAAAAAGGATGTAGCATGGGTGAGAGGAGATGCTTCATGGACAAGGCCGATTGGGTGCAAACGCCACTGCAGCCGCCACTATCTATGACGAAGGAGGGAGAAGATGAAAGGCACTCTCAAAGCCAAATATGCCGGTTGGTCCGAGAAACAGCTCTTGGACAAGGCGTATGAACTGGGTTTCGACTTCGAGAAATATTCTCACAGCTGCTCTCAGAGCGCGGTTGCCGCCATGCATGAGATGCTCCACATCGACGATGCGATAGTGCGGATCGCCACCTCCTCGGCGGGCGGTCAGGCGGCACGAGTCACGGGCACCTGCGGCGCCCTGATCGGCGGGACCATCGTCCTCGACTACTTCTTCGGACGTCCCGCCGAAGAGATGTCCCACACGGGTGAGGCCCAGGCGAATGTGGCGTCCCTGCATGACGCCGTCGGGATTGCCGGCACGCTGTTCGACAAGTTCGTGGCTGAACACGGCACCGTCATCTGTCCGCATCTCCAGACTCGCCTTTACGGACGCCCATTCTTCATCAGTGACGAGGAGGAGATGGCGAAATTTGAACGGCTCGGCGGACATGCAAATCCCGAAAAATCGTGCTGCTGCGTGGTAGGAAACACGACCCGGTGGGTAATGGAGTTGCTCCTTGCCAAGAAGGCAATCTCCCTCTAGGGCCGTGTCAAACGTGTAATGCCGTCTATGCTTCGTCCTGGCGAACACAAGTTCGGGTCGTTCAAGGAGTCAAGGAACGTACGAAAGTCCTTCTTCCCTACCGGCAGGCGGTCCCGTCCTTACCTCGTGCGTGCTCGCCTCGCCAAAAGAAAAGCATCGCTCCTCATTTAAGTCCCTCACTCCCCCCAACCCCCACGCTTTAGCTTGCGGGGGCATTCGTTATTCGTGCCGGATTCGTCGCGAGCTTTTCTAAGTCGTCCTCGGACTATGCACGAGGAGATAAGGACGGGACCGCCTTGTGGCAATATCTTATCAACCCCCACTGCCCCACAGCCCAAAGAAAGATCACCCGGTCTTTTCATGATCATAAGGCATACGGTTCCAGCCGGTCCTTTGCTGGCTGCAAGGGTCGTACAATTGTTGCTGCGCGTGTTGTTGGCTGTTGCTTTTTCATCGCCGGGTCGGTCGGCTGCTAGACCCGGCGGCGAATAGACGGTCCGCAAACGGGCAAACACGAGCGTAAGCGAGATTGAGGGGGAGGCTCCGGCGGCTTTGCCGGTGGAGGGGGCGACGCGAGCCCCAATAATAGCAGAGGTGTGGATGCAATCTGAACCGTGCTGCCCGAGGATAATACTTTCGTATATCCGAGGGCGCGCGGTGAAGAGGGCGCCGCAGATCGCGATTCCTTCATGCGGACCGGCCGGACCTGCATGTCGACCCGAGGTCTTTTCCTCCACTCCTTCCGCGCCCAAGGGATCGGCATTCCGGACCCGCTGCATCCACCGACATTACAGGCTTGGCATGGCACTGGGGCGACTGCGCGCGGCTACGGGTTCGCCACCCACGACGAGTAGTTGCCCATGGTGTAGATGCAGGCAAGGGGATTGTGGCCGGTTACGCGGTCCTTGACTGCAAGCACCGTGGTAGGCGCCTTGGCGTACTTGAAGAAGAGGGAGTCGTGGCCCACGCAAAGGCCGAGGACGATGTTGAATTGTGTAGCCGCATCGTTCAAGAGCTTCGCCTGGAGGATCGGATTGCACATCGACTCGTGCCGGCCGATGAAGATCTTCTCTTCGTCCCTCACCCCGATCTCTTCCTTTGGCACTGCCCCAGCTTTGCAAACCACCGATATCGTCTCAAATCCGTAGTTTTTCAGTATCTCGTTAACGATTGCGGCCTCCCTCGGAAGACCGCCGCAAAAGGCGAGACCGAGCTTCTCATAGCCCATCCTGCGGGCAAACTCACAGATCTCGAGCATACGGGGCTTGACCGGATGCATCGTGTAAGGCCTCTTCTCCCTGCCCGCGTAGCACTCCCCCTCCTGAATGCTCGCCTTCCTGGCAAATTCAGCGATATCTTCTTTCCGATACTCCCCTTTGGCCTTCTGCACTTCGGCTTTTCTCCCGAGGGTGGGGCACCCTTTCGGCCCCGATCCCGCCGGGTTCATGCATGCCTTGTTCTGTCCCGGAACGGTGCAGCCCGCGCAGCCCGGCTGATTCTTCGCTTCCATCCCAGCACCTCCTCTACGCTTTAGGCCGAGATCCGCTTTGATCGGAACCCTCACTCGCGGACCGATGGCCTTGTTGACTATTGCGAGACGTTCTGTGAATATAGATTCAACAACGGACAAGGGTTGTCAAGAAGAACATCGACGGGAGGACTAAAAAGATGAAGAAGGCCATAGTTCTCTATTGGTCTGCCGGCGGCAATACGGAGAAGGTTGCGGCGAGCATCCGGGAAGGGCTGGCGGAAGGGGGGATGGATTCCTCCTTGAGGAAGCTGGCAGAGGCAGATGACCTCGATTTTTTCGCATACGACTTGGTCTGCTTCGGAGTTCCCTCCTATAGCTGGCACCCTCCCAGGCCGGCTGACGACTATTTGAAGGCGAAGTTCTCCCGCTACCGGGACGAAGGTCGGATAAAGCCCGGCGCCCCTGTGATACAGGGAAAGAGCGCCCTCATCTTCTGCACGTACTCGGGACCCCACACAGGGACAAGGGAGGCTCTCCCGGCGGGAAAGTACATAGGCCAGTTCTTCGAGCACCTTGGCTTCACTGTCGTGGATGAATGGTATGTGTTGGGCGAATTCCACGGGTCCGAGGAAAACAACACAATGGGCCGCATGGGCGACATCAGGGGTCTACCGGACGAGGACGACCTCAGGAGGATACGGAGCCGGGCGAGGATTCTCGCCTCCCGGCTGGCAGGCCCTCGATAGGGGTAGGCGATGCTCTATCGGCTCCTTTGGAAGCTCCTCGTGAAAGGCGTGCGATAGAGGTATCTCCGGCTATCGGGCTCTTCCGCTGCCTTCTCCACGGCACCCCTTTGTTGACAATATTACGATCATATGCTTATAATAGTTGGGAGCGGAGAGCGACGGATTATCAATGCTCATGTGGCTTTGCATTGACCTATCTGTAAAGACCTTAAATTTAGAAACCACCAGGAATCAAAAGGAGAAGAGGAAATGAAGGTTTGTTTCGCAGCGGCAAAGGACGAAGGCATGAACAGCTTGGTTTACGGACATTTCGGGTCTGCGCCGGTCTTCGTGATGGTAGACACCGAGACGGGGAGCGTAGGCTCTGTGGGAAACCGGGATATGATCCATGCCCATGGGGCATGCAACCCCATAGCGGCCATCGGGGGCCGGGGCGTGAACGCCGTCGTAGTGGGTGGCATAGGCGCCGGGGCCCTCAACCGGCTCAACGCCGAGGGCATAGAGGTCTACGCGGCGATGGCCGAGACAATAGCTCAAAACGTGGATCTGTTGAAGGAAGGCAAGCTGCCGGTCCTTACCCTGCAGCACTCGTGCGCCGGCCATCAGGGCGGCGGCTGCGGCCATCACTAGAACCTAGAAAAGGGCAGAGAGGACGGGCTATCCGTAAGTGAAGCGACCGACATAACCGCACGACAGCACTTTCAGGACTTTAAGGGGGCAATTCAACTGACCGGAGGCTTACCACCATGATAAGCGCTTGGATAGATGAGATCAAGAGAGCGGCAGACCCTGACGGGCTGGGCATGATCCTCGTGCACAACGGCATCGTGAGGGGCACGACGAAAAAGGGTGAGCCCGTGAGGAGGATGCGCCTCTCCTACGACAAAGAGAGACTCGGGAGGCTTCTGACCGAGCACAGGAAAAAGGAAGGCATCCTCGACATAAGGGCCTGGATCAATAGCGGAGAGGTCAGGATAGGAGACGACATAATGCTTCTCCTCGTTGCGGGGAGGTTCAGAACCGACGTGCTTCCCGTCTTCGAATCCGTCCTCTCGACGATCAAGAATGAGATCGTCCACGAAGAGGAGATCCGATAGGTAAGGCAATCGTTACGCTGTTTTGCTGAAACGCTCTAGCCGAAGGGATGGCTGTCGACAGTGCACCCGGTTTTCGATGGACATCGCGTGTGACAGAACTGGAGCGGCATTTTTTCCTTGATAAGAAGGCGCCACTGCCGGGACGTCATCTTTTCGCCGTATGATATCCCCAGTCCTTTCAACAAGATAGCGTCCCACTTCCTGACGGCATCTTCGTTCCCCTGCGGGTGCTCACAGCGGTCATTCCGGCAAAGGGGGCACACGCGGCAGAGCTCGTCGACGCCTTCGACTGTTTCAATGAGGGTTTCTTCGTCTGACCAGACGGCATCCCTAACCCTTTGCTCGACTTGGAGAAAGCTCGCTCCCCGTTCGGAGAAGTCCGCCTCGAGAAAACTGACGCACAACACGTGATGTGGACGAAGTCTCACGTCTCTCCTCCCCCCTTCAGCAAACCAAGACCCTAGGGTGACTCTCTTTCAGTATACACGAAAAGACAGCCGGCCGGGCTTCATCACTTCCTCTCAATCAACTCGATCAGCACACCTCCTGTTGACGCGGGGTGCAGGAAGTTGGTCCGAAGTCCCTCTCTCACCTTCGAAGGCGTATCGCTTACCATCCTGGTCCCCATGGCCTTCAATGCTTCAGACTCGTCGTCGATGCTGTCCACGAGAAGAGAAAAATGGTGCAGGACGGATTCCTTCGCACCCAGGAACTTTGCCATGGGAGTATCGGGTCCCAGAGGCTCGATCAGCTCCACCAAGGCGCCTCCTTTTCCGATGAGCGTCGATCGAAATCCCTGTTCCGGCACCCGAAAGGTATCCTTCACTCCAAAACCAAAGAGCCGGCTGAAAAGCGAGACCATCCTGTCGAGATCCTTCGTGACAATTGAAATGTGATCAATTTTCTCTATCATGATCAGTGGTTCCTCCCTCACGGCGGGACAGCATGGGCTACACCTTTTTAGCCCCGAGAGCATCCTCGTTTTCAGAAACAGACGTTTTTCTCCTGGCCGTACTGTTCGACAGTATCGTCATGTACGGGTGCGACAGCCTGCCCCTTTTTAGCCTGAAGCAGGGTTGGATTGGGACGGTCCGCCTTACAGCTCATGCCCTCTGCGTGTGCTTCAAGGCATTGGCTTTCATCTTCGTCCCAGGAGAGAGACCGGCAAGAGCAATAAAAAGGGTGAGGCAGCCTAAGCGGCTGCCTCACCCTTTGCGAGAGGATGGCGTTATCGCTTGTCCCACGGCGGTATGGGTTTGACTTTCCACTTTGCGATCTCCAGCGGAAAGATGAGCTCCTGTTTTCCGTTAAACCACTGGAAGTCAGGTGCGTTGAAGAGGGCGATGCCCTTCTCGTCGTACTTGACCGGGCCCATCACCGTGTCGTGGACGTTGCCTATGACCGCCTGCCTGACCTTTGCCCCGTCAAGCGTGCCTGCCTTCTCGATGGCGTCGAAAAGGATCTGGGCGTTCGCATAGAAGAGGCCGACGGTGACCGAGTAGTTCCCGTTTTGCTGATGCCAGGCCTCACCCAGCTCCTTGGCGCCCTTGTAAGGGAAATCCATCGACCAGAACCCGTCGCAAAAGATGTAGTCGGCGTCTTTTCCCATGGCCTTGTAAAAATCGTACGACCACGTACCCTTGAAGCCCTGGAACCATTTGAAGTTGTATTTATTCTCCTTCGCCTGGCGTATGAAGGTGACGATCTGGGGTGTGTCGGCCAGGCAGAAAATCGCGTCGACGCCCGCTTCCTTGGCTTTGAGAACCTGGGAGGTGAAATCCTTCGCCCCCATGGTCAGGGCTCCCCGCTCGGCGAACTTGTATCCGAATTCCTTGCCGACCGCTTCCCATCCATCGCCCACTATCTTGCCGTCCATGCTGTCTTCGGAGATTACCGCCGGCTTCTTCGGCCGCTGATCTTCGGGAAGAGTCGCCCAGACTTTATAGGTCATCGCTGCGGCCCCTGCGGCGGGATCGAAGAAATACATGGTGCTCCATTTGGGGTTATGGGTCACAAACTCCTGGGGCCACATGACGACGCACTGGTAGTAGACCTTGTACTTCTCGGCCGTCACCATGCCGGCAACCGTCGATATTGCGCCGGTCTGACCGGAGAGGAGCAAATCGACCTTGTCCCGCTTGATGAGGCGCTCGACAGCGGCTGCCGCTTTGCTCTGCTCCGACTCATCATCGACGATGATGAGTTTCACGGGAAGTTTCTTGTTGTATTCCTTCACAAAAATGCCGCCATTCTTGTTGACCTCGGCAACGGCCCGTTCGTAGGCAAACTTCTGGTGCATCACGACCGCGGCCTGAACGCCGCTCAAGGAGAGGTGCGTGCCGATCACGATCTCGTTCTTCGCCGCCTGGGCAGGCTGCACGGCCAACATCAATGATACGAGAAAACATAAAGATCCGAGCCACAGCATCGTTTTCATCGTCCTTCTCATCCTCATTACCCTCCTTTTGGCATTGTTTCTAAACTAACCACCGCTATCGGCCTTACTGCTTTAGACCATCACCCCCCCCTTCTAGGCCCGCCGTTTCGGCCGATACCCCGTACCCGTACTGCCTTCCACAAAGCTCTTTAGGTCTCTCTCGCAATTGCCCTGAAAAGGGGCAGTCTCCTGAGCACCCCTTCCTTGTGCCCGGTAATGTACTTCATCAAGCCGTCAGGCAAGAAAAGCGTGACGAGAACTATGAATGCTGCCGAAAAGATCGGATGAAGCTGCGGCATCACCATATTGGCAAGCTCATAGACGCCGGACAGGATGAATGCCCCCAGGATCGGTCCCAAAAAAGTCCCGGAGCCTCCCAGGATTGTCATGAGAATGGGAACCATGACCCAATCGAGGTCAAAGGCGCCCGCCGAGTCGATGTGGAAGGTATAGTAAGCGTTGAGGCTCCCGCAGAGGCCTGTGACGAAGGCGCCCGCGGCAAAGGCAATCACCTTGTACTTCAGCACGGCGACGCCGTTTGCAGCGGCAGCGACCTCGTTTTCTCTGATCGCCACCAGGGCAAGGCCGATGGAAGACCGCGTCATCACAAGGACAACGATGAGCGTCAGAACGGCAATGGCGAGGGCGATGAAGTAGTAGTAGGTCATAGATATATAGGCATCGGAGGGGAGGTTGATGCCCATCGGACCCTGAGTCACGCGCCCCCCGTTAATCGCGATGACGTGAAGGATCTCGCCCAGACCGAGGGTGCCCAGGGCGAAGTAGTCGCCCCTCAGCTTGCTTAAGAGAAGCAAGCCTACCAGTATTGCGAGAATCACGGCGCAGATGCCGCTCAAAACCATCCCCAGTGGGTCGAGATAGCCTATCGCCTTCGCCCTCCAGAGTATGGCCGTCACGTAGCAGCCTACGCCGAAAAAGGCATGCTGTCCGAGAGAGACCTGCCCCGTATAGCCGCCGGCGAGGTTCCATCCCTGGGCCATGGCAACGTAGATGAAGGTCATGTAGAGGAAATAGACGAGGTACGACCTCTCGGTATTTACGAGAAAAGGATAGATCACGAAGAAGGCCAAGACAATGAAACCCACTGCCCAGCCCGTCTTGCCGGAATTGAGCTTACCCCTCATGATCCTCCTTTTCTTAAGCCTTCTCTCCCGAACTACGCCCGAGAATCCCTTCGGGCCTGAATATCAGAACCAGCAGGAAAGCGGCATACGCAACGGCGTCCGCCCATCCCCCGCCTATCGTGTATGCGCTCATGCTTTCGAGCACCCCAAGAATGACCCCTCCGAGGAGTGCTCCTCCGACGCTCCCGAGGCCGCCGAAGGCGACGGCAATGAGGGCCTTGAGGCTGAAGATAAACCCGAAATAAGGATCGAAGGGGAAGATAACGCACGTGGCAACGCCGGCAACGCCTGCCAGGGCGATGCCGATGCTGAAGGTCACAGCGCTCACCCACTCCGGCCGCATCCCGAGAAGGGCTGCTGCCCCCATGTCCTCTGAGACCGCCCGGACGGCTTTCCCCAGGATGGTCTTCTTGAGGAACAGGAAGACGAGAGCCGTCGCAGCACATGCCACAATGGCGACTATGATCCGGTTCACCGAAAAAGTAACCCCGCCAAGACCGAGCGCCGTACTGGCGAATTTCGTTTTCACCGTGCGGTAATCCGACGAAAAGACAAAAGCCATGACGTGTTCCAGAAGGACCATGAGGCCAAAGGCCAGAAGGAGGGACGGGTTCTTCCCTGCCTTCGCCACCCTCTGAAACAGCCCCGTATACATGGCGAAGCCGAAACCGACAAAAACGGGAATAATGAAGAGAAAGCCCCAGAACGGACTAAGGGAGGTGAAGGTGACCATCCAGAATATGCAGTAGGCGGCCAGGATCATCACCGCGCCTTGGGCGATGAAAATTATCTGCATGCAGCCGAAGACGAGGCTCAACCCTATGGCCGCAACACCGTACATGCAGCCGAGGAAGACCCCGTTGACAAGGACCTGAAGAAACGTAGCGAGCGATGAGAACCAGTGCACGTGACCTACCCTATCCTTCCGAGGAATGCTTGACGGAATTCCGGATCGTCCAGAAGCTGCGCGGGCTGCCCCTCCATCCTCATGACACCTGTTTTCAGCACAAACGCATAATCGGCTATCTCCAGGGTCTTGCGGACGTTCTGCTCGACCAAAAGGATGGTAACGCCGTCCCGGTTGAGCTTCTTGATGATGTCAAAAAGCAGCTTGACCACTATGGGGGCCAGACCCAGGGAAGGCTCATCCAGAAGCAGGAGTGTGGGCCTCGCCATGAGGGCCCTGCCAATAGCGAGCATCTGTTGCTCGCCGCCGCTCAAAGTCCCGGCGAGCTGGCGCATCCGGCTCTTGAGCACAGGGAAAAGGCCGAAGACCCTAGCCAGTGACTCTTTTGTCATGGGCCGCACGCTGGGGAGGTAGGCGCCCAGCTCAAGGTTTTCCAGGACCGTGAGGCCGGAAAAGAGGCGGCGTCCTTCAGGCACGTGGGAGATGCCGGACGATGCTGCCATCTCCGGCCGGCAGTCGACGAGGGGACTTCCCGCGTACACTATTCTCCCCTTTGTGGGCTGAACAACGCCCGAAATGGCCTTGAGGAGCGTGCTCTTGCCCGCACCGTTCGCTCCCAGGAGGGCGGTGATTTTGCGCTCCTCGACGCTGAAGGAGACATCCCAGAGCGCCTGGGCAACGCCATAGAAGACGTCGACGTGCTCTACCTCAAGTAACGGGCTCCCCAAAATAAGCCTCTATGACTTTCTTGTCCTTCGCTATCTCAACGGGTGTGCCGTCCGCGATCTTGATGCCGTAATCGAGCACGACGACACGGTCGCAGATGTCGAATACCGCATCCACCTTGTGCTCGACCCACAAAATGGAGATCTTCCTTTCGTCCCTCACTTTCTTGATCAGATAGAGGATTTTCTCGGTCTCCGAGGGATTGAGGCCGGCCATGGGCTCGTCCAGGAGCGTCACCACCGGCATGGAGGCAAGGGCCATTGCCACTTCGAGGAGGCGCCGGTCGGATAAGGTCAATTCGGCGGTAATCGTATTGCTCTTTTCAGCCAGCCCCACCATCTCCAAAGCCTCCGCCGCCCTCTTGCGAGCGCCCTCGCTCCTGTGCACGTGGCCGAACGTCGCGCTCACCATGACGCTTTGAAGGGCAGTCATGCTGAGGAAGGTTCTGATAAGCTGAAAAGTCCTTGCGATCCCCAGATGGCAAATCTTGTGAGAAGAAAGACCGGTGATCTTATTCCCTTCCAGGTAGACGTCCCCGAGTGTCGGGCGGTAGATAGCGGTGATTATGTTGAAAAGGGTGGATTTGCCGGCTCCGTTAGGACCTATCAGACCTATGATCTGCTGTCGCTCCAGGCGCAGATCGATTCCCTGGAGAACCTGGAGCCCCCCAAAGCTCTTGGAGATGTTGTCCAACCTCAGCACGGCGCTGTCGATATTCACGTGAGACTTCCCCGTGTGGTAAAGTCCGCCCTTCGGACGGCCTTTATCCGTCTTTCGCGGGGACCGTCCGTGTTCCAAATCATCGACACGAGCATTGTAGATTACAAAACGTCGCTTCGTCAAGCAAAGTATTTTGTTCTAGGCAAAATTGTTTTTTGCGCGTATGCTCTAGCGTTTCACCTCGTAGCCGGCCGCCTCACGGTCCCATGTGTCTTTCGTAACACCCTCTGACCTGAGGACGTGCTTCTGGACCCGCTCAGTGGGCGTCTTCGGGAGGGCCTTCATAAACCTGAGATAGCGGGGTATCATGAAATAGGCCATGCGTTTTTCGCAATGGGCCATCAACTCCTCGGGGCTAAGGCTGAATTCCGGCCTCAGCACCAGGCAAACCATTACCTCGTCCTCCCCCATGGATGACTTGACTGCTATTGCCGCCGACTCGAGGACCGCGGGATGGGCGTTTATCGACTTCTCCACCTCGTAGGACGAAATGTTCTCTCCCCGGCGCCTGAGGGCATCCTTCTTGCGATCGACAAAAAAGTAGTAGCCTTCCTCGTCACAGACGAAATAGTCGCCCGAGTGGAACCACAGGTTTCGCCACGCCTCGACCGTCTTGTCCGGCATATTGTAGTATTCGAGGAGCATGCAGTAGTCGCCGTCGGGCCGCACGAGAAGCTCTCCCACCGTGTTCGGTCCGGCGATCATCTCGTTGTCGTCCAGGAGTTTCACGGCGCACCTTCGGGGCCGGCCGCAGGAGCCCGGCTTCCGATCGCGCAGGTTATTCATGAGGGGAAGACCGAACTCAGTCATACCGTATATCTCCACGAGGGAGAGGCCGAAGCGCTCCTCGAAGGGACGAAAAATGTCCTTCGGGGTCGCCGCGCACACCATCAGCCGCAAGGGGTTGTCAGCGTCGTCAGGCTTAGGGCCAGCCTTGAAGAGGATGGGCACGATGCTTCCAAGGGAGTTGAACTCAGTGCATCCGTAGCGTTTGACGTCATGCCAGAACCTGCTCGCAGAAAAGCGCTCAGCCAGCGCAGTGCGCGCCCCGGAGAGGAGCGCCGGCATGAAGGAAAGCTGCTGAGCGTTGCCGTGAAACAGGGGCAGCGCGTTGTAAAGACAATCGTCTTCCGTATACTCCGCCGCCTCCCACACGATCTCTCCCATGAATACGGTGTAGTTGTGCGGCAGCATGACCCCCTTCGAAGGGCCTGTGGTGCCTGAGGTGTAGAGGATGCAGGACGGGTCCGACCAGAGGACCTCTTCGGCCCGGTAGACCCCGTCGTTATTCACCACATCCGGCCACTGCGAATGCGGCTTCGTCAGTCCCACATTCGATCCGGCCTGCGGGTCGAACAGGACGACCTGCCGTATCTTCGGGATATCCTTCTGGATCGCCTGGATGCGATCGAGGTAATCACGGTGCACGACCAGCAGGGACGAGTCGGATTGGTCCAGCATGTAAGTGAGGACATCGCCCTTGTGGGCAAGGTTGATAGGTACCTCGACGGCCCCAAGCTTGGAAATGCCGAACCAAAGAAAAAGGAACTCGGGGGAGTTGGGCATCATGATTGCCACCTTGTCCCCCTTGGAAACGCCGATCTTTTGCAGCCCGGAGGCCACTCGGCTGCTCGCCTCATCCAAGTCCCGGTAGCTGAACTTGTCATCTTTGAAATAGAGGAAGGTGCGGTCGCCATACTTCCGCGCCTGACGCTCCAACACCTTGTGTACGACCCTGTCAGTCCGCACGTCGTCGCTCACATCCGCCTCCTTGTGCGCGCATACAGGGCACCCGGCCCCGTCTTAGATTTTGAAAATGTGCACGCTTATTGCGCCCGATTCCAGTCCGGACACATATCCACCCATCACGTGCGTAAGGGCGGTCTTGGCCCCGCTCACCTGGATCTTGCCGGCCCCTCCCCGCAGCTGCCTCCACACCTCGACGACTTGAGCAACCCCTGTCGCGGCTAGGGGGTGTCCCTTGCTCAAAAGGCCGCCACTCGGGTTGACGGGGAGAGTGCCATCGAGCCACGGCCCCCGGGAGTCGATGAAGCGTCCACCTTCTCCCTTGTCGCACAGGCCGAGATCCTCATAGTGCATGATCTCCGCGACGGTGAATGCATCGTGGAGCTCGACAACATCGATGTCCTTCGGCCCGATACCCGCCATCTCGTAGGCAGCCATCGCCGCTTTGTGACTCATGTTCGAAAAGGTCGCATCTTCCCATTTGTGGAGGTAGTCGCCCGATCCCAGTACCGAGGCGGCAACGACCATCGGGAAGGCGGTGAACCTTCTGGCGATCTCGTTTGCGCAGAGCACCACCGCTGCCGCCCCGTCGGAATTGGGGCAGCACTGGAGCAGACTGAGGGGATCGCAGACCATCCGGGACGCCAGAATATCCTCTACCGTAAGCCTCCGCTGGTACTGCGAATAGGGGTTAAGACACCCGTTATCGTGATTCTTCACGGACACACGGGCAAACTGCTCCGGCGTCGTGCCGTATTCGTGCATATGGCGGCGCATCATAAGGGCAAAGAACATAGGCACAGTAAGGCCCAGTTGGCCGTCCACGTCGTCGGGAGGGGGAGGGATGAGCTTGCCTGCCACCGGGCTCGTGGTCATCGACTCCACTCCACCGGCGATGGCGATGTCGCACTGACCAGCGGCCACCCTGAGCCACGCCTCCCTGAAGGCGGAAGCGCCGCTGGCGCAGGCGTTCTCAACGTTGAGAAACTCCATGTCCGAGATGCCCACTTCCTTGAGCATGCGCTGCCCCACGCACCATCCTCCGTAGACCGTCCCCCACGAAGCGAATCCCACGTCCTTCGGCTTGATCCCCGCGTCCTTCATGGCCGCGAGCATGGCCTCACGGCCGAGGGATTCGTGGGTTCTTTCGGGGAATTTCCCAAAGACGGTCATGCCGCCCCCAATTACCGCAACATCTCTTAGTCGTTCCGTCATTCCCATATCAACCTTCTTGTGCTTACCCGGCGAAAGGCCCGCACCGTCTAAAAGACGACAAACAGACAATCAAAGCGGCCTGTATTTGTATCCCACGACGCTCTTCTCTCCTTCCCGCCACAACTCAGCGACGAGGAGCCCCATTTTAGTTCCTATCAAGAGCTGCGCCTCTTCTCCGATCACCAGGGGCGCAAAAACTCTCACCCCTTCCCGGGCGTTTACCCATCCGGCGTAGAAGGGCGCCTCGAAGCGGAGGGACGGCATGTAGGAGACCGTATAGGAATAGAGTGTACCTTCGCGGCCAAATCCGATCGGCTCGAGATCCTCTGCAAGACAGGCGAAGCAGAGCGGTCGGGCGGGAAAATAGATCTGGCCGCACCTGCGGCATTGGTTTCCGGTCAGACACACGTCGTCTGCCCCTTCCGAAAAAAGCCCTTCTCTGAACGGCACTCTTTGGCCCATCACCCTTATCCTCCCTCAATCGTGCCACGAGCCGTAGTAGGTGAATGATTTGTAGCGGGTTTCGGGCCACTCTCCGTAGAACTCCAGAATCTCGTCGTCAGGCTTCAATTGCAGCCACTCCTTCTCGAAGACCTCGAATCTCACCCCTCTCGTCTTCCTGTCCAGCCTCTCCTGTTCGCGGAGCATCCTCGTTTTCTCCTCGTCCACGAGAAGGGATTCCTCGTTGTAGGCCACCCTGTAAACATCTCTCGCCACCCGGTGCGAAATAATACCGTCTTCCAGATCCTGCATGACCAGCGAGGGGTCGCGCTCGATGGGGTCGCCGTAGCCGCCTCCGCCGGCGGTTCCGCCAGCCACGATGTCATATTCGTGGACGAGCCGAGGCGGGGAAGGATACTTGTCAGCCTCGTACGTGCCGCTGATCTGCTTCCCCACGTATGTCATCCAGCTCGCCGACGGCAGGCTCGCTTCAGCCGAATGAAAGATCTCCTTCAGATTGGTATCGACGATCCTTACAAAGGGCATCACCGGCGAGCCGTAGCCGCCGCAGAGGCCCTGATTGATGGTGGCCCTGGAATTGAATCCCCAGGACCCGAAGAACATCTCGGGAACGTCGTGCACGGATATGGCATAATCCATCCCGACTCCTCCCCTGAACTTGCCGTAGCCGCAGCTGTTCCGATGAAGGCCGCGATACAGATAGAGGAAAGGCATGGCTGCTTCGAGGCTCTCCACCTCTCCGGGCTCCGAGCTCATTGGAGCGAACGACGCTCCCGCGGTATTGACCCCGTCCTTGTCAAACCTTGCCCCGTAGCCATCCGAGTTCATCTCGGCCCCCACGTCTGCGAAGGGAGCCCCGTACTGGTTCAGACCTCCGTAAACTACGGTGTTGAAGGTGTGAGCCGGCTGTGCAAGGACGCACTCCCTCATCGTCGAGAAGATCACTTTCTGCATGGCCTGCCACAGGATGTTTCTGTTGAGGTTCATGGTGAAGGGTGAGCCTGCCTTCGGTGATTCCCTGGTCGCGTTCGTCATCGAGCCTTCCGGCACCTTGTAAATAAGAGGCTCGAGAATCCCGGTGTTGTGCGGGAGATCGCTGAAGAGGTGCGCCATCCAATACGTCATCTGGATGGCGATTATGCCGATAGGGATCGCGTTGCACGCAAGATCCCTCACCTCGGGAGATGTCCCGTCGTAGTCAAAGTAGAGGAGCTCGCCCTTCTTCTCCAGTCGCAGCGATATCTTCATTGCCCGCGAGACAGGTCCCACGGCGTCAAGTATCTCCACGTGATGGAAGGTGCCGTCATTCCATTCCCGGATCTTCTTCTTCGCCCCCTCTGCGGTGATGTTGATCATGTACCGCAGCGTCGATACGAAGCTGCTCGCCCCTACTTTCTCCAGCACCGAGTGGAGCCTTCTCTCCACCACCCTCAGGGCTGCCATGCGAGCCTTGATATCGAGCGTCAGGACCCTCGGGTCCCTCACCATGTGGTTCATGGCATTGATCAGATCTTCCCGAAGGGTGTAGTTTTCAGCGATCTTCGTCGGGGGAAACTGAATACCCTCATCGTAGATGCTCTTCGAGGTGGTCGGCATGCCCCCTGGCTCGCAGGCGCCGCACTCGCCGCTGTGGACCACGGCTCCGACCCAACAGACCAGCTTCTCTCCATGAAAAACAGGGGCGAAGATACCCATGTCCGGCGCGTGAACACCACTGTAGAAGGGATCATTGCTGAAAAACGCATCCCCGGGCTTCACGCCGACCGCGGGATTATTGAGCCAGTGCTTCACGATGTATTTCACCGAGAGGGTGCCCAGCACCGCATGAAAGAAGAGGCCGGTGGCGCAGGATGCGTTGTCGCCGGAGGCGGTATAGATTGCCACTGCCGTGTCCCCCCAGCGGCATCCGGTAGACGCGCCAAGCTTGATGACCAGCTCATTGCCCTCGCTTGCGATCGTCAGGAGCTTGTGCGCAAATATCCCGGCCATCGTCGGATCGACACGGGCCATTCCCTCCTGTTCTTCAGCCGTTGGAGGTTCGGGGTGAAATCTGGTTCTCACTTCGTAGTCAATTCCCGACATGTCGCCCTCCCTGATCTGCAATTAATGGGGCTAGCGTCGCCCCCTCCACAGGCATCAGCCTGCGGAGCCTCCCCCTCAATCTCGCTTCGCTCGTTGTTGCCGTTGGGCTCGCGTCCCATCCTCGACAGGTCAGCCTTGCGAGATTTCCCCCTCAAAGACGGGACTAGGCCCCCTCTATCCTTCCTTCGTCAGCACGCCGTTTCCGTACGCATCCATCCTGAAGGACCAGCCCGGTTCGACCACAACGGTCGTCGTCTTTGCCTCGATGATAGCGGGTCCCTCCGCACAATTGCCGGGCCGCAACAGGTCCCAGTCGTAGACCGGGGTCTTTTCGAACCCACCCTTTGCCTCCCAGTAGCAATCCTTCTCTTCCTTCAGGGCTTGAGGAGAGAGCGCTTTGTCCTCCTCGCCGGCCCCGGCGACGGCGAAGTGGGCCAGTTTCAGTTTTACGAACAACCTGAACGTCTCGACTTCGATGCCCCCCTCGGGGAAAGCCGCCTCGGCGCCGTACAGACGCTTGAATTCTTCGGTAAAGAAGTAGCAGATCTTCTCCACGTCTTTCTGGGAGAGCACGTTCAGCACCGGCGATTCTATGTGGGTATACCTCCACTGGGCTCCGTACCTCATCTCCAGCTCAAGCTTGAAGACCGCCTCTTCCTCTGAAAAACCTTCGAGAACGATGTCTTTCACGGCCTGGCTTCTCAGCTCCGACACAATGGAGTTGAACCTGTCATATTCGGTGAAATAGGTGGCTGTGGCGTAGTCGAAGAACCTCAGGTGGTGGGACTTCTCGTACTTGTGGACTATGTCGAGAGTGGACGCGCCAAAGGCTCCGAAAACCGGGGCTGCCGGGGGAATGTAGCAGGACTTCATGTCGGCCGCGGCTGCCACGCCGCAGCAGTGGGTAGGGCCAGCGCCGCCACAGGCAAAAATGGCAAATTCCGAAGGCTCATAACCCTTGAACGCTACCTCCTTAAAGACCTCCTGACCCATCTTCGTATCGACAACCTTCTTTATCATCAGCGCCGTGGTGACCTCATCCCACCCCGCCGGGATGCCGATCCTCCTTATGGCCTCCAGCGCCTTCTCCTTGTTGAGCATCATCTTGCCTCCAAGGTAGAAGTCAGGGTTTATGTAGCCGAGGACCACGTCCGCGTCAGTGACTGTCGGATCCTCGCCGCCGAGGTCGTAGCATGCCGGACCCGGCATGGACCCGGCGCTTTTCGGTCCGACCTCCAATCTGTCTCCGAGAAGAGGGTTGAGCCATGCTGTGGAGCCCCCACCTGCGCCGATGGACGTCGTCTTTATCGTGGTGGCCTGCGTGCGCCACCTGTCGATTGTCGGGTAGAGGTCATAGTATCTGATCGATCCTTCGGCGATAACACCGATGTCGAAACTCGTTCCCCCGACGTCCGTGTAGACGATGTTGGGGAGGCTGAAGTCCCTGCCCATGGAGGCAGCCCCGCACAGGCCGGAGACCGGGCTGGAATTGTGGGTGCTCAGGGCGATCGTCCTTGCGCCCTTGGCGCAGCCGCCTGAGTTGTCCACGAGAAGAATCGGTTTCTTGTACCCCTCGTCCATCAGGCTGCCTACCAGGGTGGAGAGCTGCTCCGCGAATTGGAGGTGCATATAGGCATTGACCACCGCGGACATGGTTCTCACGTATTCGCCTTCCTTCGGCGAGATCTCCGAAGACAGGATAACAGGCATGTTCCCCAGATAGACCTCAGGGTACTCTTCTTCGATAACCTCCTTTATCCGGCGCTCGTGAGCGGGATTCATGAATGACCAGAGCAGGCTCACGACGAAGCCGCGCACGCCGTTATCGACGAGGTATCTCACCTTGTCGAGCACATCGTCGCGGGAAAGAGGCATGACTTCACGCCCTTTGTAGTCCACCCTTTCCCTTACCCCCACGACGAGCTTCCTCGGAATCAAAGGTAGCGGCTTTTCAATCCGCCCGATGTCCTGAACGTCGGCCTCCGGCAGGCCGTCTGCCCATTGCCTCCCGCGGCCTATGAAAATGGTGTCTTCAAACCCCCTGGTCGTGATGAGGCCGAGCTTCGGACCGTTTCTTTCGATGAGGGCATTCGTCCCTATGGTCGTGCTGTACTTGATCACGTCGGTTTCCTTCAGGAAATCCCCGCAGGTGACGCCTAACTTGTCCGCGCACTCCTCGAGCCCCTTCATGAAACCGACTTTCAGCTCGTAGTGGGTAGTGGGGGTCTTTGTTATGATGAAATTGGACTCTCTGCTCACAAAGAAGTCCATGAAGGTCCCACCGACGTCGACATTTATCGAGTAGCCCATTCTCTTGCCCTCCGTCAGAGCTCAACAGTCCGGACCGTCGTTTCGGCCCTTACACGGTCTCAGGCTCTTAGCCTGTCCATCAGTATGCGAAGGATCTCTATTGATATGTCATGGGGAATTTCCCCGTCACTCGTATAAAAGAACCTCTTGGGTCGATGGGCTGCCACAAAAGACTCGATCACTCCGAGTCTGTCCCAGAGCTTTTCCTCGGGGGCCGTGCCGATCGGCAGGGGCACGCCGAATGAGACTCTCGAGGCGTCGGCGAGCTCATTCAAAAGGGAAAGCTCCTGGTCGTCAAAATCGGTCCCCAAAAGAACCATGCCGTCCGGCCTTAAGGTATTGTGGATGGTCCTCACTTCGTCGATGGTCA
>Ga0326728_10011523_pt1 | contig 20113 bp, 12 predicted proteins | sample MB3enrmetagenome_FD_207602 | JGI IMG/M metagenome (GOLD analysis project Ga0326728, IMG submission 207602) | Lab enriched peat soil microbial communities from McLean, Ithaca, NY, United States - MB31MN | ecosystem: Environmental > Terrestrial > Soil > Wetlands > Peat | place: USA: New York... | reverse complement strand
TTTTTCATCCCGACCGGGTGGTGATTGGCGTCGAGACGGATCGGGCGCGCGGAATACTTGAAGCCCTATATCGACCGCTCAATTGCCCCATCGTGGTCGTCAAAATCAGCACCGCTGAGTTGGTCAAACATGCTGCCAACGCTTTCCTTTCTACTAAGATCTCTTTTATCAATATGGTGGCCGATCTGTGCGAAGCCGTTGGCGCCGATGTGGGAGAGGTTGCGAAGGGGTTGGGCCTGGACCCACGAATTGGAAGGCAGTTTCTTCAGGCCGGAATCGGTTTTGGAGGTTATTGCTTCCCCAAGGATCTCCGCGCCTTCATTCACTTGGCCGAAGAGCACGGCGTGGACTGCGGAATTCTCAAGGAAGTGGAACGGGTGAACCTCCGCCGGGCCAAGCTGTTCGTGAAGAAAATTCAAAAGGCCCTATGGGTCTTGAAGGGAAAGACGATTGCTGTTTGGGGGCTGGCGTTCAAGCCGGATACCGACGACATTCGCGAAGCACCGAGCTTGAAGATCGTGGAAGAACTGTTGGCAGAAGGTGCTGGCCTACGGCTTTACGATCCTCAGGCGATGGCGAACACGCAACGTGTTCTCCCCGAGGCACCGGGGCAGGTTACCTATTGCCATTCTGCTTGCGAGGCTGCACGCGGAGCCGACGCACTACTGTTATTGACGGAATGGAGCGAGTTCAGGGAATTGGATCTCGCCTCCGTGCACGAGGTTATGAATGTGCCGGTCATCATCGACGGGCGGAACTTCCTTGATCCCCACGCCGCCGTTGCGGCGGGCTTCGAATACCATTGTGTGGGCCGTGACCTTGCGGATGAGAGGAAAAGATGACGGATACTCGTGCGGGGAAGGCCCCAGTCACCTTGATAACCGGCGGCGCAGGGTTTGTCGGCTCTCACCTCTGTGATCGCCTCATCGCCGAAGGGCACGAGGTGATCTGCTTAGACAACTTGTTGACCGGCCGCATGAGCAACATTCAACACCTTGTCGGGCATCCTCGATTCCTATTTATCCGCCACGATGTAAACAATCCCATTGATCTCCCGGCCCTGCTGGAAATCACCGAAGAGGGAACGGGCAACGGTCATTGGCAAGAGGTGACGCGGCTCGACTACGTCCTTCACCTGGCTTCGCCGGCGAGCCCCATAGATTACGCTCGCCATCCCATTCACACACTGAAAATAGGATCGCTGGGTACCTATCATACGCTCGGCCTGGCCAAGGCGCATAAGAGCGTCTTTCTGATCAGCTCGACATCGGAAGTTTATGGCAACCCCCAGGTGAACCCGCAACCGGAAGAATATTGGGGGCACGTGAATCCGATCGGACCACGCAGCGTTTATGATGAAGCTAAGCGCTTTGCGGAAGCCATAACCATGGCGTATTGCCGCGAACACGGTGTTAAAGTTCATATCGCCCGAATTTTCAATACTTACGGTGAGCGCATGCGGGTGGATGACGGGCGTGCTATGCCCAATTTCATGACTCAGGCATTACAGGGCTTGCCTTTGACGGTTTACGGAGACGGCAGTCAAACCCGAAGTTGCTGCTACGTGAGCGACCTCGTGGACGGGCTTTACCGATTACTGATATCAAAATACACGGGGCCCATTAACCTCGGCAATCCCGAGGAAATCACCATGTTGGAGCTGGCGCGAAAGGTAATTGACTATACGGGAAGCAGGAGCAGCATTGTTTTCGAGCCCCTGCCTACCGACGACCCAACTCGGCGCCAGCCCGATATTACCAAGGCCCAAAACCTTCTCGGCTGGCGGCCGGTGGTCAGCCTGGCAGATGGAATGCGAAGGGTGATTCCCTATTTTCAGCAGCGACTCGGTTCCGCATCTCTTCAGCCAGAAATGTCTTGACCTGCAAATGAAGTTTTCGGTAAAGGCCCTTTTTCCATTGGAAGATCGACGACACCGAACATGGCTACGTGCGTATCAGCAAACATGACTGAAGGAGATATCGGCTCCGCCAGTAATCGGGCTACGGCGCCCGATATCGAAGTTGCCTTGCTCACGGGTGGGCAGGACAAGCATTACTCGTTCGGGTTGACCATGGCGCTGGTTTCAAAGGGCGTCCGCATCGAGGTCATCGGCAGCGAGGAAGTGGATACTCCTGAGCTGCATACCACACCGAAAGTAAACTTTCTTAATTTGCGAGGGAATCGGCGAGAGGGTGCCGGACTTGCGAGAAAAGTTTCAAGAGTGTTAATTTACTATGCTCGGCTCATCCGTTATGCCTTGACGGCCAGGCCGAAGGTCTTTCATATCCTATGGAATAACAAATTCGAATACTTCGATCGCACGATCCTGATGCTTTTCTATAGGCTATGCGGAAAAAAGATTGTCTTTACGGCGCACAATGTCAACATCGGTAGAAGAGATTCGATGGATGGCCATCTCAACCGCCTTACGTTGAAACTTCAATATCGGCTGGTCGATCATATCTTTGTTCATACCGAGAAAATGAGGGATGAGCTGCGCTCTGATTTTGGGGTTCGCGAACAAGCCATCACGGTCCTAGTTCATCCGCTCAACGTCGCCGTCCCGGACACTCAGTTAACCCCGGGCGAAGCTAAGGCGCAATTGGGCATTCGGGACGATGAACGGACGATCCTTTTCTTCGGCGCCATCGCTCCATACAAGGGCCTGGATTTTCTGGTCACTGCGTTTCAACAAATCGTAGCGAGGGATGCCAAGCATCGTTTAATCATTGCCGGAAGGCCGAAGGGCGGGTGCGAAAAGTATTTGGAGGACCTTCAGAAGACGATCAGTCGCACGATGGATCGGACGCGGGTAATCCAAGACATCAGTTACATCCCCGATCAGAAGATGGAGTTTTATTTCAAAGCGGCTGATGTCTTAGTACTGCCTTATAGAGAGATATTTCAGAGCGGCATCTTGTTCCTGGCATATAGTTACGGCTTACCCGTAGTAGCGGCTGATGTGGGGTCCTTCAGGGAAACTCTGATTGAAGGCAGGACGGGGTTTCTGTGCAGACCGCACGACCCTGGCGACTTGGCTAAGACGATTGAGAGATACTTTGAAAGTGATCTGTTCAAGGGTTTAAACGGCGCCCGAAAGGATATCCGGGAATACGCGAGATCTCGACACTCGTGGGATCCGGTTGGCCAAGTGACCCGAGACGTGTATGCAAATCTGCTGAGGAGTGACCCGTGATGAACCCTTTGGTATCAATTCTGATTCCCGCCTACAATGCGCAGAATTATCTCGCTGACACACTCCGCTCGGCGGTAGCACAAACGTGGCCACGCAAGGAGATCATCGTCGTTGATGATGGCTCAACCGATCAGACCCTGGCAATCGCGCGACAATTTGACTCCCCCAGCCTCCGCGTGGTCACGCAGAAGAATGCGGGTGCTGCCGCAGCAAGGAACAAGGCGTTCTCGCTTAGCCAAGGTGATTATATTCAGTGGTTGGATGCGGACGACCTTATTGCTTCGGACAAGATTGCCAGACAGATGGAGGCATTGGACCGGTGTCCAAGCCGACGGACGGTCCTTTCTTCGGCTTGGGGACGATTCATGTACCGGCCTGACCGGGCGAAGTTCGTCCCCACTTCGTTGTGGTGCGATCTATCCCCCGCTGAATGGATGCTCCGCCAAATGGAACAGAATATCTACATGCAGACCGCCACCTGGCTTGTCAGTCGCGAGTTGACGGAGGCCGCCGGTCCGTGGGACACGCGGCTCCTGGGAGACGACGATGGGGAGTACTTCTGTCGCGTCCTGGTTGCCAGCGATGGAACGCGCTTCGTGCCGGAGGCAAGAGTCTACTATCGTGCCGCCGGATCGGGCAGCTTGAGTTACATCGGGTTTTCGGACCGGAGGCGCGAGGCCCAGTGGACCTCCATGAAGCTGCATATCGAGTATGTGCGGTCGTTGGACGACAGCGACAGGGCCCGCGCCGCTTGTGTGAGGTACATGCAAAACTGGATGGTTTTTTTCTATCCGGAGAGACTCGACATTTTCAAACAGGCGGATGAGTTGGCTGGAAGTCTGGGAGGGAAATTGCAGGTCCCGCCGTTGTCCTGGAAGTACTCCTGGATCGAGGCGGCCTTTGGCAGGCCTTGGGCCAAGCGCGCGCAAGTGTGCCTGCCAAGGATCAGGTGGTCGTTGGTAAGGTTCTGGGACAAAGCACTGTTTCGTGTTGAAAAGCGAAAGCTTGCAGCCAACTTGTGAACACGAGTTATTAGAACCTTCCTCGAGCGAGGGCTGAGAACATGGTAATTACTCGAACCCCACTTCGCGTCTCATTCTTTGGTGGCGGCACAGACTATCCTGCGTGGTACCGCGAGCATGGGGGAGCTGTATTGGCAACCACCATCGACAAGTGCTGCTTTATCACCTGTCGATGGTTGCCCCCTTTTTTCGAATACCACAGCCGAATCGTTTACTCGAGATTTGAGAACGTTAATGGCAATGATTCGATTCAGCATCCGTCGGTGCGGGCGTGCCTCCAATTCATGGAGATGCAGGAAGGGGTCGAGATTCATCACATTGCAGACCTGCCCGCGCGAGCGGGTTTGGGTACGAGCTCGGCTTTCACGGTCGGGCTTCTCCTGGGTCTTTATGCGCTCAAGAACCAGATGCGCGACAAGTACGCGCTGGCTGCCGACGCGATCCACGTCGAGCAGGATTTACTTCAGGAGGCGGTCGGGGTGCAAGATCAATTGAGTGCCGCACATGGAGGATTCAACCGCATCAATTTCCAGGCGGATGGCTCGATTGAGGTAAACCGTTTATTGACTGCACCCTCCAGATTAGCGGAGCTGGAGCAACACTTGGCGCTGTACTTCACTGGCTTTGCCCGAACTGCGTCGGAAATCGCCAAAGAGCAGATCCAGATGACGCCTCATCGTAAAAGAGAGTTGGAATTGATGCATCAAATGGTGAACGAGGCGGAAGCTATCATTACCAATTCCAATCGCTCCCTCGACGAATTTGGCCGATTGTTGCACGAGAGTTGGAAAATAAAGAGAACCCTAACGCAGAAGATCACGAACGCGAGCATCGATGAGATCTACGAGGCAGGGCTCAGTGCCGGGGCGTTAGGAGGCAAGCTGCTCGGGGCGGGGGGGGGCGGCTTTATGCTGTTCTACGTGCCTACCGAACGGCGGGATGCATTGAGGGCGCGTTTGAAAAAGTTACTGTGCGTCCCCTTCGCGTTCTCGAATCGGGGAAGCCATGTGGTCGTTTATGAGCCGGAGGAAAACTACGACAAGTCGTTGGCGAGTGAACGGCAGGTGGTCTATGCCTAGCATGCCGGATGCAATGGTCCTGTGCGGGGGGGCAGGTGCCCGGTTGAGGAGTGTCACCGCAAATCTCCCCAAAGTCATGGCCAGCGTCGGAGGCCGTCCATTCTTGGAACTGCTGCTTCGGCAGTTACAACGGCACGGGTTCGAGCGAGTTATTCTGGCTGTTGGCTACCAGCAGGAAGTTATCCGGGCCCACTTTGGCGAGCAAACGGCAGGCTTGGCCTTGGCTTACTCGGTCGAATCGTCGCCGCTCGGGACGGGTGGGGCGCTGCGCAACGCTGTTGGCCTGCTTGAATCGGATAGCGTCTTGGTTTTGAACGGTGACAGCTACACAGACGCGGACCTCTACAGGTTTGTCGTGGACCACCGCGAATCGAACGCCGATGTGTCGCTGGTAGTCGTGCCAACGGACGGACGAGGTGATTGCGGCGTGGTGCAGGTGGATCGAAAGGGCAGGGTAGAGAGGTTCGATGAAAAGAAGTCCCCATCCGGTTCGCAATACGCCAATGCTGGAATCTACATCCTCTCGCGAAATCTGCTCGATGATATATCCCCCGAACGTCCGATCTCCCTGGAGCAGGAGCTATTTCCCCAATGGCTCGAGCGCCGAAGGCACATCCACGCACATGTCTTCTCGGGTAAGTGCGTCGATATTGGTACTCCGGAGCGCTATCGGGAGGCACAACAAAGTTTGGCGAGTGTCGAATTGGGAAGGGCATGACCCAACGCGAGACTTGTCTTTAGGCAGGAGGAGCATATGACGGCCGACGTTCTTCGCGGTAATATCGAGCACAGCTCGAAAGTGCACAGCCAGCTCATTGAGACCTGCCTGCCCGCCATGATTGCGGCCGCCGACGCACTCGTCGCGGCCTACCGCGAAGGTCATAAAGCGCTGTTTTTTGGGAATGGGGGCAGCGCCGCTGACGCACAGCACCTCGCCGCGGAATTCGTCGGACGATACCTGCGTCAACGCAATCCCTTGCCGGCGCTGGCGCTTAATGCGAACAGCTCTTCTGTGACGGCAATCGCCAACGACTATGGATACGAACAAGTCTTCGCGCGCCAGCTCGAGGCCCTTGCCTGTCCCGGTGACGTCGCCGTCGGCATCAGTACTTCGGGAAATTCACCCAGTGTAATCCAGGGCATCCTCTGCGCGCGCCGGCAGGGGCTTTTCACAATCGGCCTCACTGGCGTCTCGGGAGGCCGTCTGCGCGGCTTGGTGGACGCGCTGATCGCTGTGCCCTCCGACGCGACGCCGCGCATCCAAGAGTGCCACATCCTGGTCGGTCATGCACTCTGCGATGCCGTCGAGCAGGCGGTTGCACCCGAGAACACTGCTGTCGTCGCCGCGCGGTAGTAGCCGAGTGGCCTCGAGTGTGTCCACCCGGGGAACCACACTATATGGCCCTGGCACATCGCCTTGCGTAGCGCCGTTCGCCATACGGGATTCCGCCTGTAGTCTTCAGATCCTACGGATGGGGCATTGGGCAGAGGAAAGACTCGCTTCTCGGGCCCTGCCAGATATGCGCAAGAACAAAGCACTCTTCCTGGACCGGGACGGGGTTATTAATGTCTATCACCCCTATGTGCGTTCTCGTGAGGAGTTCCACTTTCGGGAGGGCATTTTCGAACTCTGTCGGGCGGCGCAATCCCTCGATTATCTCTTGTTGGTTGTTACAAACCAATCCGGTATCGCGCGGGGCTACTTCACTGAGTCGGATTTCCTGGAACTGACAGAATGGATGCTCGACAGGTTTGGTGAGCAGCAGATAAATATTGCGCGCGTGTACTATTGTCCCTATCATCCGGTCTATGGCGTTGGTCGATACAAATTTGACTCTCCTTTTCGAAAGCCCAATCCCGGCATGTTCTTGCGTGCGCGGACGGATTTTGGATTGGATTTGGCGGGGAGCGTTCTAATAGGTGACAAACTTTTGGACATGGATGCCGCTAAAGCCGCCGGGGTCGGCACGAAGATCCTGCTCCGGTCAGGTCCGGAAAACATTGATGCGCAAGAAGATAATTTCTTCGTTTCGGATTCCCTCGACGACATCCGATGCAGATTCTTCTCTCCACCCCGATGAGGGACACCCCGTAGCTTTCCAATTGCTGACTGCGGCCTTACAATAGTAGCCGCCAGCGGAGTGGGGTGTCGACTTCGGTATCCAGCGCGATGGGTAACGCCATCAACTACACCCTGACGAACTGGCAAGCGCTGGTGCGCTACTGCCAAGACGGCGATCTGGAAATCGCCAACAACAGCGCCGAGCGCAGTCTCCGGCAGATTGTGGTGGGTCGCAACAACTGGCTCTTTTATGGGAGCGACCAGGGCGGACGAAGGGGCGCGGCGCTAACCACCTTGATCGCCACTTGCAAGCGCCTGCACATCGAGCCCCTCGTTTATCTTGTCAGCTTGACAAATCCCTCTTCAAGTGCTCCTGAGGAATGTTTCGAAAAGTTCATGCTCTTCTGCGGCGCCGGAGACCATGCGGCACGCCAACTGATCCGCCGCGCCCGCTAAGTTACCCGAGGCAAGTTTCCCGCCGAAGAGAAGAACCGCATCGTGATGAAAGGGATCCGGGGAGAGGTTGAGGTCTCGACGGAATGACCGAAAAAGCTGTGCACACCCCCTGCTCACGTCCAGATGCGTGGCGTGTGAAGAAGGGTTGGTGTCGTTCTCAGCTTGAGCAGAATATCCATGCGGATAGATTTACGGCCGACTCCGAACCTGTTTTTGCCCGAGGGCTGAGGGTCCTCCTATAATGCACAGCGCAGAACTAAATAACCGAGTGATTGTCGATCGCTTTCGATGCCCTGATGATTTTACAAATATCGGGGTTTGGGGGGATCTGTCTGGGTACCCTGGGTTCTTCAATTTTGGCAAAGACCTCATCTGCTACGGGAAATGTTCCGCTTTCGCCCCAAACCGGACCTTTAGCTGGGCATTACACGACGCTCTGGAGTATGCCCGTGTTGATCAAGGAGTTGTGTCCCTTCCTTTTCACTTGTTCGAGGTAGTCGAGACCCTCCGCCGGGAAGAATACACCGCCGCTCTAGGGCACAACTGGTCGCAGAACCGCTTTTTCCGGATGGGCTACTACGTAGCCCGGCCCTTGCTGCCAGTCTCGGTTCGCAAGTACCTTCAAAGGCTTTCGTTGCGCGGATGGCACAAACACCCCTTTCCTAGCTGGCCGGTGGATACGACCGTCGAGCAGATTATTGAATCCATTGTTGTAATGATCCTCCGGGAGAGTAAGGACCAGAGTATACCCTTTATTTGGTTTTGGCCGGAAGGTAAGCAGGCCTGCGCCCTGATGACTCACGACGTGGAGACGGGTGAGGGTAGGGATTTCTGTGAAAGCCTCATGGACGTTGATGACTCCTTTGGGATCAAGGCGTCATTCCAGGTTGTTCCGGAACGCCGGTATAAGGTTCCGGGGAGCTATCTCACCAGCATCTCACAACGCGGATTTGAGGTGAATGTCCAGGACCTGAATCACGATGGACGGCTATTTGACCATTACGAGGAGTTTCAACGCCGGACGAAAGCCATCAACGAGTATGCAAGCGTTTTCAAGGCACGTGGGTTTAGGTCTGCCATCTTGTATCGGAATGTCGATTGGTTGAACTCGCTATGCTTTGAATATGACATGTCAATTCCCAATGTTGCCCATCTCGATCCCCAGCGTGGTGGATGCTGTACGATTTTTCCCTATTTTGTGGGAGACATCTTGGAGATTCCTGTGACGACGACCCAGGACTATACGCTTTTCCACATTCTCCGAGACTATTCCCTTGATCTCTGGAGAGAGCAGACCAGCCGTATCCTCAAGAGGCACGGAGTCATGAACTTCATCATCCATCCGGATTATGTGACTGAGGATCAGGAAATGCGACTGTTCAAGGACCTCCTGGCGTATCTTGCCGAGTTGCGCGCCAAGGCTGGCCTATGGATTCCGCTGCCACGCGAGCTCAACGAATGGTGGAGGCAGAGGAGCCGGATGCAAATTGTCAAAAGCGCAAGCGGTTGGGAGATTGTGGGAGAAGGCAAGGAACGGGCACGACTCGCTTACGCCAGATTGGAGAACGGGAAGCTGGTTTATGACTTAGCGTCGCCTCCAGGGAAAGTGGGGCAGGGGAATGGGACTATGCCGGTTCCGTACCGCGATCGCAGCTAAAGACAGCCGGCAATTGCATTACTGTCGACAGGGTTTCCTCTTTGGAGTTTGACCATGGCACCTCCTTTGCTCCAGGCCTTCAGCCGACCGCCGCTTGTGATTATTAGGGGGCCACTGTATGCATGTGGGCCCTTACAGTTTACGTATTGGGCGATCACGTAAGGCGCTCCAACGATCTATTGGATTTTGATATTATCCTCCCAACGCGGAACCAGCAAGTAGTTCGGCCATGGTGTTTTTCCGAGAACAGAGGTCCGCATTATGCTAGAAAGAGTACTGAGTTCCGATAGTTGTGCCATCGGCTTCCGCGCCCATTCATTGAACAACGAAGTCATGACCATCCGGGAACTGATTGACCGGATGGCCCGGACGCAGCCCGATGCTTCTTTTCTCATCAGCCCTGAAACGGGACGAGTATTAACATTCCGGGGGTTACAGGAGCAAGCGAGTGTTCTCTCTACCCAACTTCGGCAAGCAGGATTAGAGCCTGGCGACAAAGTTGCTTTCTTGATGGACAATGGCCTGTTTGCCGCGCAGCTATTCTTAGGAGCGATGTACGGGGGGCTCGTGTCGGTGCCGCTGAATGTTCGCGCCGGCGTATCCCAGCTGTCCTACGTGCTGGATCATTGTGACGCCAAAGTAGTTTTCGTCGGAGACGAGTACGCCACATTAATTGAAGAGGTGATGGCCCAGGCCCGGCGGACCCTACAGGTGATTCCCGCGGACATTGATAGCATTTCCGCGGCGTGCGCAGCGCCTCCCGTGCCCATGCTGCCAACGATCCCCGCACCCGAAGATCCAGCGCTGTTGATGTACACCTCCGGTAGCACCGGTCAGCCGAAGGCGGCGGTGCATTCCCATCGAACGCTGCTCGCCCACGGAAGGAATTCGGTTACCTCACACCAACTCTCCTCCGCAGATCGCTCGCTGTTAGTGCTTCCGCTTTATCACATCAACGCGGAGTGCGTTACTTTGATTCCCACCCTGCTCAGCGGCGGATCGGTCGTCGTGCCCCATCGCTTCAGCGTCAGCCAGTTCTGGGACTGGCTGGACGAACACCGCTGCACATGGTCGGCCTTGGTGCCGACGATCATCTCTCAGCTTCTCGATTGGCAAGATCCCCGTGCGGATAACCGTGGAGCCGCCTTCCAGCGGATCCGGTTCCTGCGTTCTTCTTCGGCGCCGCTGGCGCCGTCTTTGCACCGTGAGTTCCTTGACAAATTCAATTTGTTGCTGATACAGGCCATGGGCTCGAGCGAAGCGGGCAATATTTTCTCCAATCCGCTACCCCCCCGGGAGAACAAGATCGGATCGACAGGCCTGCCTTGGGGGTTCGAGACCAAAATCGTCAATGGCGAGGGCGTTGAAGTACCGCAGGGGGAGCCCGGGGAAGTGCTCATTCGCGGTGCGGCCTTGACACAAGGTTATTACAAGGAACCTGAGGCGACCGCCGCAGTCTTCGACTCTGACCGCTGGTTACACACCGGCGATCTCGCCTACCGCGACAAAGACGGTTACTTCTTCATGGTCGGCCGATCCAAGGAACTGATCATTAAAGGGGGAGTCAACATTGCTCCCCGGCAGATCGACGACGTGTTGGAATCCCATCCGGCAGTGCTGGAGGCAGCCGCAGTAGGAGTTCCTGATCATCACCTGGGTGAGGATCTCGTCGCCTTTGTGGTGTTGCGGGCGGGCATTGCCGCTGACGAAAGGGAACTGCTTACCTTCTGTGAGCGTCGCCTGGGCCACTTTAAGACGCCAACGCGGATCCATTTTGCCCCAGACCTGCCGAAGGGCCCCTCAGGCAAAGTGCAAAGGCTTCGGTTGCTTGAAGAGGCAACAAAACCCGGCACGAGCGGATCTGCTTCGGCACAAAATGGGTTCGCGGTGGCGCGGGGCAACGGTCAGGTGACTCACGACAGATTTTCGGCGCTTCCTTCATCGATCGAGCAAACGATCGCCGACATCTGGGCGGAGCTTCTTAAGGTACCGCGGGTTGGTGTGCACGACAATTTCTTCACGTTAGGCGGGGACTCGCTGCTGGCAATTCAATGCCTGTCCCGGCTTCGCGATAAACTCCCCGCTCGACTTACGCTGTCGGAGTTCTTCGAAAAGGGCACGATCGCTCAGCAGGCCGCACTCGTCAGAGAGCGGCTTTATCCCGCTGGCCGCATCGACGGTCAATCCACTACGGAAAAATCGGCCGCTCGGGAAGACACGCAACTGCAACGACTTGCGCCACCGGCCGGCTCAGACACGATTCCACTGCGGGATCGAGCGCTCCCGTCCCGGCTTAGCCCCTTGCAGGAACGGATTTGGTTCATGGAGCAGTTGAACCCCGGATTGCCCGTGTATAACGAGTCGGAGGCCGTGCGTTTATGTGGAGAGCTTAACGTCGACGCGCTGGAACGGGCACTGAACGTCGTTATCGCGCGACATGAAACGCTGCGGACCACGATCCAGACGACAGACGGACAACCGGTGGGGATTGTGCATGAGAACTGGCCGCTGCGCCTAAAGCAGATCGACCTGAGTGGGCTGACCGCCCGGCAGCGGGAAGCGGAAGTCGAACGTTTGCTGATCGCCGAGCCGAGGGTCGCATACCGTCTTCAAGATGAACCGGCAATCCGCGCGGCTTTGATTCGCTTGTGTCCAAGCGAGCATGTATTCATCCTGATGATGCACCATCTCATTTGTGATTGGTCGTCCGAGGGCGTCTTGTGGCGGGAGTTGGCAGCACTGTACCGCAGCTTTTGTCGCGGCGAGTCGCTGGTCTTGCCCCCTTTGCCGATCCAGCACGGAGACTATGCGGTTTGGCAACGGCAACAGTTGACGGAAGCGAGTTTAGCCGAAGACCTGGCCTTCTGGGTGGAGAACCTGAGGGGAGCGCCTGCGCTCCTGGAATTACCGTCAGATCGACCCCGGCCTCTGGTGATGTCCTATCGCGGCGCCCGGCGACGCTTCCGCCTCAACCGCACTCTGACAGAAGCTCTCCGCCATTTCAGCCGGCGGGAGAAGACGAGTTTATTCACCCTCTTTACAGCGGCGCTGAAAACTCTGCTCCATCGCTACACAGGGAGTGGAGACATCCCGGTGGGAATTCCAATCGCTGAGCGGGACCGGCCGGAACTGCAATCGATGATTGGCTTTATGCTTCACACCCACGTCTTGCGAACCGAGCTTTCCGGAGACATGACGTTTTGTGAATTGGTTGCGCGCGTTCAGCAAGGAGCGCTCAAGCTTTACGAACACCGCTCCGTGCCATTTGACCAGGTTGTGCGCGCCGTTCAGCCCGAACGGAATCTGAGTTACTCGCCTCTGTTTCAAGTGATGCTCAATTGGCGCGACCGCGATCAGGATCTGTCGTTCATCGGGCTTGAAGGGCTTGGAGTCGAGTCGCTCCTGGCCGAGAGCAGAACATCCAAGTTCGACCTCACACTGATCTTGACCGATATGGGTGACGAAATCTCGGTGGAGATGGAATACAGCACCGACCTGTTCGATGAGGTAAGCATGGTGCGAATGTTCGGTCATTATCAGACACTGCTGGAAGGAGTGGCCGTCGACCCGGAGCGACGGCTAAGCGAACTTCCTCTCTTGACGGAGGCGGAGCGGCACCAGCTTTTGGTGGAGTGGAATGACACCAAGGTTGATTACCCGGCTGATGCGTGCCTTCACGAGCTGTTTGAAACGCAAGCGAAAAAGATACCCGAGGCGGTGGCAGTGGAGTTCGAGGGGAGCCAGTTGTGTTATCGCGAGTTGAACGAGAGGGCGAACCAATTGGCTCATTATCTGCGAGGGATGGGGGTAGGGCCGGACACTCTGGTCGGCGTCGCGATGGAGCGTTCCTTGGAGATGGTGATAGCGCTGTATGGAGTGTTGAAGGCCGGAGGCGCCTATGTGCCGATCGATCCGGAATACCCGCAGGAGCGCGTGGCGTTTATGCTCCAGGACGCCAACGTTGCGGTGCTGCTGACTCAGGCACGACTGGCGGGATTGCTGCCCAGTCACAAGGGCAGAGTGGTGTGTGTTGACGGAGAGTGGGAACAAATTGCCCGCCAAGACGCTACCAATCCGGGTTGGGAAATGGAGCCGAGTCATCTTGCTTACATGATTTACACCTCGGGATCCACGGGCAGGCCCAAAGGGGCAATGAACACGCATCGGGGCATCTGTAACCGATTGTTGTGGATGCAGGACCAGTACGGCCTGACGGAGGCGGACAAGGTCTTGCAGAAAACACCCTTTAGCTTCGATGTATCGGTCTGGGAATTCTTCTGGCCGTTGTTGGTGGGTGCGCGTTTGGTGGTGGCGGAACCCGGTGGGCACCGGGATCCGGCTTACTTGGTGAAGCTGATTAAGGAGCAAGGGATTACGGTGCTGCATTTTGTGCCGTCGATGCTGAGGGCGTTTCTGGAAGAACCCGGGGTAGAGAGGTGTCAGTCGTTGCGGCATGTCATTTGTAGCGGTGAGGCACTGCCTTACGAGTTGCAGGAACGGTTTTTCGAGTTGTTGGCTGCACAGTTACACAACCTGTATGGGCCGACGGAGGCCGCCGTGGATGTTACCCACTGGACCTGCCGATGTCATGATGAGCGAAAGATCGTCCCGATCGGGCGGCCGGTGGCTAACACCCAGGTTTACATGTTAGACCGCTACCTTCAACCGGTACCGATGGGCGTGCCAGGTGAGTTGCATCTTGGAGGAGTTCAAGTCGGCCGCGGATACCACAAGCGGCCGGAGTTGACGGCGGAGAAGTTTATTCCTGACCCGTTTAGCGGAGATCCGCAGGCGCGGCTGTACAAGACGGGGGATTTGTGCCGTTGGCTTCCGGATGGGGTCATTGAATACCTGGGGCGGATGGACTTTCAGGTCAAGATTCGGGGATTCCGGATTGAACTCGGTGAGGTTGAGGACACCCTCCGGCAACACCCGGCCGTGCACGAAGCCGTGGTCATGGCCCGTGAAGACACACCCGGCGACAAGCGACTCGTGGCGTACGTGGTTTTGGCGGGAGAGCCGGGATGCACGACTGCCGAATTGCGAGATTACCTCAAACAGAAACTACCCCGCCACATGGTTCCTGTGGCCTGGGTTAGCTTGTCGGCGCTGCCGTTAACCCCCAACGGCAAGGTGGATCGTAAGGCCCTGCCGCTCCCGGGCGCAGACGCGGTGGCAGAGCTGAGCACTGTTTACGTGGCGCCTGACAGCGAGACGGAGCAGAAGATAGCCGCGATCTGGCAGGATGTGCTGGGGATTGCCCAAGTCGGAAGGACCAACAATTTCTTTGATTTAGGCGGAGATTCTTTGCGATTGATGAGAGTTCACAGCCGATTGCAACAAGCCTTTGACAAAGACATCACCATGGTGGATATGTTCAGGTGCACTACGGTTCGAGCGCTCGCGCACCACCTGGCGGGTCAGTCGGATTCGAGTGTGTCGGACAGGGCTCAGGCACAAGGCGAGGTGCGGAAAGACGCGATACGGCGTCATCGCCGGTTGCGGCGGCATCTCGCCAATGAATTGCCAATGGAATCTTCTGAGCATGAACCCAGAAACTGACCAACTCGACAGGATCGCCGTTGTCGCCATGGCGGGGCGTTTTCCGGACGCCCCCGACGTCGAGCGGTTCTGGAAGAACCTGTGCGCGGGCGTAGAGTCTGTGACTGCGTTTACGGATGAGCAACTCTTGTCTGCGGGTGTGGAACCGAGCCTGGTCCAAGCGCCGAACTATGTGAAAGCAGGCGTTGTGTTGGACGGCGTGGAACTGTTCGCTGCCGAATTCTTTGGCTTCACACCTCGAGAGGCGGAGTTGACCGATCCTCAACACCGCTTGTTTCTGGAGTGCGCCTGGGAGGCCCTGGAGGACGCAGGCTACGACCCGGACAGGACCCGGCTCCGAATTGGAGTCTTCGCCGGCGCGGGTAGGAATTCCTACTTCCAGAATAACCTCATCTCGAATTCACATCTGATGACGTCGTTGAACTACCTTGAAAGGTTGATCGCGACCGATAACGATTATCTGACTACACGTGTCTCTTATAAGTTAAACCTCAAAGGGCCCGGCCTCACTATACAAACCGCGTGTTCCACCTCGTTGGTAGCGACCCACCTCGCATGCCAGAGCTTGCTCAATGGAGAATGTGACATGGCTCTGGCCGGCGGTGTCTCAATCAGGATTCCCCAAATAGCGGGCTACATGTACCAGGAAGGTTCAACTCTATCATCCGACGGCCGGTGCCGGGCTTTTGACGCATCTGCTCAGGGAATGATGCCCGGCAGCGGAGCTGGCGTTATCGTTCTCAAACGGCTGGCCGATGCGCTGGAAGATGGAGACTGTGTTCGCGCCGTTATTCGGGGGTCGGCCATCAACAACGACGGCGCGGCGAAGATTGGCTATACAGCGCCCAGCGTGGAAGGGCAGGCGAGTGTGATTGCGGAGGCCCAGGCCTTGGCTGGCGTGAGCGGCGATGAGATCACCTACGTCGAGGCTCATGGCACTGGCACGGCACTCGGGGATCCCATCGAGGTTGCTGGCCTGACGCAAGCTTTCCGCAAAACAAGCCAGAGGCAGGGTTTCTGCGCGCTCGGCTCTGTTAAGACCAATATTGGTCACCTCGGTGCCGCGGCAGGTATTTCTGGGTTGGTCAAGGTTGTGTTGGCTTTACAGAACCGAGTGCTCCCTCCGAGCCTGAATTTCAAGCGACCCAACCCCGCTATCGATTTCGCTAACAGCCCATTCTACGTGCAGCAAACGCTGTCGGAGTGGCAGCCGGCGAACGGCCGGCGTGTAGCTGGGGTGAGCTCCTTTGGCATCGGCGGGACGAATGCCCATGCCGTGCTCGAAGAGGCACCCGTCACCGACGCTTCCGGGCCATCCAGGCCCTGGCAGCTTCTGCTGCTGTCGGCTCACACAACTGCCGCTTTGGATAAGATGACGAAAAACCTTGTCGAGCGCCTGAAGAACAATCCTCCCTCACGCCTCGCCGATGTCGCCTACACTCTTCAGAGAGGCCGGAAGACTTTTCATCGTCGCCGCATGTTGGTTTGCCAGAGCCTCGAGGATGCCGTTGCCGCATTGGAATCCCTCGACCCGAGGCGAGTGTCAACACACTATCAAGAGCCGGCTCATAGAGATGTCGTGTTCATGTTTCCTGGCCAAGGCGCCCAGTACCCCAACATGAGCTTGGAACTCTATCGGACTGAATCAGGGTTTCAGGAGCAGATCGATCGTTGCTGCGAACTACTCAGGCCTCACCTTTCCTCCGATTTGCGGGATATCCTATACCCGGGGGAGGAGGAAGTTGAAAGCGCTGCGCAGACGCTGAAGCAGACACTGGTCGCTCAACCAGCTCTTTTCGTAATTGAGTACGCCCTCGCAAAACTGCTTATGTCATGGGGCGTGAAACCCGCCGCCCTGGTGGGCCATAGCATCGGCGAATATGTCGCGGCCTGTCTGGCCGGAGTATTCTCCGTCGAAGACGCCCTGGCTCTCGTCGCCGCCCGAGGTCGACTTATGCAGGGCCTCCCCGAGGGTTCCATGCTTGCCGTTTCTGTTTCGGAGGAAGGGATCGCGCCGCTTTTGAATGAAAGACTCTCTCTGGCCGCGGTGAATAGTCCTTCCCTGTGCGTCGTTTCGGGAGAAACGGAGGTGGTGAAGGACCTGGAGGAGGAGCTTGCGAAAAAGGGTGTGACCTGCCGTCTCCTGCATACTTCTCACGCGTTTCATTCCAAGATGATGGATCCCATCTTGGGCAGGTTCGCCCGGGAGGTTGAACAAGCGGACCTTCATCCCCCGAAGATTCCGATTCTTTCCACGGTCACCGGCACATGGGCACATTCAGCGGAGATTGCCACACCAGGTTATTGGTCCAGAAATCTGCGGCAGACCGTCCGCTTCTCCAATTGCGTTCAAGAGTTGATGAAAGAGGCCGATAGAATCCTCCTGGAAGTCGGGCCGGGAACCACCCTCGGGACATGCGCCAGGCAGCATCCGGGTGGATCAGGCAAGCGCCTTGTGCTCTCTACGATCCGTCACCCCCAAGAGCAGACCTCGGATGTTGCTTTCATCCTGAACACGCTTGGGCGGCTTTGGCTTGCCAACGTAGAGCTCGACTGGTCCGGATTTTATAAGAACGAACACCGCCATCGAGTTCCACTACCGACCTACCCCTTTGAGCGACAACGTTACTGGGTTGAGCCGTCGCAGGAGATGCAGACCACTGGAGTGGCCCGGAGGTTGTCAGAAAAGAAGTCAGACATCACGGAATGGTTTTATGTCCCATCATGGAAACGAGCGCAACTCCCCGAGAATAGCAACGGCAGTGGACCATCGAGCCGGAATTTGTGCTCTTTGGTGTTCCTCGACGAGGGGGGATTTGGTGCCAAGCTCGTTAAACTGCTGCAGAATAGTGGGCAGCGCGTGACCGTTGTGAAAGCAGGAACGAAGTTTCATCGAATCAATGAGGAGTCCTTTACCATAAATCCTGGAGTGAAGGAAGACTACGACGCCTTGTTGAATGAGCTTAGAGCAGGTGAACGGTCACCAGGCACGATCGCTCATCTGTGGTGTCTTACCAGCCGCGAAGAAAAGTTGTCGATTGCCAATTCCTGCGAGGTCTTCCGCAACGTGGGATTTAACAGTTTGCTGTTTTTGGCTCAAGCCATTGTCGAACGACTTCCGGAGGAGCCGATTCAAATCAAAGTCATTTCCAACAATCTCCATGAGGTAACGGGTGAGGAGTGCCTGTCTCCTGCTAAGGCAATCCTTCTTGGTCCGTGTCGGGTCATCCCTCAGGAACATCCCCACATACAGTGTACGAACGTTGATTTGGGAGACGGGCAGCCAGCAGACGAATACGCGCAGTGGCTTGTGAAAGAGCTGAGCGCCAAGACTACGGATGCTGTTGTCGCCTACCGAGGTACACATCGATGGGTACGAGCGTTCGAACGCGTGAAGGTGGGCAAAATCAACCACGTTAAGCCCACGTTAAGAGAAGGAGGCGTTTATTTAATTACGGGTGGTCTCGGCGGAATTGGTCTGGTTTTGGCGGAATATTTGGCTCAATCCGTGCATGCAAAACTCGTTCTGATTTCACGGACCGGCCTGCCAGACAGGAAAAAATGGCAAGATTGGCTAGGAACGCACGAGGAACAGGATGATGTCAGCCAAAAGATTCGAAAAGTACAGTCGATCGAGAATCAAGGAGCAAAGGTGCTAGTCCTGAGGGCCGATGTAGCCGACCCCAATCAGATGAAGGCGGCCATTGTACAAGCGCATGATCAATTTGGACAGATTCATGGAGTGATACATGCTGCCGGCATCGCTGGCGCCGGTATCCTACTGCTGAAAAAGCCTGACGTGGCGGCAGGCGTTATGGCCCCGAAAGTGGAGGGGACTCTATTGCTCGGTCAACTGTTGCGTGATAGCAGATTGGATTTTTTCGTCCTCTGCTCCAGTCTCAGTGCGTATTTGGGGGGAATCGGACAAGTAGATTATTGCTCCGCCAATGCCTTTTTAGACGCATACGCGCAGAAGTATCATTCAGAAAAAAATGTCATCTCAATAAACTGGGGTACCTGGCAGGAAGTAGGTATGGCTATAAACACTCAAGTTCCATTTGATCTCAAAGAAGAGAGAGAACGGAATCTGCGGCTCGGAATATTGCCCGAGGAGGGAAAAGAGGCATTTGGCAGAATTCTGGGCAGATCTCATCCACAAGTGATCGTCTCGCCACAAGACTTCACAGCGTTGATGCAAAGAAGCGATAAGGGCGGAGAATCGGTTGCTGAAGAACAGATGACGAAGTCTTCCCTAGGTAAACCGACGCACCCACGTCCTGACCTGTCCAGTGACTATGTTGTTCCCGGAAATTCGACTGAGCAGACCATTGCGGATATCTGGCAGGAACTTCTTGGCGTGGCCAATGTAGGCATCTACGACAATTTCTTCGAATTAGGCGGCCATTCGTTGCTGGCAACAAGCCTCGCAGCCCGCTTGAAGGGTGTATTGCCCATCGAACTCTCCATGGCCAGCCTATTCGAAAACCCCACGGTCCATTCGCTAAGCGAGATGGTCCTGCAAGGGGTGGGGAATGGACCATCGTTCGACCAGAGCAGGAGCCGGGGGCAGAAGCGGAAGGAGCGCATCCGAGAATGACACCGGGAAATGGGAGAACAGCTCATGAAGAATCCAGAAGCCATTGATCGCTGGAGCGGTTCGGAGATAGCGATCATCGGCATGGCAGGCCGCTTCCCCGGGGCTCCGGGCATTGAAGCGTTCTGGAACAATCTGCGGGATGGAGTGGAGTCCATCACCTTCTTCACCGATGAGCAATTGCTGGCCTCAGGGGTCGATCCCGAAGCGCTGCAGAGCACCCGCTATGTCAAAGCGGGTTCCGTACTGGAAGGAATCGAGTTCTTTGATGCTGCCTTCTTCGGATTCAATCCGAGAGGGGCCGCAGCGATGGATCCGCAACATCGCCTTTTCCTGGAATGCGTGTGGGAGGCGATCGAAGCGGCCGGGTATGACGCTGAGCGCTACAAAGGTGCCATCAGCGTATTTGCAGGCGCGAGCATGAGCAGTTACTTGATCAACAACCTTTATGCGAACCCGGAGGCCTTTGCGCTCGCCGGGATGCA
>Ga0326728_10011522_pt1 | contig 20116 bp, 16 predicted proteins | sample MB3enrmetagenome_FD_207602 | JGI IMG/M metagenome (GOLD analysis project Ga0326728, IMG submission 207602) | Lab enriched peat soil microbial communities from McLean, Ithaca, NY, United States - MB31MN | ecosystem: Environmental > Terrestrial > Soil > Wetlands > Peat | place: USA: New York... | reverse complement strand
GGCGCTGGCGTCATTGCCGGTGAATCTCAAGTCGCAGTTGGGCTTGGGTTTGCACAAATCGGAAAGGCCTGGGTATTTCGACACGCCGATGGCAAGAATATAAAGGGTGCCTCGGTGATCGGAGGGCTCGTCGCTCTTCAATTTCCCGTTGCCTCTATTGACTAGGGATATCGCTTCAGCATAGCTATTTGCGTTGTCGCTCGCTACGACTCGCAGTGCATTTCTTCCAGTGGCGAGTGGCACCTCAAAGGTATGCTCACCGCTTAAGAAAGCGTTGCCGGTTTCAGGAAAAAATTGGTCAATAGCTCTTTCGTTGACGTAAATACGAATTGAATTAATTGGATCGAGGCTATCACCTAGCCCAATCCGAAGCTTGGCGAAACCTCCTGAGAGCTCCGCCCCATTGGCCGGATCGAGAATACGTATACGGCGCTGGGCGTCAAAGTTCTGGGGCAGTTCTCGCCCCGCCGGATAAAAATCTCCGACGAGCGACGTCGTTTCCCAAGGCCATTGATAGCTTTTAGTGGCCGCGCTGACAGATTTGCGCACATTCTTGAATATTTCTTCTATAGTTAATCCTGGGCGTGCGAGATGTCCGGCCAGCGCGGCGGCGTAAGGACTATTTTTGCCCTTTGGCCCATCGAGAGCCTTCTTCCCTGGTGAGGTCGAGAACGCAATGAGTGTGCCGGTCGGCGCATCCATTTGAGCAAGACCGCCAGCTGCCGATCGGAACCCTCGGAAAGGATTGTCGCGGCAAGCGTCTAAAATTATTATGTTGAGCGAGCTGCCCGAAAGGGCGATTGCTTTTAAAATTTCGTCTGTGTTGATCGAATATATTCCAACTTGGGCCTCATCATCGATTTCTGCGTCAACGGGGACAAGATAATTTATACCATTTACCTGTACGCCGTGACCAGCGTAGTATAGAAGCGCAACTGTGTCGCTGCCGCCCTGCTTGAGTTGTCTTGCGAAGTCAACAATCGCGCGTTTCATTTCTCTCTGGTCAGCATCGGTGATGCTAATCACCTGGAACTTCTGCGATTCGAGCGTGCTCTTCAGCAAGGCACCGTCTTTGATTGGATTGAACAGTTCGGGCGCATGTTTGTACTTGCCATTTGCTATAACAAGGGCAAGTCTATTTTCCGCCTTTGATAACCCAGGATTCGCGATGCAGACAAATAATAAAACTACAAATGCGAAAAGCCGGTACAGCATTTTCAGCCCTATCCTTAACATCCGCGTCAAAATAGCTGATCGCACTAAGAAAGAGAAGTTCGTTGAGCATTTTCATAAGCGGGGATAGTGCTGAGATCCGTGTGGGCCAACGCGGCCAGCAGTGGTACGCGCATCCCTCTCTGCCTAGCCCCGACTTTCTGCTTCCTTATGCGCGTATCTGCCGTTTCTGGATGAGCGCAGGCGAGAGATCGCGATGACCGTTAGTGGCCCAAGGAGGGCTTCGGCCGGTAGGCCGCTTTCGGGGTGCTGCGGTCTTAGCGTTCGGCTGCACCTGCCGGCAAAGCAACGCAACATTGCTTGGCCAGCGGTACTTATGTGAGCCCTATGCGGCCGGCTCGAGGTTAGGGGCGCGAGCCGCCCCGTCACGCCGTTGACGAACCCCCAGCGCCGCCCTTCGCCCGCACCGCGGCTTGAGCCGCCGCCAGCCGCGCGACGGGCACGCGGTAAGGCGAGCACGACACATAGTCGAGCCCTACGGTTTCGCAGAAGGCGATGGACGCCGGATCGCCGCCATGTTCGCCGCAAATGCCGAGCTTGATGCCCGGCCGCGTTTTGCGGCCCCGCTCGGCCGCGATTTGCACGAGTTCGCCCACGCCTTCAGTATCGAGCGAGACGAAGGGGTCCGTCTCGAAAATCCCCTGCGAAAGATAATCGCCGAGGAACGAGCCGGAATCGTCGCGGCTGAGGCCGTAAGTGGTTTGCGTCAGATCGTTCGTGCCGAATGAGAAGAACTCGGCGGACTTGGCGATATCGCCGGCTCTGAGCGCGGCGCGCGGCAGCTCGATCATCGTTCCCACCTGATAGGCGATCGATGCGCCGGACGCGGCTTCCACTTCCTTGGCCGTCCTGTCGATCACGGCTTTCAGGATGTCGAATTCGGTCTTGGTCGCGATCAGGGGGATCATGATTTCCGGCACGATGGCGGTGCCCGTGCGGCGGCTCACATCGACGGTTGCCTCGAAGATCGCGCGCGCCTGCATCTCCGCGATCTCAGGGTAGGTGATGGCGAGGCGGCAGCCGCGGTGGCCAAGCATGGGGTTCTGCTCTTTCAGGTCCGAAAGGCGCGCGCGCAACGCGGACGCCTCCATATTCAACACCTTTGCCAGCTCGTTGATTTCCTCGTCGTAGTGGGGGAGAAATTCGTGGAGCGGCGGGTCGAGCAGGCGGATCGTCACCGGCAGGCCGGCCATGATCTCGAACAGCGCGACGAAATCCTGCCGCTGCATAGGCAGGATTTTCGCAAGCGCCGCGCGCCTGCCTTCCTGGTCCGGCGCCACGATCATCTCGCGCACAGCCAAGATGCGGTCCGCATCGAAGAACATATGCTCGGTGCGGCAAAGGCCGATGCCTTCGGCGCCGAACTTGCGCGCCTGGCTCGCATCCGCGGGCGTGTCGGCATTGGCGCGCACCTTCATGCGCCGGACCCTGTCCGCCCATTCCATGAGAGTTCCGAAGTCGCCTGTCAGCTCGGGCTGACGCATCGCCACCGCGCCCTGAATAACCTGCCCGGTCGAGCCGTCGATGGTGATCAGGTCTCCTTCTTTCAGCGTCACCCCGGACACCGACATCGTGCCCGCCTCAAGGTTGATGCGAAGCGCGCTCGCGCCGGACACGCAAGGCCTGCCCATGCCGCGCGCAACGACTGCGGCGTGGCTCGTCATGCCCCCGCGCGCGGTCAGAATGCCGGCCGCCGCATGCATGCCGTGGATGTCCTCGGGGCTCGTCTCCGAGCGCACGAGGATCACGCTCTTGCCTTGCGTTTTGAGCTTCTCGGCGACGTCGGGCGAGAACACAATCTCGCCACATGCCGCCCCCGGCGAAGCGGGGAGCCCCGTTGCAATGACGTTGCGCTGCGCCGACGGGTCGATGGTTGGATGCAAGAGCTGATCGAGCTGCGCCGCCTCGATGCGCGTTATAGCTTCCTCTTTGGAGATCAGCCCATGCTGGGCCATATCGACCGCGACTTTCAGCGCTGCAGTCGTCGTACGCTTGCCGTTGCGGCACTGGAGCATCCAAAGCTTGCCTTCTTGGATCGTGAACTCCACGTCCTGCATGTCGCGGTAGTGCTGCTCCAGCGTCTCGCAGATGCGTTTGAACTCGGCGAAGGCTTCCGGCATGATCGCTTCGAGCGAAGGCTTGTCGCTGTTTCCTTCGCGGCGCGCTTCCTCGGTGATGGGCTGCGGCGTCCGGATGCCCGCGACCACGTCCTCGCCTTGTGCGTTCACCAGGAATTCGCCGTAGAGCCGCGCCTCGCCCGTGGACGGATTGCGCGTGAAAGCCACGCCCGTCGCGCTTGTATCGCCACGGTTGCCGAAAACCATCGCCTGAACGTTGACGGCGGTGCCCCAGCTTTCGGGAAGGTTGTTGAGCTGCCGGTATTTGATGGCCCGCGGATTATTCCAGCTATCGAACACCGCGCCAATCGCGCCCCATAACTGCTCGTTGATGTCCTGCGGGAAGGGGCGCCCGAGTTTACGCTGCACCACTTGCTTGTAGCCGCCGATCACCGTCTGCCAATCATCGGCGGAAAGTTCGGTATCGAGATCGTAGCCGTTCTGGTGCTTGAAGCCTTCCAGAATTTCCTCGAAATCGTGGTGCTTCACGCCGAGCACGACATTCGAGTACATCTGAATGAAGCGGCGGTAGCTGTCGTAAGCGAAGCGGCGGTCTCCGGAGCGCGCCGCAAGTCCTTCCACCGTCTCGTCGTTGAGGCCGAGATTGAGGATTGTATCCATCATGCCCGGCATGGAAGCCCGGCTGCCCGACCGGATAGAAACAAGAAGCGGGTTCTTTGCGTCCCCGAAGCCTGCACCGACCGCCTTGCCGATTTCTGCGACAGAATCCTGCACATCGGCGTGCAGCCCTTCGGGCAGTTTCCTGCCATTGGCGTAATAGGCGAGGCAAACTTCTGTCGTGATTGTGAAACCGGGCGGCACCGGCAAGCCGAGATTGGCCATCTCGGCGAGGTTGGCGCCCTTGCCGCCGAGCAGGTTCTTCATTTCTGCCGAGCCATCCGCGGAGCCGCCACCGAAACGGTAGACGTATTTTGGCGCGTTCGCCAGCTCGCTGATTTTTGCGGCGGCTGCCTGAGCCTCTTGTTTTGCCGCGTTGGATTTTGCTTCCGCTTCCATGGTCGCTCCGTCGGGCCGCTTTGCCCCTGACATTATCGACGCCAGGTTTTCCACCAGGCGCATGTTCGTTTTCAAAAGGTTGATGGTCATATCGAAAATGATACGGGCCGGTGTTTGGCTGGACATGGATCAGCTCGCGCCTTCAAGGACAAATTCGTTGCGGCTCCCGTCATAGGCCGCCCCCGCCTTTATAGCGGGCCGTTTATGGGAGAGGTTAGATTATGTAGCCGAGAAGTGAAGGTGGCTCAAGCGCCGTAAAGCTTAGCTTGCGCGGAGTGCGGCAGCTTGGCGCAAGAGACGGTGCCTGGGGCGCAAAAGCTGGCGCCCGCCGGCATGTGACCAACAAGAGACATGCCCGTGAAAGTTGTGCAGGCAGATTGACACTTTCAGGCACTCCGCTTATGAAGTACGTCATTGCCGTACCTCATCGGCGTAGTTTTCATCTAACCCGCAGAAGTCAGCGGTCTATGGGGATCCAACATGAGACCAATATCACAATAACGAAGGAGTAAGGCGGTGACCAGGTTTTTTGACATAGGCCACAACGTCAAGATTCGCCTCGAGCCGTACCAAGTATTACGCAGCGACCTGGACCCGGTCGAGATCGAATTGCTTGCCTATCGTCTTCGATCGGCGGGTCAAGATGGAGAGGCTGTTGAAGGCACAGCGCTGAAACAAATAACCTTTCCTAGCAACCGGCACGGCAGATGGCATGTCGTGTATTTTATGCTGCCGCACTCACCTGTAAACGAGATATTTATCGTGAGTATTTCGCCGGAAAAACTGGTGATCGCTGCGCAGTCGAAAGAATCCGCCCTGCTAAATCACAAGACGGTGCAGATCGCGCTGACCGCCATCCGGATTATTCGCACCATCGGTGCATGGACAAACTACTAGGCAATCAAAACGGACTGCGAGCCTAGTGTTCGCAGTCCAAGGCGCTTGTAAAGACACGTACAGAAGAAACCCAACACACGCGAGCTTCGCCCTCGTTTCCTGGAGATCACAATGCAGATAAAACAGAACAGATCCGCGGAAAGTTATCGTCTCACGAAACTGCTGCGGCCTATTATGAGCGTTGTAGTGGCCGTGAAGCGGCTGGAGGTATGGACTTATCTAACCGGTGCGCAGGAACGGTATTGGCGATCGAACGCATCGCCCCGGCAACTTAGGACGGAAAACAGCCGGGCGGCAGGACATGAAACCTCACCTTTTTTCGCAGCCTGGTCCTAACAACCGGCGAAAGACCTGGAGGTTTCAGATGACACACACACACAATTCTAAGACATCCGCCGAAGTGGACACGCTTTCCCAGATTTATGAGACATTGGATGCGGTGGAAAAGTATTTGAAAGATCGTGCGCCCGATGGCGGTTCCGGAATTCCGGAGAACGCCGGAGGTCATCCAGATTTTGCAAGCCGCGTGCGCGGGCTGCGGGGGAAATTAGCGCTCTCGCAGGCCCAGTTCGCCCGGCGCTACGGTCTCGATCTGGCCACCCTTCGCGGCTGGGAGCAGGGGCGGCGGCAGCCGGACACGGCTAACAAGACGCTTATAGGCGTCATTGAGGCCAACCCCGCCGTGATGGCAACGCTGATCGCAAAGTCGTCCCAGGTGTAGAGCGAGGCTTTCGCGAGACTGACGGTTTCGTCCTGAACAAAGCCCTTGAAACGGCATCTGCGCGTGCTGTTTCAAGGGGCGAAAAGCTGCTAAGGACACAGGGTCGATACATTTCGCCGTTTAAGATTGCGCATCCCTTGCGCATGCGGCCAGGCGCTGGCTAATGCCGCATCAGCAACGGCAAATCGGCGTGGTCGAGCATGTAGCGTGTCACGCCGCCGAGCAGGGCCTCACGCCATTCGCCATGGGCGTAGGCGCCCATCACCAGGAGATCGGCGCCAAGCTCATGGGCGAGTTTCAAAAGCTGCGCGCCCACCGGCCCGTCATGGCCCCGCACCGCATGGGCCTGCGCTGCGATGCCATGCTCCTCAAGAATGGCCGGCACCACGGCTTCGTCTACGCGCGCGCGCAAAACATGCACGGTTTCGGCTTTGGCGAGGATCGGCATCGCGGCCAGCACAGCTTTCGGAGCGCGCTCATCGTCCTTCCACGCGACCGCGACCACGCACCCGAACGCACCGGTGCTCCGCGGCGGGGCGATGAGAACGGCCCGCGACGTGTTGAATATCGCGGCATGCAGCGCGTCGCGCGCTTTGCCCGGTTGGCGCGCGCTGCCCGCTACGACCGCTGCGTCCGAGCGGCGGCCGTACTCGCCCACGAGATGGGCGATGTCGCCTTCGGTCTCGATGAAACGGGTCGCGAGCGGCTTCGGTTTCGCCTCCGCTTCCCAGCGCCCCGTCATCGCCCGCACCTCATCCGCCCAAGCCGCTTCGGAGGCCCGCAGCCTTGCTTCCTCCGCATGCGTCAGCGCCTGATCGGCGAACATCAGTTCGGCAACGGGCGGTGTGCGCACCGCCAAGGCCTGAATTATGCCGCCGCCTCCCACGCTTAAAAGCTGTGCCGCGCTTGAAAGTAAGGCGCCCACGCTCTCCGGCCGGTCGAGAACGGCGAGAACAACTCCGCCCATGGCACGTCCTCCGCTAACTTGCGGCTGCTGACCGGCCCTATTGATGGCTTCGGCGCTGGCAAAACCGGCCGTCACAGCCAAGAGGCAAAGGATCAGCGACAAGGCGACGTTCGCGAAAGCGGCGCCCGGCTTGCCATCCCGCAAGAGATCGAGCGTTTGCAGGCTGAAGGACGAAAACGTTGTGTAGCCGCCGCAGATGCCGACCATCACAAAGGCGCGCGCGTCGGGATGCGCCGTGAACCGCCCATCGCTCGTGGTAAGCGCGCCGAAAAAGCCGATAATGAACGATCCGGAGATGTTGATGAGAATGGTGCCCCACGGGAAATGCGGCCCCATGACCCGGACCACAGCGTTGGCGGTCCACGCGCGCGCGACGCTGCCGATAGCGCCGCCAAGCGCGATGTAGAGATAAGTCAGCATGATAGTATTCCGCCGGTGAGCCGATTTTCAAGGGCTTTTATAGGGGGTTGCGATCTTCGCCGATAGCGCAATTCAGCACAGAAAAACCGCAAAGGGGCAACGGCATGGCAGGGCGGGTTACCTGGAGATCACGATCGAGTGCCGGCTTATTCACAAGAGGTGAGGAAGGGGCGCGGAGACGTTCTGGCCCTTGGATTTGTAGTCTTTGGCCGCTGGGCCGCGGGCCCGCATGGGGTCCTGCACCGCCTCATGACCCTCGTCCGGGACGAGCCTGGCACGCTTTTAAATTAGGTTGTGTCCCGTTCGCAACTGCCGCGCCTATGTAAGCATGCTAGTGTCCTGCCTGGGCAGCTGTACCGTGGGTCGGGGGGGCTAAGTTGAGAAAGTTTGTATTTGTGGTTCCGGTGTGCGCAAGCATGACGGCTGGGTGTATGTCGACACCGCCACTTTCGCAAGCCACTGGCGCGGAACACAGCGAGATCATGATCAAGGATGTCGTTCAGCGCGTGAAGTGTGAACTATCCGATGCGTTCGACGAAAAAGCTGAGCAACCGGAATTTCTCTGGTTGCAAAGCTGGGTCGCGCATATGGATTTAACCCTTACGATCAATGACAACGCAGGACTTTCGTCGGGCGGAAGCTTTACACAATACCAAAAAAGTGCGCTCAACACCAGTGCCGGCTTGGTAGGCGGCGCCAAAACCTTCCCAGTTGTGTCTCAGTTTTTTACCGTAAGTGTGGGGGCAAACTTAAGCGGCCAGGCGGTCAGAACCGAGACGGTTAGTTTTACCGTGGCGCTGGATGAGTTGAAGATGTGGCGAAACTATATAAACAAGATCGAGGCCAATCTTCCGCCAGAAAAAAGAACGTGCAATTTCCCGTCTTCAATGGGACTAACGGGTAATCTTGGCCTGAAGGAGTGGGTCGATTCGGCTTTCTATCCGGCGGAAATCAAGGAGCTGAAAGCCGGTATCCATGCGGCTTCATCCGGCGGAAAACCCGCCGCAACAACCGGTTCTCAAGCGACCCCCGCGGCGAAGTCTGCCGAAACGCCTACCGTAGCTGCGGCGCTGAGACAGATCAAGGACTGGCAAGACGCCGTAAACGCTCTGCAAACGGCAACAACAGATTCGAGTAAAACAATTAGCACTGCAGCGGGACAGATAACGGCTGCGCAGAAGGCTATAAAAACGAAAATCGACGATGCAAAACAATACAAATATGTTTTGGAATCGTACCTGCAATCAAGATATAAAAAGGTTAGCGATCTCATAGATGCGCATGTGAAAAATGCCAATGCTTGCTTAACATTTCAGGGCAATCTCGATAAAGCAAAAGCAGCGGCAAAAGACCTGACACTTGCCCTTGGCCAGTTGGACCCAGCCAGCCGATTGGCGGGCGCAAATAATACGGCGTATCAAGCTCTTGAAAAGCTGATGCTGGAGAAGCTGATGCCGGGCGTCGTGCCCGCTGGGCCGGCTACGCCGGCAGAGACAGTTAACGGGGTGGCCGTGGCAGCCGCGAAAGCAACTCCACCAAACGTCGCCGCCAGCAATTTCGTCGCAGGATCGGCTAAGTGCGCAACCGCGATCCAGCCGGAAAGTGCCGATGCCGCGGCATTACCTGCGGTATTGCCGGAACAGGTCAATCCCCCCATCGACTCATTGTCGCATTCGTTGACCTTTACGATAAATTATGGGGCCAACGTCACGCCGAGTTGGACATTGCTTCAATGGAAAGGCCCTGGAACGAACGGGAACTTTCTCTCCGCATCGGGCGTAAGGACCCATGGGCTGATCATCGCGCTTGGACCTCGTACCGGGGCCCCGGCAATCGGTCCCGATGCGCTGCGATTGATACAGAACCAAACAGTAAGAAGTCTCAACGGTCAATAAGGAAGGCTTCCGGCTGAGAGCGTGTGAAGAAATTGGGGCGTTCGCAGCAAGCCCAGTTGTCATGGCCGGGCTTGACCCGGCCATCCAGCAACATACTGAGTGCATTGGGTTTTTCATGGATGGCCCGATCAAGCCGGGCCATGACGGTAGTGGTTGCCGCCAATTTTTCACACGCTCCTGAGCGGGTACTGCATCGAAGCAAGGGCCGCAAATTCTCGCCTTGTTTGAATGATAAGTTTGAGTTCCGATATAAAAAAGAGGGTGTGGATTATTTAGACCTTCGCAGGAGCAATCCGCTCCTACCGCGATGCCGGATAAACCGCTATCGCGCGTCTAAGAGGCCTATCTCTTCGAAGGTACGACGCATCGGCCTGCGCTATTCTAGGGATTAGGCGAGGACATGAAACGGAGGAGCGTGCTGCGGGTCTTAGGGCAATGGAGCATAGCTGCTCTGCTTGCAAGCTTAGGAAGCCCCGTGACCGTAAGCGAGGGATTCGCCGAGGGCGACTGGGAAGACGAATTTCTCGCAGTTGCTCTTCCCATATTCACGAAAGCACACGCCGTTCGCGTGTTTAAACTTACAGAAAAAGTTTATGCATCGGGCCAGGACTTGACTTTGGAAAGGTTCAATCCGTTACCTCCGTCAGTGGAATTGTCTACAAGTCAGAAAGATTTTCTGATTTCTAAGTTATCCGATCCCGCGTCTTATAATTTTAAAGGCAGAAAGGCGATGAGATTTTATGCGGACTATGGGTTGATATTTGAAGGGTCCGGGATTCCCAACGTTCTGCTTATTTCGACGAGCTTTGAGGGCGCGCGGCTCGTTTTGGAGAAACCCTTAAGCTCACGGTTTGCCATCGTAAATCTCGAGCTGATCTTTCCTGAGCTTTTGTTACTACTAGAGCCGGCATTAAACAAAGGTGGTTAAAATGCGCTTAGTGGCCATACTTCTTTCCCTCTTCACAATCCTGGCCGGCTGCGGGTCGGGAATTGCGCAAACCCTACACGTTATAAATATAGCCGATACCAGGGCTGACACAGACAATCGTGAAGGCTTTTCCGCAAATTTTGACAGAGTTAAAGAGCTTTCGGAAGAAATAGCCAGGTTAACCAATATGAAGATTGACTCGATAGCAATAAAAGACAACGACTACAAGTGTGACACTATAAAAAATAAAGTTAACGACCTTAAAGTCGCATCCGATGATGTCATTATCTTCTACCACTCTGGACATGGTGAATCTCCGAAAAAGAGTGCCAGCGACACCTCGGCATCGAATTATCCATCATTTCAATGCGACGATCCGGAACACCCGAGCCCCGCGAGCGATCTTCCCAATCTTGAAGCTATATCCACGCAGCTTAAGGGGAAGAAAGCGCGCCTAACGATTACCGTTGCCGACAGCTGCAACAAACGCGCAGAAGTACAGCCCGAAGTCGGTGCAGAAGAGCGCGCTTTGCGGGTTCCTAAGAATAGGATCGGCACGTTGTTCCTGGAATTTCAGGGCTACGCATTGGTTACAAGTTCTTCGCCAGACGAGTTTTCTTACTATTACCCTACCTCCCCAGCCCTTGGCTTTTTTACTCAGCAATTTATTACAAACCTCGAAAGTCCCATGAGCGGTATAGAGGATGCCAAAGTTTGGGAGGCAGTGCTAACCAACTCAAAGAAAGAAATTGTGGTAGCGAACCCCCCGGCACGTCAGCATCCCATAAGCGATGCAAAGTTGAATTATGTGCCGCGCGCGCCGGCCGCCGGAAGGCGAACCAGAACTAAGCAAACCAGCGGCAGCCAATGAGACGGTGAAAGTACCTCTGAAGAAGATCGAGAGGCACCGTCGCCACAAACACACCGAAACCCGGTGGTGCGGACGAACACGCCCATCGGCCCTTTCTGCCAGGGGAAGGCGTGTTCGAGTGTAAGCGGCGTTGTTAGGCCACGGCGCCGCTCTGCAAAATATTCCGTAGCGCAGCAAATTTAATTGCCTTTTTCAATTCCCATTTCGCGGCTATCGGTACATCTTTAACGAAATGCGACTTTCCAGGCCGTCATGACAAAGGTATTTATCTCCTACCGCCGGGACGACAGCAAATATCAGGCACGCAGGATCTACGATGCGTTGATAGAGGTGCTGCCCAGCGATCACGTCTTCATGGACATCGACAGCATTAAACCGGGCGACGATTTCGTCGAGATCTTGGAGGGCTGGGTTGCCAAATGCGACATTCTGCTTGCGCTGATCGGCGCGGGCTGGATCGAGGCAGCCGACCGGCGGACCGGCAAGCGCCGGCTCGACGATGAGAACGATTTCGTGCGGATCGAAGTGCGCGAGGCGCTGAAGCGTGGCATTCCGGTTGTGCCCGTGATCCTTGACGGCGCGAGAATGCCGGACAAAGACGAGTTGCCGGACGATCTAAAAAAGCTCGTCCGCCGCAATGCGGAATTCGTCGAATTCCGTACCTTCGATACCGATGCCGGCCGGTTGATCGACCGGCTTAATCTAGCCGCCGCGGCCAAGCCGGCCCTTAAAAAGCCGAAAGCCGCGCCAGTGCTCAGCGAAATAACCGTTTTCAAAGACTTCCCTGAAGCGCCCGAGATGGTGATCGTTCCAAAAGGCCATTTCATAATGGGTTCGCCGCCCAGCGAGCCGGGGCGTTCCAAAGATGAAGGCCCACGGCACGAAATCGTAATCCCGCGGCCTTTCGCAATCGGCCGTTACCCCGTGACGAGGGGAGAATTCGCCGCCTTCGTTACGGCCACGGGACATCAGCCGAAGAGCGGAGCCTATGTATGGGGCGGAACGGGATGGGCGCTCGATTCCAAGAACTCTTGGCAAAATCCGGGCTTCGACCAAGACGGCGATCATCCGGTGGTGTGCGTGAATTTGCGGGACGCTCACGCCTATATCGCTTGGCTAAATAGCAAGGTCTCGGCCCAAGCCTATCGCCTGCCCTCCGAAGCGGAGTGGGAATATGCGTGCCGCGCCGGAACCGCAACGCCATTCTGGTGGGGCTCGTCCATCACGACGGAGCAAGCGAATTACAACGGCAATTACATCTATGAGGGTGGAGGCGCCAAAGGCGAACAGCGGCGAAGGACCGTGCCGGTGCATAGCTTCGAACCGAACCCCTGGGGCCTTTATCAGATGCCCGGCAATGTCTTGGAACGCTGCGAAGACCGCTGGAACGAGAACGCCTATAAGGAGAAGCCGCTTGCCTTGAACGAAGTGGGAGGCGCGTTCACCGCTGGAGACAGCGAGGACAACACGGTTCGCGGCGGGTCGTGGGAAAGCGATCCGGCCCGGCTCCGCTCGGCCTTCCGCAATAGAGGCTCGATGAAAAACCGTTACAGCGACCGGGGCTTTCGTATCGTCAAAACGCTGAAACCTTGATCTCAAAAGGGCGGCCCAAGACGTCATTGCGAGCAACTCGGAGCAGCATATTGGAAGCCCTGGATAGCCACGGGGCTAAGCTGCATCTAGCTCATTCGAGGTTGCCAGGAAGTCCCCCCTCACTCTGTCTCTCTCCCCGAGGGGAGAGAGGACGCTGTTTTACCCTCTCCCCTTAAGAAGAGGGCCGCAGCCAACTCCCTCTCCCCGTCCGCATTCGCCTGCGAATGTGGACACTTTGAGTGGCAAGCTCGCCTTGGCGAGCTTGCTGGGAGAGGGCTGGGGTGAGGGGGTCTTAAGGGTATTGCCGCCTGACGATTGCCCCCCAGCGCTTGGCGTCAACAATCACCAAACCACGTTCTGGATGAGGTCGAGCCGCTCCTTCAGGTAGTCGCGCTCGATAGATAGCCCGTCATTACCGAAGACCAGCGTCTCCTCTTTGCCCTCGGCAAAGCGCGGCCATTGCAGCTCGCCTCTATCGTTGGGATTGCCGGACTTGGCGAAATTCGTCCAATAGATCGTCATCAGCCGGCTGACAACGTAATTGTGGGGGTGCATTATCATGGAGAGCGGAAAGGGGACGACGCGCCGCAAATTTCCGAGCGCGTAGGCGACCTCCAGCCCATGCGGCGAGCCGCCCAGCAGGCGCAGCAACGGAGGCTGAAAGTCGAAGCAGTAGTGGTAAACCGTCTGGCCTTTGCGGCTCCCAGCCCTGGCGATCATACGCGCTGGCTCGACGAATTTGGCGTCGCCCCAAATATGGTCCGCGAGGAAGCCCGGCGTCATCAAGAGCTGCGGCGGGTAAAGCGACGATAGCTCGTCGAGATCCGGCCCCGCGGCGCGCGTCACCTCGTCCTCCGAAACATGAAACGCCTTGCGCAGCAGCACGCCCTCATAGCTGTTTGCTCCAACGATGACCGGTATAGGTGCCGCCTCGCCGCGGGCAAACACCGGCTCGATCTGATCTGTCAGCAATTTCCCGTCGATGAAGGGCGTATGGTCTGCAAGCTCGGGAAGGCGAAGCGTCTCCTGGATGTCCTCCCAGCTCTTGGCGCGCAGCTCTGCGATTGCGTTCTCTGGCGCCACCCCGAAGGTGCTGGCGGCCTTTTCGCCGATTTCGTGCGCGCTCAGAAACTTCCCGCTTCGCGCGGTAAGGCTTGGCGCCACCCAGCGGCCGCCGCCGCTTTGGATTATGGCCTTTTGGAACAGGCCGCGTGCGGAAGGCGCGATCATCAGGGCAAGCACGCTGACGCCGCCTGCGGATTCGCCGAAAAGGGTCACATTTGCGGGATCGCCGCCGAAGGCTTCGATGTTGCGCTTCACCCACTCAAGCGCCGCGACCTGATCGAGAAGCCCATAATTGGCCGTGGGCACACCCTCGGCATTGGCTTCTTCGGTGAGCTTGGGATGGCCGAAAAAGCCGAAATAGCCGAGGCGGTAATTGAGGGTCACCATCACCACGCCACGGCTTGCGAGGTTCGACCCGTCGTAGATCGGCATCCGTGCGGAGCCGGCTTCGAAGGCACCGCCATGCAGCCAGACCATGACGGGCAGCCGGGTTCCGTTCCTGCGCGCGGGCGTCCAGACGTTCAGCGTCAGGCAATCCTCGCTCATGTCGTCGAGGACGACGTCCTTGCTTGAGGCTTGCGGGCAGCCCGGTCCGAACGCATAAACTTGGCGGACGCCCTGCCACGCTAGCGGCGGCCGGGGCGCGCGCCAGCGCAACTCGCCCACGGGCGGCGCAGCGTAGGGAATGCCCTTGAAGACGCGAAGCCCATCTTCGAAAATACCTTCGACCTCGCCGGCATCGGTTGCGGCGCGAGCCCCGCTCTGAGCGTGCGACGATCCTGGCGCAATTGCGGCGAGGAGGAGCGTCAGAGCGGCTGCGAACGCGGCGAATACGCGGACCTTGTGAACTTCCATGACCTGGCCTCCAAACCGACTATCGGGCTTTACCGCAATGCTTGCGCTTTCATACGGCGCTGCGCAATTCCAGCAAGCAAAATTCCATGGCTTGATTTGGGATGAAGTTCGGCGCAACTGCGAAAAGCAGTCGATAAAGCGAAAGTGCCCGCTTAGGATTTGCGCAGCGGAAGCCGGAGCAAAGTCTGCGGTTGCGCGTTTTTAACTATGAGCGGAAAGCTCGTCGCAGCGGCGGTGTGGCTATGCCGGAAGAACTCGATGAACATACGCATATCGCCATTTACGGCGCGGGCACTCTCGGCTGCTTCGTTGGCGGCCTTCTGCTGCTCGCCGGCCGGCGGGTCACGTTCCTGGCGCGGCCGCGGATCGCTGCCGAGCTCGCCGTCCATGGCCTGCTCTTGACCGATTTCACCGGCCTTCAAGCGAGGGTCATTCCGGAGGCACTCGATGTGCGCAGCCGGGCGGATTTTTTGGGCGAGGCCGGTCTTGTGCTTGTCACCGTGAAGAGCGGGAGCACTGAAGCTGCCGCGGACGAAATCGCCGCGCTGGCCGGGCCTTGCGTTCCCGCCGTGAGCCTTCAGAACGGCATCGGCAATCCCGGCATTTTGCGCGGCCGGCTTGGGCCGGATCGCGTGCTCGGAGGCATGGTCGCGTTCAACGTTGTCCATAAGGGACAGGGGCACTTTCATCGCGGCACGTCGGGCGGCGTCATTATCGAGGCGGGGCGCCCGGACATCCTGCGCCTCCTTTCGGTGCCCGGCCTCGAGGTTTCGCCCACAACCAACATCGCGGGCGTGCAATGGGGCAAGCTGCTCTTCAACCTCAACAATGGCCTCAACGCGCTTTCCGGCGTTCCGCTCCGGCGGCAGCTCGAAAGCAGGGCCTGGCGCCGCCTCCTCGCAGGCCAGATCGCCGAGGCGCTGGAAATTCTGGATGCGGCGGGAATTCAACCGGTTACGGCGAACAAGATTCCCCCGCGCCTCATCCCGCGCATTTTGCGGCTGCCGGACGTCCTATTTGCGCTTGCCGCCCGCCCCATGTTGCAAATCGACCCGGAGGCACGCTCCTCGACCTGGGAAGACCTGATGCTGGGGCGACCGACCGAAATCGGCCGCTTTCAGGGTGCGATCGTCCGGCTCGCGCAGGAGCATGGGCTAAAAGCGCCGCTTTCCGAAGCCATCCTGCGGCTCGTGAAGGAGGCCGAGGAAGCCCGCGCCGGCCCGCCTGGACTTTCGCCGCAAGACATCGCCCGCCGCATGCCGGCTCCCGCCGCAGCGCACGCATCATAGCACCCCAGCAGCCCTAGCCCCCAAAGCTCCGCCGGCGCCGGCATGCATTCCGTTGGAGAGCTACATAATTAATGGTATGGGGAGCTTTTCATGCGCGCATTTATTATTGCATTCGGCCATCGCCGGCATCAGGCGCGACGTCGAAAGACCCCAATATGCAAACCAGCAACAGTGGCCGGAAAAGCCTCGGTATTGAGCCATAGGAGCCTCTCGGGATTGGTCTTGCTACGTTATCGCGAAGGGGCGCCTTGTTCGAATGGTGAAGAAATCGAACGCGCACTGAAGTACAGTGATGTCATGGCCGCACTTGATACGGCCATCCAGGAAAAAGCTAGCTAATCCAAAGGTAAGTCTGGATGGCCGGGTCAAGCCCGGCCATGACAACGGTAACCTGGCCATCGCAGCCAGGACTGAAATCGATTTCACAGGCTTCTTGCGCGGGAATGACACCGAGGTGCCAGCAACGCTCTTTGGTTCAAATCCCAAACAGCATGGTGCGCTTCATCGCGGGCCGCTCCCGCATCCGCGCGAGCCATGGCTTGATCGCCTTATGCGGCCCAAGCAGCTCGTCACCCTCCGGCGTCAAGGCCAGATAGTAGATCTGCGGCGCCCAATGGATATCGGCGAGCGAGAGCGTTTCGCCGGTGAGATACGGGCCTTCGCCCATCAATCTCGCGAACTCCTGGATGCAGGTTCTGCCCATGGGCATGGATCTTTCGATGACCGCCTGATCGGCGGGCTGCCCCGTGACTTGCGGCTTGAACACGCGCTCCCACACGGCGATCGAGGCAAACTTCGGAAAGAAATACCAGTCGCAAATGCCCATAAGCTGGTTCATACGCGCGCGGGCGCGAATGTCATCGGGAACAAGCGGTTCGCCGGGAAAAGCCTCGGCGATGTAGCGGAGCATCGCCTGGGTTTCGTAGAGCCCGAAATCGCCGTGCTCCATGACGGGCATGCGGCCGAAAGGGTGCATGGCAAGATGGGCTTCCGTCCTGAGGTCGCTTAGCTGCCATGGAACGAACGCGTAGGAAGCCTGCCGTTCTTCCAGCGCGAAAAGCACGGCCGCCAGAAAGGGGCTTCCCGGAACGCTATAAACTTTGACGCTGCTCAACCTCGGCCTCCCTGTTGATCTGTCAGCGGCCGGTTGGCTCGCAATCGCGGCACAACAACGGCCGGCATTGGCTTCTGGCAGTATGCCGGGGATTTATACAACGCACAAAGCCTGAGCCGGCCGCCAAGAGGTGCTGCCGGCTACTTCTTTCCTTTTGTTACCGCCTCACTCATCATGCCAACAAGCTCTTGCGCCTGGAGGGCGAACGCGTGCATTTGCAGCTGGATGTACCGGCTTTGGATCTGCAACGCCTCCTGAGGGTCCTTCGCATTGGCAAGCTCATTGGCCAATGCAAAACCGGCATCGAGGTTTTGCTGGGTGAACTTCATCGCCCGCTCCTGAGCCTCATTCAGACCTTGCATGGCTGGGTTCGACGGAACGAGCGTTTTCATCATCTCCTGCGCCTTGCGCGCCGTTTCTATGAGCTGGCTCGAAGCCTCCCGGACATGGTCGATGTTCTTCACAGCAAGTTCGCGCATCTCCGGCGGGATTTCTTGTTTCTTCTGTTTGGCCATGGGCCTTCCTCCTCGTTGCACCGGCGTGCTCAGAATCTCAATGCTCCGTACCGGACAGAGCGCGTGCCCGGCCGCTTTATTAAGACTGCACGAATTGTGGTTGCGCGTCCATGCTTCCATTTATTGAAGCGGCTGCCGGCAAGCAAAAACGCCAAGTGCCCGTGATATGCGTCAATGCAAGAGCCGAGCCCGCAGATAAAGCTTGGGCCAAGAGATGGTGCCGGAATGCAAGGATAATGACGATGTCTGAGGCTATCGGCAGATCCGCCAAGACCCTGGAGGCGCTATTTGCGCATCCGATCCCCGCAAATTTGCACTGGACCGACGTGCTGACGCTGATCCGCCGGTTCGGTAGCATCGAGCATCAGCGGCATGGCCATTTACACGTCGGCATTGCCGGGCACGGGCTGACGCTCAAGCATACGAACGCCAAACAGGTGGATAAAGACCAAATTATTCAGCTCCGCGACTTTCTTAAGGGCTTGGGGATCACGCCCGGCCATCCAACGGCCGCCACGCCGGACGCGGACACAGCCGCCGAGCCGGGCTTGATCGTGGTGCTCGGCGATCATGACGCCAAGCTTTGGCACAGGCCGGCCGCGCACGCGCATCCCGAAGGCGGGCATTTGCTTTATCCGCACGATCCGCATCATCTGCGCGGTCAGCATCATGCAAAGCAGACCGGTTTTGAAGGAGAGCCTCCGCCGGAGGATTACGAATTCTATAAAGCGCTGGTGAAGGCGCTCGCACCGGCGCCGAAAATCCTTGTCATCGGCGATGCGGCGCACAAAGACAGCGCCATGCAGCTTTTCCGGCAATACCTCACAAAGCATCACAAGGGACTGTTGCAGCGCATCGAAGCCTTCGCCGACGCCGATGTTATGGCGCTGAGCGAAGTGAAAATCGGCGCAATTGCCGGGCGCTACTGGCACTAAAGGGTGCCGGCGTTGTTGACCTCGCGAAAAGGGACGGAGGCCGCCGTGGAGAGACCCTCGTTTTCGTCGGCGCTCATTGTGGGCGCTGGACCCGGCTTAAGCGCATCGGTCGCGCGGGCTTTTGCGCGCAGCGGCATGAAGATCGCCCTGGCGGCGCGCGAAACGGCCAAGTTGAAGCCGCTAAAGGACGAGCTCGGCGCCGCCGCTTTTGCCTGCGATGCTGCCAATCCCGGGCAGGTGCGAAACCTGTTCGAGGAAGCGGCTCGCGTGAATGGCGAGCCGGACGTTGCGGTCTACAATGCGAGCGCGCGGCTGCGCGGGCCGCTCACCGATCTCGACCCCGCGGCAGTGGAGCGCGCGCTCCATGTCTCGGCATTCGGGGGCTTTCTCGTGGCTCAGGCCGCGGCGCGGCGTATGCTGCCCAAGGGCCGCGGCGCCATTTTGTTCACGGGGGCTTCGGCCAGCGTGAAGGGCTATGCGCAATCGGCACCCTTTGCGATGGGGAAATTCGCGCTGCGCGGCCTTGCGCAAAGCATGGCCCGGGAACTTGCGCCGCAAGGCATCCATGTCGCGCATTTCGTGATCGATGGTGCGATCAAGAGTGCGGGGCGCGAGGCGCCCTCCAGCAAGCCGGAGTCCATGCTCGATCCCGATGCCATCGCGGAGACCTATCTGCATGTCCTTATGCAGCCGCGCAGCGCCTGGACCTGGGAGGTAGAGCTGAGGCCCTGGGTGGAGCGGTTTTGACCGTCGCGGCCGCAGCGCGCCGGAAGCGGGCGAGCGAAGTCCTATCCGCGACGCCGGGCTGAAGCTTGAGCAAATGTACGCCGAGACCCGGGGAAGGGACCGGCAGCCCCTTCGCCTCGTACCGGCCCGTTATTTCGAAGCGGAGGCGACCAGCTCGATCTCGACATGGCCGCCGCCCGGCAGCGCCGCCACGGCGATGGTGCTGCGCGCGGGGTATGGCGCCTCGAAGAAGGTCTCGTAGACCTTATTCATGGCGGCGAAATCGTTCATGTCGGTGAGAAAGACATTCGCTTTGACGACATCGCCCATGGAAAGCCCCGCCGCGGCGAGCACCGCCGAAAGGCCCTTGAGGAGCTGCTCCGTCTCCGCGCCCACGCCGCCCTCCACGAGCTTGTTCGTGGCGGGATCCATGCCGAGCTGGCCGGCCAAGTAGAGAATATCTCCGGCCCACACAGCGCGGGAATAGGGTCCGAGCACTTTTCCGAGGGCGGGCACGTCGTTCACTGCGCGGCGAGGCATGGCTTAATCCTTCGATGTTGGTTTGAAAGCGGTTCTAAGCAAAGATGCGCGGCTTGGCCAACAAATATGTGCGGAGCGGGGACCGCAGCGCTCCGGTAGCGGACGGTTGGACGATGACGTGATGGGCCAGGAGCAGTCGCAACGCGATCTGGATTGAAAGTCGGAGTTTGCTATGGAACGGCGTGCTGCAGCTAATCCCCTCAATCGTGGTAGCTATTGTTACTCAGGTATGCTTGGCGACGATCTCTGCAATCATGGGCCGAGTGTAAACCTCTACGGGGTCTTCATCACGGTTGCCATTATGGTAGAATTCGCCACTGTCAAAAGCCAAGAATACGCCAAAAAAGGGTTCCGGCATTTCCTTCAGGTTTGGTATCTTGACTATCAACGCAAACATGTCGTTGACTACAGCATCGCA
>Ga0326728_10011520_pt1 | contig 20123 bp, 21 predicted proteins | sample MB3enrmetagenome_FD_207602 | JGI IMG/M metagenome (GOLD analysis project Ga0326728, IMG submission 207602) | Lab enriched peat soil microbial communities from McLean, Ithaca, NY, United States - MB31MN | ecosystem: Environmental > Terrestrial > Soil > Wetlands > Peat | place: USA: New York... | reverse complement strand
GAAGCGGACAGAATTGGGTCGGTTACCACGTAGCCGGTCTGCTAGCTCTGCACGAACATTTTATCTCGATGAGCCAAAATCCCGTACCGCGCTTTCTGGTCATTGACCAGCCGAGCCAGGTCTATTTCCCGGAGGCATGGCCCTCAATGGAGAAGGCACCTGACACGGACGGCAAGTCGGACCGCTCGCCCGACATTGAGGGTGTGCATCGCATCTTCGCCGCGCTCTCCACGTTCCTCAGCGCAGTATCGGCAGAGTTTCAAATCATTGTGACTGAGCATGCTGGCTCCATCACCTGGGATGGAGTCCCCAATGTACATCTGGTCGGGAACTGGCGGCAGGGCCGCGATGAGTTTTTGATCCCTAACGCTTGGCTGAAGGCAAACTAGCTTACTTAATGGGCAGGTGTGGGCGGCGCTGACGGCACTATGAATATGTGCTCCGGCTGTCCCAGATGCACGTATTTCAACGATTCTGTGAAATAGCACGTGCGTAACCATGTGTCTCGCACTTGACCCTCTCCGAGCCCTCCTCGGGTAGAACTAAGACGTAGAGGATATGGTCTAACGCGCCCTCATTGGGCTTGGGGTCTCTCAATGGAGCACACCGCTGTTCTGGTGTTATGCCGCCGCGATTACGTGCATTCACCGCAGGGGATTATATTAAGCCCATTTCTCGGGCGCGAGTATGCCCAGAGAACCCGCTTAGGCGTCTAACGGCCTAACCTTAGATCTGTCCACCCGGCACCGCCGAAAACGGCGCCTGCTCGGTCTTGTAACAGAGACTGCACCTGTGTAATTCTCTCACCTTGGTTGCACTCACGGAGGGATTCAACACAGTGGTCCAGCCGAAACTGAAGCCCATCTGGCACCCAAGCGAGCTCGAAAGACGGGTTAGACAAACGGCCCGCCTGATAGCGGATAGGGAGGCGGCCCGCATACCGTGGTCGCGGTTGCAAGAGGCTCGCGAGAAATACGTGTGGTGGGAAGCCTTCGTTTTGTGGGTACGGGCCATTGAAGAGGCAGAGGGAGAATCACCTGGATGGCTCGCCAAGGCTGTCAAAAAGCGGTGCCCGGGTTTCTTAAGGTTGCTCACAGAAAAGAAATCGCAGCACCTTAGTGAGCTAGCTCTCCTTTGGCACCACGTTGATCTCTGGATTAACGAGCGCATTTTTGACGACACCTGGCGTGAAGGCTGGATGAACGCTGTGGGGTACTACGCGGCGCGCGATCTCGCCTCGCGACGCAATCACGCTTACTGGGAATACTGCGAGCGCGAATGGAAGCGTTCGAAGCCGGACCATTATCCGTCTTTCAAAGCCTGGCTGAAAGCCTCCGAACATTGCAGTGACCGCGTGCTTAACGAATGCGAAATGCCCGAAAATAAACGCCGTTTGATTAAGCTCAGTCGGCTAGTTGCCCATCGAACGCTGCGCAAGGCGGTCGAAAGGTATGTCGAGTGGGAGGTCTTCGCCTTCTGGGCGCGGACTGCTCTCGAAGCTGGATCTCCAGTGCCAGTCCCGGTTGAGAGGGAAGTGAAGCGAAGATGCCCTGGCTTCTTAGAAGCGGATGCCGCCGCGCACGCCGTGAATGCGGCGGAAGAACCACACTGCCGATATACCCGAATGATGAAATGGATTGAGGACCACGAATTTGCTGGAGCTCAAAAGCGAGGCTGGTTTGATGTTCTTTGCTACCAGGCCCGCCTTCATGCGCGCCATGCCCGGGTGATCGACTATTGGCACGATTGGGAGGAAGGCTGGATCAAAGACCGCTCTACGAGATACCCGTCCTTTGGTCAATGGCAGCGTTGTGCCGACCGCTATACATTTGAACTCGACGAGAGCTAACCGCCATTTCAAATGTATGCTGATCCGCAGTTGCTGGTGTAGAGGCAAGGCAAGCTCCAAGAAAGAGTAATCAACAGAGGGCAGGGCGGCTAGGCGTGTCCCCGAAGTTCGCGCCAAGTTTCCCGGTGCAGGAAACTGGAGTCCACGTTGCCTTCCATTTCGAGGTACAGCGGCCAGGGGGCCGTGAGTGACATCAGGTTCTTCCCCAAGGAGGCGCGCACGGTGTTGCGTGCCGAGATATCCGTCAGTCCAATTAGTGCGCGGGGGTGCTCACGCTCCAGTTCACGATATCCGAAAATCCCAATCACCTGGCATCCCGCCGCCCAGGGAGTACAAACGTTTTCCCACTGCGGATCGGCGTAATTGGCCAGAATGACTAGGGCCGAAAGCTAGTCGGGGTCCACGAAAAAGGTCACGCTCTTGATTTCGTCCTTCGCGGGATCGGCGAGGCCAAGCGGCTTGATGATCACGTATTTGGCCGGAATGTCCCGCATGGGCACATAGTCAAGAAAATGGTGGGTAACCTGGGGAGTTTTCAGGTAGCGTTCGCCTTTCAAGAAGTCATCCGCCATGCGCCGGCCACCCCAAGCGGCCACCTGGGCGCCGATGCCCCGGCCTTCCTCCGTCCCCTCGTTCCCATCGGCAAGAAAACCACAGAACCCGGGGATGCCGCCCGGAAAGGTCTCGTAGCAGTTGCCAAAGCCGAGGCCGACTCCTCCGCCCCAACAACCATAGGTCTCTCGGCTGAAGGCGCCCACGCGGCCCTTGGCGGCCACCGTGGCAAACACCGCCATCACGCAACCCCACCGGCCCGGCTTGAAACTGATCGCGCCCTCCGGCAGGGCGTCGGACCATATCAGTGCCACCGCATGGGTCTCCAGGCCTATGGCCTCCGAAATTTTACTGTCCATAAACGGCTGCTCCAAAATCTGAGATGCAGTACGCCACCGATCATAGGGCTAAACGGGGTGCGTACCTGCTATTTCTATCGCACACTCGACATACGGCACTCCGAAGTTGCAGTGAGGAGTTTAGTCCAACCGGAATCTATCTGCAACGCACAAGCACCTCATCAAAGCGCCGACAATTAGCGGCCGTGCGTTATCTCCCATTAATCTGCCGCCAGAGGGGTCGCCGAGACAGTGTGCAGGCTCGGACCAGCAACCATTGAGATTGCCTCTACTTACCAGCCGTAACGGTCTCCATTTCGACCTGGTCGACCGGGGCAGAATTTCCGTTGCACTTATTCACATGGCGAAAGTAGGAGTTACCGCGAACGACGCGTCCGCACCGCGGGCAGCGCCTGTTCTGAAGCAAGTGTTGCCGAGTACCCTGACAGCCCGATAGCCGCACGTTCCTGTCCTCGATCAACTCCAGGAGGTCTGGGTCACACTGGTCGGGATTGATCTTGTCGGGATGCTTCGCGCAGAAGGCTACAACCGCCTCCAAGGTCAGGCGCGGTCCGGATTTGGGTTTTCCGTTTTTTCTCTTTTGCTCAACCGGCTCACCGAACAAACTCTTCTGAAACCACAGGCGAACGGCCGTGTCGCTTACCCCCAGCAGTTTGGATACGCCGTGAAGATGGTGGTCTTTCGGACTCCGGACTTTGGACGAAGCGCCGTGACTCGAGAGCATCTGGCGCACCGCTTTTTCGCTCCTTCCCAGTTTTCGAGCAATTCTTCCAACCGGCTTTTCTCCGGCGTTCCAAAGCAAATCGCCATGTTCCTCACGCGACCACGGCCTAATCGTCCCTGATCCAGTTGAAATGCCCAGTTTGGCGGCCTTGTGGCAAATAACCCGCGCGTTCCAGTCCGGGTGACGCCCAAGGAGCTCTTTGACGGCCAAGCGTGCTCCACCTCGGCCCTTCGCGTAGTAAGTCCGGAGGATTCGCAAATCTTCTTCACTCCAAACAGCATGGCGCCGAGCAGTACGCCGCTCTTTCCTCAGTTGGCGGAGGCGAACCCACAACTCTCCGCGCTTTCGCCCCGGCCATCCCTCCAGGACCTCCTCGATTGCATCATGAACTTCCTTGCGCCCAGCTTTGATCACGGGCCGAAGGATATCGTCGATTTCATCGCTGTGGGCAAGCTTGCCGAGCGGAATCAAACGGTCCTTGAGGAGGTGCATTGCCACTTCTGGCTCACACAGTGCGATTGCTTGCGGCAGCATGACTGTTCCTCACGACGAGACCCTTTGACCGCTGCCCTGGCCCATTTTTGCGATTGTCGTTCTGGGTGGGACGGCAATTGCAGCGCTTTGTCAACCATTTGGTACTGATGGTCATCTTAGCCGGCCGCTTATCCGTGCGCGCATTCCCCCAATATTGAGAGAGGCTGAAATGCGCGCCATGCTTAAAGGGCATGTGTGAATCTGTTCCTGCGGTAGTCACAGCGGAGCTCCAAGGGGGTGAAAAAATAGATATGGGGCGTTAAGATTTAAGCAGTTTGTTGACTTATCTCTATTAGGGGGGAAAGAGCGTTCAAGTCTCGGTGCGGAAGATAGAATCCTTAGTCGATTGGACCGGGAAGGGTGAAAGCCAACGATGTCTGGGGATTTCGAAGCTGACACACCTGTCTGGATTTGGCAATCCGCAGACCCTGAAGCTGCAATTGAGACCGACCTGCTCGATGCAGCGCGGCGAAACTGGCCACGGGTGCTTCCCTATGCCCAGCGTTACCAGCAGGATTCATCTGTAGCCGCGGACATACTCGAAACCGCACTTCTAGCAACTTCGAGAGTTAAAAGAGCACGCCAAAAGTCCGGCAAGCCGATTCGAAATCTCGACGCGTACGTGTATGTAGCTTTTGTGCGCAAGTTTAAGCGGTACTTAGCCAGACAGCCGAAGATTCAATTCGTCGGTTCACTTCAGGACGTTGATACGCTCACTGACATCCGACGCAGTAAGGGCCCACCCGCGGTCGAGCATGATCTGCTCGCAAAAGAATTGCTAAGGCATATGAGCCAGCGGACGCGGCAGACGTTTTTCCTGAGAACGAACGGATACTCCTGGAAAGAAACCGCACGCTTTTTGAAGACTACTGCGAACAGCGCACAAGTTCTCTTCAATAAGGAAATTGGGAAACTCCGCAGCCGCATCCGCAAGGAAAAAGGTACGGGAATGCGGCCAGGAGGCGAAGTCGATGAGTGATCAGCCTCTCACGAAACGGGAAGAAAGACGATTGGTCGGGACGTATCAGCGCCTCGTACTGGGCGGAGAGTTTCCCAATCCCAATCGTGCTGGATGCCCCGGCAGTGAGATTCTAAAGGCCATGGCATTCCGTGAACTCGAGCAAGAACACGTTCTGGACTGGATCGAGCATCTTGGTACGTGTAGCCCGTGTTTCCGCGAGTATACCGACTTCCGCAAGCAGGTGGCGTGGCGACGGAACGCCGCGTACATAGGAGTTGCCGCTGCGGTCCTCATTGTTCTTTCTTTCGCCTGGTGGGGATGGCGATCCAGGCAACCCGTCGTAATTACTGCACACAATCACGTCGGAGCGGACCTGCGGAATCGGCTCACCCTGCGTGGAGAGCTAGGCACAGAACCCAGCACTGGGCCGCTCGTGTTCAAACGAGGGATCGATGACGTATCTGTATACCTCCCCGAAGGAAGCCGTGCGGGGACATATGAGGTCGCAGTCTTTCGCGAAAATCTGGGAGAACCGCTCGTTCGCACAACTAGCCAAGCGATGTTGGAAAAGGACATGACAGAGATGAATGCCACTGTTGATCTTTCTCGTGTCCCGCCGGGCCGTTATCTATTTGCCATCCGGCTGTCGGGGATCGAGTGGAGTTACTACCCCCTGGTCATCGAGTGACCACCTCGGAGGTTGCTTGCCTTGCCCGTTGCCCCGCATATGGCGAGGGCGGCACACGATGCTCAGGGTAAGAGGACAAGAAAAATCGTAGTGGGCCAGTTTGAGCTTTAGGTCGGAAAATTTCCCAGGCTGTGGGTAAACGCTACACTTTGAGGCGGGTACTGGCCCATGACGGGCCGTTGCCTCATTACTCGCGCGGGTGCAAGGCATTTCCGCGGCAAGGGCCGTTTGAACCGTCAAGTTGGCCACGTCGGTCCAACTTCCGTGTAGGCGTGATACGCTCGATAGCGTGGGTGAGCTGTCAGGATCAGATATGCCGATATAACCAGCCAAGTGGACTTTCAAACCGGCGGAGCGCCCCTCCCACCTCTGAGACAGACTGTTGTGAACACGGCCTAAGATGCGGCGGATAAGCGCCATTCGCTCGCCATTCTGAGACAGAATTGTGAGATTCTCAAAGCCGCTATTGCCGGGCCTTCGGCGATTATCTCGAAACTTACCCTTTGTGAAACAGAATGCGATCAAGAGTGAGTGAGCGGCAAGGGCGGCTGGTTGAGCGTCACGCCTAGAGCACGGCTTGCGGCTTCAATGCTCCTTCTGTCGCAGCGAGCGAGTAGAGCTTGCAATTCCTGGTCAGTCGATAGGACCTGAAAAACCTTTGACGGAGCGAAATAGACGAGCGTGCGTTTCCCAGCGGCCATCAGGTTTAGAATGTTCTGAAGGGTGCCCTTGCTTTTGCCGTCCCAGAACATTACGCCGCACCGGGCCTCCTGCGCCATGGCCATGTCTTTCGTGGCGTAGTATCTGAAGTCTTTCCGGCTGTCCGGAGGAGCGATTTTACGGATGGGCCAGGAACCGATATTGTTCCGGCACTCTTCCATGCAAAACACTTCGACGTTGGGATACCGACGATCCGCGAAATACTGCTGCACGGCTTTGTCTGCTCCGTTGGCGTCGCCGATCAGGATGGAGTCCCCGCGGCGGATAAAGTCATCCAGGCGGGCGCGAATCACCCGGTTAAGCTTGGAAACCGCTCTCGATCCGCCAATGAAAATCTTCATCCTGACGCCTTCTTCGTAAGAGTGAGAAGATAAACCGATTTCGCGCCTCCCTTTTCGAATAGGCCCGCCGTGATCGTCCGCACAGTCGCACCTGAACCATAAAGATCATCAAACAGCAAAAGGCGCTTGCCCTTCGTCTGGCTCACGTCGACCTCGAAGGCGTCCTGCAACGCCTCCATTCTTTCATGGTAATCGCTCAGGTCCTTGAGCTGCGGAGTCTTCTTTACCTTTTTCAGGCCCGCGCATAGCGGCACGCTGAGCAACGCGGCGAGCGCTTCAGCAACGGCCTGAACCGGCTGCAGTCGTCGCGTCTGCGTCGGCGGGACCGGAATTATCGCGTCGATTTCGAGCTGCCAGTGGTTCTTGCAGAAATCGGCCGCAGCTCGGGCAAGGTCGCTGATCGCGCTCTTGTCTTGTCGGTATTTCAATTGATAGAGCAGCTCGCCTACTTGAGAGCGCGTCGTTGAAAATCTCGGGTGTCCGTACTCATCGTCCCCGAGATACGTGCTCGATAGAGAATGGACATGGAGCGAAAAGCCCGAGGTCCACGGGCCGCGCAAGATCTGCGGTTTGATTTCAATGCTCACGATGCGTTCTTCTTACGTCCGTCTTTATAGGCTTCTTAAGGTCAACATGTTCGGTCGGCAGCGGTAATCAGGGCTGAACCGGTTCGATAGAAATGCTGACCCTTATGATTTCCTTCTGCTGCATCTTCTGAACGGCGGCCTTCGCTCTCCAGCGCGGTGGCCTGTTCATAAGATAGCCGAATGATGGCCGTTATGGCCACCACTTCTCCTCTATCCAGCGTAACGTTTTAGCATGCTTTCGCTTCCGCGTCAGCGGGGTTTTCCTCGGGGCGAAAAGGACCCTTTTAGAGACCGCGCTTGGGACACACATCGTTCATGTAGCAGACACCACACCGAGGCTGTGTGGGCTTGCACCACGCTTTTCCGATCTCCCAACAGGGCAAGTCTAGGATGCCGGGAAACTGCGGGTGAATGGCTCTCGCCTTGTACACCACCTGTTCAACGGTAGGGTTTGCGGTGCACAAACCAAGACGGGAAAACACACGGCTCACATGCACGTCGGCGGATATGTCGATGGAGTGGAAGTCGGCAAACTTCACCTTAAAGTCACGTGCAAGCATATTGACGGCCATGGATGCAATTTTCGGCCCTGCGCCGTCAAATTGAAGAAAGCGGTAAACGGCTTCGGCGCTTGAAGGCTGATCTACCCATATGCGCGAGGCGTCCCCGGCGTACTCGCTCATAATGCGCTGCACCCCCGAATGGAATACCCCGCTCATCTTCTCGACGAAGCGGTGTAGTGCTTCGGGCTCCCGATCTGGGCGTGGCTGGAATTTAAAATGCGCCTTCAATTCTTCAGGGGACAGACGGGACAAAGCGTCGATTGAGAACCCGCCCAATTGCTCTGAAATCTTGTATGGGATCAGCCAAGCCCTCTCGTACTTCACCTGACGATCCATCAGGCAAGCGAGCACAAAGGCGTGAGGATGTCCGGCGAGGTCGTTTAGCAGAGCGTCGGCAGCGGCATTCCCTGAAAACTGAATTACCTGCTCTTTGGGCGCATCAAACAAAGCGCGGCCATGCTCAATCAACTTGTCACGCATAGCCATTTCGAGGGGGGGCAGTGGCATTTTTTCGTTTGGCCTCCGCTCACATTATTGAAGAGCATCGCTCTTGGTCGCAACCCTGCAAGATGTGTCGTAGGAAAGACCGCGCATCGGCGAATGAGTTTATCACAAAGAGGGACGGCGGCGCATGCCGGGGGGTTAGTTTTCTCAGAACTTAACCTTTTTGCAACGTCTCACAAAGGACCCTTTGTGAGATGCCCCTGTTAAAGCCGCGCGAGCGTTGTCGGAAGCTACTTCTATGAGGTCGTCCCCCCTTCGACTTAACGGCCTAACCGCTGATCTGGCAGGCCATGGTCCCGGGCGTATGGTCGGCCACTCGGACAATATGCGGGCGGTCAGTTGACGGGTAAGTCGGCTTGCCGAAACTGGCCGCTGCCTCACTGCGGAATGCATTTGAATGCGGACGGATGGACCGAATCATGTCCATCGCGAGGCCCGCGAACACAGTTTCGATTCGAATCATGGAAAAACTGGGATTCAAACATGAATGCGAATTCGAGCGTAATCGTGTGCCGTTAACGGGGTACGCGATAGGTTGCTCGGGCCTCGGCTAGAAAGTGATCGCCGACGAACCATCGCCCAGCAACGTGAAGGCCGCCCAGTAGGCCGGTGGGCGATCCCCCAACCTTTGTAGATAATCGAGTTTCGCATGCCGGAGCGCAGACGCCTTATCCTCTCTGTTTGCCAAGTGGGTGTAAAAGGATCTCATCAACGTATCCGTGGCAGAATCGTCAACGTCCCACAGCGCTCCGACCACACTTTTCGCCCCCGCGAGCAGAAAGGCCTCCGCCAGTCCGTCGATGCCCTCTTCACCCTCGAGTTTCCCGGTCGCCGTATCGCAAGCTGAGAGTGTCACCAAGTCAGCCGACAAAGAAAGCTGGATGATCTCTTGAAATTGAAGCAAGCCATCATCGGTCGAATGTGGGTCCCTTCCCAAGATGAGCGCTGCCCTCTCCGGGAATTGCGGGCTGGATACTCCGTGAACAGCGAAGTGGAGGATCCTAAAATTGTCTAGAGGCTGGGATTTGAACTTCGATTCTGTTGCGTTTGCGTCGAGTAGTAATACGCTAAGTTTGGGATGGTCGAGCGATCGTTCGGCCCCTATGATCTCCTGGCGCGACGCCGGTAGGCGATAGAGATGCGTCCCAGAGACATCGTAAATGCCGCGCGAGACCGCGCGCATTATGCCGCGGCCAGGGGCCCCGTCCTTTGGTTCCAGATCGTACGGGACAGAACCAATGCCGAGGAATGCCATTTGCGGCTCAGCGCGACGCCGGAGGGTTCTGAGGTAATACAGGACCGTACTAGATGGTGCGTAGCTGACTGTGTGGGATTCGAGAACGTATTTGCCGTCGGGACCGCGCAACGTCTCTATGGGCAGCCTCCATAGGGTACCGTCTGGCACGATCGTCAATCGGGCGGTCCGTGGCAATTGCCGAACGGGACCGAGCAGCAGATCGTACAATTCCCTCGCGCCTGTATTGTCGTGCTTCTCTGCCTCGATCTGAGTCAGGTACCTGTCCGTTGCTTTCTCGATTGCCTTTTGACCGACCGGAAGCGGTATGATGACTGCGCGTTTTTGATCAATGACCAGGCAAAATGAATTCGGGTCAGCCAAAACATATTCCAGTAAGACCTCATCGGGAAGTAGAACGGTTCGCAGCTTCGCAAGGTCGACAGGATGGGCCTGAAGGGTTGCGCCTTGCATCGCGTTTATTGGTGGGGCCTGCGCACCCATCAATTGTTCGGCCACCAACAGTTTATCCAGGAGTGCTCCTCGCTGGACTCGATCAGAAGTCTCCATCAAAGTGCGTTGGAGGCTATTGAATTCGGCTCTGGCGGCCTTTTCCCCCTGCGAAAGCTCGCCCTCCCGTGGTCGTGGCCGCCTTAGCAGATCGGCAATGGACCGCCCCCGCGCTGTTTCGACTATTCTGAACGCATCTCCTGTCTGGCCCAACTTAGCGGCCAGGGTGAAACTACCCTTGTAGGTATCGCTCATGGTCGCGATGAGTGAACTCTTCACTTGCTCGCTCGGACTGTTCGCAAGGAGGCTCTCAGTTACGTCCGCAGCCCGGTTATAGAACACCTGCGCCTCTGCGAAGTTCCCTTCTTTCGCTTTCAGATCAGCAAGCAGAGCCAGATGGAGCGGTAGATGATATTTATCTGCGACCTGGCGCATGGCGCTCATCGCCTCAGTTTCGCACCGCTCCGCGTCGGTGTATTCGCCTTCATCACGATAAACTCTTGCGGCTTCGTACATGCTCCAAGCGATTGAGTGTGTGAATCCACACGCCCGACTCAGCCTGCCCGCGTCTTCGAAATACTGGGTCGCCTTGTGCGGATGGCCTGCTGCTGCCTCTTCCTTCCCTAGCGCGATCAAAACCTGGGTCTGCTCTAGCGGCATGTTCAACTGGCGGGTTTCGTCCAATGTATGCAGCAGAACCCCACGCGCCTCATCCACCCTGCCCAAGAGTGCAAGCGCCCGCCCCTTGCAGCCATAAGCAAGGAACGGGAAACCCAAATCTTTTGCAATTGCCGAAGCGTGCAAAGCTGCGTTGCAATACTCCAGCGCTTCACCACCGCGGCCCATCTCGACAAATCCACTGCCAACCGCTGAACCGCAAAGTACCATCGTCGCTAGATCACCTCTAGCAGAAGCTGATGTGAAGGCGGAGATGAGCAGATCCCTTGCCTTTTCGTCATTGCCACCCATGATGAAGTCTATGATGGCCAATTCCGCTTCCGCCCGCGATTGCCATGCCTTGTCACCTAATCGTTGTGCCAGAGTGAGAACGTCCTGCCAGGCTTGGGCCGCTGAATCGGGAAGATCGTCTTGTAGTATGTCACCTTGCGTGGCCAGGCAGCGAATCCTCAACCGGGAATCGTCTGCTGCGATAGGGTCGCTCAGGATACGCGTTAATTCTGCTGAAGTCTGTGCGATGGACTCCGCACCTATGTTCGCCCGGCCCAGTCCGCATGTGGCATAGAACTGGTCTCGCTTGTCACCCTTCTGGATTGCAAGTTGCTCCGCACGAGCGTAAAGCTCACGCGCCCGCGGCCAATTCAAGACCCATGCAAAGTGGTCGGCCTGAGCGAGCAACTGCTTGGGCTCTTTTGGTTGAGAAACCGCGGGATGCAGAGCCTTGATAAGCGTGAGGGAAGCCAAGAGCACCAGTGCGAGAAACACCAAGCTCCCCCTGGTTACCAACCCAGTTGAGTGGCGCAAGTGTGGAGAAAGTTCACGGTTCATGACGGCACTACGTATGCCGAGGGAAATCCGCCGAAAGAACAGGACCAAGTGCGGTGGCAAGGTGTCGGGCTGCTCGCGTGCTGGCTAGATAGGCGCGTACGGTCAGCAAAGGGGAGCCCAACATCACACGAAGAGCCATGCCGTTGTTGACGCTGCCGTCCGGGTTCAGTGCGCGGTTGAAATCTGGGAGTTTGCGGTCGAGCGAATCCGAGACGATGCGGACGACTACTGCGGGGACACCGAATTTGTGCGCTGCTGAGAGCACCTCGTAAGTTTCCATGTCTACGACCTGTGCCCCGGTTCCGGCGAGCCTGAGTTTGTCATCCTTTGTTACCGCAACGCGCGGAGATGTTATGCCCAGGACCGGTCTGCACGCCACAGTCTGAGCATTCAAAAGCGCAGTAACATGTTCCGAAAGCTCGGGAGCGCAAACGCAGGGGGTTCCGCCATTCATCGCAGAGATGCAGCTCGAGTACATAACGATGGTCGATTCGGGAAGAGAAGCGGTCAGGCTTCCGCAGAAGCCAATTAGGATTGCGAGATCCGGGTCCTCGGCCTGCCGTTCACCCGGTGATCGCAGCCCGAGAGCCCGAGTGAGGATCTGGGCTGCGCGTCCTCCCGCCTGCTTGGGTCCCATCCCGATGATGAAGAATTCGAGTTGATTCGGCCCCACTGTGATCGGGCCTGCATGGGAAGCAGAGTCCCAGCGCAAGACTCCGAGGAGCCGTGCTAACGGGTCTGCTTCTCCTTTCGAAGCTGCGAAGACGAAAATCCTGCTCATGGACTATGAATACGTGCCCTGAACGCTCCAAGTCATTAGTATATAGGGGATTTACTGCGAAGTCGACAAATAGGCACTAACCTCAAGAGGTGTCGTCTGGTTCCTATTAGCCCAGTCTGTACCCGCCTTGATCGTGAGCGACACTGTGTCGCGATTATGGCCGGAAGAAAATAGCTTCCTACTCTGCCCACGGGCAAACGTGCTTGGAAGCCCAGACAAGTAGTGTGCCCTGGATCTGGGTTAGGCCGGATTTAATTTGGTAGGCGATTCGTCGGCCCCGATTCACTCGCTTGGCAGGTGAACTGCGACCCGTGCGTGGGTGTTACGCGACATGGGTGTAGGAGGGAACTCACACTCATTCTCAATCGGGCCAACGCAGCCGCGTGGATCTGCGAGACGCGCGACTCGTCCACTTCCAGCCGCTTAGCGATCTCCTTCATTGTGAGTTCTTCCTTGTAGTAAAGAGCAATAACCTGCTGTTCCCGCACACGCAGGCAGGAAACCGCGCGACGTAGAATATCCCGCTGCTCGCGGCGAAGGCAGAAATCGAAGGGGCTCGGCCCCGCGGTGGAGGAATCGTCAGCCAAAAGCGCTGGGTCAACCGAAGGCTGTGTGAACGCCGGAGCCGCCGTAACGACCCGTTCGGCAAAGTCAGGTGCCGCCGCCTGCATTGCGTTCAATGCCCGGTACCACTGCGCTAGGCCCATTCCCAAGGCGCCGGCCATCTCCTCGTCCTGGATAGGGCGACCGAGCTTGGCCTCCACTTCGCGAAAAACCTTTTGGATTCTCTTGTGCTTGCACCGAATGTCCCGGGAGACCGGGTCGGCGCTGCGCAGGCCGTCCAAAATGGCACCGTGGATCCTGTGCCGCGCGTAGCTCTCCAGTTTCACTCGCTTCGTGGCGTCAAACTTGTCGATGGCATCAATCAGGCCCAGTACGCCGTTGGCAACCAGATCGTCTATTTCCACGTGGGAAGGCAAGAGTTGGCGGATCTTGAAGGCCAGGCGCTTAACCAGAGGAAGCATTTCGACTACAAGGCTCAGCCTGTTCTGGAATCGCTCATCATCCCGGCGTTGCTTGGCCCGCACGCTGGGACGACTCGCTGGCCGGCGCGGAGTGGGCCCATTATGCAGGATAGGAACTGCCGCTGGGCTGCCAAGCGGCAGTGAAGTGGGTGCAGATAAAGTTGCCATATGAACCTCAGTTACTCTCGTGTGGCCCTCAGCTGACGAAAAGCAGCATTCGGCACCGATGTACCTCCCGGAAAGGGCGGACGACACGTCGCTCCTGGTGTGGAATCTGTTGCCCAGCACCTCACGGGTCGCAACGGGCCACTGGGCTCCCTTTACTGTTGATCGAGATCATTCGAGACCCTGCCGTCTAACCCACTGAAAAATAAGCGGAATAGTTAAATAGAGATATTTGAGCAGCGTCTATATGTGGAAATTTGACAGGAATTCTGTTCCGCTCGACGATGACTCGTGGGGCAGTGCTCGGAATGCTGAGGCTCAAGAGGTCACATCACGCGGAAATGTAACTTGACGTGGTGTGGACGATGAATTGGGCGGTAGGCAGGCTGGGCTCAAAAACACGAGCAACGCTCGGCTAGAGGCGGAATGTTCGGAGGTAATTGGCAAGGCCGGCATGCACGCCGGAGGATCGTGAACCATTGGTTCCCGGACAGCCTCTGGGTTGGGCGGGATATTTGTGAGGTGAGGATGGCACGTTTGGTCACGCTTGACGAAAGGCAGTCCGCAAAGCAGGAATTTGAAACAAATCTCGAAACGACGTCGTTATGGCGAGCCACGCACGGAGAGCACCACTCGAGCGTCGCGGTGTCCGGGATGGAAGTCCTTCTCACCAGCAAGGAAGCATCCCAAGTTCTTAAGATTCATCCGAAGGTTCTCGAACGGATGGCGAAGCGCGGCGAGGTTCCCGCGCTGAAGGTTGGAAAGTTTTGGCGGTATCGCGCAACGACACTGGACGCCTGGATCAATTCGAAGCTACAATCAAATCGCCAACCGTGCCGCACGGCAACCTCTTTTTGAATGGAGGGACCATGCAGGCACGATACCAGTATGGAAATTTGACTATCCGAAAGCGGCAGAAAGGACCGGACGTCTGGCAGTTTCGCTACCAGGAAAACAAGAAGTCCAAACCAGTGCTGATAGGAACAGTTGAGAAATACCCCACTAAAGCTGACGCTGAGAGAGCGGTTGAACACCTCCGGATGCAGATCAACGCGCAGAACCCGCAACAGCAGTTTCACTCGGTGACAGTGAGTGGTTTGATAGATCGTTTCGTGAAAGAGCAATTACCGAATGAACGTCGGCATCAAACACAATCCGGGTATCGCACCTACTTTGAGCGCTACATCCGGCCACAGTGGGGCGACACTTTTCTAGAGCGGGTTGACCCGATGCCGGTAATGGATTGGCTTCAATCGCTGCGGGGCAAGGTGACAGAGAAACCTCTTGCCCCGAAAACTAAGGCCCACATCAGAAATGCGTTTTTCCTGTTGTTCCAATGGGCGCGACGGTGGAAGTTGATTGACAACAACCCAATCGAGTTAGTTCGGCAAAGCAGCAAACGACTCAGAATTCCCCGTGTACTCACACCCGGTCAATTCCGGGCATTGCTGGACAAACTGAGTGACCCCTACCGGACTATGGTGCTCCTGGCAGGCTGTACAGGAATACGAGCCTGCGAGGTGATGGGCTTGAAATGGGGCGCTTTAGATTGGGAGAACCTTGCCGTTAAAGTTAGACGCAGTGTTGTAGCGGGGCGGGAAAATACGACAAAAACCGAAGCCTCAGAAAAGCCCGTGCCACTTGACCCCGAACTTGCTACGGCATTGCTCGATTGGCGACGCAAAGCACATTACACTGGCGCGTCCGATTACGTCTTTGCAGGCGACGCGGGCAGGGCACGCTGGCAGGCTATGATTCTGAAAGACCATATCCTACCGGCAGCAACCAAGGCGAAAATCGGAAAGGTAGGTTGGCACACCTTTAGGCACACGTACCGCGCAATGCTCAAACGCTGTGGCACTTCACTGGAAACTCAAAAGGAATTGATGCGGCACGCCAACCTGAAAACCACTTCCGAAATTTACGGGCTTGACCCGGACCTCACCCCTGCACACCGGAAAGCAAACAGCGGCGTGGTGAAGGCGCTACTGGGCAAACTGAAATGACTCATTGTACCAAGTTGTACTCGCGGTTTTCGTCTTTGGCTTGTAAGTCATTGAAAAGTTGGCTCCTCGGCCAGGACTCGAACCTGGAACCCTTCGGTTAACAGCCTAATGAGGTTACGGTTTACCGCCACTGCAGGGAGAATGGGCGATGAGGAAGACAATCAAGCTTGAAGTTGAGGTCACCTTGGATGAGGGTGTTGAGCAACAGGCCACCCAGGTTGCTCGTGAGCACTACCGCGAGGTGGGCCAAGCGAGAGTCCCTCTGGATGATAAACCTGATCGTTGGCGGGAGGTTCCCGCTGAAGAGTTCATACCGGATGCCGAAACAGCGATCTTGGAACTCATTCAGGCCAATGATCTGCTTGATAAGGCGGGCGTTGAGGTGACGGCCGTATCGTGCCTCGAGTCGCGTCGACGAGAATTAGGTCCACAAGCGACCCACGATACGGGGCTAGGGAATGGCGCACGCTTGAGAGGCGAGGATCGTGGCGGCAGCGGCGCCGATCTGGACGAATTCGAAACTGGCGTCTATCTGTGTCGATGGCCGAACGGCGACTGCTCATTGGTGACGGCAAACACGCGGCGAGAAGCACTTGTCCAGCTTGATGAATGGGCAGGAGCCCATCCGTCCCAATTGATTCCGATTGATTCGTGCACGGTGGACTTCAGGCTGAACGACTTAGGACAAATCGAATTGGGACAGTTTGGAGAGGAGACTGAGGACATCATATGGGAAACTTGTTACCCAGAGCTTCGCACACTTCTGTTGAACGTAGCTTCCGATGATGGCTGTGAATATACCGCAGAGGCCAAGGAGTCGATCCGCCAGGCCGTTCAACACGAACGCGCCAGACTATGGACGAATCAGCCGGAATGCCCCCAGGCGGAAACAGAATTTGGGAGAACTTTGCAAAAGGCGCTCAGAACGGTGGGGCCTGTTGCCGACTATTACGTAGAACAAATGGCTGACCAGATCTTGAAATCACATAATGAGAAAGGCGGAAAACCAAACTAGCCTCTTCTGGACGTCAAATGACCCGCCCCGCGCGGGAACGAACACCCCAATACCCTCTATCATCAAGTGCGCCGCCGGCCTGTTTCTTACATGGCCAGTCCTGCGTTGCTCGTCTTGCTGGAGACCGAGCAGTCCAGGCTCGTAACTTATTGAATCTTCAGCAAGGAATTGTGATCGGGCCGTTTCCGGCGTCCCACTGAGTGCCCTCGCTGCCTCAGAAATTTGACAGGAACGGCCTTCGGCCAGAGGATTTGAATTTAACGGCGCGAGGGCCGTGTGTACGTGGGGCACTCAGCGACCGTTGTTGGCGTGACATATGACCAGAGATGAGGTCCTAACCGCTGCAGAAGTGGCGGCGGAACTACGCTGCTCCAAGGCCCACGTCTATAACACCATTGCTGGTAAGGTAGATGGCGTGTCACCGCTCCCAGCTATTTGCATGGGCCGAAGAAAGCTGGTTAGGCGATCGGCGCTGGAAGAGTGGAAGAGGATTAACGAAAGCGCTGGTTCAAATGGTAATATACCGTCATCGTCAGCGATCGGCACCGTTGGACGCATGAAGGAGACAGTTCATGCGTAGACGGTTTCAGAAAGGCAGTTTGGAGAAAGTCCGCGGTGCATGGGTAGCGAGGTGGTGGCAAGATGGACAGCGCAAGGCGCGAATTCTCGGGCGATGTTCACAAATAACCAAGGCGCAAGCGCAATCCGAATTGGCGGCTCTCGTTGCTCCTGTTAATAATAGGCGGAACGAACCATCGGAACAGAAGAATCTCGATGATTTTGTTCGCGATGTCTATTTGCCGTTTTACCGGCGAAAGTGGAAGCGCTCGACCACAATGACGAACGAGGATCGGCTGGCACATCATCTCACGGTAGAGTTCGGAGGCCGATCCCTGGGCAGCCTCGTCAGGGATGAATTGCAGGCATTTCTCGATCGCAAGGGTGAAGCACTTTCATTCAGCGTGGTGGACCACTTGCGATGGGATCTAAAGCAAATATTCGATATGGCGGTTGCGGAAGGATATTTGCGAAAGAGTCCAGCAGTGTTGCTGTTCACTCCAAGAAATTGTAGGAGGGCAGAAACGCGCGTCATGACAATTGAAGAGGTGCGAAAGATGCTCTCGGTCCTACCGGTGCGGGAGCAGTTGATCGCGAAACTTGCGTTGATTGCCGGGATGAGGCCCGGCGAGATTTTCGGCCTGAAGTGGTTGCGGATGGAAGCGGGTTATGCCGACATCCGGCAACGCATTTACCGCGGCGACGTGGACTCCCCAAAGTCGGTGCGGTCAGTGCGTTTCGCAGCTCTCTCGGATGGGTTACTCGCTTCCATCAACGAGTGGCGGGCCGTTTCGCCCGATACCAGCGTCGATGCGTGGGTTTTCCCGTCGGAAAAACTCACAACGCCTTTGACTAAGGACAATTGTTGGAGACGGGGCTTCCTGCCCAAGCTGATACCGGTCGGCCTGACTTGGGCAAACTTCCAGGTCATGCGGCGCACTCACAGCTCCCTGCTAAAAGAGCTGGATGTCGACCCGCATGTGCGGGCTGAACAGATGGGACACACCATCGATGTGAACGAGAATGTTTACACGGTCACGTCAATAAGGCGCCGCAAGGAAGCGGTGAATGCTCTGGAGAAGGCGATTGGCGCTTAATGGACTCTATTGGACTTCACCTCTTGAAGCGGTTCTCGTAAGTGACTGAAAGGATGGAGCGGGGGACGGGGATCGAACCCGTGACGTCCAGCTTGGGAAGCTGGCATTCTACCGCTGAATTACCCCCGCTTCTCAGTTCCTACTAATCATAACAGAAACAATGCGTTGCGCAATTTTTTATCGCGCGAAAGAGGTGGAATCTGGATTCTACCGCTGACTGTTGGGTCTGATAAGTGCCCCGACGAGACTTGAACTCTTGTTACCGCCGTGCAAGGGCGTCATTTAGATGGATCTCGTTGTAAATACAAGGCAGCGGTCACTCTGCAATGCCGAGTAAGGAACCGGTAAGCATATCGAGAAAGATGCCTATCTTGTACCGTCTATGTACCGCGAATGTTTCACTCCTAACCAGGTCCTGTCCAGACCCTCAAATCTCATTCTCGTCCTCAGCAATCGTTTGGGTTCGCTCGAATGCCCTATTGAGCCAGTAGCCACTGATTCGCGCGATCAGTGTCAGATTCCTCGTCGGGCTTTTCATTTCCTGCAATTGCGGTCAGACCAATTCGTCTCCGTGTGCGGGATGTGTGCGTCGAAAATCCTCGGGCAGCGCAGTCGATGGGCCCCGGCTTACTCAAACCCCGTATAACTCCTCGTCAAGGGCATGGGAACCCCAATAGACCACGGCGGAGGATACAGCCATGCGCGAACCCCTCTCCGTCGTTAACAGGGAAAAATGCAGGGAATCTGTCCCCGAGGCGGGACCGACTTGCCAGCCATCTCCGCGAATTCAGCTTCATCTCGCTCCATTCCCTTCAGTTCGTAACAGGGAATTATCAGAGAAATGGGCACCTCTATCCGGTCCCTGCTATTCCCTCTCAAGCGACCCTCTTCAAGGCCTCACAGCCGACAGGGCACTCCAGGATGCCGCGCACGTGGCGACTTCTCTGGCTGATGGGCCTGCCGCCAAATAGCATCCCTCGCAGAGCTGGCCCCGGTCAAGCCTGACAAATCCCAGCAACGCAAGTTAGCGCAGGAGCAGATACAGCACATTAATCCTCATAGGGCGTTTGCTGACGAGAGCGGTGAAGTGATAGAGATCACCCGGCATCATGGTCGTGCGCCCCGCGGGGAAAGCTGCAGGAGGCTACGCCGCCGGCAAGGTTAGTCGCTAGTGATCGGCGCCCGGGCTCTCGTTCATATCTCGCAAAGGAAGTTTTTCGTTCCTAGCTCGGTTGAAGTCGTGGATTGGGCTGATCCACACTCCCGGCCAAAGCCCTTCGCCCACGCCGTCATTGTGAGGATCCCCAACTCCCATGCCAGCTCTTTCAAATGGAATAGAGTTCCGCCCACGAGTATCTCGGCATCGTCGGGGTGAGCCATCGCCGCCAGAAGGCGAGGGACACGCTGGGCACAAAGCATCAGTTGACCTCCGCCGCCAACGGCCCGGCCAGTGCCTTTGTAAAATAAAGGACGCCAGGTTGCGTCGGCATCCACGTGGAAGCAATATGGCGACTGACGGGGTGGCGCAGCGTGACCCACAACGACAAACCTTGCCACTGCATCCCGCGGCCGAGTTCCCCATCGGCACCCCCGATGGCATAGTCAGCGTGCGTAAACAGCGCCGGGCCAATCGTGTTGGCGCAAGCGGGGACCAAGGTGGTGCGACTCTTGAAGCTGGTGATGGCGTTCTGCTCGATCGTAAGGGGATGCAACTTGGCTCCCAGGCGGTGCGTCTGCTTGCGCCACTCCTCGTCACTGGAGAATTCCGCGCCGAAGTGCGGCTCCCAGAAAGCGATATGACAGACGCGGCCGATGCCATAAACCACCACGAGCTTTCCTCCTTC
>Ga0326728_10011518_pt1 | contig 20126 bp, 15 predicted proteins | sample MB3enrmetagenome_FD_207602 | JGI IMG/M metagenome (GOLD analysis project Ga0326728, IMG submission 207602) | Lab enriched peat soil microbial communities from McLean, Ithaca, NY, United States - MB31MN | ecosystem: Environmental > Terrestrial > Soil > Wetlands > Peat | place: USA: New York... | reverse complement strand
GGGCTAGGAACAGGAAGGAGATCGCCGACCTCTTCCAAAAGGGATGAGCGAGGGAGACGACCATGGAAATCTCCTACTATCCGGGCTGTGCACTCCACGGGAGCGCCAGGGAGTATGATGAATCGACAAGGGCCGTGGCCAAGCTTCTGGGAGCAGAGCTGCGCGAGCTGCCGGACTGGAATTGCTGCGGCGCCAGTTCTGCCCACGCATCCTCTGAGGCCCTTGCCTTCGACCTCGCGAACCGGAACCTCTCCATAGCCCGGCAGCAGGGCATGGACCTCGTGGTGCCGTGCGCCGCCTGCTTCAGCCGCTTGAGGGCAGCCTTGAGCGAGGCGGATTCCCTTAAAGAAGGGCAAAAGGGGAACTTGAGGGTCTTGAGCCTTCCCGATTTCTTCCTTTCCGCCGGCCTCCTCGATGCCCTCGCGTCGTGCGAGAAGCGCTCTCTCCAGGGCCTGAAGGCGGTCTGTTACTACGGATGCCTCTTGGTGAGACCTCCAAAAGTCACGGGCGCTGCCCATCACGAGTTCCCTCAAGGGATGGACCGGCTCATGGAGCTCATCGGGGTCGAGACTCTCCCCTGGTCCCACAAGACCGATTGCTGCGGCGGGAGCCTTGCCCTCACGAGGACGGACATAGTGCTCGCCCTCACAGGCAGGCTCCTCGAGGAGGCTAGACGCGCCGGAGCCGAGGCCGTCATCGTTGCCTGCCCCTTGTGCCAGTCCAACCTCGACTCCCGGCAGCACGACATCGCATCCGGGGGAGGGACGCGCTACGACATGCCCATCTTCTATTTCACGGAGCTCATCGGCATTTCTCTCAATCATAAGGATGCCTCCCGATGGCTCAAGCGCCATCTTGTCGATCCGACGAAAGTGCTCGCATCAAAAGGTCTTAGTTTGAGGTGACCTGGACATGAACGAGAACGGACGCAGATCCGCACAGCCGATAGGTGCCGTCATGGTAGTGGGCGGCGGCGTGGGGGGCATGCAGGCCGCCCTCGATCTGGCTAACTCCGGATTCAAGGTCTATTTGTGCGAGTCCGGTACGGCCATAGGGGGGAGGATGGCCCAGCTCGACAAGACCTTCCCCACCAACGACTGCTCCATGTGCATCATCAGCCCCAGGCTCGTGGAGACCGCGCGCCAGAAGAACATCCTTCTGATGACCGACACGGATGTGCACAGGGTGGAGGGAGAGGCCGGCAATTTCTCGGTCACGGTGAGGCACAAGCCGCGGTACATCGATGTGGAGAAGTGTACCGGCTGCAGCGAGTGCGCCCAGGTCTGCCCCGTGGTCATACCCGGACACTTCGACGAGTCCATGAGCAGGCAGCGCGCCGCGTACAAGCTCTACCCCCAGGCCGTGCCCAATGCCTTCGCCATCGAGAAAAGGGGGATTGCGGCATGCCGCAACGCCTGCCCCACAGGGCAGCGCGTGCAAGGATACATCGCCCTCATCAGAGAGGGGCGCTGGGACGATGCCCTGCGTGTCATCAAAGAGGACAACCCCTTCCCCGGCATCTGCGGCCGCATCTGCAACCATCGCTGCGAAGACGCGTGCAACCGCAGGCTCCTGGACCAGCCCCTCGACATACGCGCCCTCAAGCGCTTTGTCACGGACAAGGTGTACGAGAAGCCGAGGTTGCCCGTGACGCCCATCGAGCCCTTCCAGGACAAGAGGGTTGCCATAATCGGCGCGGGCCCTTGCGGCCTCACCGCGGCGCGCGACCTGAAGAGGGCAGGCTACCCTGTCACCGTGTTCGAGAGCCTGCCCGTGGCCGGCGGCATGCTCAGGGTAGGAGTGCCCGAGTATCGCCTGCCCGCGGAGATCATCGAGCGCGAGATCGCCGATATCATCGACCTCGGCGTCGACTTGCGCCTCAACAGCCCGGTAACCAACCTCAACGAGGTCTTCGGCCAGGGCTTCGATGCCGTTCTCATAGCGGTGGGGGCCCACGAAGGCATACGGCTGCCCATACCGGGTGCGGACCTCAAAGGCGTCTTCGTCAACACCATATTCCTGCGCGATGTGCGCCTGGGCAGAGCCCCGAAGCTGGGAAGCCGCGTCATCGTCATAGGCTCCGGGGACGTGGCCATGGACTGCGCGAGGACCGCGGTGCGCATGGGCAAGGAGGTCCATATCCACTACCGCCGCACCCGCAACGAAGCCCCGGCTGACCCCCTCGAAATCGAGCACGCGGAAGAGGAGGGCGTCACCTTTCACTATCTGTCGAACCCCGTAGAGATCATAGGCGATGAGAAGGGGCATGTCCAGGGGGTTCGCTTCATCCGCATGGAGCTGGGAGAGCCCGACGAGACGGGCCGCAGCCGGCCTCAAGCGCTGGCAGGCTCGGAGTACACGGTGGCTTGCGAGAGCGTGATCTTCTCCGTGGGCCAGAGGGCCGGCCTCGGGTTCATCCCTGAGAGCGTGGGGGTGGGCATGACGCGCCAGAGGACGGTTGCGGTCAATCCCAACACGCTAGCCGCCACACGGCCCGGGGTTTTTGCCGCGGGTGATGTCACGAGCGGCACCGCCTTCGTCATAGAGGCCGTGGCCGCGGGCCACAAGGTAGCCTCGAGCATCGACAGGTATCTCAGGGGGGAGGAGATGGAGCCGGCACTCAAGCCGGAGCTGCCTGTTGTCAGGTTCACCAAGGACGACATAGCGGACAGGCTGGCCCGCGGCGAGGCCCACACCAAGGCCCGGGTGCGCGTGCGCACCTTGAGCCAACACGACAGGGTGCGCACCTTCGAGGAAGTGAGCCTGGGGTTCACCGACGAGGAGGCTGAAGAGGAGGCGGCCCGCTGCCTCGCCTGCGGCGTCTGCTCGGAGTGCCTGAGCTGCGTCTACAAGTGCGGGCTCCATGCGATCGATCACGACATGGTGGAGACTTTCGAGGATGTGCAGGTGGGCTCCATCATCCTCGCCCCGGGCTACGATGTCTATGACGCCACTCAATCGGAGGAATACGGCTTCGGCCGCTTTCCCAACGTGGTCAACTCCCTCCAGTTCGAGAGGATCCTCTCCGCCTCGGGACCGACCATGGGCCACGTGGAGAGACCTTTTGATCGCACGCCTCCTCGCAAGATCGCCTTCCTCCAGTGCGTGGGCAGCCGCGACCAGCACCACCCTTACTGCTCGGGCGTCTGCTGCATGTATGCCACGAAACAGGCGATCATCGCCAGGGAGCACGACCGGGCCATAGAGCCCACCATCTTCTTCATCGACATGCGCGCCTACGGCAAGGGGTTCGACGCCTACTTCGAGCGCGCGAGAAGCGAGCACGGCGTCAGGTACGTCCGCTCCATGGTCTCCAGGGTCGCAGAAAGCCCGGATACGAAGGGCCTCCGCATCTCCTACCTGGATGAGGCCTCCGGCTCAATAAAGGAAGAAGATTTCGATCTCGTCGTCCTGTCCGTCGGCATGGTTCCTTCCCAGGGTTCCCAGGGCCTCGCGAAGAAACTGGGAATCGATCTCAGCCCCGACGGCTTCGCGAAGACGGACACCTTCTCTCCTCTGGCCACGTCGAAGCCCGGCATCTATACCTGCGGGGTCTTCCAGGGACCGAAGGATATCCCCGAGACCGTGGCCCAGGCAAGCGGCGCGGCAGCGGCAGCCTCCGAAGCCCTCTCGCCATCGAGGGGCACCATGGTGGCAGGGAAGGGGTACCCAACGGAAAAGGCGGTGGAAGGGGAAGAGCCGAGGATAGGGGTCTTTGTCTGCCGGTGCGGAAGCAACATCGGCGGGGTCGTCGACGTGCCCGGCCTCAAGGAGTATGCCGGCTCCCTCGGGAACGTGGTATACGCCGACGAGAACCTCTACACCTGCTCCCAGGACACGCAGGAGAAGATAAAGAAGGCCGTGGAGGAGCATTGCCTCAACCGGGTCGTGGTCGCCTCCTGCTCCCCTAGGACCCATGAGCCCCTCTTCCAGGAGACGATCAGGGAGGCGGGCCTCAACCCCTACCTCTTCGAAATGGCCAACATACGCGACCAGTGCTCGTGGGTCCACATGGGCCAGAAAGAAGAGGCCACGGCCAAGGCACACGACCTCGTGCGCATGGCAGTGGCCAGCGCCCGCTTCTCAGAGCCCCTCCATCGGCTCACCAAGCCGGTGAACAAAAGGGGCCTCGTCATAGGCGGAGGCTTGAGCGGCATGAGCGCGGCCCTGGGGCTCGCCGGGCAGGGGTTCGATGTCTTTCTCGTCGAAAAAGAGGCCGAGCTCGGCGGTATGCTGCGGAGAATCTACACGACCATCGACGGGAAGGATGTCCAGGCCTTTCTGAAGGGGCGCATAGAGCAGGTCATGTCCCATCCCCGCGTCAGCGTGCTCCTCGGGACCTCTGTCATTGGCTTCTCCGGCTACTTGGGGAATTTCAAGACTCTTCTCTCGATTCCGGGAAAAGGGGAAGAAGAGCTGGAACACGGCGCCGTCATCGTGGCCACCGGCGGGTCCGAGCTGAAACCAAAGGAGTACCTCTACGGTGATGCTCCCCAGGTAGTCACCCAGCTCGAGCTGGAAGGGATGCTCGCCAACGACCCTTCCGGATGCGCGGCCTTAAGCGAGGTGGTCATGATCCAGTGCGTCGGGTCGCGCAACGAGGAACGCCCCTACTGCAGCCGCGTGTGCTGCGCCGAGGCGGTGAAGAACGCGCTGGCCCTGAAGGAGCGCAACCGAGACACCCGCGTTGTTGTCCTCTACCGCGACATGCGGACCTATGGCCTTCTGGAGGAGCACTACGCCCGGGCGCGCAGGGCCGGCGTACTCTTTCTCAGGTACGACGAGAAGCAAAAACCGGAGGCGATTCAGGAGGACGGGCGGATCCTCGTCTCCTTCGAGAGCCCTGTCCTGAGGAAACGCCTCTCCTTCCGTCCGGACCTGCTCGTCCTTTCCGCGGCCACCCTTCCTGCCGACACCGGGGCCCTGGCAGCCCTCATGAAAGTCCCGAGGACGCAGGACGGCTTCTTCCTGGAGGCCCACATGAAACTGCGGCCCGTCGACTTTGCAACTGACGGCATCTACCTGTGCGGCGTCGCCCATTCACCGAAGATGATCGATGAGTGCATCACCCAGGCCCAGGCCGCGGTGTCGCGGGCCTGCACCGTGCTGAGCAAGGAGCAGATCCTGGTCGGCGGGGTGGTCTCCGTGGTGGACAAGGAGAAGTGCGCCGCGTGCCTCTCGTGCGTGAGGGTATGCCCGTACAACGTGCCTGTCATCGATGCGGAAGGGGCCGCAGAGATCGAGATCGCAAGGTGCCAGGGGTGCGGCATCTGCGCCTCGGAGTGCCCGGCTCAGGCGATAAGCCTCCAGCACTTCACGAGCGAGCAGATCAATGCGAAGTCACGGGCATTGTTGGAGAAAAGAGCGTAGGGACGGGTACCGCTTAAGCCTCCCACGATGCTCGCTCATCGAGGAACTGATGACAGGGCCTACACGTAGCTCAGCGTCTCTATCAGTACCATGTCCCTGCCACAGGGCCGCGAAGCCCCAATAAAGTCAGCCCTGTCTTTTCAACATCATAGAGGCGGCCGTACCTGCATGTCGGCCCAAAGTCATTCTGCCTTTCCTTGCTTTTCCGCTTGCGTCTCCGCACCCTGCCGTGGTAATTCTGGATGAGATACGAACAACTCGCCAAGAAGGAGAAAAAGAACATGGGTCCGCAGCCTTATTCGGATCCCGACGTCGGCAAGACGCCGGAGCAGCTTCTCGAAGAGCGCACCAAACGCCTTCGGGATGCCATGGAATTGAGGCAGCCCGACCGCATCCCCATTCAGCTCATCATGAGTTACATGCTGGCGGAGATGTACGGCGTCACGCGCCAGGAACAGCACGAGAACGGCGACAAGGAGCTGGAGATGCTCGAGAAAGCAGCACTCTATTTCCAGCCGGACTCCCTTACGGGCATCGTGGGTGACCCCGGCGCGAGCCTCGCGGTCGGCGACCGCCTGTTCCGTTATCCGGGTCACGGCCTCGACCCCAACGCTTCCTTCCAGTTCGTCGAAGCCGAGTATATGAAAGCCGAGGACTATGACGCTTTTCTGGAAGACCCGACAGACTGGGCCATCAGGAAGCTGTGGCCGCGCATGTTCACGGAGCTTGAGGGTCTGGCGACGCTGCCCCCCTTGAGTCTCGCGGCATACGGCCCGTTTTTCCTGCTCAACTTCGGGAAGTTCAAGACACCGCCCCTCGCCAGGGCCCTTCAGGCCCTGGGTAAGGCAATAGAGGCCCAGGTTGCCGCTGACGCGCGCGCGGTCCGGACGGTGGAACGCGTTGCCGCGTTGGGCTTCGCACCCCCCAGCCTCATAGGCTCCGTAATACAGGCACCCTTCGATTTTATGTCGGACACCCTTCGGGGCATGCGGGGCATCATGCTCGACCTCTACAGGAGACCGGAGAAGGTTCTCGCCGCCCAAGAGAAGGTCCTCCCTGCCCTGCTGGAGTATGCCATCTCCTGGAGTCGGGAGACCGGCATCAACGTCTCCTTCGTACCCCTGCACCGCGGCTCGGACGGCTTCATGTCGTTGCCGCAGTTCGAGAAGTTTTACTGGCCGCAGCTCAAGGCCATGTTGCTCGGTCTCATAGACGCAGGGATCATGCCCTATGTCTTCTACGAAGGGGCGTGGGACCAGAGACTGCCCTATCTCGCACAGCTGCCCAAAGGCAAAAGCGTGGGCTGGTTTCACACCTCGGACATCTTCAAGGTCAAAGAAATACTGGGTGGGACCATGTGCATCGCCGGCGGCATGCGCAACTCCTTGCTCAAGGGCGGCACTCCCGAGGAAGTGCGCCAGTTTACGATCAAGCTCTGCCGGGAGGTGGGTGAAGGGGGCGGCTTTATCATGACCACCGGAACGGGGGAGATGGAAGGCTCAAAACCGGAGCTGGTCAAAGTCTGGGTGGACACGACGAAAGAATACGGCGCCTATAAGTGAAAAAGGTTGGCGTAGGTCTTTTCGGAAGATCAGCCTTATCGCCACGTGACCATTCTTGTATTGCCTGAAATAGAGGCATCCAGTAGAATTGCACTTAAAGAGGGAGAAACCGCACCCCACCAAAAGGAGACACCATGGAAAGCCCGTATTCCCTGAAAGTCGACGCGTATGCCCACGTCTCGCCGCCGAAGTATACCGATGTGCTGCGGAAGAAATTTCCGGGATTCTACAACCAGATTCTGGGGGGCTGCCCTCCCCTGTTCGACATGGAAGAGAGATTCCGGATAATGGACAAGTATCCGGACGTGGTGCAGGTCCTCACTGTCGGGCCTGTGCCGCCCCTGGAGGCATTTGCCGCATCCCCGAAATCGATTGACCTTGCGAGGCTCGCCAACGACGAGATGGCGGAGCTGGTCAACAGGCACCGGGACAGGTTCGTTGCGGCCATAGCCCTCCTTCCCATGAACAACGTGGATGCCGCGCTGAAGGAGGCGGACAGGGCCATCAATGACCTGGGCTTCAGGGGGATCTACATGCACAGCAACATCGACGGCAAACCCCTCGATTCAGATGAGTTCCTGCCCTTCTACGAGAAGATGTCGCGCTACAACCTGCCCATCTATATCCATCCCTGGAGGGGCGACGACTTTGCCGACTACCGGACCGAGAAAAGCTCCGAGTATATGATAGCGAGCGTATTCGGCTGGCCCTACGAGACGACCGCGGCCATGACGAGGCTCGTCTTCAGCGGGATCCTCGAGAAGTATCCGAACCTCAAGGTCATCACCCATCACTGCGGCGGAATGGTGCCGTACTACGAGCAGAGAATAGTGCAGCATTACGGACAGCAAGAGAGGAGCGGCAGAGGAGTGAAGGGGCTGACCAAGACCCCGATAGAGTATTACAAGATGTTCTACAACGACACTGCCATCCATGGGAACACCCCGGCCCTGATGCTCGCCTACCATTTCTGGGGGGCCGGACATCTCGTGCTCGGGGCAGACATGCCCCTAGGCGACCACTATCACGGCTTCAGGAGCTACAGGCAGACGATCAACGCCATAGAGGCGATGGACATCACCGAGGGAGAGAAGAGGCAAATCTTCACGGAGAACGCGCTCCGTCTCCTTCGCCTGCCGCTGTAGGACGAAAGCGGTGCGCCTCCTATCCGGCGTCGTTTTAGCGCACCGGTTGAGGATCGATGGGAGAGGGACTTAGATGAGAGACGACGAGATAGCGGATCTACCCCTGTGGCGTCTTTCCGAGATGGTTCGCAGCCGGGAGATTACATCAACGAGGCTCAGCGGGATCTATCTCGAACGGATCAAGACGTACGATGAGGGCCTCTCCATCAATTCCTACGTCACGGTTGCCCGCGAGACCGCCCTGGCACAGGCAGCGGAAGCCGACGCTGCCATCGAGTCGGGCAAGCCCCTGGGCCCCCTCCACGGTCTGCCCTTCGCCCTCAAAGACAATATCGAGACCGAGGGCATCAGGACCACCGGGGGGTCGAAAATCCTCTCTTCCCATATTCCCCGACGGGATGCCTCCGTCGTCAAGAAGCTTAAAGGAGCAGGCGCCGTCATCCTCGGCAAGACCAACATGCCGGAGTTCGCCCTGGGGGCGACCACGAACAACCCCCATTACGGCCCTACCCGCAACCCCTATGACTTGATGCGGACCCCGGGCGGATCGAGCGGGGGATCGGCAGCTGCCACGGCGGCCGGGCTGGCCGCGGCCTCTCTGGGCACGGACACGGGCGGGTCGGTGAGGGTCCCCTCGGGTCTTTGCGGGGTCGTGGGCTTGAGGCCGACGCACGGAAGGGTGGGAAGGGGAGGCGTAATACCCCTTTCGTTCAGCCGCGACTCCGTTGGTCCCATAACGAGGACCGTGAGGGACTCTGCCATGGTCCTGGAGGTCATTGCCGGCAGGGATGGGAGAGACCCGCAAAGCGCTTCGCGGCAGGTCCCGCCCTATTCCGACCTAACCCCCGATGGCCTGAAGGGAAGACGGTTCGGCCTGCCGAAGAGGTTCATCGCGGAGCTGATCCATCAGGACACCGAAGAGGTCGTGGACGACGCGGTGAGAATAATCCGGGCCATGGGCGGCGTCGTCAGCGAGATCGAGATACCCTCGCTCTCGCTCGCCCATGCGGCGGACTTCAACGTGGTCATGCCTGAGGCAGTCTGCCTTCTCGGGGAATACCTGAAGGCCGTCGATCCTTCAGCCTCCGTGGGCGCGAGCATCGACCGGATGGGAGCCGGCGCAAAAGAGATTCTGGGGTGCGAGGCAGGCGGCCCGGGATCGAGACCGGTCCCCGGGTACCTCTATCTCAGCACCTTGCGCAATGAGTGCGAGGTGATGAAGTCAGGCTTCAGGAAGGCCATGCACAATCTGGACGCCCTGCTTCTCCCCACGACCCCGGCGCCCGCGCCGCGGATCGATGAAGACCCTGAAATGGAGCTCAACGGTTCCATGAAGAGCGTCTTTCTCACGAACATCAGGAATTGCCTCCCCTTAAGTATCGTCGGCTATCCAGCCATCTCCGTGCCCGCCGGATACAGTAAGACCGGCCTCCCCATAGGCCTCCAGATCGTGGCCAGGCCGTGGGAGGAAGGTCTCCTCTTCTCGATGGCCTACGGCTTCGAGCAGGCGACGAAGTGTAGGAGAGCCCCCCGGCTCGTGCGGGCATAGTCTCCCCCCGTTTTTGGGCAGAAAACCTCTGCCAACCTTGACATCCTGTATACAACCCATATATTTAGGTCAGGAGGTGGAGAGGCATGGACGTATCACGGCGGCAATTCCTAAAGGTCTGCGGCATCGGGTTGGGCGGCTCCTCCATGGCCATAATGGGATTCTCGCCCGCCCCCGTTCTGGCGGAGGTACGGGAATTCAAGCTGGTGCGGACTACCGAGACGCGCAATACGTGTCCGTACTGCTCAGTGGCCTGCGGCCTCCTGATGTACTCCCTGGGGGACAACGCAAAGAACGCCAAGTCCTCGATCATCCACATCGAAGGTGATCCCGATCATCCCGTAAACCGGGGCACACTCTGCCCCAAGGGGGCGGCCCTGCTCGATTTCGTGAATAGCCCGAGCCGCCTCTACTATCCGGAGGTGCGTGAGCCCGGCGGGAAGGAGTGGAAGCGCATCTCCTGGGATGAGGCCATAGACCGCATCGCCAGGCTGATGAAAGCCGACCGGGACGCCAATTTCACGGTGAAGAGCGAGGACGGAGCGACGGTCAACCGCTGGCTCACCACGGGATTCCTCGCGGCTTCGGCATCGAGCAATGAATCCGGCTACCTGACCCACAAGGTGGTCCGGTCCCTCGGCATGCTGGCCTTCGACAACCAGGCCCGGGTCTGACACGGCCCCACCGTGGCCAGTTTGGCCGCTACGTACGGTCGGGGCGCAATGACGAACCATTGGGTCGACATCAGGAACGCAGACCTCGTTCTGATCATGGGCGGCAACGCAGCCGAGGCCCACCCTTGCGGGTTCAAGTGGGTGGTGGAAGCCAAGAAGCACAACGGGGCGAAGCTGATCGTCGTCGATCCTCGCTTTACCCGCTCAGCCTCCGTGGCTGACTATTATGCGCCCCTGCGCACCGGCACGGACATCGCCTTCCTCGGGGGGGTCATCAACTACCTCCTGACCAACGACAAGATTCAACACGACTACGTCAAGGCATACACGGACTTCGCGTTCCTCGTCAACGAGGGGTTCTCCTTCGATAACGGGCTATTCTCAGGCTACGACGCCGAGGCCCACAAGTACGACCGGTCTTCCTGGACCTACCAGACCGGAAAGGACGGCTATGTCAAGACGGACCCTACCCTCCAGGATCCGCGAACGGTCTTTCAACTGCTCAAGAAGCACTACAGCCGCTATACGCCTGAGATGGTGGAGAAGATCTGCGGCACCCCCAAGGAGCAATTCCTCAAGGTAGCCGAGATGATGTCGTCGACGGCCGTTCCCGACCGCTCCATGACCATCATGTACGCCCTCGGCTGGACCCAGCATTCCTTAGGGACTCAGATGATCCGCACCGGCGCCATGGTGCAGCTCCTTCTCGGCAACATCGGCGTCTCCGGCGGCGGCATGAATGCCCTTCGAGGCCACTCCAATATCCAGGGCCTCACCGATCTCGGGCTCCTCTCCGACCTTCTGCCCGGTTACCTCACCCTGCCGGGGGAAAAGGAGACGGACTATCGCGCGTATATCCAGAAGAGGGCTCCTAAGCCGTTGCGCCCGAACCAGCTTTCCTACTGGCAGAACTACGAGAAGTTCTTCGCGAGCCTGATGAAGGCGTGGTTCGGAGACGCGGCGAAAAAGGAGAACAACTGGTGCTTCGACTGGCTCCCTAAGCTCGACAAACCGCACGACGTGCTCCAGGTCTTCGAGGATATGTACCAGGGCCGGACGAACGGCTATCTCTGCCAGGGGTTCAACGCCCTGGCCGCCTTTCCCAACAAGGCCAAACTGGCCGCAGCCCTTGCAAAGCTGAAATACCTCGTCGTCATGGATCCCCTGGCCACGGAGACATCCGAGTTCTGGCGCAACTTCGGCGAATACAACGACGTGGACACCGCCAAGATCCAGACCACGGTCTTTCGCCTTCCCTGCGGGTGCTTCGCCGAGGAGGACGGCGCGCTGGTCAATTCGGGCCGCTGGCTGCAATGGCACTGGAAGGGGACCGAGCCTCCGGGGGAGGCCAAGGTCTCGACCACGATCATGGCCCTCATCTTCGTCCGCCTCAGGGAGCTTTACAAAACCGAGGGGGGCGCTTTTCCCGATCCGATCCTCGGCCTTTCCTGGCCCTACCGGATCGCGGGCGACCCTTCCTCCGAGGAGCTGGCCCGGGAATACTCCGGCAAGGCCCTGGCAGATCTCACCGACCCGAAGGACAAGACCAAGATTATCAGGAAGGCGGGCGAGCAGCTTGACGGCTTCGCCCAGCTCAGGGACGACGGCACCACCGCGTGCGGCTGCTGGATCTTCAGCGGCGCCTGGACTCAGGCCGGCAATCAGATGGCCCGCCGCGACAACTCCGATCCCTTCGGCAACGGGCAAACCCTCAACTGGGCATGGTCCTGGCCGGCTAACCGGCGCATCCTCTATAACCGCGCCTCCTGCGACTCTGCCGGCAAGCCCTGGAATCCGAAGCGCCGGCAGATCTGGTGGAACGGCAGCGCGTGGGTCGGGTCGGACGTGCCTGACTTCAAGGCGGATTCCGATCCTGCCGAGGGGATGGGACCTTTCATCATGAACCCCGAAGGGATCGCCCGCTTCTTCGCCGTGGACAAGATGGCCGACGGGCCTTTCCCCGAACACTACGAGCCCCTGGAGTCGCCCATCGGCGTGAACCCGCTCAACACCAATCCGAACGCCCTGAGCAACCCCGCGGCCCGGGTCTTCAAAGGAGACCGGGAGGCTTTCGGCCAATCCAAGAACTTCCCCTACGCCGCCACCACTTACCGCCTGACCGAGCACTTTCACTACTGGACGAAGCACTGCCAGATGAACGCCATTCTGCAGCCGCAGCAATTCGTGGAGATCGACGAGGAGCTGGCAAAGGAGAAAGGTATCGAGAACGGCGACATGGTCAGGGTGCGCTCCGTGCGCGGCCAGATCAAGGCTGTGGCAGTCGTGACCATGCGTCTTCAGCCCCTGATGGTCAACGGACAGAAGCTCCATCATGTGGGCATCCCCATCCACTGGGGTTTCAAGGGTCTGGCCAAGAAAGGCTACCTGGCCAACACACTGACGCCCTTCGTCGGTGACGCCAACACGCAGACGCCCGAGTTCAAGTCTTTCCTGGTCAACATCGAAAAGGCGTAAGGAGGCCCTATGGCACTGCAGTCACTCGATATCGTGCGCCGCTCCGCGACGACCTTCCGGAGTCCTTCGATAGGCCAGGTCCCCGAGGTCGCCAAGCTGATCGACGTCACCACCTGCATCGGCTGCAAGGCCTGCCAGGCCGCCTGCATGGAGTGGAACGACGTCCGCGACAAGGTGGGGATGAACAGGGGCGTCTATGACAACCCACCCGATCTCACAGCCTCTTCCTGGACGGTGATGCGCTATACCGAGCACAAGGAAGACGGCTCTCTGCAGTGGCTGATCCGAAAGGACGGCTGCATGCACTGCCAGGACCCCGGCTGCCTCAAGGCCTGCCCCGCGCCGGGCGCCATCATCCAGTACGCGAACGGCATCGTCGATTTCCAAGAGGAGAACTGCATCGGCTGCGGCTACTGCATCACAGGCTGCCCCTTCGACATCCCCCGCCTGTCGCCAAAGGACAGCAAGGTCTACAAGTGCACCCTCTGCTCCGACCGGGTGGCGGTGGGGATGGAGCCCGCCTGCATCAAGGCCTGCCCCACGGGGGCCCTCCAATTCGGCACGAAGAGACAGATGCTGGGATACGCCGAGGAGCGGATCGTCGATCTTAAACGCCGCGGTTTCACGAAGGCGGGCCTCTACGACCCGCAAGGGGTGGGCGGCACCCATGTCATGTACGTCCTTCACCATGCGGATCGTCCGGGCCTCTACAATGGCCTCGCCAGTGATCCGGGCATCAGTCCCCTGGTCTCGCTGTGGAAATCGTACACCAAGCCCATCGCCGCGGCAGCGCTGGGCGTCGTCGCCCTAGGCGCTTTCTTTCATTACATCGTGGCGGGGCCGAACGAAGTCTCCGAGGAAGCGGAAAGAGAGGTAGAAAAGGAGGAGGACGGCACATGATCCGCAATCCGAAAGACCTGGAGCGCCACACCGCCTCCGAGCGGGTAAACCACTGGATCGTTGCCATCTGCTTCGTCCTCATCGCCCTCTCGGGCCTCGCCTTCTTCCACCCCTTCTTCTGGCCCCTCACCCAGCTCTTCGGCGGCGGCGTGTGGACGCGCATCGTGCACCCTTACACAGGGTTGCTCCTGGTGATCTTCTTTATCTCCATGTTCGTCCGGTTCCGCGGCCTCAACCGCATGACGCCGGCCGACTGGGAATGGCTCAGGCGCGTCAGGGAGGTGGCGGGCGGGGACGACAGCACCATGCCGCCCCAGGGGAAATTCAACGGCGGACAGAAGGTGATGTTCTGGTCCATAACCACCTGCCTTCTTTTGATGGTTCTGACGGGTCTCGTGATGTGGCGGGCCTACTTCACCTTCCCCGTGACCCTGGTGCGCCTTGCCGCGGTTGTCCACGCCGCGGTGGGGGCGCTCGCGATCATCATCATCATGGGCCACATCTATCTGGCCATCTGGACCAGGGGAACGATCAGCGCCATGGTGTACGGCACGGTAAGTGCCGCCTGGGCGAGGCAGCACCACGAGACCTGGTATCACCAGATGAGGGGAAAGGTGCGGTCATGATCACGGACTCTCTGCCCCTCGATCGCTCGGACCGTTGGGCGGATCCTCCGGAAGTGCTCCTACCCCGGCCTTCCGACGTCTTCCTCGACAGGTCCCGGCGAATCGCCTCTCTGACGGAAGGCCATTCAATGGCTCCCTGGCTCTCCTTCCTCGGCCGTCTTACCTTGAGCCAGCACGAGCTGTTACAGAAATATCCACCTTTTCCCCTGTCTGACGTGTCGGCCCCGGCATCTGTGCGGGAACATCAAGTGCTGCCTATTCCGGCCTCGTCCTGGCCGCGCGACCCTCTTTGGCGGCAAGGGGCGGCCGCACTCGCGCGAGAGCTGGCGCCTCATGCCCCTCCCCCTGCGCGAGAGGTCCTGGAATCCATTCAGACCATGGACACCGCGGCCCTGGAGGCCCTCGCTGACCGGGTGCTGGGAGCCGACCTGGACGGCCCTGACTCGGCCTATCTCCCCTTCGTCGCTGCGGCCCTGCAGGTATATTGGACAGCCCTCGCGGCCAAGCTCGATTGGACAAAGATCGCTCCCCCCGACACTCCTGACGTTTGCCCTGTTTGCGGCTTTCCGCCGGTGGCAGGCGTCGTGCGCACTGACGGCGAGGTGGCCCGGCTGCGCTACCTTCACTGCGGGCTCTGCAACACGGAATGGCATGTGGTACGGGTCACTTGCGCCGCCTGCCGGGAGAGCGGCCGCATCGCTTACTATCATATGGAAGGCAGCGACGGAAGCATCCGTGCCGAAACCTGTGAAGCCTGCCGGAGCTACCTGAAGATCGTCTATCGAGAGAAGTCGCCCGAGGCCGATCCCGTTGCGGACGATCTGGCCACCCTGGCCCTCGATCTGCTCGTCGAGGAGGCTGGCTACGTGCGCGTAGGCCTCAACCTCCTCTCGGCCCCCAGCCGCGGCACGGCTGCCTGACATGGACTCACACAACGGAGGGAGATCTTTGGAGACAATCGGCTGCGCATACGACAAGGTTGATTGCGGCAGGATGGCGACCGGCGTGGGCGAGCTGATCAAGGAGGAACCCCTGCTCATAACCGTCGCAGGGAGAACCGTGGCAACCCTCATGTGCACTCCCGGTGACGAGATATCCCTTGCCCTCGGATACCTCTTGACCGAAGGGATCATCCGCTCCATGAGCGACATTGGGGGGATCGCTTTCTGCCGTGAAGAGTCGGGAAATGTGGTCCGGGTTGCTTCGTGCAAGGGCGCCGATCTTCTCTCCCGCCTGGACGCATACAGGGTTGTATTCAGCTCGTGCGGCATTTGCGGAAGAGAGGCGATTCAGGCCGTGACCTCGTGCCGGCCGCCCTTTGCGAAGCAAAAGGGGAGGCTCTCCCCTCGCGTCATATCCGAGCTGGAACGATTCATGAATTTCGGGCAGCACTATTTCCGGAGGACGGGTGGGACCCATGCCGCGGTGCTGGCGCAGATCGAAAGGGGAAGCATCGTTGCCCAATCCGCCATTGTCAAAGAAGATATCGGGCGCCACAACGCCCTCGACAAGGCGGTCGGCGAGGCACTGATGCGGGGAGTCCCCTTTGATGATTCGTTTCTCTTCCTCTCCGGGAGGACAAGCTTCGAGATGGTTGCCAAGGCGGCTCGGGCCGGGATATCCGATCTCGCAGCAGTGAGCGCCCCCACGGCCCTGGCCGTGGAGCTGGCGAGACAGCTCGGGATGCTCCTGGTCGGCTTCGCGCGGGGCGAGTCTGCTGTCGTCTATTCGGGAAAAGACGCGCTGAACTGCAGTGCGAAATAGAGCCGTTCGACGGGTGAAGCCATCGCGCTGCGTCGCTAGATCATGGCGACCCCGCCGTCCACGAGTATCGTCTGGCCGGTGATATGGCGCGAATAGTCCGAGGCAAAGAAGACTATCGCGTCCGCCACATCCTCCGGAACGCCCAGGCGCTGAAGCGCAGACTCCTGGAGGTTCCATGCGCGCGCCTGATCGGGGAGAGCGGCCGACATGTCGGTCTCTATGTAGCCGGGGCAAACGGCGTTGACAGTGATGTTGTGCCTCCCCAGGGCCCGGGCAATCGATTTCGTGAAACCCAGCACGCCCGCCTTGGCAGCCCCGTATGCCGGATCTATCTCGATGCCGAGCACCCCGCCGATGGAAGAAATGTTCACGATCCTGCCGTATCTCTTAGGTATCATGCGGACAGCCGCGGCCTGGGTGCAAAAGAACATACTCGTCAGGTCCCCCTGAAGGACCGCGTTCCAGCTCTCCTCCGTGGACTGCTCGAGGGTGGCGATGTGCGATATGGCGGCGTTGTTGATGAGGATGTCCAGCCCGCCGAATTGCGCATCTACTTCCCGAAAGAGCGCTTCCACCTCCGACGGGATGGAGACATCGGCCTGGACAACGACTGCGCGCCTGCCATACCCCTCGATCGCCTCCTTCACCTCCAGGGCAGCCGAGCGGCTGCGGAAATAGTTGACGATCACATCGGCCCCTTCCCTCGCCAGTGCGATGGCCGTGGCCCGCCCGATGCCCCTGGATGCCCCCGTCACAAGTGCCCTTTTTCCGCTTAAGTCCATTCAGTATCCTCCTTGTACCCAGTAGTTATTGCCCCTGATTGCCTTAACCGTCTGCGCATACCGCCATCCCCCAAATGGTGCTTAGGGGGATGCCTATTCTATCACGACTTGCCTGCCCGTACTCCACATCCGGTTCTTGCTCATGATTTTGCTTGCATTGCCCGGCCACCGATGGTAAGTCGATAGACGGATCGGAGAATGTCCATGACTTTCGAAGAGATGAAGCTGTTCCTTTTCGGGAAGATCCGCCGGGGCCGCGCCGTACCGGATGGCTTGCGCTTGCGCGTCCTGAAAGAGGCGAAGGGCAGATGCTCCCTCTGCGGCGCCACCAGGGACGAAAGGCCCCTCGGCGTCGATCTCGTCATATTGCGGTCGAAAGGTGGGAAAGCGGTTTACGAGAACCTCCAGGTACTTTGCTCGAAGTGCCGGAAGGCAAGGACAGACCGGGACTCGACCGATTTCCGCGTCATCGTCGAGAAGGCCTTCGATGAGGGCTGCCCCTTCTGCGACTATAGCGTAAACGGGGAGAAACCCGTCGAGAACGACCTCGCGTTCGTAAAACCGGATGACCGCCCCGTCACCGAAGGTCACAGCCTGATCATCTCCAAGAGACACGTGAGGGATTGGTTCGAGACGACGAAGCTCGAGCAGGAGGCCATGAACGAGCTGATCAGAATAAGAAGGCAGCAGCTCCTGGAGGCTGACCCGGCCATAGAGGGCTTCAACATGGGGATGAACTCAGGGGAGGTAGCGGGCCAGACCGTCTTTCACTGCCACTTCCATCTGATACCCAGGAGGAGGGATGATGGCGTGTGGTTAAAGAGCGGCGTCCGCGGGGTGATAAGGGAGAGGATGGGGCGAGGGGAGTAGCTCTCTCAATCGGGCTTTGCTTTCTTCGTTCTCCGAGAAACTTAATTAACAGGGAGGTAGACGGACATGGCGCCATCTTTTGATTTTGACGCTGCGGCTTGGAAAAAGGTGTGCAAAAGGCTCGGCCTCGAGAGCTTAGCCGTTGGTGTGAAGTACTCGACAAAGCCGCCCAAGGGGATCGAGCGGCTCGACCACAAAAAGCGGCTGTGCGAGATGCTCAGATACGCGCAGGAAGGGAACGCCTTCTATGCCGGGACAGAGAATCACCTGTGCGGCGCAGGCCTGTACTCCCTGGGGAAGGATCTTCTGCCCGTCTACACGTCGGGAGAATACGGTGCGGGCCTCGAGTTCTTCGACAGCCCGCGGTCCGCAAGCCGGCTCTATGATCATATCCCGAGGCTGGAGGCGCGGCGGGCCATAGAATACGTCGCTCTCGCCCCACTCGACAAGATCGAGTACGACCCCGATCTCCTCATTTTGGTCGCCAGGGAAGAGCAGGCAGAGGTCCTTCTCCGCGCCATGAGCTACTCCACCGGGAAGATGTGGACGAGCAAGAGCACCGGCGTGATCGGCTGCGCCTGGCTCTTCGTCTATCCCTACGTGACCGGGGAGCTCAATTTCACCCCTGTGCTGAGCCTCGGCATGCGTGCCCTCAAGGTATTTGAGCCGGGGCGCTTTCTCATCTCGATACCCTTCGATATGCTCCCCGGAATGCTGGAGAGCCTGCGGAAGATGCCGATGACCCTTCCCGGCTTGAGGCCGGGAGGGGAGGCGTTCCGCAAGAGGCTGCTCAAACGCCTGGGCCTCGATCCGAACCGATAGGTGTCGACTACTCTTCCGTGTGGCGAACCCTATGGATCTACCCCTTTGGCGCCTCAAGAGGATGTTCCTAACACATGAATCTTCTTGACTTTCTCCGGAGGCGCTTCGTACCATAGGGTATCGTTTGCTAAAAGGGAGGGTCCTATGCGCAGAATGGCAATGAGTCCGTTCCTGATGTTCCTGTGTTTGACCATCGTGGCGTCGCTCGCCCTGCCGACGGGTCGAAGCGAAGCCGCCGCAAAGGAGCTCAAGATAGGCACCCTCGTCAATGTCAGGTCCCCGGAAGGCGTGGAGATCGAGAGGTGGCTCAACCTTTTCGCAAAGATGTACAACGAGCAGGGCGGCTGGACCATCGGCGGCGAGAAGTACCAGGTGAAGCTCACGGTTTACGACTGCGGGTATCAGGATGTCTCCAAGACCCGGACCGCGGCCGAAAGGGCGGTTCTCCAGGACGGGGTGAAGTTCCTTCTCTGTAGCTGGGGCGATGTGCCGGCAGAGGTCATCACGATAACGGAGCCGAACAAGGTGCTCTGGATGGGGGTCGACATGAGGAATTCCACCGTTGACCCGAAACTCAACTACGTCGTGCGAGGCCAGGGGATCTTCTTCGGCATAGGTCTGCCCTACACCATACAAAGGGATGCGGCGGCCCGTGGCGTGAAGACCGACATCATCGTCGGACCGGATACGGACTTCGGCAAGAAAGGCACGGAGAACTGGAGCACCTCGGCGAAGCTGGCCGGCCTGAAGGTATTGGATAACATGTTTTTCAACATGAGCACGACGGATTTCGGCCCCCTCGCCACGAAGATCAAGAGCCTCAACCCTGACTTTCTCGAGATCCCCTATGCGACCGGAGACCAGTGCACCAACATTCTAGGGGCCGTGAAGGACTCAGGGTACAAGGGAAGGATCTATCCCGGGAACATCAACCCGTTCATACTGGACAACATCGTCAAGAAGGTGGGCAAACAGTACACGGAAGGCTGGGAGTGCGTCTACTTCGACCCGAGGGGGATAGTGAAAGACCCCGAGATGGTGGCCTATATGGACCGCTACGTGAAGGAGTACGGCGCCTGGCATCCGGAGGGCTGCTTCTGGGTCGGCTCCTGGTTCCTGTTCAAGGACGCCGTCGAAAAGACCCAGAGCGCGGACGTCGATACCATCGTAGCCTACCTGAAGAACTCTAAGACCGGGGTGAGAACCTTTGGCGATTACTCGCAGCTTTTCGCGCGGCCCGATATCAACAACTACAAGACCATCGACGTTGCCGCGGGCATGTTCGTAGGGACCGTGAAGGACGGCAAGCTTACGCCTCTAAAGGCTGTCAGCGTCAAAGACTTCTATCTCGTCTCCATAAAGGCCTACGGCCTCGTCGACGTGTACGAGAAGTACTGGGCGGAATACGGGAGGCCGACGTTCCCTAAGCAGCAAAGCCTATTCGATTTCAGCGACCTCAGGAAATAAGAGCAGGGCCTGCGGAGTATCGTAAGGTCTGAGAACGAAAAATCTCACGGATGCCGGACAAGGTCTGTTGCGAGGCGTCCGCCTGCCGGCCATTGACTACGGTCCGGCAGGCGGAGGGGC
>Ga0326728_10011517_pt1 | contig 20126 bp, 26 predicted proteins | sample MB3enrmetagenome_FD_207602 | JGI IMG/M metagenome (GOLD analysis project Ga0326728, IMG submission 207602) | Lab enriched peat soil microbial communities from McLean, Ithaca, NY, United States - MB31MN | ecosystem: Environmental > Terrestrial > Soil > Wetlands > Peat | place: USA: New York... | reverse complement strand
CAAAGCCGTATGGCCAAGCGATGACGCGCTTTGCGACAATCCCGTCAGTTGGGACACGTACTTCGAATTCGCCAATGGCGTGCACCTGCACTTCACCGGCTCGGGACCGGGGTTCCCAGGCGAGCGCCACGGCATCACCTTTGAGGGGCCGGACGGTTGGGTTTATGTCGATCGCGGCGTTCTGGATGCCGAGCCCAAATCGCTGCTGAAATCGACCATTGGGCCGAATGAGGAGCACCTTCCGGTCAGCGACCTTCACGAACAGAACTTCATCGAGTGCGTAAGGAGCCGCGGGCGCACGATTTGCCCCATCGACGTGGCCGTGCGCTCCGACACCATCTGCCAGTTGGCGTGGATTACTTTCCGATTGCACGACCGCAAACTGGCATGGGATCCGGACAAGGAGACATTTCCCGCCGATGCCGATGCCGTCCGGCTGATGCAGAGGACGCTGCGGAGTCCGTGGAAATATGCGGCGTAGGAGGCGCGGAGCGGAAGGGCCGCAACCAACGCGTTTCGTGGGGGCTGGGCTTGCCCTGCCCTCGTTCAATAGGACGGATAAACTTAAGGGGCAGGGCAAGCCCAGCCCCTACGAAATGCGCAAATTGTTTGCTAAGAAAACAAGAATCTACGGTATTGCATTACAGGGCACAAGGATGAAGGGTAAAGGCTAAAGGATAAAGGTTAAAGGGTAAGAGTTAAGAGGAGATTCACATGTTCACGAAAACCAGATGGGTTTTGCTTGCGGGCATTGTCACCTGCTTATGCGCGGCTGCCCTCGTGGCCGGCAGCCCTCAGGCCAGCAACGAGGGCGCCGCCATCAAGCCGCGTTACCAATGGCAGCGCACCAGCACCTCCCTTGCACTCCTCAACCGCGACCACGTCGTCTGGAAGTTCAACTATGGCCCAGATCTGTCCAAGCCCTATTTCCATCCCGTGGCGCTCGCCGACGGCACGGTGCTCACCTGCCTTTCCCCCCAGGACCATCCCTGGCACCATGCCCTGTGGTTTTCGTGGAAGATGCTGAACGGCGTCAACTATTGGGAAGAGGATCGAAAGACGGGCCAGTCCGACGGCCGCACGGAGGTGGTGCACGCCGGCGTCACCCCTCACCACGACTCCTCCGCCACCCTGTTGTTGACCCTGAGCTATCACCCCGTGAATGGCCCCTCCGTGCTGACGGAGCAGCGCCGGATCGTGGTGAGTAGACCCGACCCGGACGGCCGCTATCGGATTGACTGGCAGGGCACGTTTACCGCTGGGCAGCAGGACGTCGTCTTGCAAGGGGGAACGGCGGGAGGCGGATACGCCGGCCTTTCGGTGCGGATTTCCCAGCAGACCCATGACTGGCGACTCATCGATAGCGAAGGCCGCGAAGACTCGCCGGGCGGATTCACCGCCAAGAACACCCACGGGCAAAAGGCGGCATGGGCGGATTTCTCGGTCGTCGACGCCACCAGCGGCCAAGCGGGCGGAATCGCCATCTTCCAGCATCCTTCGAGCTTCCGCTACCCCAGCTATTGGCACAACATCATTAACGATAAAACGATGTTTGGCTATTTCAGCCCCGCCCCCTTGTGGGCTGAGCCCTACACCCTCGGCGCCGGCAAGACCCTGAGCGTGCGCTACCGCGTTTTGGTATATCCGGGGAAGGAAACCAAAGAGCAACTGGCTTCCGAAGCGAAGAGCTTTGCGGAATCTCAGTAACGGAGCGCAGACATCAAATTACAGGTCCGCGCTACACCTCATTTACTACGGAGGTCAGTTTATGAAAATCAAAATATTTGTGGCAATTGTCGTATCGCTTCTATTTATCACGTCAACGCCGCCATGCAGTGCGCAGGACCCTTTTCATCGGGAACGGCTCATAAGAGTGGTGGGAACAGCGGAAATCAACGTGCCTCCTGACGAGGTGGTTCTTAGTCTCAGTGTGGAATCTCATGACAAGGTACTGGCCGTTGCCAAAAAGCAAAACGATGAGCGCGTCAAAAACATATTGCTTTTGGCCCGCGAGGCGGGCGTGGGGCAGGTGGACATCAAGACTAGCAATCTGCGGATGAATCCAGACTACTCCTACGACAATGTACCGCGCTTTCTTGGGTACGAGGTTTCGCAAACCATCGGCATTACCCTCAAAGATCTATCGAAGTATGAAACGCTTATGACGCAGACCCTCGAGGCCGGCGCGAACCGGGTCAACTCGGTCAGTTTTCAGGTCGCGGAGCCACGCAAATTCCGGGATGAAGCGAGGGCGAAGGCGGTAACTGCCGCCAAAGAAAAGGCTACGGCAATGGCAGCAGTACTTGGACAGACCATTGGAAAGCCCTGGGAAATCTCGGAGCAAAGCGATAGTGCGATTAATTCAAATTACATCAGTCCCATGCAAAACAGTGTGAGTTCCCGAGGTGCTCCGGTGGAGGAATCAACGGTGGCGCCAGGACAGGTATCGATTACCGCCACTGTCTGGGTAAGTTTTCAGCTCGAATAGATGTCTTTGGGGGACGGGGGGACGCTGGTGCCTGTCCCCGTCCCCCGACGTCTAAGCTGGGGTCATTTACTCATAGGCGAGCGCGTCAATCACGTCCTTCTTCGCGGCCGTTATCGCCGGAACAACGAGGCCAAGGACAGCACCCGAGATGGCAATGGCTCCAGCGACCGGCCACCAAGAATAGACTGTTTCCTGGGTTAAACTAGCCGGAACGGCGTGCTGCATGACCCACTGCGTCACGTAGGTCAGCAAAATTCCCACAATCGTGCCTAGAATCGAATACAACAAGGTTTCTCTGAGTAGTAAATTCAGGATGAATCCCGATGAAGCCCCAAGCGCCTTCAGGATTCCGATTTCCTTCGTCCGCTCCAGTACTGCCGTATACATTGCCATGAATACGACAATGAATCCCACGATCACAGCGATGCCAATTACTACGCCGATAAAATTCCGCAACAAACCGACGCTGTTCACCGAGAGCAAGGAGGTGAACTCTTCCATTGTATAGATGGGATACCCCTTCATTCTTGCTCGCAAGCTGTTAAGCACTTCCTGAATATGGTCAGGTCCGTCAACCTTGACGTAGATCTGACTGAGATGATGTGGGTTGCCCGTCAGTTCTTGGAGCACTGGAAGCCGCGCGCATATCCTTGCCAGCTTGCCGGATTCAAAGACTCCAGCCACTCGCCACTGCTGGTCCATTAGTTCGACGGTGTCGCCTGCGTGTAATCCCTTCTCTTTGGCATAATACTCATCGACAATAATATCGTGATCTGATCGGAAGGGCCCCCCTTGCAGAAAACGGAATCCTCCGGTCATCTTCGCGAACTGATCAAGGTCAAGTCCAGTGACCGAGTCGAGACCTGACAGTGGGTGGATTACTGTACCGGTTACCACAGCAACGTGTGGTTGTGTTGCGAGGAAGTCAAGAAGCTTGTCGCTAATCGGAGCCGTGCTGAGTCCGATAATGGACGAACCGGGCGGGCGAATCATAATGTCAGCGCCCACTCCGCGGGCACGGCGAGCCGTCGCATCCAAAGTGCCGTAGCTTACGCCGACCAGGGTAAGTATCATGCTGACTTCGACCGCAATGGCGAGGACACTGAGGGCCGTCCGAATGGGACGATGGGCGAGATTCGAGAGCACAAGCTTATCGATCAAGGGACACCCCCAAAGAACACTGCGTCTTTCCGGGAAAAGAGAACTGAATTGTATTCTATCGCCCTTCGGAGAGCAAAAATAACGGGGGGACGGGGAAACCACACCATCCTCCCGGGTTTTTCCGTCGGGCCAGAGGAGTTTACCCAAGCACTCGAACAGCGCACGCTGCGCCGCTTGACGCCCGGCCAAGGCGGGCGCCAAAACCGGCGGGAAAATCCCTGGAAAACCGGGGACGCTGGCCTGTCCCCGTCCCCTGTGACACGCCGGGAAACGATGACGCGCTCAAATCGCCTCCCCCAGGTGTATAATGATTCCGCTTGGTCCGAACGGGGTTCATATGACGATCGAACAACAGCTCCTCGAGAAACTCCGCGACTTGCCTGCTGAAAAACAGCAAGAAGTATTGGATTTCGTGGACTTTCTGAATGAGAAGAACGGAACGAAGAAGCCGTGTCGCAGTCTCCGCGGACTGTGGAAGGATCTCGGCATCGAGATCACGGAAGAAGACATCGCCCAAGCCCGTCGCGAAATGTGGGGTAACTTCCCGCGGGACGTCTCCTGATGTCTGCTGTCCTGGATACACATGCGGCGGATTGGTACCTGCTCGACTCCAACAAGCTCCCCCAGAGAGTCTTTGCACTGATTGATGGCGCAGCGGGCAGCGGCGCGCCCGTGTACATTTCTGCCGTCACCCTGGTCGAGGTTGCTTATCTAGTGGAACGGCGGCGAATTCCAGACGACTCTTTCGACATGTTTGTGGCCGAACTACGAGCCAAAAACCCCGCATTCGTGGCCGTTCCACTCGATTCCCAAGTCGCCGAGGCCCTGAGAACCATTCCCGGCAAACTGGTCCCTGACATGCCCGACCGCATCATCGCCGCCACCGCCTTGCACCTTGGGGTTCCACTCGTCACCCGCGACCGCCTCCTCCAGGCCGCCGGGATCCAAACAATTTGGTGATGACGGAGGTGTGGCCGCATCGAACCTCTTTCGTCTCCGCTCCGGAAACTATCGGATCATCTACTCGATAGAGGATGTCCGGCTGATTGTTCTGGTGATCAGGATCGGGTACCGCGTCGCTTCACGCCCGCGATAAACTCCGTAATGGATTCGGGGCCAACGCGACGGCTTTCACCGCGTGCGAAAGAAGCCTCAGCCGCGTCGAGTTCAATCAACAGCTCAGTGCGGCGTCGCTGGCGCTCCACCCACAGGTGGAGTGGTTCGCGGGCGGCGTCTTCGGCCGTCGCAAAGCGGCCACCGGCGATCCCCTCGCAGATGAAGGCTTCTTGTTCTGGGGTGGCGACAATGTGTACTTCCATGGTTTCGATTGGAGTCCGCCTTCTTTGCCTTGTCAAGGGCCGTCCCAAAACGCCCGAAAAAATAGGAAATATCGTGCCCGCTTTACCAAGGGGTCGCGATCCATTCGCCTATAAGGCCGGAATCAAAACCGCGCCGGGAATTCCTCGATCGTGCGTCACCAGAGCAGCGCCGTTGGCTTTGGCGAGCTCTAAGAGGTGCCCGTCGGTGAGTTGCTTGGCTGTCTTGACCCAACTCGGAAGGTGCGTCGCGTCGTGGTGGTCCACAATGAATGTGAACTTCACAACGTCCGCCTTTTTCAGGCGCACCAGCAGGTCGCGCGCCTGAGCGATAGTGAATCGGTACTGCGGGGCCTGGGCGAGAACGCGCACGAACCCGAGCTCCGTAATCGCGCACGTCGCCAGTTCCGTAATGCCATTCTTGGCCAAAAACTTTGCCGTGCGGTCATGGAACTCATGATCGAGAACGCCCAGCGAAAGCAACGCACTCACATCGAGAAGGCATTTCATGGAAAGTCCGCGAGAATCTCTTGTACCTGCTTATGGGTCAGCCGGGGGGCGTGGGGGCCAGCCGTCAAGACCGGCAAACCCGTTACGGGGTCTTTGACAATCCGAGCGCGCTGCGGCCTTTTTAATCTTGGGGTTAAGATAATACGCCCCGACTCGACGTGGGCGTCGAGTGAATCGCCTGCCTGGAGACCCAGCGTGCGGCGGACCCGGACGGGTAAGACAACCTGCCCTTTCGTGGATACTTTCGTTTGCATGGTAAGATAATCTTACCATGCCTGCGCCGCGGGAACAAGCGTGAGGCCGTCAGAGAATTAGCGGCGCGGCGGACGTAGGGGCGCCCCTCGTGGGCGCCCTTAAATGGGCCCTGCCGATCGAAGCGGGCGGGCACAAGGCCCGCCGCTACGTCGCGCGCACAGTGAAAACAAGAATTTACGAGCTCGCAATGTAAAGGCAGGCGCAGTTCACCTTCCTCTGCGGCTCTTAAAGTGATAGCGTCGAATTACGTGTTAATACCCGATCACGAAAAGCTGCAAGTAATTCCCGTGGGACCGGAATAACTCGCTACCCCACTACCACGCAATGAAAGGGGAAAAACTGCCGACATAGTCGATCTGCTTGTCGTTCTCGGTGGCCGGGCCGGCGGGGTTGATGTATATCCAGGCGATCGAGCCACCGTTGAGGTAGATGCCGCACAGGCCGGGTATACGCGGATTGGCCCAGATTTGCCATCCGCCGTCCTTGAGCGCCACTTTGTAACTGTAGTTCTGGTCGGTAGCGTTCGGGTCGTATTTCAGCTTTCCGCGCTCATCCCAGCTCGACCCATCATCCTTCCACTTGGGACCGCTGACGAGCACGTCGAGGGTGCAGGGCTCAGCGGCGTGGCGGCCACAGTTTTTCTCCAGATCGTTGATGCTTTCGACGAAGATGAACGCGATCTGCTCGGCGCGCTTCAGAGAAAGGGCGGTTCCTTGCGACTTGACGACCGAGATTGTGGCATCCGCCGGAAATGGACCCGTAGCGGGCTCTTGGCCAGTCGCCGCCGCGCCGCTCCCGGCAGCCTCTTTGCCCACCGTCATGCTGCCGGCAGGCGCGGGGATGTTGACGGGGAGTGATTGGTGCACCTCCCCGCCACTCGCAGCCTCTTGGCCTCCCGTCGCGCCGCCGGCAGCGGGCGTACAATGGATGGTGAAGGAGATCTTCTGCGAAACGGCGTTGGGAGATTCGATATTCAGTTGAACCCAGCCGCGGTAATTCGCGAATTCCGGTGTATTTGCGCCCAAGCGCCAATCCACATAAATGGGCACGTTCCGATTGGCTGCCGGTAATTCCACCGCGGATGAGCGGGATGAGTGACTCTCATCGCTCCTCACAAATGAGTAGGTCACGGTCGTCGGCTCTGTGGCGATCAAACCCCATTCGAACTTGAGAGCGACAGGGCAACCACCGGTATACTGAAAACCCTGGGCAACCTGCCCGTTCGCCCGCAGTGACTCTCCCCCCACACGGACACTAGCCTGGGCAACACCTGCCATCACGAGCAGGGTTCCCAGCAACAGAATTAGGCAATGCACATGCCTGTTTTCGTCGATTTTCATGACGGCCTCCATGAGTAAGGCGGGTAACAAAATGCCATCGCCAAGCGCAGAATAGACCTGAGCCAGCACCCTCGTTTTGACTTGGCGAGTGACTGAAAGCATACATCCGAGGCCGTCAGCATGCAATGGTCGCTTAGGCGTCGTCATGGGGCGCACACCGGATGGGACGGGGAGGGGCGGGGACAGGCACCAGCGTCCCCGGTCTTTATCGCAGCCTGTATGTAGTGGCACAGGCACTCCTGCCTGTGCTTTCCTCTGTGCGCAGCCAGGAGTGGCTGTGCCACTTACTATTCGTCGAACCCGCACGTCGCAAGTATTTCGTCCGATTCAGAACCACATTCATTTGCGTTGCCGGTGGCCGGCGCAGAGCAAGCCCAGGGGACGGGGACGGGCCCTGTCCCCCAAAGCGGAGCTTATGTTCGGCGTGGGTCCGGAGTGGATTCATACCAAGGCCAACGGCGTGCGAACGGACTCGGTGGGCGGTGAAGCCGTGCTCGATTTCATGTTCTGGCCCTCGCGAAGGCATCGATTCGGCTGGTATCTCGAACCGGGTTACGAGTACGATTTTGGGCGAGGGCATGAGCAATCGGCGGGCATAAGCGGCGGTCTGCTGATCGCGATCCCTTGAGCGAACGGCGGCTGGGCATCAGTATCGTGCCGTGTGCGCCTTATCGAAGGCACTCGCGCACTTCGCCCACCATCAGAATCCCTATTCCGCGACGACAATTCCTCAACCTGTGTTGGGGCTAAGGCCGGCGAAGGAAATTCGCTTCGAAGGCGCTCCAGGACTTGGGGCCGAGTTCACCGAGGGAGCCGGCGGCGGGAAGTCCACCGTCCTGACTGGTGACGCCAAGGGCCAGGTCGGGCGAAATCTGCCCGAGGATGAACTCGCGGAAGCGTACAAATTCGTTTTCGAGCCACATCACGGCTTCTTCGCCGAAGCGCATGCTGGGGGTGGTATCCTCCACGCGGGCAGGGGTCAGGTAACAGATCCAGCCGTATCCATAGGGGTCAGAGCTCAACAGCCTCGGCTGATTGACGAGGCGGGTGTTCACGGCCATCACCCGGCCGGTTATGGCCGAAGGAATGGTGACGGCGCGCCCTTTGTGCTCCAGGCGGAAGAGCGGCTGGCCGGCGATCACTTGCTCTCCAACCTTGGGTAGGATGATCCGGCGGACGGGGCCCACCGCGCGGGCGATCAAAGCGTCGGCGCCCATTACCAATCGGCTCGGAGGATCGGGTTTGACCCAAGTGTGTTGGTTGGCGAGGTGAACACCTTCCGGCACTTGGCACCACGCGTCAAGCCCGTACGCCATGACGGCGGCTCGGGGCCTCCTGGCCGGCACGGGGTGCGACAATCGCCACGCGTTCCATTTCTCGATTCCCAGGTCCGTCAGAACCAGACAAACAAACATGAGTGCCACAAAAATCGCGACCATGATCAGCCTCCAGACACACTTCGAGCTTTGCCCGCGCGTGCCACATTACGAGCGTGGCTTCAGCCGAGCAGCAAATCTTGCACGAACTTTTCCCATTGGAATTCGGGGACCAGACTCAATACGTCCCCAATAGCATGACCGCCGTCCTGCAGACGAGCCTCCGAACCCGGGCTGAGCTGCGTGTGGAGCGCCCCGACGGATTCTTCCATCCAGCGCTGCGCCAAGCGTCCATGCAGCAGGTTTTTCATGTTGCCGTCCGCCGCCGGGGCATTCACGGCGACGAGCCAGCCCACACCGTAAGGATCCTCATGAATAAGGGAAGGATTGCGGAGGACCTCGGGGTTGACCTCAACCACTTCGCCCTCGATCGGAGAGAGCATGTCGAAGCGATGGCTGCCCCGGCCAATCGTCCAGCCGCGCTCGCCTTGCCGCAGCCAACGGCCACGCGCCGGCAGATCAATTTGATCGATCTGGCCCACCACCCGCGCGGCGAAGTCATCCAGGCCGACCCGCACCATTTGGCGCGACTCTTTCATCGCCCAGGTGTGCCCCGGGTGATAGGCAAGATGGGCGGGCGCTTTGAAGCCTCCCACGACGTTCATGGGAAATGCCGACGCTTCTTCCCGCGCTTCCGGCGCCGTGGCTTTCACTTCCATGCGGTGCGCCTGCCGCCATTGCACGTAAAAGTCGTGCCCGACCACAAGGACGAACATTACCAAAACCAGGGTGGGAACCATGTGCCTCTCCGCTGTGCCCAGCCACCTTGCTGCGTGGCGAAGCACTCGATACTCACCCTTGCTTAAGGCACGCGAATAGCCATTGACAACCGATTAAAAGCTATGAATAGACATTGTAACGCTTGTAGATTGCTATGTTTAGAGAGGATTGTGGATATTCAGCAAATTCTGGAAAATAGGCGGAAATCCCTGCTCTTGTTGTGTTTTGCAACGACGTCATCTGATAGAAATACTTACTGACCAGCTAACGCACTGTGTTTTCTATGAGATGCTTTGGTGTTGTATATCGCAATGGGTGCCGCTTAGAAATGCAACAAGTTCTGGGCGGCCTAGATAACCGCCCCGCACCCTTGCTTCCCCCCTGGAGCCCAGTGGCGCGCTGTGCACAATAGATGTTTCACCGATATCCTACCTGCCGTTTTCGGACATTTGCTGATGCCAGCAACCTCCATTTACAATTTCGGATGCCAGACACTTCTGTTCACAATTCGGATGCCAGCGACATCGGTTTACAATTCGCATGCCAGCAAGCGCGATTTATGCTTTCCATTTCCGCTCTCGCTTCAACCTCTTGATAGGGTGGCATGCCGCTGTTATTCTGACCGAGTATGAACGCCCTGCGTGTGATCCCCCTGTCCGACGTCAACCTGATCGCCGCTTACACCATCTTTATTGCGAGTTACTGCGTATTTGCGTTGGGGAAGTTTCCGGGGCTCAAGATCGACCGCCCAGGGGCGGCGATTATCGGCGCCGTGGCTATGGTGGCTTTTCGGATCGTGCCCGCCGGCCAAGCCTTGCATTTCATTGACTTTCCCACGCTCGTGCTGCTTTTTTCGATGATGCTGATTGTGGGCAACCTGCACCTGGTAGGTTTCTTCGAGTGGAACGTGGAGTTCGTCTTGCGGCGCCTTGAGCCCGCTCATCTTTTGCCCGCCGTGGTATTCGCCTGTGGCCTGCTCTCCGCGTTCTTCGTGAACGACATCGTGTGCCTGGTGATGGTGCCCTTCGTGTTGGCCATCACCCGGCGGATGAAGCTCGCGCCGCTACCTTATCTATTGGCGGTGGCGACCGGGTCGAACGTGGGCAGCGTGGCATCGATCACGGGCAATCCGCAGAACATGCTGATCGGCTCGTTTTCCGGAATCAGGTATCGGGACTTTTTGTTCCACCTTGGCCCGGTGGCGCTGGTGGGACTATTCCTCAACTGGGCGGTACTGCACTGGATATACATGAGAGGGCGCGAACACGCGGCGCCGGAGGAAGCCATCCCGCTGCCGCCCCTCGACCTCTCGCGTTTGACCAAGCCCGTGGTGGTGGTCACGGTGGTGATTGCCGGATTTCTGGTGGGCGTGCCCCCGGCCATGATGGCGGCGCTGGGAGCGGCGGCCCTGCTGATTACCCGCACCACCGAGCCGCGCAAGCTTTACGACGAAGTGGATTGGGGGCTGCTGGTCTTTTTCGTCGGCCTCTTCCTGATCGTGGGCGGAGCGGAGAACGCCGGCATCGTGGCTCGCCTGCTCACCTTGGCGCGCCACTGGAATCTCCAGCGTCTGGACGTCTTTACTGTCGTGGTGGCCCTGCTCAGCAACCTGGTGAGCAACGTGCCCGCCGTGATGTTGCTGAAGTCGCTGGTGCCGGGTTTTACGGACCCGCACACGGCGTGGTTGGCGCTCGCCATGGCCAGCACCCTGGCGGGAAACTTGACCATCACCGGCTCGGTGGCCAACATCATCGTGGTAGAGACGGCGAAGCCGGACGTCCACATCGGCTTCTGGGATTATTTCCGCGTTGGCTTCCCCATTACCTTCCTCACCATTCTGGTGGGATTGCTTTGGCTCGCCATGGTGCGGTGATGGGGTGCAGCCAAGCAATACAAAAAACCGGAAAGAGCTAGAACACCTCACGCCAAGGCGCCAAGGCACGAAGGCGCTAAGGAAACCGAGCCATTCCTCTTTGCGACCTTTGCGATCTTTGCGCCTTGGCGTGAAACCGCGTATTTCTTCGCAGCTTCAACCGGGGCTCTGCATTGCAGTATCGTGAATTCTTGTTTTTTTGGGAAACAATTTGCACGTCTCGTAGGGGCTGGGCTTGCCCTGCCCCCATTTCAAACCACGGACAAACAGCAAGGGCAGGGCAAGCCCAGCCCCTACGAGACCCGTTGGTTGCAGCTCTGGCGCCCACGCTATGGTGGCCTTTCAAATCCGCACGCGAATTGTGGTACGATTCGTGCCGAAAGACTTCCCACGGAGGCCCCAATCCCATGGGCAGCAAAATCCGTCGCACGCTGCTGACTTTGAATTTGGCGCTGGCCAGCGTCCTCAGCGTGCACGCCCAACTTCTTCCTCAAGTAAATTCACCGCCCGCCAAGCCAGCCGCTCCGAAGGCGGCGCAAATCGTCATCCAGACGTCGCCGAACGCACAAATATATTTGGACGATGTCTTCAAAGGTCAGGCGAGCCCGCAAGGCCGCCTGGTGATTGAGAAGGCCGTGCCGGGGGATCATGCCCTGCGAATTTCGCTGCCGAGAAAGCAAAGTTTTGAGCAGAAGGTTACGGTGACAGCCGGGCAAGCGGCCAATGTCACAGCGGTGCTGGCGGACCTGGGGGGAACGGTGGTGGTCCAGACCTCGCCCGGAGCCGCGGTTTTCCTGGACAGCGCGAGCCGGGGCACGACGGACGCCAAGGGGCGATTAGCCATTCCCGACGTCGCCGCCAGCGCGCACGAGCTGCGGGTAACGGCACTGGGCAAGAAGGAGTACCGGCAAAGTATTACTGTGGCCGCAGGGAAGGAGTTTGATGTCGCGGCGCCGCTGGCAGACCTCCCCGGAACGGTGGTGGTCCAAACCTCGCCGGGCGCGGCAGTATTCCTCGACGATTCCAGCCGGGGCACGGCGGATGCTGGTGGACAATTGGCGATCCCCGCCGTGGCCGCCGGCTCGCACCAGTTGCGGGTGACGGCAGCGGGCAAGGCGGATTTTCAGCAGAGCATTACCGTGGCCGCCGGGCAAGAGGCTAGGGTTGCGGCGCCGCTGGCGGACCTTGCCGGAACGTTGGTGGTCCAGACCTCGCCGGGAGCGGCGGTTTTCCTCGATGATTCCAGCCGCGGCGCGACGGACGCCAGTGGAAAACTGTCGATCCCCGATGTCGCCGCGGGCTCGCACGCGTTGCGCATTTCCGCCCCGGGCAAAAAGGATTATCGGCAGAGCATCGCCGTGTCCGCGGGGCAGGAGGCCAAGGTCGAGGCGTCTCTCGTTTACCTCGCACCCACGACGGGGTCGGTGAGAATCAACCCTAAGGATGGCCTGAAGTACGTGTGGATTCCCCCCGGCAGCTTTCAAATGGGCTGCTCGCCGGGGGACAGCGAGTGTGGTGATAACGAGAAACCGCCGCATCCGGTGACCATCACCAAAGGTTTCTGGCTGGGGCAGACGGAAGTGACGGTGGGGGCGTACAAGCGCTTCGCCACGGCGACTTTCCGCAAAATGCCGTCGGCTCCGGGCTTCAATCCCGGTTGGGCGAATGACCACATGCCGATTGTGGAGGTGAACTGGGATAACGCCGACAACTACTGCCGGTGGGCGGGAGGTCGCCTGCCCACGGAGGCCGAGTGGGAGTATGCGGCGCGCGGGGGAAGCGCCGAGGCGCGCTACGGTTCGCTTGATGACGTCGCCTGGTATAAGGACAACAGCGGAGACCAGGCGCACCCCGTGGGCCAGCAACGCGCCAACGCCTTCGCCTTGTACGACATGTTGGGGAATGTGGCGGAGTGGCTGAACGACCGGTACGACGAGAAGTACTATCACAGCAGCCCCGCGCAAGACCCGGCAGGCCCGGCGAGCGGCAAGCTGCGCGTGATCCGCGGCCTGGGTTGGGACGACGCTCCCATGACCGTGCGCGTTTCCCAGCGGCAATTCTCCGACCCCGCCGGCAGGCTGACCGATGTCGGGTTCCGCTGCGGCGGGGATATTTTCCCGCCTTGATCGCGGACCGCCGCATGGCCAACCTGGAACAGGAACTGCTGGCCGCTGCCCGTGGCCCCAAGATTGAGCTGTCAATTGCCGAAATTCGCAAGAAAGGCTTGATCACGGCACTCCGCGAGCGGGTGCGGACCCGGTGAAAGCGCCTCAGATCACTGATTTCTTTCCACCACCAAGCCACAAAGGCACCAAGAAAGCTGAGGGTCAAGTAGCCGAGTCCCGGTCGACAGTCTTGGCTTGTCGACTTCTCTTCTCTGCCGCCTTCTTGGTGACTTGGTATCTTGGTGGTGAAATCCTCCTTAGGGTGCGGTCTTCGGACATCGGACTGCCCTTCCCGTCCCTTGTCACTGCCTTTGGATGACCCCGACTTCCTGCCGCGGTTTCAGGCGGCGCACTTTTCTGCTACGATTACGGGGGTAATTTAATGACCAAGAAAATGAGTATCCGCATGGACCCGGAGGACTACGAGTTCCTTACCGAGATCACTAAACAAGAACGGAGCGATCTCTCCAAGGCGGTGCGCGACCTGGTGACGCGCGGCAGGGTCCTGCTGGCCGTGGAGCGGTACAAGAAGGGAGACGCTTCTCTCGGCAAAGCCGCGCAACTGGCAGGTCTTTCCGTGGGGCAGATGATGACCCTCCTGGCGGAATTTGGCGTGGAAAGCAGGATCGAGAAAGACGACTATCTCGAAGGGCTGAAAAATCTCACCAATGCATGGTAGGGGGACGGCAGAAGACAGTAGGCAGAAGGCAGTGGGCGGCAAGCGCACAGGTTACTTTCCACGATTAAGCCACAAATACACCAAGAAAGCTGAGGGGCGAGTTGCCGACTTCCGGTCAACAGCCTTGGCTTGACGACTTCTCCCTTCTGGCTCCTTTTTTGCGTCTTGGTGCCTTGGTGGTTCATTTTTGACGTGTCGGAATTTGAAGACGCGCTTAGGTAGTCTCATCTGCTAGAATCGCACCGTCGGAGTCACTGCTGTGACTGACATCGACTCCCAACTCGCTGCGAGTCTTGCGCGTCGTTTGCGGTTGGTTCGCCGCTTGGGCGAAGGCGGCATGGGTGCGGTCTACCTCGCCGAGCAGATCGCGGTGGGCAACCGCCCGGTGGCGCTCAAGGTTCTGAGCCGCAAGCTGCTGGATGACCCCAACTTCCTGCTGCGCTTTCAGAATGAAGCGGCTTCCACGGGCCGCATCCATCACGCAAATGTCGTCACCATTTACGAATCCGGCCAAGCCGATGACGGCACACCCTACATCGCCATGGAGTTTTTGGAAGGCGAATCCCTCCGCCAAGCCCTCGCGCGACGGGGTGCGCTTCCGGTGCCCGAGGTTGCCGAAATCCTCCAGCAAGCGGCGCGGGGGCTGAACGCCGCGCACAAGCTGGGCATCATTCATCGCGACCTCAAACCCGATAACATTTTCCTGACGTATCCCGACGACGAGTCTGTAGCGCGGGTGTCCCCACCCGCGCAGACCGTACCGCCGGCGTCCCCGCCGGCACCAGCCGTAGGGGCACCCCTCGTAGGTGCCCTTCCTATCGGCAATGCCGATCAAGGGCGGGCACAAGGCCCGCCCCTACGCCCCGTGGTCGTCAAAATCGTCGATTTCGGCATTGCCAAGCTGCGCGAATCCGGCGCCCACACGCAAACCGGCATGGTCCTCGGCACGCCCGCCTACATGTCGTTCGAGCAGGCTTCCGGCATGAGAAGCGATGAACTCGACGCGCGCTCGGACGTTTACTCGCTGGGCGTCGTGGTATACGAGATGCTCACCGGGCGCGTGCCCTTCCATTCCGACACGCCCTTGGGCTATTTGCGCAAGCACATGATGGAGGAGCCCCCACCCTTTCGTGCCCTCGCGCCGGGCTTAGGCGTTCCTTCTGCGGTTGAGGGCGCCGTCATGAAGGCGCTCGCCAAAGACCGCGACCAGCGGTTTACATCAGCCTTGGAATTCGCCCGCGAATTCAGCCGTGTCGCTTCAGCCCAGGCTCCACCAGAGGATCTTCGACCGACTGTGAAGGTGGTGTCTCCCGATAGAACGCGAGCCGAGCAGGAACGGCAGGCCCGGGGGCAGGCGGAAGCAGAGCGCCGTGACAAGGAAAGAGCCGAGGCAGAACGGTTGGCCCGCAAACAGGCAGAAGCAAAGCAAGGTGGCGCGGAAGAGCCACATGTAGTACCGAAGCCGCGAAGGCGAGCGAGGTACGTGATCCTCGGATTAATCGGGTTTGCCGTCATCGTTGCCGGCGCCTGGTTCGGCAGGTTGGCGCCGTACATCTCGCAGGAACGGCTGGAACGGCAGCATCTGGCCGAAAGGCAAACAACGATTGAGAGAAGCGGACCGGCCGCGGCAGGGGCGAAGGTGAACTCCAAAGATGGACTCAAATATGTATGGATTCCACCAGGCACGTTTCTGATGGGCTGCTCCCCGGGGGACAACGAGTGTGCCGGCGATGAAAAGCCAGCACACCAAGTGACGATCACCAAGGGCTTCTGGATCGGCCAAACGCCCGTCACCGTGGGCGGTTACAAGCGCTTTGCGGGGGCTACAGGGCGACAGGTGCCTCCTCCTCCCTACTTCAATAGTGGCTGGGCGAACGAGAACATGCCGATTGTTAATGTGACCTGGGATGATGCGCAGGCGTACTGCGGATGGGCAGGCGGGCGGCTGCTCACGGAAGCGGAATGGGAATACGCGGCGCGAGGGGGCAGCACGGAGGCGCGATACGGGCCCCTTGATGAGGTTGCGTGGTACAGCCAAAACAGCGGAGGCCAGACGCGCGACGTAGCGCAGAAACGCGCCAATGGCTTTGGGCTGTATGATGTGTTGGGAAACGTGTGGGAATGGGTCAATGACTGGTATGACCAGAATTATCACCAGAACAGCCCGTCACAAGACCCCACAGGGCCGAGAAGCGGGACACTCCGCGTTCTGCGGGGCGGGTCCTGGGGCTTCGCTCCCAGGGACGTTCGCGTGTCGTTCCGCGTCGGGGACAAGCCAGCCGACAGAGGCGACGTCGGGTTCCGTTGTAGCGGGGAAGTGTTCGCTCCTTGACAATCGCTTGGGACGTGTGCCGCCGACCTACTACGTGTGGCCACCGGAGGACATCAACATGCGCGTGCCAGATACCATTCGTAAGTGTGTTGGTTTCATTGCTATTCGGGAGGCCACTGGACTCAAGCATTTGGGAACCGGGTTTATCGTCAGTATTCAGGGATCAATCGGCAACCATTTTCCTTTCCTAGTAACTGCAAAGCACATCGCCGAACGAATAGAGTCAAGAGAGTGGTTGTTGAGGCTCAATTCCACTAGCGGATCGACAGTGGAGCTTGTCGCAAGGCCGAACAATTCTAAATGGTACTACCACCCAACAGAGCGCCAATATGTGGACGCTGCCGCGACTCTATTCGGACCTACACAGACCGAAGAAATGGAAGCGGACTTTCGACCTATACCGTCTGACATGTTTATTACGGAAGGAACATTTGAGGAGAAGGGAATAGGGGTTGGTGACGAGGTATTCATCACGGGGTTATTTAGTAAAGTTACAGAGACTGCGCGGGTCTTGCCAATTATTAGAATGGGAAACGTTGCGATGATTCCAGGAGAAAAACTACCTAACGGAAACAGCCTTATCGAAGCCTACTTGATAGAATCCCGCTCCATTGGGGGTCTCAGTGGTTCCCCTGTGTTTGTTCGTGAAACATTAAAGCTTCAGAACACGATCCTCAAATCAGGGATAATGATGGCCGGGGTCACCACTTGCAACCCTTCTAGCGAGAACCGGAATGTGGAGATGTTAGGTGCTGGACCGTACTATCTGTTTGGCTGTGCGATTGGACATTGGGACGTTCCAGGAGGGAGCGACATGAATGATGAGCGGGTAAACATGGGCATTTCACTTGTAACCCCGTCTGAGAAAATACTAGAAATCCTAATGCAACCTAAACTCAAGAGTATGATGGACAGAACTAATCAGGAACTTGGGCAGGCGAAAGAACACGACACGCAAATAACTGAGGCAACAGTTGGGGCTGCCTTCACAAAAGATCAAATCGAGGAAGCTCTAAGGAAGGCCAATGGCCACGATTGACGAATTGCTGAATACTGGAGGGTGACCAATGAAGATTTGGCTGGCACGGATTGGGCTTTGGCTCGGCCTAGTCGCTTTATTCCTTGCCGGGTCATTGCTTCTCTTTCCTGGGGAGGCTTCTGGTTTTCGTAGAGACTTAATCGCCGCTATCGCCGTCGCCATCGTATTGATTGTGTTGCCGATCAAAGGTAAGGGGCGGAAATCAAGTCATAAAGACCCGTGACCGCCACGACTAATGTTTATGCCGTCGCGCTTTCGCTGCCAATTTTGCGATCTGCGGTTCTTCCTTAGGTTCACGCTCCCGAACCCAAGGGCTGACCCGTGTTTGTGAGATTTGTGGTTTTCCCTACGTAAGAACCGCGGACCCCAACCGCAGAGGTCCGCGCTACCCGAACAAATTTGCGGGCGGCGCCCCGATGCGTCGGAGTGCTCCGCGAACCCGGGCAACCTCTCTGTCACCGTGTCCCCTCCGTGGCCGGTTCTGGCTTAAGTGACACTCCGATGCATCGGGGCGTCCGATGCATGGAATGCATCAGCCCCAGGCACAGGCAGGAGTGCCTGTGCCACCCGCGAAATCCTGATGGGGGGGCATTGAGTTTGCCTCGAAACCGTGGGACACTAGGAAAGTCTTATGGCGGTACTGGATTGGTCACAATGCGCGGCAGTGGAAAGCGTTCCCGGCAAGGTGAGCGGCGCCTGGGTGCTCCGTGGCACACGCATGCCGGTGGCCACGATTTTCGAAAACCTCGAGGCAGGCGCCAGCCTCGACGACATTCTGAGTTGGTTCGACGGGCTTGACCGCGAGCAAGTGAAGGCGGTGATTGACTTCGCCGCCCGCAGTCTGGAGATTCCTGCCCACACCCACTGATGCTCATCTTATTCGACCAAGGTACACCCGTTCCCCTTCGATCTTTCCTTATCGGACACACCGTTAAGACGGCGGCACAGCAGGGGTGGAGCACTCTCTCGAACGGCGACTTGCTGAACGCGGCAGAGGCTGAGGGATTTGACATGCTGCTGACGACCAACAAGAACCTCGTCTATCAGCAGAACTTGAGGGCCGGAAAATTGCAGTTGTCGTGCTCGGGAATCCGCAGTGGCCGGTGGTGCGACTGCACGTTCCATCGATTGTCGCGGCGGTCAACGCCGCAACTCCCGGAAGCTGCGTAGAGGTGAAAGTTCCAGACGCGTAGCCACAGTCAGCGCATTTCTGAATATGGGCTCTTCTCACGCCCTATACCCTTCGCATCTCATGACTTCTTCATGAGCGCCCGCTCCACCGCTTCGGGGTTTCGATCAATCACCGTCAAGTAAGCGCGCACGGCGCTTTCCGGCCGCCTGCGCCCTTGCTCCCATTCCTGGAGCGAGCGCGGGCTGACGGCATAGCGCCGCGAGAATTCCGTTAAGTTGCGAAGGCCGTTTCGTCATCAGGGTTCCCTTGAAGTTCAACGGACATCGAAAAGACGCCTTACTGACGAAAAGACCCCTCACCCACCGCCTTGCGGTCCCCCCTCTCCCCCTGGGGAGAGGGCGGTGATTTCGATTTTGGTTTTGAGTGCTGATTCTTGTTTTGGACCATATCCCTCTCCGCCGGGGAGAGGGGGGACCGCAAGGCGGTGGGTGAGGGGTCTCTTCACTGGAAGCACAGCCCACACCTTCTTCTGAGAGCGCCGCGCCAAGGCGCGCAACATCTCGGTCACCGCGTCCCATCCGTGGCCGGTTCGGGCTTACGTGACACCCCGATGCATCGGGGTGTCCTATGCATGGAATGCATCAGCCGTGGCACAGGCAGGAGTGCCTGTGCCACCCCCGAAACAACATACTACTCACACAGCTTCAGTGACGATGGTCAGCCCTGGTATGTCGTGAAAGTCGCTGGCGTTGTGGGTTACAAGCGGGCAGGCGTATTCAATGGCAGTGGCTGCAATCCAGGCATCCTCGGCGGAGATCGGCTGCCGCCTTCGCATGCCGCGAATCTCGCCCCATCGCGAGCACAGCTTCCTGTCGGAAGGAATCACCACGAAAAAGTCGTGAATCTCGTCCAGATAGCGGCGCTTCTCAGCGCCCCAGTTGCCGCGAGAGGCCCCTTCGTATAATTCCGCCAGGGTCATGAAGGAAATTGCCAGCGAGTGATTGGCCAGATGTGGTCTGTATAAGCGGGCGAGGGGAGCGCTCCTCATCAGGTAGGAAACAATATTAGTGTCCAGCAGCAGGTTGTTCACAGTTTGCCGAGGCTCAGGCCCTCTCTGCGCCGGTCGTATATCCCCTGGACAAATTCACTGAACTCTTCATCGCTCGCCCAGAGGTTGATTCCCGCCCCCATAACCCTATCGACCTGACCCTGGAGCCTGACGCCTTGCTCAGCCGCGAGCTCTGCAATCGATTTCCGTTCCGGAAAACCCGCTGAAGACTTTCCGCCATTTCTCCCGAGCGTGGACCGCTTGGAACCCGGCTTGGGAATACGCGGCCGGCCAACCTTCGACCGCCGACTGAGGATTGCTTTTGCCATGGGGTCACCGTCCTCTGGGTCTCATGGGGCTCTTGGCGAGCCCATCGGGCACTGCCCTGCACCCCTATAGTCTAACATCGGGCGACTGGCGAATACATTGCCTTTTGTCTATGCGCCCCACGAACCCGGGCAACCTCTCTGTCACCGCGTCCCATCCTTGACCGGTTCGGGCTTAAGATAGGGGTAGGGAGAATCGATTGAATTCGAGTCCCCCTCCCTCCGAACCGGACGGGCGGATCTCCCGCATCCGGCTCTCCAGTCGGTGGTTTTACCTGCGAGAGGACTGACAAGCGGTGGCATGAG